>ERZ1032107.26-NODE-26-length-30552-cov-13.796931_pt1 | contig 30552 bp, 28 predicted proteins | sample MGYA00516713_ERZ1032107 | MGnify/ENA primary metagenome ERZ1032107 (study PRJEB33718, sample SAMN03160116) | human skin metagenome | collected 2014-04-10 | study: EMG produced TPA metagenomics assembly of the PRJNA266117 data set (Human skin bacterial metagenome...
CAGCTTCGCCCACAGCGAGGTGCCGCTCTACCAGGGCCTGTTGGTGCCCCAGGCCTGGACGCTGGGCGTGGAGATGAGTTTCTACCTGATCGCGCCCTTCGTGCTGCATTCCCCGCGCCGCCTGCTGGTGCTGCTGGCGGCCTCGCTGGCGCTGCGTGCGGCGCTGGTGGCCACCGGCGTGGGCCTGGCCGATCCGTGGACCTATCGCTTCTTTCCCACCGAGCTGGCGCTGTTCCTGATCGGGTCGCTGTCGCACCAGGTCCTGCTGCCGCGCTGGCAGGCCTGGACCCGCCGCCTGCCGCGGCTGCCCGAAATCGGCACCGGCTTGCTGCTGCTCTATGCACTGGCCCACTTTTCCATCGGCCTGCCGCATACGGTGCGCGATGCGCTGGCGGTCGCGTTGTTTGCCGCCCTGCTGCCGCTGGCCTTCCTGTTCCAGTCGCGCCATCGGCTGGACAAGGCCATCGGCGAGCTGAGCTACCCGATCTACATCTGCCACGCACTGGTCATCCTGTTCTTCGGCTGGCTGCTGGACGGTGCGCAACAGCGCCAGCCGGCGATGTTCACGGTGCTGGTGGTCGTGGGCTGTATTGGCTTTGCAGCGCTGCTGAACGCGCTGATCGCGGACCCGGTCGAACGGCTGCGGCGGCGCTTGCGCGCCCGCGGCGAGGCGGCCGATACGGCAGTGGCCGAAGGCAGCCGCGAAGGGCGTGCGGATACCGTCCACTCGCCCGGCAAGGCGGAAACGGCGCGCAGGATGACGCCCGCGCCGCACGCCCGCGCGGTCCCGTCCGGCCGCACCGTGGGGACTATTCGCCGCGCGCCTTGATGTAGGCCGCCAGCACCTGCTCTATCTGGCGCTTTTCCTGCAGGCTCAGGCGGGCATAGGTGGCGTAGGAGACGGTTTCGAAGGGCCAGGGAGGCGGGGGTGCGACGTACTCCCCCACATTGGACGGCGGTTCGGCATAGGCCGGACTGGCCATCGGGCCTTCGCCGGTGCTGAGCCACATGGGATTGACCCGCAGCGCCCGGGTCAGCTTGATGAGTGCGTCGCTGGAAGGCTGCAGGCGCTGGCCACTTTCGTAGTTGCCGATGGCGCTTTGCGACAGGTTGCTCGCGACTGCCAAGTCCTTCTGTGTCCATCCCTGAAGCATTCTTGCGTTGCGCAGACGATGGCTAAACGTGTCCAATCGATCAACCTGAGACATTAATATGAATTTATTTATTTGATTAAAACATCTCAATACTGCCGTCAAATAAACGGATTACACCCCAATTCCCGGGCTAATCCGTAAATCGCGGCGCGCTCCTCCACCCGCCGGCCACGGCCTGGCCGCGGCCTCGCCGAGCGTGTCCGGCACCCTGCAAAAAATCCATTGCTATCATCGGCTTGCGGGCTACGGCGGGGATCCTGCCTGTCGCCCCTGCCCTGGCCGGGCCGGGCGACCGTGCCATTAAAACCCGCCCGAGTTTATGTCGCTTCGCAATCGAAAATAAAAAATAATGTATCGGTAATACTTAATATCTTATGGTCGCAAACACGCGAACGAACAGCGTTCGAGGCGCTTTCCCTGGATTGGCGTCGGTATGCGTGTTACTACCAGAAACTACAGAAACGTATCTTCACAAAAAAACACGCCCGTGTTTAAATGAAACACGGGCGTGACTTCCATGCGGAATCGGATCATCGGCGGCCAGAGCGCAACACGCTTGAGCCAGGCGCCGCCCCAGACCCCGACTGCGGCCTCGACCGGCCGCGGCCCAGACGCTGATCGATAGTCCAATCCTTTTCAGGGGCTGTTGAACACTGAAAGCCCTAGCCCGCCACCAACAACACCGCCAGATGCCGCCACATCATGGCGCGCAGCAAAGGGAGAGGGGCATGACACGCAATGATCACGCTGTGGTTGGCGCAGGCGGGCATCCATGAACAACACACTGGATGTCATCTTTCTTGGCCAGGACGACGCCCGGCATGCCCGGTTGGTCGAGGCCTTGTCCCATCTGGGTTTCAGCGTACGCCGCTGCCATGACCTGGCCGACGTCTACGACCGCTACTCACGCCGCCCCAGCCCCCTGGTGATCCTGGAAGCGCCTCTGCCTGACATCCACAATGCCGCGGTGCGGCTGCGCGCCATCGACCGCAGCCTGGGCATCGTCGCCATCGCGCCCTTTGGCGCCGAGGAAAATCGCATCCGCACGCTGCTGTGTGGCGCCGACGCCTGCCTGCCGCCGGAAGTGACCGGGCTGGAATTGGCCGCCGTGTTGCAGGCGCTGGTGCGGCGCGCGGTGGGGCTGGACGGGGCTGATAACGGTGTGGAGCCGCCGCTGCCCGACGAGCCGCTGCAGGAAACCTGGCGGCTGGCCAACAAGGGCTGGACGCTGATCAGCCCCACCGGCCGCCAGCTGGGCCTGACCACGGGGGAGCGCGACTTCCTGACCAAGCTGGTCAAGGCGCCCGACCGCAAGGTCAGCCGCGACGCCTTCTACCCCGACGGCGCCGAAGACGCGGACGGCGCCATCACCCGGCGCCGCTTCGTCGACGTGATGATCAGCCGGCTGCGGCGCAAGGCGACCGCCAACCACATGACGCTGCCGATCCGCGCCGTGCATGGCTGGGGCTATATGTTCGCGGCGGATATCGCGCTGGAACTGGACAATCGGGAGGGGACTGAAGAGGGGCGTCCGGACGGACTGGAAGATTCACGGCGTTATGCGCTGGATGCCAACGCGCCGTCTTACTGATACGCTACGGGCCAGGACGCTGGCGCCAGACGAAAAAAACGCGGCGCTGCCCCGAAGGTAAGACGCCGCGCTAAAACAACACGTGAGCCTGGAGTCATCAGCCGGCACTGATGCCTTCTACCTAGATCACGCGATTCCAACATTCGTGCCTCATACTACTCACGCACGGACTGGCCGTGAGCCCGGGCGGGGTCTCTAGTCCCCACTCAAGCTGCAGCGTGATCAACGCCCGGGTGATTCGTCCGCCCTAGCAGCTGGCGGGCTTGTCGCCCGTATCAGCGGTGTTCCTCTCGGATAGCCGCGTGATGAAAGAAGTTTAGGACGTCGGGCGCAATTCAAGTAATTCTTTGTTGATAGCCTTCTATACATATTGGATATAGGAAGGCCACCGCGCTGCCCTATAGAATGAGCGGCAAAGGACGCCCCTGCCATGCCCCATTCCCTGTCCGGCCTTGCGCGCCGATTGCGCCTTGCGCTGACCCGCATTCCCCCCAATTGGTGCCTTGCCATTCTCGTGGCGCTGGACGGCTATGCCTTCATGCATCCCGTGCTGCGCGAAGTGCGCGCGCGCGAGTATTCATTCTGGCTGGCGCTGGATAACTGGCACGACGTGATGCAGGTGGTGGGCCTGCTCGAGATTCCGCGCCTGGTGCTGGGCGTGGGCCTGCAGATCATCGCGCTGGGCCTGATCCTGAAGGCGCGCATCGCGTGGGCCTTTTCGCTGGTGCTGCTGATCGGCGTGGGCACCTTCGCCATCCTGGGCGACAGCGGGCGTGCGGGGCTGGGCGTCTATACCCTGGTATTGGTGATCGCGCTGATCGCCTACTGGCGGCGCTTTGACCGGGCCAGCGTCACGGCCGGCTCGCTGTTCGCGCTGGTCAGCATGGCGTCGCTGCTGATCTACGCGATCTTCGGCACGCTGTACCTGGGCGAGGAATTCAATCCGCCCATCAAGGACGCGGCAACGGCGCTGTACTTTTCGATCGTGTCGATGTCCACGGTGGGCTATGGCGACATCACCCCGCACAGCAACGCGGCCAGGCTGTTCACCGCGTCGATTATCATTCTTGGCATCACCGTCTTTGCCACTTCCATCAGTGCGATCGCCGGCCCGGTGATCGGCGGCAACCTGAAACGGCTGGTCAAAGGCCGGTTTTCCAGCGCCATGAGAAAAAACCACATCATCATCGCCGGCGCCACGCCCCTGGCCATGAGCGTCTACGAAGGCTTGCGTCGCCGCGGCGACGAGGTCACCGTCATCGTGCCGCCCGGCGCGCCGCAGGAATACCCGGCCGCCACCGACCTGATCGAAGGCGACCCGTCCAGCGTGGAAGTGCTGCGCAGCGCGGGCGTGACCCGCGCGCGTTATGTGCTGGCGCTGCGCGAGGATGACGCCGAGAACGCCTTCATCGTGCTGGCCGCCAAAGAGGCCGTGGGCGACCAAGGCGCCAAGACGGTCGCGCTGGTCAATACCAGCAAGCACCTGGAAAAGATCCGCCGGGTGCAGCCCGACCTGGTGTTCTCGGTGCAATTGCTGGGCGCCGAATTGCTGGCGCGCGCCATCAACGGCGAAGCGCTGGACAGCCAATCCATCACGGACCTGTTCTTCGCCAAGGCGACGCCCCAGGCCAAGACCTGATCAGGCGGCCCTGCCAGGTTGGCGGGTCCTGGGCCCGTCAACCCGCCACGGCGCCTTGCACGAACCCTAGCCGCAGCGATAGACGTTGCCCGAGAGCGTGACGTTGGTCTGCTCCAGGTGATCCTTGCCGCCCGTCTGCCCCGCGCGCTGCGTCAACAGGTAGACCACGTTGCCGCCCAGCGCGGCGGCCTTGTTCTTCAGGTCGTTGCGCGCCCCCGTTTCCAGATCCGCGTTCGAGGTGATCACGCCCGCCAGGAAATTGCCCTGGCTGCCGGTCACGTCACCCAGGAAGGCGCAGTCCTTGCCCGGTTCGTTGTGCGTGATGCGCACGTTGGAGGAAGCGCCGGGCGACAGCGCCGTGGGTGCGCAGGCAGCCAGCGCGCAGGCCGAGGCCAACAGGGAAGCGACACGCAATGCATCGCGGGAGATCGCAGGCAGGTAGTGCATGGCAAGCATCCATCAAAGGGACGTGGGAACCCGGCGCGCGAGCGAGCCCCGCGCGACAGGCAGTGAAAAAAAGAGAAGGTCGAATTGCGGCCGCCGCGCAGAGGTCGGGCGGCCCGGTGCAGGTCACGCGACGGCCGCCCGCCGCGAAAGTGGCTCGACGCGGCGATCGACGCCGGCCGCCAGGCCTAGTCGACGCCGGTATCGTCGCTGGCCGCAGGCTCGCCGGGTTGGTATTCGAGCAGGTCGCCAGGCTGGCATTGCAGCACTTCGCAAATGCGCTCCAGCGTGTCAAAGCGCATGCCCTTGACCTTGCCCGATTTGAGCAGCGACAGGTTCGGCTCGGTAATGCCGATCTCTTGAGCCAATTGGCGCGCCTTCATCTTGCGCTGCGCCAGCATCACGTCCAGCCTGACCACGATCGCCATCAGATGAATCCCCGGTTTTCTTCCGCGACCTGGGCCGCTTCTTCCATGGCCCAGGCCAGCGTGAACAACAGGCCGCCGAGCAGGCCAAGCAAGATGTCGCTGATATCGATGCCGATCATCATGTAGCGCTCGCCCGGCCCATTGGCCAGCGTCAGCACCAGCATCAATACGGTTTTCAAGGCCGGCACCGCAACGCTGAACACCGTGATCAGCAAGGCAATGCCGCGCAGGCGCCTGGCCGTGGCCACGGTCAGCACATCGCCACGGCTGAAGTCGGAAAACATCGCGTGGGCATGGGCGATGGCGCGCAACGCCAGCGCCGCCAACACCCCGAACAAGGCAAAGCCCAGCACCCGATACGCGGGCCCCAGGTTCAGGCGCGGCAGGGTGACGGGCGCGGCCGGCTCGGCGTAGGCCGGCGCCGTCACGCCAAGAAAGGAATACAGGCCGCGGGCCAGCACGGCCTCGGACGTGAAGAACCACATGCCGACCAGCGCAGCCACGAGCAACACCGCGGCAACAACGAGCAGGCCGCGCATCCAGCGCGACAGCCCCCGGATGCGGGCCAGGCGGCGGGCGCCGCCGGCAGATGGCGAAGTCTCGTGGACGGAAGAAAAGGTCGGTGCGGCTGCCATGGCGGTCTCCGGATGGCGTTGCTGGGGCTATGAAGTTGCTGTAGTGTAGCAACAAATTATCGTTTTACAATAATTTTTTATCCCAAAGAGGAAAGGCATGCGGATCACCCTGGTGGTCGCGTCGCTGCTTGCCGCGCTGCTGTACTTCATGCTTTCAGACTCCTGCGCATGCGCCGCCGCCCCCGGCGAACGGATCTGCCGCGACACGACGTGCCCGCAGGCGGCGCGCGGCGCCAGCCTGTGGTCGCTGGGCAACCGCTTTTCGTTGTTGAACCTGCCGCTGCGCGCGCTATGACGCCGCGGGCACCGGCGGCAGCGCTGCCTTCTCGGCATACCAGCGCACGAAGTCGGCCGACGGCATGGGCCGGGCAAACAGATAGCCCTGGATGAAGGCCACGCCGCGCTGCGTCAGGTAGGTGAACTGCTCGGGCGTTTCCACCCCTTCGGCCACCACCGCCAGGCCCAGGCGATGCGACAGCGTGATGATCACGTCCAGCACCGGCGCGTCTTCACCGGTGGGCTGGATGGCGTGCACGAAGCCCTTGTCGATCTTCAGGTAATCGACCGGGAATTTCTGCAGGTACGACAGCGAGCAATGGCCCGTGCCGAAATCGTCGATGGCCACGAACACGCCCTCGGCCCGCAGCGCGTCAATGTTGCGGCGGGCCTGGCCGTTGTCGGCGATGAGGCTGCGCTCGGTGATTTCCAGCACCATCAGCGATGGCCGGATGCCGGCGCGAAAGGCCTGCACGTCGGCCAGCAACGTCGGGCTGGACAGGTGTGCGGGCGCGAAATTGACCGCAATATGGAATTCGGGCGGCGTGGCCCAGTCGCGCATGTCGCGCTGGATCAGCTTGAGCAGATGCTGGGTCAGCGGCACGATCATGTCCTCGACCTCGGCTGCCGCAATGAAGATGTCCGGACGCACCGGCCCCACGCCAGGACGGTTCCAGCGCATCAGCGCCTCGACACCCTCGCAGCGGCCCGTGGCCTTGCCATAGACCGGCTGGTATTCGACGTGGAATTCGTCGGCCGCCATGGCACGGCGCAACTGCTCTTTGAAGGACTGCCGGTTCACCTGCAAGCGGTAGGCCCCAAAGGCCAGCAGCGCGCCGAGCAGCAAGGCCACGGGCAGGTAGGTCACCAGCAATTGCTGCCAGGCCCGCACCGCCGCTTCAGGCGGGGCCAGCACCCGCACGGCAAGATCGGCCCGGCCCGCGACATTGTCGGCCTGCTGGAACAGCAATTCGGGCGCCACGGAGGCCTTGCCCCAGGAGTCGCTGCGGATCGGTGCACCCTGCCCCAGCGTGACTTCCAACTGGTATTCGCCCAGCGATGCGACTGAATTGAGAACGTCCTGCACATAGCGCCCGTCGATGGCGACCACGCCGCCCCGACCGTCGGCGGCCGGCATGCCCAGCAGCAACGCCGGCCGTTCAGGCGCCAGGGGCGTGCCTGCCACGCTGAAGAACCACTGCGCAGGCGGAACGTCCACCGGCCATTTGCGGAATTCGCCGGTGAGGTAATCCACCTCGCCCAGCGCCGACGAACAATAGATGTGATCGCGCTCGACCAGGATCAACGCGCGGAAGTAGGGATTGAGCGTGCCCCAGCGGTACAGGTCGGGCAGCGCCTCTTCGCAGGACTTGGCGGTCAGCGCCGCGACGCGCGGCAGGATGTCCACGGCGCGGGCCACGATCTGCTCGGTCTGGACCCGCACGATGCGCGCGGCGGTGGCCGCTTCGGCGCGTTCGGTGGAGCGGGCATGCAGCCAGGTCCACGCGACACAGCCCAAGACCGGCAGCACCAGGGCCAACGCCACCGGAAAATAGCGCCAGGACGGCACGCGGACGGTCATTCCGGAGGTAGGCAAAGCGCCCTCGCTGCTTGAGTCGTGGAAGTGACGCAAGGATACAGGGCAGCGCGCGAGCCCGGTCGCCGTGCAAAGCGGATAACCCGCCTCGCGGTTTTTCTCATATACTGAATGATACTTATTCCTATTTTTCTACTGCTCGGTATGGTCCGCATGGGCAAGCACCCCGCTTTTTCCACTCTCGCTGCCCTGTACGTGGACTATCGCCCCTGGCTGGTCGACCGCCTGCGCTTTCGGCTGCGCAACCATGCCGACGCGGAAGACCTGGCGTCGGAGACTTTCCTGCAGGTGGCCACGGGCCGCGAGCCCGCTGACATCGCCGAGCCGAAGGCGTATCTATCCACTATCGCGCGGCGCCTGCTGTTCCATTTCTGGCGCCGGCGCGAGCTGGAACAGGCCTATCTGCACTGGCTGGCGCTGCATGCGGCCGACACCGCCCCGTCGCCCGAGGCCCAGGCCCTGGGCATGGAGATGCTGCTGCGGGTGGACGCCATGCTGGCCGGCCAGCCACCCGCCGTGCGCGCCGTGTTCCTGTACAGCCAGTTGGACGGCCTGGGCTATGCCGAGATTGGCCAGCGCATGGGACTGTCTGTGCGCACGGTGCAGCGCCATTTCGCGCTGGCATTGGAGCGCTGTCTGCGGCTGCAACGCGAGGACCGCGCATGACGCCGGACGCCGACCACCAAGCCATTCAATGGATGGTGCGGCTCAGTTCCGGCAGCGCCAGCGCTGCCGACCAGGCCCAGTTCCAGCAGTGGCGCGACGCCGCGCCGGCCCATGCGCGGGCCTGGCAAACGTTGCAGGCCGGTATCGGCGCGCCGTTGCAGGCGTTGCGCGCCGCGGGCCTGTCTGCCGCCGACGCCACGCCGATCCGTGACCTGCTGGCGCGCGGACCGTCGCGACGCCAGTTCCTGGGCAAGACCCTGATGCTGGCCGGCGCGGGCGTGGGCAGCGCGTGGCTGGGCGCCCGTTTGTGGCGTGATCGCAGCGACTGGAGCACGACCACCGCGCAGCGCCTCGCGATCGACCTGGAAGATGGCAGCCGCCTGCTGCTGGACGCCTGCAGCAAGGTGCGACTGGAATTCACGGACGCCGTGCGGCGGGTGCGGCTGCTGCAAGGCGCACTGGTCGCCAGCGTCGCGCCCGACACCGACCGGCCATTCGGCGTCACCACCGAAGACGGCACGGCGTGGGCGCGCGGCACCGAATACATGGTGCGCAAGGAAGCAGATCACAGCGTGGCGGCGGTACTGCAGCACGAGATCCGCGTGAGCAGCCGTTCGGGCCAGCAACTGGACCTGACCGAGGGCCAGGCGGCGCGCTATGACACCGCCGGCATCGCGCGGCTGGACGCTGCATCCGCCCGCGCGCTGACGGCCTGGCGCCAAGGCCGCCTGGACGTGCTGGATGCGTCGCTGGCGCAGGTGGCCGATGCGCTGCGCCCGTACATGCCGGGCACATTGCACGTGACGGCCGGCGCCGCCGCGCTGCGCGTGCAAGGCGTGTTTTCGCTGGACCGGCCCGAGCAGGCGTGGGCCGCGCTGGCCGCGACGCTGCCATTGAAGATCAGCCGCTACGGCGGCTGGCTGACCTGGGTCGATGTGGCCTGATCGCGCCGTCCGCCATCAAGAAATAATCAATTACACAATGGCTGTCCGGTTTTCCGGCGCCGATACACCTCCGGGTAGTCCCACTTCTCTTCACGCCCCCGGAGATCAACCGCCATGCCTCGTTTCCCCCGCGCCAGCCTGCTCTTCATGGCCGCGCTGATCGCGCCCGCCGCCATGGCGCAGTCCGCCCGCCTCGCCTACGATTTACCGGCAGCGCCGCTGGCTACCACGCTGAACCGCATCGCGGTGCAGAACGACCGCGTACTGTCGGTGGACCCGGCGCTGGTGCGCGGCCTGGATGCCCCGGCGCTGCACGGCAGCTACACCCTGGACGAGGCGCTGCGACGTGTCACCGCAGGCTCGGGCCTGGAGCCGGTGGTGCTGCCCGGCGGCGCGCTGACGCTCAAGCGCAGCCCGCAGCCGGTCGCCACGCTGGCGCCGATCAACGTGACCGGCGCTGTAGAAACGGCGTGGAGTCCGGTGCAGGGCTACGTGGCCCGCCGCAGCGCCACGGCCACCAAGACGGACACACCCATCATCGAGACGCCGCAATCGATCTCGGTGATCACGGCGGACCGCTTCAATGCCCAGGGCGCCACGAACATCAAGGACGCGCTGGCGTACTCGCCCGGCGTGGCAACTACCACCTATGGCGCCGACTCGCGCTATGACTGGATCTCGCTGCGGGGCTTCGACGCCTACACGCCGGGCTTCTACCTGGACGGCCTGCCGCTGCGCAACACCGGCAACTGGGGCATCTGGCAGACGGAAAACTACGGCGCCGAGCGCATCGAGCTGCTGCGCGGCCCGGCCTCGGTGCTGTTCGGGCAGACCGGCCCGGGCGGCGTGGTCAACGTCGTCAGCAAGCGGCCGCAGGAAGAGCCGTTGCACGAACTGCAGGCGCAGCTGGGCGACCATCAGCGGCGCCGCATCGCGGCGGACTTCACCGGGCCTGTCGACGAGGACGGCAAGTGGCTGTACCGCTTCGTCGGCATGGGCCTGGATGCCGAGCTGCCCTCGCATGGCATGAACAACGATCGCCTGTACCTGGCGCCGTCGCTGACATGGCGGCCGTCGTCCGACACCACCCTGACGCTGATGGCGCAATACGCCAGCAAGCGCGGCGGCACCTATACCCGGGTGCGCCCCGCCGAAGGCTCGCTGGTGCCCACGCCCGCCGGCACCCGCACCCCGACGTCGCTGCTCGTCGGCGAGCCGGGCTATGACCATTTCGACCAGACCCAATGGATGGCGGGCTACGAGCTGGAGCATCGCGTCAGCGATGCGCTGACGCTGCGCCAGAACCTGCGCTATGGCCGCCTGAAGGTGGACTATGCCGCGGTGCAGTCCCCCGGCTACGTGACCGTCAATGACGACATCACCGACCCCGCCAACTACCAGGCCCTGCGGCGCACTGTGTCCGGCAGCCGCGAACACATCTCCAGCTTTACCGTGGACAACCAGGCGCAGACCGACCTGACGCTGGGCGACTGGCGCCACCGCATCCTGGTGGGCGTGGACTACCAGCGCAGCCGCATCGACCAGTTCAGTTTCAACGGCGGCAGCGCGCCCGACCTGTCCATCTACAACCCGGTGTATCACCGCGGCCCGATGGTGCGCCCGGCGCCCTGGATGGACGCGGACCTGACCCTGACCCAGACGGGCCTGTACGTGCAGGACCAGATCAAATGGAACGAGCGCTGGGTCGCAACCTTGGGCGGCCGCTACGACAGCGCCGACAGCAGGATCCGCAGCCGCATCGACGGCAGCAACACCCGCTACCCCGACCACAAGTTCACGGGCCGCGCCGGCCTGGTCTACCTGGACCCGACGGGCTGGTCGCCGTATGTCAGCTATTCGGAATCGTTCATCCCCACGGTGACGCTGGACCCGCTGACGGGACAGCCGTTCAAGCCCGAGACCAGCCGCCAGTACGAAGCCGGCCTGCGCTACCAGCCGCCCGGCACCCAGGATAGCTACAGCGTCGCGGTGTTCGACCTGCGGCGTCAGAACTACATCAGCTACGACGCCGAATCGATGCCCAAACAAACCGGCGAAGTGACCGTGCGTGGCGTGGAATTCGAAGCCACGATGCAGCCGATTCCACGCATGAATGTCATCGCCTCGTATTCATGGACGCCCAAGGCGGTGGTGACCGCCAGCAGCAACCCCGCCGAAATCGGCAAGCAGGCCACCGCCGTGCCGCTGAACCGCGCCTCGCTGTGGGTGGACTACCGTTTCGAATCGCGGGTCAAGATCGGCGCGGGCGCGCGCTTTACCGGCGCCAACTACGGCGATGGCGGCGGCACGCCTGCACAGGTGCCGTCGTTCGTACTGGTGGATGCGATGGTCGGCTACGACGTCAGCCACTGGAACCTCGCGCTCAACGTACGCAACCTGACCAACAAGACCTACATCGCCAACTGCGGCTACGGCAACTGCTATTACGGCGAGCCGCGCACCGTCGTGGCGACGGCGACCTACCGCTGGTAGCACCTGGGTTGGTGGCCGCGGCGGCTACATCAGCGCGCAGATCAGCGCCACGTGCGCCTCGCGCCGCTCCGGCAGGTTGATGCGTTCGTCCGGCCCCAGCAGGATCGCCATGAAAATGGCATGGACCACCGGCGACAGCAACAGCCACGGATGCCGCAGCGCCACGCCGTCGCCGCACAGGCCGCGTTCGCGGGCCAGTTGCAGCAAGTGCGCGATGTCGGCCTGGTGGGCATCGGCCGTGTCCTCGCGCCAGCGACGCGCCAGATGCGGCACGCGGTCGCTTTCGGCCAGCAGCAGCCGCATGGTGGCGACCATGGCTGGATTGGCCAGGCTGGCATAGAGATGGTTGACCAGGCGCTCGGCCAGGTGCCTGGGCGTGGCCGCGCCCGCAACCAGGGCGTGGGCGTCCAGACGCGGCGGGCATAGGTGACGCGCGAGCAAGGCTTCGAAGACCTGTTCCTTGCTGGAAAAATGGGCGTACAGGCCGCCCTTGGACAGTCCGGCCCGCAAGGCGATGTCGTCCATGCGGGCGCCGGCATAGCCGGCGGCCGAGAATTCCTGCAACGCGGCGTCGAGGATCTGCCCGACGCGCACGGTCGGGGGGAGACGCTGACGCTGCGTACCCATCACCACTGCTCCCTGTGCGAATTGGCGTGGCATCAAGGCCCGCCAACAGCCTCATTAAAAACCGACCGGTCAGTCGCTAGCTTGATCTGGATCAAGGAGCGCGCAGGGCGGGCGGCGCACAATCAATTCAAGACGTTTGCCGTCGGATCGCTCCGGCGCCGGGCCACAAGCCTGGCCCCGTGACGGTCCGCCCCCTTGAGCGCGGCGATTGCGCCGCCCGAACGCCACGGAGCCCACATGTCGGATACGACCCAGCCAGCACGCAAGGACATTGCGATGACCGCAGGCCGGTTCGATGACGCCGCCTGGGGGCAATGGCCGTATTCCTGGTGGAGCCAGGCCTTCATGCAGGTCCGCAACGCCTGGGACGCCCAGGCCCGCCTGCTGCCCCTGGCCAACGGCCACCAGCGCGCGCTGGCCGCGTTCGCCGCGCGCCAGTGGCTCGAACCGCTGGCCCCCGACAACCAACCGTTTACCCACCCCCTGGTGCTGTGCCAGACCTGGCAGGAAGGCGGCGCCAACCTGCTGCGCGGCGCGCAGGCCGCCTGGGAAGACGGGCTGCGCCAATGGGGCGGCCTGCCGCCGGCCGGCGCAGAACACTTCCGGCCCGGCCACGAGGTGGCGCTGACTCCCGGCAAGGTGGTGCTGCGCAATCACCTGGCCGAGCTGATCCAGTACCAGCCCGCCACGGCGCGGGTCCGGCCCGAACCCATCTTCATCGTGCCGGCCTGGATCATGAAGTACTACATCCTGGACCTGTCGCCCCACAACTCGCTGATCCGCTACCTGGTCGAACAGGGCCACACCGTGTTCTGCGTGTCGTGGAAGAACCCCGGCGCGGCCGATCGCGACCTGGGGATGGACGATTACATGCGCCTGGGCGTGCGCGAACCCCTGGCGGCGATCAATGCCATCGTGCCGGGCGCCGCCGTGCATGCCGCCGGCTATTGCCTGGGCGGCACGCTGCTGGCCATGGCCGCCGCCGCGATGGCCCGCGAAGGCGACACGCGCCTGGCCAGCCTGAGCCTGCTGGCCGCGCAGACCGACTTTTCCGAACCCGGCGAGCTGGGCCTGTTCATCGACGAATTCCAGGTGGCGCTGCTGCAGGCCGAAATGCAGGCGCTGGGCTACTTCCCGGCGCAGCAGATGAGCGGCGCGTTCCAGCTGTTGCGTTCGCAGCAGCTGGTGTGGGGCCGGATGATCAACGACTACTGGCTGGGCCAGCGGCGGCCCATGACGGACCTGCAGGCCTGGAACGCCGATGCGACCCGCCTGCCGGCGCGCATGCATGGGCAATACCTGCGCGGCCTGTACTTGAACAACGACCTGGCCGCCGGCCGCCATGCCGTGGACGGCCAGCCCGTGAAGCTGGCCGACCTGCGCCTGCCGCTGTTCTGCGTCGGCACCGAAACCGACCACGTGGCCCCCTGGCGCTCGGTCTACAAGCTGCACGGCCTGACGTCCGCTCCGCTGACCTTCGTGCTGACCCGCGGCGGCCACAACGCCGGCATCGTCAGCGAACCCGGCCATCCGCGCCGCCACTTTCGCAGCCTGACGCGGCCGGCGGACCAGCCGGCATTGACGCCCGAGCAATGGTTCGAGGCCGCGCCCAAGCACGAGGGTTCATGGTGGCCGCATTGGCAAGCCTGGCTGGCCGCGCGTTCGGGCAAGCCGGCCAAGCCGCCCGCCCTGGGCGCCGCACGCCAGGGTTATCCGGTGCTGGGCGATGCCCCCGGCGCCTACGTGATGGAGAAATGAAGCATGACTCGCCGCCCCCTTGCACCATGGACTGTCGCCCGCCTGGCGCCGGCCGCCCTGGCCGTGCTGCTGGTGCAGGGCTGCGTGTCGATGGCCCCGCAATACGACCGCCCGGCGCTGCCGGTGGCGGCCACCTATGCCGCCGAGACCGCCGGACCCGCCTCTGCCGCGCCGACGTCGACGCCGGCCGCGCAGGTCGACTGGCGCGACTACTTTTCGGACCCCACCTTGCAAGGCCTGATCGGCCAGGCGCTGGCGCATAACCGCGACCTGCGCGTGGCCCTGCTGCGAGTCGAAGAGGCGCGCGCGCTCTACGGCATCCAGCGCGCCGACCAGTTTCCGACGATCGGCGTGCAAGCCCAAGGCACCCGTGCCCGCACGCCGGGCGACCTGAACCTGACCGGCCGGCCCCAGGTGGCCAGCCAATACCAGGCAGGCGTGGGCATGGCGACCTGGGAGCTGGACTTCTGGGGCCGCGTCCGCAGCCTGAAGGACGCCGCGCTGGAAAACTACCTGGCCTCCGATGCCGCCGCCCGCGCCGCCACGCTCAGCCTGGTCGCCCAGGTGGCCGACAGTTACCTGTCGCTGCGCGAGCTGGACGAGCGCCTGGCCCTGACCCGCGCCACGATTGCATCGCGCGAGGAATCCCTGCGCATCTTCCGCCGCCGCTACGAAGTCGGCTCGATCTCCAAGCTGGACCTGACCCAGGTGGCAACGCTGTGGCAGCAGGCCCGCGCGCTGGGCGCCGACCTGGAACAGGCCCGCGCCACGCAGGCCCACGCCCTGGAACTTCTGGTGGGCAAGCCGCTGGACCTGCCCCTGCCGCAGGCCGGCCTGGACGACGACGCGGTGATGCGCGACCTGCCGGCCGGGTTGCCGTCGGACCTGCTGGCCAACCGCCCCGACATCGTCGCGGCCGAACACCAGCTGCGCGCCGCCAACGCCAACATCGGAGCGGCCCGCGCCGCGTTCTTTCCCCGCATCTCGTTGACGGGCGCCTTCGGCACTGCCAGTGCCGAACTCGACGGCCTGTTCGGCAGCGGCAGCCGCGCGTGGAACTTCACGCCCAGCCTGGACCTGCCGATCTTCGATGCCGGCCGCCGCAGCGCCAACCTGGACCTGGCCGAAGTGCGCCGTGACCAGGCCGTGGCTGGCTACGAACAATCCATCCAGAGCGCGTTCAAGGACGTGTCTGACGCGCTGTCGGCGCGCCGCTGGCTGGCCGAGCAGGTGCAGGTGCTGCGCGCCACCGTGGCCGCCCAGGCAGAGCGCGCGCGCCTGGCCAAGCTGCGCTATGACCATGGCGCCTCGCCCTACCTGGAAGTGCTGGACGCCCAGCGCGACCTGCTGGCGGCGCAGCAGACGCTGGTGCAGACCCGCCGCGCGCTGCTGTCGGCCCGCGTCGGCCTGTATGCCGCGCTGGGCGGCGGCACCCAGGCGCCCGCCGCGCCCTCCTCGATCCCCCCCGGAAACGCATCATGAAGCTGCCTACCCGAAAACTGATTCCCGTCCTGATCGTCCTGGCTGTCGCCGCCGCCGGCTATGGCGGCTGGCGCATGCTGTCCGACAACGGCCCCGGCGAAGGCTTCATCAGCGGCAACGGCCGCATCGAAGCCACCGAGATCGACGTGGCCACCAAGCTCGCTGGCCGCGTGCAGGACGTGCTGGCCGCCGAAGGCGATTTCGTCGCCGCCGGCCAGCCGCTGGCGCGCATGCAGATCGATACGCTGACCGCGCAGCGCGAAGAAGCGCGCGCCCAGCACCAGCAGGCCATCAACAACGCCGCCAGCGCCAGCGCCCAGATCGCGCAGCGCGAAAGCGACAAGCTCGCGGCCGAAGCCGTGGTGGTGCAGCGCGAGAGCGAACTGGATGCTGCCCGGCGCCGCCTGGCGCGCTCGGAAACGCTGTCGCGCGAAGGCGCATCGTCGATCCAGGAGCTGGATGACGACCGCGCCCGCGTGCGCAGCGCCCAGGCCGCCGTCAATGCGGCGCGCGCGCAGGTCAAAGCCGCCGCAGCCGCCATCGATGCGGCCCGCGCCGCCCAGGTGGGCGCGCAGTCTGCCGTCAACGCCGCACAGGCCACCATTGCCCGCATCGACGCCGACATCGCCGACAGCGAACTGCGCGCCCCGCGCGCCGGCCGCGTGCAATACCGCGTGGCGCAGTCCGGCGAAGTGCTGGGCGCGGGCGGCAAGGTGCTGAACATGGTGGACCTGGCCGACGTCTACATGACCTTCTTCCTGCCCGAGCAGGCCGCCGGCCGCGTGGCGCTGGGCCAGGACGTGCGCATCATCCTGGACGCCGCGCCGCAGTACGTGATTCCGGCCAAGGTGTCGTTCGTGGCCAGCACCGCGCAGTTCACGCCCAAGACGGTCGAGACCGCCACCGAACGCCAGAAGCTGATGTTCCGCGTCAAGGCGCAGATCGACCCGGCGCTGCTGCAGCAGCACCTGACCCAGGTCAAGACCGGCCTGCCCGGCGTGGCCTGGCTGAAGCTGGACGGCGGGGCCACCTGGCCCGCCACGCTTGAAGTCAAGGTGCCCTGATGAACACCGCCACGACAGCCTCGTCCCCCGCCCCGGTGGTGCAGCTGTCGGGGGTGGCGTTGCGCTATGGCAAGACCGTGGCGCTGGACGGCATCACGCTGGACATCCCCGCCGGCCGCATGGTGGGCCTGATCGGCCCCGACGGCGTGGGCAAGTCGAGCCTGCTGGCCCTGGTGGCCGGCTCGCGTGCGGTGCAGGAAGGCTCGGTGCGCGTATTGGACGGCGACATGGCCAGCAAGCGCCACCGCGACGACGTCTGCCCGCGCATCGCCTACATGCCGCAAGGACTGGGCAAGAACCTGTACCCCACCCTGTCGGTGGAAGAAAACCTGCAGTTCTTCGGCCGCCTGTTCGGCCACAGCGAGGCCGAACGCCGCCGCCGCATCGACAGCCTGACCCGCAGCACCGGCATGGACGCCTTCCTGTCGCGGCCCGCGGGCAAGCTGTCCGGCGGCATGAAGCAGAAACTGGGCCTGTGCTGCGCGCTGATCCACGATCCCGACCTGCTGATCCTGGACGAGCCCACCACCGGCGTCGACCCCTTGGCGCGCGCCCAGTTCTGGGACCTGATCAACCAGATCCGCAGCGAACGCAGCGGCATGAGCGTCATCGTCGCCACCGCCTACATGGACGAGGCGCAGCGCTTTGACTGGCTGATCGCCATGGACGAAGGCCGTGTGCTGGCCACCGGCACGCCCGACGAACTGCGCGCCCGCACCGGCACCGATTCGCTGGAAGCCGCGTTCATCGCCCTGTTGCCCGAAGAAAAGCGGCGTGGCCACCAACCCGTGGAAATCACGCCGCTGGCGCTGGACGACAACGCCCCCATCGCCATCGAGGCGCGCGACCTGACCATGCGCTTTGGCGACTTCGTGGCGGTGGACCACGTCAACTTCCGCATCCGCAAAGGCGAAATCTTCGGCTTCCTGGGTTCGAACGGCTGCGGCAAGTCCACCACCATGAAAATGCTGACCGGCCTGCTGCCGGCCAGCGAGGGCCAGGCCTGGCTGTTCGGCGCCGAGGTCGACCCGAACAACATCGACACGCGCCGCCGCGTCGGCTACATGTCGCAGGCTTTCTCGCTGTACGGCGAACTGACCGTGCGGCAGAACCTGGTGCTGCACGCGCGGCTGTTCCACGTGCCCGAGGCCGACATCCCCGCCCGCGTCGACGAGATGGTGGCGCGCTTCGACCTGGCCGACGCGCTGGACGACCTGCCCGACAAGCTGCCGATGGGCGTGCGCCAGCGCCTGTCGCTGGCGGTGGCCATGGTGCACAAGCCCGAACTGCTGATCCTGGACGAACCGACCTCGGGCGTGGACCCGGTGGCGCGCGACAATTTCTGGCGCCTGCTGATCGCACTGGCGCGGCAGGACCAGGTCACGATCTTCATTTCCACCCACTTCATGAACGAGGCCCAGCGCTGCGACCGCATGTCGCTGATGCACGCGGGCAAGGTGCTGGTGAGCGCATCGCCGGACGAGATCATCCGGCTGCGCGGCGCCAAGACGCTGGAAGAGGCCTTCATTGCCTACCTGATCGACGCGGGTGCGGGGACGCAGCCCGGCAAGGCGGGGGATGTCTCGACGCAAGCTGTGACGGCAGCGGCGGAAAACACGGTGGACACAACGGCGCCTGCGGTCCACCCGGAACATCGCGGCTTCAATCTGCAACGCATGTTCAGCTACATGTGGCGCGAAACGCTGGAACTGCGCCGCGACCCGGTGCGCGCCACGCTGGCGCTGGCCGGTTCGCTGCTGCTGATGTTCGTCATCGGCTTTGGCATCAGCCTGGACGTGGAAGACCTGCGCTACGCGGTGATGGACCGCGACCAGACCACGCTGAGCCAGAACTACAGCCTGAACCTGGCCGGCTCGCGCTACTTCATCGAGCAGCCGCCCATCACCGACTACCAGGACATGGACGCCCGCATGCGCAGCGGCGAGCTGTCGCTGGCGATCGAGATTCCGCAAGGCTTTGCGCGCGACGCCGAACGCGGCCGCAACGCGCAGATCGGCGTCTGGATCGACGGCGCCATGCCGCAGCGCGCCGAGACCATACGCGGCTACGTGCTGGGCATGCACCAGGGCTGGCTGCAGCAGCAGGCGCGCGAACGCCTGGGCGCGGGCGCGACGCAGCCTTTCAGCATCGAAACGCGCTTTCGCTACAACCCCGACGTGCGCAGCCTGCCCGCCATGGTGCCGGCGGTGATCCCGCTGCTGCTCCTGATGATGCCGGCGATGCTGACGGCGCTGGCGGTGGTGCGCGAGAAAGAACTGGGTTCGATCATCAACCTGTACGTCACGCCGGTGACGCGGCTGGAATTCCTGCTGGGCAAGCAGGGGCCGTACGTGGCGCTGGCGATGCTGAACTTCCTGCTGATGACGCTGCTGGCGGTGACGCTGTTCGGCGTGCCCATCACCGGCAGCTTCCTGACCTTGCTGGCCGCCGCGCTGATCTACAACGTGGTCGCCACCGCCATCGGCCTGTTGGCCTCGACATTCACCCGCAGCCAGATCGCGGCGCTGTTCTTCACCATGATCGGCACGCTGGTGCCGGCCGTGCAGTTCGCCGGGCTGCTCAATCCGGTGTCGTCGCTGGAAGGCGGCGGCAAGCTGATCGGCCAGGTCTACCCCGCCACCCACATGCTCACCATCAGCCGCGGCGTCTTCAGCAAGGCGCTGGACTTCTCGAACCTGCAAGGCGCGTTCTGGCCCTTGCTGGTGGCGATTCCCGTCATCCTGGGCGCGTCGGTGCTGTTGTTGAAGAAGCAGGAGACCTGATCATGCTGCGACATGCCGCCAATATCTTCCGGCTGGGCGTGAAAGAGCTCTGGAGCCTGGCGCGCGATCCGATGATGCTGGTGCTGATCGGCGTGTCGTTCACGCTGATGATCTACACCGCCGCCACGGCCGTGCCCGAATCGCTGCACAACGCCGCCATCGCCGTGGTCGACGAAGATGTATCGCCCCTGTCCTCGCGCATCGCATCGGCGTTCTATCCGCCGCACTTCACCCGGCCGCAGATGATCGATTCGGCCGAGGCCGACGCCGGCATGGACGCCGGGCGCTATACCTTTGCCGTCAACATCCCGCCGAATTTCCAGCGCGACGTGCTGGCGGGCCGCCCCGCGCAGATCCAGCTGAACGTGGACGCCACCCGCATGAGCCAGGCCTTCACGGGCAGCAACTACATCCAGCAGATCATCACCGACGAGATCAACGAATTCGTGCAGCGCTACCGCAAGCCGGCCGAGCTGCCGGTGGACCTGGCGGTGCGCATGCGTTTCAACCCGAACCTGACGCAGGCATGGTTCGGCAGCCTGATGGAAATCATCAACAACGTCACGATGCTGTCGATCATCCTGACCGGCGCCGCGCTGATCCGCGAGCGCGAACACGGCACCATCGAGCACTTGCTGGTGATGCCTGTAACACCTACCGAGATCATGCTGGCGAAAGTCTGGTCGATGGGGCTGGTCGTACTGGTGTCCGCTGCGCTATCGTTGACATTCGTGGTGCGCGGCCTGTTGCAGGTGCCGGTCGAAGGATCGGTGGCCCTGTTCCTGGTGGGCGTGGCGCTGCACCTGTTCGCGACCACCGCCATGGGCATCTTCATGGCGACGCTGGCGCGCAGCATGCCGCAATTCGGCATGCTGCTCGTACTGGTGCTGCTGCCCTTGCAGATGCTGTCCGGCGGCACTACCCCGCGCGAAAGCATGCCCGACTTCGTGCAGAACATCATGCTGGCCGCCCCCACCACCCACTTCGTGGAACTCGGCCAGGCCATTCTCTTTCGCGGCGCGGGATTAAGCGTCGTCTGGCAACCTTTCCTGGCGTTGGCGCTGATCGGCAGCGTCCTGTTCGCCTTCTCTTTGACGCGCTTTCGCAAGACCCTCAGCCAGATGGCGTGAGGCCTGTGTATTCGTTGGCCCTTATTACTCTCTTAAAAGGACGCATGATGAAGAAGACAACCGCCCCCACGCCCCCGGATCTCGCCGGCGCCAATGTCGCCTATTGCAAGCGCCTGGCCGAACTGGCCCAGGAAAGCCAGCAGCGCTGGCTGCAGCTGGGCCAACGTCTGGCCGGCGACACCGCAGGCCAGTACTTTGCCTCGTTCGGACCGCTGAAGGTCGACGGCAACTGGCAGAGCATCGCCCCGGCCCTGGGCGAAGCCACGCGCAAGCACTGGCAATGCCAGCTGGAAGCCAGCCAGGCCATCACCCATGCCGCGCTCGAAGACCAGGCGGCGCTGGCCGCCGGTGTCAGCGAAGCCTTCAGCGGCTGGCTCAGCAATGCCTCGGCTGCGGCCACGGGCGGCCTCACGGCCTCGCCGCTGACGCGCATGTGGTCCAGTTTTTCCGAGCAGATGACGTCGGCATGCTCGGCCATGCAGGAAGCCACCCAGGTCGAGGCGCGCCATGGGCGCTAAGCGCACGGCGCTCGTCACCGGCGGCGCGGGGTGCCTGGGCCGCGCCATCGCCCGGGCGCTGCACGACGCCGGCCACGACGTGATCGTCACGTACCACTCCAGCGAAGAGGCCACCCGCGCCTGGCTGGCCGACGAGGCGGCCCAGGGCCGGCACTACGAAATGGCCAAGGTGGACGTGGCCGACTATGCCTCGTGCCAGGCGCTGGCCCGGCGCCTGGAAGATGACGGCCGCCAGATCGACATCCTGATCAACAACGCCGGCATCACGCGCGACGCCAGCCTGCGCAAGATGAGCTACGAGAACTGGACCGAGGTCATGCGCAGCAACCTCGATTCCATGTTCAACATGACGCAGCCGCTGTGCGGGCCGATGGCCGACCGTGGTTGGGGCCGCATCGTGAATATCTCATCGGTGAACGGGTCCAAGGGCGCGTTCGGGCAGACCAACTACGCGGCATCCAAGGCCGGCATCCATGGGTTCACCAAGGCCCTGGCGCTGGAACTGGCCAAGAAGAACGTCACGGTCAATACCGTGTCGCCGGGCTACCTGGCCACGGCGATGGTCAAGGCCGTGCCCGAAGACGTCCTGAAGGAAAAGATCCTGCCGCAGATTCCGCTGGGACGGCTGGGGGAACCTGATGAAATCGCCGCGCTGGTGGCGTTCATCTGCAGCGATGCGGCGGCGTTCATGACCGGCAGCAATGTCGCCATGAACGGCGGGCAGCACATGTACTGAGGCCTGCTCGCCTGCCTGGAGCACGGGCGCTTGCGATGGCATGCGCCCGCACTCCTGCTCACGACGGGCGCGGCCGGCTCACGCCGCCGGCGCGCCCAATTCCTCGACCAGGAAATCCACCAGCGCCCGCACCTTGGCCACCATGTGGCGGCGCGACGGATACACCGCGTAGACGTCCGTCTGCACGGGCACCCAATCCGGCAGCACCGCTTGCAAGGCGCCTCGGTCCAGGTCGGCCTGGACATACACGCGCGGCACCAGGCTCACGCCAAACCCTGCCCGCAAGGCATCGCATACCGCCAGGCTGGAACTGACCTGGTAGCGGCCCCGCGCCGGGATGCGTTCGACCTGCCCCGCCCGTTGGAAAGTCCATTCATCGGCATGCCCCGACAGGGTGAAGCGCACGCATTCCAGACGCCGCAGGTCGGCGGGCTGGACCGGCACCCCATGCTGCTGGAAATACGCCGGCGCGCCGCACAGCACATGATCCAGCGTCAGCAGCTTGCGGGCCACCAGACTGGAGTCTTCCAGCCGGTCGCTGCCGCGAATGGCCACGTCGAAGCCTTCCTTCACCAGGTCGATGCGGCGGTCTTCCAGGTGCAGGTCCAGCGACAAGCGCGGATAGCGCGCCAGAAAGCGCGGCATGGCGCCCGCCAGCAGCGTCAGGCTGAGCGACAGCGGCGCGCTCACGCGCAGCGTGCCGGCGGGTTCCTGCTGCAGCGGCCCCAGTGACGACTCGGCCTCGTGCAGGTCATCCAGAATGCGGGCGACCTGGTCGTAGTACTGCCGCCCCGCCTCGGTCAGGCTCATGCGGCGGGTAGTGCGATTCAAGAGGCGCGCCGCCACGTGGGCTTCGAGTTCGGCGATGTTCTTGCTGACGGCGGCCGGCGACAGCCCCAACTGGCGCGAGGCCGCGGCAAAACCGCCCTGCTCCACCACCTGGCGAAACACCTTGAGCGCGGTGAGATGATCCATGGATTCCCCGGGGATGATCATTCACTGCCAGTGAATGATGTTGCCATTGGAATGGATATTATCGCGGCCTGGCGATTCAATTAGCCTGTCGGTATGGATGCCGCGCCCGCGCCCGGCCCGTCTTGCCCTTCCAAGGAATTCTCGCCATGAGCCGCAGCACCGACCTGCTCCTGACCGCGGTGGCCCCCGCCATCTGGGGCAGCACCTATGTCGTCACCACCTTGATGCTGCCGCAGGGCTACCCCCTGACGGTGGCCATGCTGCGCGCCCTGCCCGCCGGCATCCTGCTGTTGCTGGCCGTGCGGCAACTGCCGCAGGGCATCTGGTGGCTGCGCGCCTTTGTCCTGGGTGCGCTGAACTTCTCGGTGTTCTGGGCGCTGCTGTTCGTGGCCGCCTACCGCCTGCCGGGCGGCGTGGCCGCGACGCTGGGCGCGATCCAGCCGCTGGTGGTCATCCTGCTGGCGCGCGCCTTGCTGGGCTCGCCCGTGCGCGGCCTGGCGGTACTGGCGGCGCTGGCCGGCATCGGCGGCGTGGCCTTGCTGGTGCTGGGCCCCAAGGCGGCGCTGGACCCTGTCGGTGTGGCGGCCGGCCTGTTCAGCGCGGCGTCCATGGCCCTGGGCACCGTGCTCAGCCGCCGCTGGCAGCCGCCGGTGTCGGCGCTGACCTTTACCTCGTGGCAACTGACGGCGGGTGGCGTGCTGCTGTTGCCGGTGGCGCTGCTGGCCGAACCCGCCCTGCCGCCGGTCACGGCCCTGAACGTGCTGGGCATCGCCTACCTGGGGCTGATCGGCGCGGCGCTGACCTACGTGATCTGGTTTCGCGGCATCGCCCGGCTGGAACCCGCGGTGGTGTCGTCGCTGGGATTCCTGAGCCCGGTCACCGCCGTGCTGCTGGGCTGGGCGCTGCTGGACCAGCGCCTGAGCGCAGCGCAGATGGCCGGCATGGTGATCGTGGTGGGCAGCGTCTGGCTCAGCCAGCACGTGCAGCGCCGCGCTGCAGCTAGCGCCGCAGCCGTTCCAGCAGGAAATCCACAAACGTCCGCACCCGCAGCGACACGTGGCGCACGTGCGGATAAAGCAGGGTGAACGAACGCGTTGCCCCGCCGAACTGCGGCAGCACCTCGACCAGGTCGCCGCGCCGCAGGTCGTCCTGCACCGTGAAGCGATAGGCCTGGAACAGCCCCGCGCCATGGCGCGCCAGGCTCAGCCCGCCCAGCACATCGCCCGAGCAACTGGTGCCGCCCGAGGTCGGCACATCGATCTGGCGGCCACCCTGCATGAAGATCCACGGAATGTTGCGTCCCGTACTGGGCAACTCGAACTGGATGCAGTCGTGCTGCCGCAGGTCTTCCAGCGTCTGTGGCGTGCCCGCGCGCCGCAGGTAGCCGGGCGAGGCCACCAGCACCAGCTCGGCGTCTTCGAGCTTGCGCGCGACCAGGTTCGAATCAGGCGGCAGGCGCCCGCGAACCGCCAGGTCGTAGCCTTCTTCGGCAAAGTCGATATTGCGGTTGCTGATATGCACGTCCACGTGCACCTGCGGATAGCGCTGGCGGAATTCCCCCAGCAACGGCAGCACGCGATGATGGGCATAGGGCGTGGGCAGGCTGATGCGCAGCTTGCCGGCCGGTTCGGCCTGCTGGCCGGTGACTTCACGTTCGGCTTCGGTCAATAGCGACAGCGCCGAGCGGCATTGCTCCATGTACCGCTGGCCTGCCGCCGTCCGGCCGCCGTGGCGCGCCGCGCGACGTGGTCGATGCCGTGCTGTACCTGACCGACTCGTCGTTCACGTCCGGCGCGATCATCCCCGTCGACGGCGGCGCCACCGCCGGCCGCTGGTAAGCCCGTACTCACCGGCGCCGGCCGTCACGCCAGCGCCGTTTTCCCAAGGAGACCGACATGCCGTACATCAACATCCAGATCACCCGCGAAGGCGTCACGCGCGAACAGAAGGCCGAACTCATCAAGGGCGCCACCGACCTGATGGTGCGCGTGCTGGGCAAGGACCCGCAGGCCACCTTCGTCGTCATCGAAGAGGTCGACACCGACAGCTGGGGCGTGGGCGGCGAGACCGTCACGGCGCTGCGCCAGCGCCAGCGCGCCGCCAAAGACGCGCCATCGACATAGTCGTATCCATCGATAACAAACCGCCGAAAACCCATGGCGCGCCGGGTGTGGCCGTAGCATGATCGTGGCTCCATACACAGTCGGGAGACTCACCATGGGCAGCACACCAACCATCATTCTGGCGCACGGCTTCTGGGGCGGCGCCGCGCATTGGGGCCGGGTCATCCTGGCCCTGTCGCGTCTTGGGCACAAAGACCTGCACGCGGTCGAGTTGCCGCTGACCTCGCTGGCCGACGACGCCGAGCGCACCCGCAAGATGATCGCGCAGCAATCCGGCCCCGTGCTGCTGGTGGGCCATTCGTATGGCGGCGCCGTCATCACCGAGGCCGGCAACCAGCCCAACGTCACGGGCCTGGTGTACATCGCCGCGTTCGCGCCGGACGCGGGCGAAAGCCCGGGCGGCATCACGCAGCAGGACCTGCCGGCCGCGGCGCCCAACCTGGCGCCCGACAGCGACGGCTATCTGTGGCTGCGCGCCGATAAATTCCACGAAAGCTTCTGCCAGGACCTGAGCGCCGACGACGCTCTGGTGATGGCCGTGACCCAGAAGGCGCCGCTGGCCAGCACCTTTGGCAGCACCATCAGCGTGCCGGCGTGGCGCCACAAGCCGTCGTGGTACCAGCTGTCCACCCAGGACCGCATGATCACCCCCGCGAACCAGGAAAAAATGTCGGCGCGCATGCAGCCGCGCAAGGTGCTCAAGCTGGATGCCAGCCATGCGTCGCTGGCGTCGCGCGCCGATGAAGTGGCCGCGCTGATCGACGAGGCGGCGCGCGCCTAGCGGATGACTCGGATCAAGCAGCACAGTCATCCGGCTGTGCTGCTTTTTTTGTAACCCGCCAGTCTGTCCCCTTCTGCAAAAAACTGCCCGTTTCCCTATGAAATACGGCGGTAACGGCCTTTGCCATCGGCAAACTGATCCGCTTTTTTCAGCGGTTTCTGAATCTGTACTAACTATCGTCGCCGGCCTACCTTGACGCTACAGGCACCAGCCTGTCCGCGCGCGCCGCCCACCAGCGGTTTCCCCGCGCGGGCCTTGAAGTCAGGAAAACCCCGCCATGGATAGCGACGCGCTACTACTTGCCCGAATACAGTTCGGTTTCACCATCTCTTTTCACATCATCTTTCCCGCCATCACCATCGGGCTGGCCAGCTACCTGGCCGTGCTGGAAGGCTGCTGGCTGCGTACCCGCAACACGGTCTACCGCGACCTCTACCACTTCTGGACCAAGATCTTCGCCGTCAATTTCGGCATGGGGGTCGTGTCCGGCCTGGTGATGGCCTACCAGTTCGGCACCAACTGGAGCTTTTTCTCCGATTTCGCCGGCAGCGTCACCGGGCCACTGCTGGCCTACGAAGTCTTGACCGCCTTCTTCCTGGAAGCCGGCTTCCTGGGCGTGATGCTGTTCGGCTGGTCGCGCGTGGGGCCAGGCCTGCACTTTTTCTCGACCATCATGGTGGCACTGGGCACGTTGGTGTCGGCCACCTGGATCCTGGCGTCCAACAGCTGGATGCAGACACCTGCGGGCTACGAGATCCTGGACGGCCGCGTGGTGCCGACCGACTGGCTGGCCGTGATCTTCAACCCGTCGTTCCCGTACCGCCTGGCGCACATGGGCATCGCCGCCTTCCTGGCCACCGCGCTGATGGTGGGCGCGTCCGGCGCCTGGCACCTGTTGCGCGGCGACCGCAGCCCGGCCGTGAAGAAGATGTTCGCGATGGCGATGGCCATGCTGGCGATATCGGCGCCGCTGCAAGCCGTGGTGGGCGACTTCCATGGCCTGAATACGCTCAAGCACCAGCCGGCCAAGATCGCCGCCATCGAAGGCCACTGGGACAACGAACCCGGTGCGGGCGTGCCGCTGACGCTGTTCGGCATTCCCGACATGGAACGCGAAGAAACCCGCTACGCCGTCAACATCCCGCGCCTGGGCAGCCTGATCCTGACCCACAGCTGGGACGGCCAGTTTCCCGGCCTGAAATCGTATCCGCCCCAGGACCGGCCCAACGCCACCGTGGTGTTCTGGTCGTTTCGCGTGATGGCCGGGCTGGGCATGCTGATGATCGCCCTGGCAGCCTGGGCGCTGTGGGCGCGCTGGCGCGGCAAGCTGTACCAGTCGCGGGCCTTGCAGCGCTTTGCGCTGTGGATGGGGCCGTCCGGCCTGGTGGCGATCTTGGCGGGCTGGTATGTCACCGAGATCGGCCGCCAGCCGTGGATCGTCTACGGCGTGATGCGCACGGCCGATGCCGCCACCCGCCATGGCATCGGCGAACTGACGCTGACCCTGGCGCTGTTCGTGGTGGTGTACCTGTTCGTGTTCGGCGCCGGCGTGTCGTACATGCTGCGCCTGATCCGCATGGGTCCCACGCCGGCGCCTGGCCATGCGCCCCTGTCCGGCGGCCCGGGCGAACCGCGTCAACCTTCGCGGCCGCTGTCGGCCGCCTCCACCTCGGCGGATGTTCCGTCCGCCTCACGCAACATCAAGGGAGCCTGACGCCATGGGTATCGATCTTGCACTGATATGGGCCGTCATCATCCTGTTCGGCGTGATGATGTACGTGGTGATGGACGGCTTCGACCTGGGCATCGGCATCCTGTTCCCGCTGATCACCGATGCCGAGGAACGCGACGTCATGGTCAACACCGTGGCGCCCGTGTGGGACGGCAACGAGACCTGGCTGGTGCTGGGCGGCGCGGGCCTGTTGGCGGCGTTTCCGCTGGCGTATTCGGTGATCCTGAGCGCGCTGCACCTGCCGCTGGTGTTCATGCTGCTGGGGCTGATCTTTCGCGGCGTGGCGTTCGAATTCCGCTTCAAGGCGGACCCACACCATCGCCCGCTGTGGGACCGCGCGTTCGTGTTGGGGTCGCTGTGCGCGACGTTCTTCCAGGGCGTGACGCTGGGCGCCTACATCGAAGGCATACCGGTCGTGGACCGCGCGTATCAAGGCGGCGCGTGGGACTGGATCAGCCCGTTTTCGCTGTTCACCGGCGTGGGCCTGGTGGTTGGCTACGCGCTGCTGGGCTGCACCTGGCTGATCATGAAGACCGAAGGCCGCCTGCATCGCCACATGTGCACGCTGGCCCGGCCGCTGACGCTGGCGCTGCTGGCCGTGATCGCCGCGCTCAGCCTGTGGACGCCGCTGGCGCAGCCGCAGATCGCGCAGCGCTGGTTCAGCCTGCCGAACATGTTCTGGTTCCTGCCCATGCCTTTGCTGGTGGCGGCCGCCGGCTTCGACCTGGTGCGGCGCGTGCGCGGTACGCCCAACGCCGGCCCCTTCGTGCTGGCGCTGTGCCTGGTGTTCCTGGGTTACAGCGGCCTGGGCATCAGCATCTGGCCCGCCATCATTCCGCCCGACGTGTCCATCTGGACCGCCGCCGCGCCGCCGCAAAGCCTGGGCTTCGCGCTGGTCGGGGCGCTGGTCATCATTCCGATTATCCTGATGTACACCGCCTGGTCCTACTACGTGTTCCGCGGCAAGGTGCGCGCGGGCGAGGAGTTCCATTGATGCATGCCTCCCCTTCCCCCACCTCGTGGCGCAGCCGCTTGCTGTGGCTGGCGCTGATCTGGGCTGGCAGCGTGGCCGCGCTGGGCGTGGCGGCCTATGCCTTGCGCCTCATCATGCGCGCCGTCGGCATGTCGACTTGATTTCCCGCCTTTCACGGACCCGCCATGAAGCGCTATGAACGCCTGACCGAAGACATCACCGCCTCGATCCTCTCGGGCCTGTTGCAGGCCGGCGACCGCCTGCCCTCGGTGCGCCAGACCAGCGCCAGCCGCGGGGTCAGTCCGTCGACGGTGTTCAAGGCCTACTACCTGCTGGAAGCGCGCGGCCTGATCCGCGCGCGCGACCGGTCCGGCTACTACGTGCTGCACGCGCCGCATGCCGCCTTGCCTGAACCCGACGGCCTGTCCAGCGCCAGCGCGGGCCGCCATCCGGTGGATGTCAGCGACAACGTGCTGCAAGTGCTCAACGCCACCTTGCGGCGCGACATGCTGCCGTTCGGGTCGGCCTTTCCCAGTCCGTCGCTGCTGCCCTACGGCCGGCTGGCCAAGTTCATGGCAAGCGCGGTGCAGCAGCTGGACCCCTGGAGTTCCATCGACGACCTCAGCCCGGGCGATGCCGCGCTGCGCCGCGCCATCGCGCTACGCTACCTGGCCGACGGCCTGACGGTGCCGGTGGACGACATCATCATCACCAACGGCGCGCTGGACGCGCTGAACCTGTCGCTGGCCGCCGTGACACAGCCCGGCGATGCGGTCATCGTCGAATCGCCCACCTTCTACGCCGCGCTGCAATCGCTGGAACGCAACCAGCTGCACGCCATCGAAGTGGCCACGCATCCGCGCGAAGGCATCGATTTGCAAGCCCTGGAACGCGCCATCGTGCAGCACAAGCCGCGCGCGTGCTGGCTGATGACGACCTTCCAGAATCCCTTGGGCAGCCTGATGCCCGAGGCCAAGAAAGAAGCGCTGGTGCGGCTATTGACCGAACACGGCGTCGCGCTGATCGAAGACGACGTCTATGGCGAGCTCTATTTCGGCGACACCCGGCCACGCCCCGCCAAGGCCTTCGACCGCGAAGGCATCGTGATGCATTGCTCGTCGTTCTCGAAAACGCTGGCGCCCGGCTATCGCGTGGGCTGGGTGGCTGCCGGGCGCCATACCCGCGCCATCATGCGCAACAAGCTCACCACCAGCCTGGCCACCGCCGCGCCCACCCAGGCCGCCATTGCCGCCTATCTGGCCCAGGGCGGCTACGACCGCCACCTGCGCCAGTTCCGCCAGACGCTGGCGCTACAGCAGGGCGAGGTACTGCAAGCCGTGGCGCGCTACTTTCCCAAGGGTACGCGCGCCACGCGGCCGCTGGGCGGCTACTTCACCTGGGTCGAACTGCCCGCGCACATCGACACGCTGCAGCTGCATCGCGCGGCGCTGGGCCACGGCATCAGCATCGCGCCGGGACCGCTGTTCTCGTCGTCGGGCGCCTTCGGCAACTTCCTGCGCTTGAATTACGGACACCCCTGGAATGCCGGGATGGAACAGGGCATGGCGACGCTGGGCAAGCTCATGGGGACATGAAATCCGCCATATTGATACAGATAGAAACCCCGCCCCGACCCACATCCCTTAGAGTGCGAAGCCTTCGACATCTGGACGGTGCCGCGTCGCGGCGCGTTTCTCATGACTGCTTCGTTCCCCCGAGTTTTGCCGCGCCATGCGCTGGGTTGCTACCTGGGCGCCGCGGCCCTGCTGTACCTGTTCTGCGCGCAACTGCTGGCCGCCATCGATATCTGGCTGCTGCCCCGCAGCCTGCTCGTCGAGATGCTGCGCTACCGCGCCATGTGGCTGGTCTTTTTCCTGACGCTGCCCACGGTGGGCTACCTGCTGTGGCGTGGTTCGGACCTGGTCGCGTGGTGGCGCGCCCCGGCCGCGCTCACGCTTGACGGCCACGCGCTGCATCTGGGCACGCGCACCGTGCCCTATACC
>ERZ1032107.28-NODE-28-length-29939-cov-36.952014_pt1 | contig 29939 bp, 20 predicted proteins | sample MGYA00516713_ERZ1032107 | MGnify/ENA primary metagenome ERZ1032107 (study PRJEB33718, sample SAMN03160116) | human skin metagenome | collected 2014-04-10 | study: EMG produced TPA metagenomics assembly of the PRJNA266117 data set (Human skin bacterial metagenome...
GCGCAAGCAGCCCATCCGGCTAAGCCAACCCTTATCTAGGTATATTTATGAAGACTTTACGCTCTTTCCTGCTTGCTGTTCTTCTAGCGGCCACTTTTTCTATTTTTGCTAATGATCAAAGGATGAACTTTGATTTTGATGCTATTCCGACGAAAACCGCATTACAGCTTATTGCAGACTTTTCACGGCTCAATTTGATTGGTGCAGATGATGTTGACGGCACTCTTACAATGCGCATGAAAGATGTTACTTGGCAGGATGCTCTAGAGTACGTTGCAAAAACTAAAAACCTTCATCATTCAATTGAGGGTAGTGTTTTATATGTCTCCCGTGATCCCAAGTATTTTGACCTTCTTGATTCGCCTTTGCCGGTGAGCAGGGACGATAACAAAAATACGATTTTCAACATAAAACACATGCTTGCGTCTGAGGCCATTGAAGGGTTTCCGCTTTTCTCCAAAGAATTCAATCAAGAATCTCTTGCTGCGAATGATGCTTCAGGCGTTGTAGTGGCTCGTCTTTCCCCACCCCGGATCGAGGAGTTGGCCACGTATCTTCGGGCCGTGGATTTTCCTCGTGCTCAGCTGATGATTGAGTCGCGGATCGTTGAGGTGGATCGGTCTTTTTCCAAACAACTTGGTGTTAATTGGTCTGGAACCATCAACGCCGGAAATTTTGTAGGAAAAACTGCTGGTACTTTTGTTGATACCGGTTCTTTACCTGTTAGTGGTGGCATTGGCTTTGTCTCCAGCTCAGCGATTCTGGATCTGGAATTAGCTGCGATGGAGAAGGGTGGGTATGGAAAGGTTATATCTCGACCAAACGTCTTTGCCCGCGATAAGCAACAAGCTCGGATCGTAAAAGGTACCGAGGTTCCTTATCAGCAGACTGCAGGGCAGGGGGCTACTTCAACCTCATTTAAGGAGGCTGCGCTTTCTCTCGATGTGACTCCATTTGTCGATGACACTGGCGTAAGGCTCGACATCAAGCTTGCCAAGGATGAGCCTGATTTTGCCAACGCGCTCAATGGTGTTCCGCCGATTAAAACGGTCTCTCTAGCCTCAAATGTCCGCGTGAAGCTCGGTGCCACCGTTGCGCTTGGTGGTGTGTACTCGACCATTGAGACAACACAGGAGCATCGCGTTCCTGGTCTTGCTTCGATCCCGTTTCTTGGTCGTATTTTCCGTTATGAAACGCAATCGACCTCGACAGCGGAGCTGATTCTTTTCATTACTCCAACATTGGTTCCGCCGGCTGATGTTGCTCAAACTATTTAAAGTGCTCGCTTATAACTAAACTAAATGATTATTTAGTATAGTTATTTCTTGATCGAATATAATAAGGGTAGGGTAGCTCATTCGCTCTATTAAGGACCAGTGGCCCTGCTTGCTTTCCAGTCACTCAAGCTTCGCCATTTTGGTACCTTAAAGGTTGTCTGAAGCGTTTATTTCTCACTAATCAGCCACTACATATCAGATTATGGTACCTTTTTGCCTTCGCCACTCGGTTTGGAGGTCGCTATGCTGATCAAGATCCAAGACGCACCTGAGGAATTGGTGCAGACGTTGAAGGAAATCACGGGAGCTCAGACAGGCTCTAAGGCTTTCCTCCATGCAGCTGAGCTCATGCTTAAGCTGGATGCCATAACGGAGAAGCAAAGCACCGAGATCTTTGCACTGCGTCGTGAGCTGGAGCAGCATCGCATTCTCGTTCGATCACTCCAACAAAGCGCCCAGTCGATAGTTGAGCTAGCAGCGAAAGATCCCAAAACGATCAAAATTGATGCTGATGACGACTACGCCTGGTGGGCACCTGAAGAAACAGCTACGGGCTCGTAACGTCGTTTGACCCTGTTATTTCGCACTGGCATCTGTGGGTGTTGCTAGTAGCAACACCTGGTTCCGATGAGCAGCCTGATTTTTCGCGCCCGCGAAAATCGCAGTGCGATCTGGCTTCCAAATGGATCCTATGAACGAACTGGCGTCAGAATTATCGTGCCGTCAGGTTGTTTTTCCATGTCCAGCTTGTCACCGCAGGCCAACCCGATAGTCGCCAGAAGATCGTCAGGCAAAGGTATGATCAGATCATCGGTCCCATCAGCAGCGTTTTGGCAGGTGACGATCCAGCGTTTATTTTCAGAGCCAGGTGTTGGGTTCATATTTTTCCCAGGTGATCAAATGACAGAGCCAATTCATGATGCAGCGGCAGAAGCACAGCGGCCATCGTAATGTTCTTGGCGGTGTTTTTCTCGCACGCGAGAAATTCGACCTGGCCGGCCTGATCAACAGGTGAAAAGCAGCCTCCAGAGCTCCCCAGCTCTGCATAGGAAGGTTCGCATAATGTATATTATGTTAAATATCATAACTCCAAGGCTCACAGGAGCTGTGATCAGCTATCAGGCTTGGATCACGCATCCGGGCGCTTTCGACGCTTTGAATTGGCGTACCCGAGCTGGTCATTTCCAGTTTTCGAAACCACTCACTGCTCAGATCCACCGATGGCTCGATCTGCACCTATAGGCTTCGACCGAGCCCATGAACGTGACGCAGCGAGCAATCGCATAGCTCCCACCCCATCATTGGAGTGCTTCACCATCGAATCGGATTGGCTGACGAACCCTGTACTCTCATGAAGTCCTGGGTACAGCAAAGACCCTTACAATTTCTTCAGCGCAAGCTGCGTCATAAGATCTGCTTTCATAAAAATCAAAAGCAGTTTCTGCCCCACAGCTGGAAAAATGTTTTTTCACTTCCTTCATCTCCTTCGACGCAAGCCCTCTATCATGTTCTCGTACTTTTTCCAAAAAACTGACTGAAGCTGGCTTTGCGCAAATAAAAATATTGGGTATGAGAACACCTTGCTGCGCCAGCCCTTCAAAGTCTGTAAAAGTCACGGCAAAAAAAACATCTTTACCTGTTGAAACCTTCAAGACTCTTAAAGTATTTAAAACAAACAAAGCGAGCCCTGTCAGGAAATCAGACACCCCGTCGCTGCTCATTTCATCCATCAGGTGCTTTAAGCGACCATACCTTGATACAAGCGGAATCTCTTCAAAGCTTTCATAGCTCTCGAAGAACACGTCCATATCATTGTACGGCTCTTTACTGATTACCTTGTTATAGAGATCTGTAAGCTTCATTACCAGGGGATACTCCATCCGTCGCAGGATGTTCGGGGGGGAACGTCAGGAAGTTCAATCAACGAGGGTGCGTGCTGGCTAGAACCACTTTCACTAGCCGAACCCCCGAGCAAATTGAATTGAATTGATGACCGCTAACTTTCGCGCTCAGCTCTTCGACGCCACGGACAACCACTTTGACTTTCTTCCAAACATCCCCATCAATACGATGATCTCTGGCATGAAATACCACCTGTGCTGCGAGTCGTTCGCCTGGCGCAAAATTAAACTCGAACGACAATAGCAAGCCATCTTCAAAACGGTGAAAAGCTTGTAATACCTCACTTATTTTTTCTGCAGTTTCTGACATTTTCATTTACCTGGTGATTTCTGGCCGTGACTTTCAAGTTGGTTTTTTTCAAGAGGATAGAGTTTGAAACGCCTCATGCCTCGCGTCGCCATGTCCCCCTGGACCACTCACCCCGTCACCGCCTGATAAACAACCCGATGCGCCTCGGTGGGCAGCGGCACTTCCCACTTGAACAGCATGCGGCGGATATCATCGTTGCGCAGCGAGGTGTCGCGCTGCTGGTTGCGCCGCATGATCTCGCCCTCGGGGCGCTCCAGGTAGAGAATTTCCACCTGCGCGCCGTAGCCGTAGAGCAAGTCCAGGGTGCGGTTGCGCATCTGCGCCGACAGGTGCGTCGAGTTCCACACAAAGGGTTTGTGCTCTCGCAGCAAGGCCTTGGCCCGGTCGATGGCGTAATGCGCAGCGGCGCCTTCATTCTGTCCATGGCGCAGGCCCAGGGCCTGGCGGGCGTCGTCGAACGACACCACCGGCAGCTCCGGGTGATGCTGTGCGGTCCAGGTGTCCTTGCCGCTGGCCGGCAGGCCCGAGAGCATCACCACCGACGAACCCTGCGGCGCGTGCAACGGGTAGTCGGGATGTACCCGGGCGCCACGCAGGTACTGAATGCGTGTGTAGTCGTCGGCAAAGGCCCGCGGTCCGTGCAGGCAGCCCTCCTCCTGCGCCAGTTCGCGCCACAGTTCGATGGCGTCCAGTACATCGGCCTTGCCGGCGTAGTTGCGGCCCTGCATATCGGCCTCGGCGACGGCACAGAGCATCCACAGCGGCAGTTCCCAGGACAGTTTGTGCAGCAGGAACTCAGGGCTGCGGCCGCTGCGATCACCCTGCAGGGCGAAAAACGGCACTTGGTGCACGGCGATGATGCGGCAGATCTGCTCGCGCAGCTCGAACGGCACACCGGCGCGCCACAACAGCAGCCGCGCATCCACCGCCCCCCGGCGTGAATGACCGGGCTGGCCGATACGCCCGGTATCCTTGTCGATCACCGTGGTGTCGGGCTTGGCGATGTCGTGCAACAGGGCCGCGAAGAACAGCACGAAGCGCTGCTCGGCGCTGGCCTGCTGGTAGGCGGGTTGGGCCAGTAATGCCTCGACCACCAGGCAGGTATGAATCCATACATCGCCCTCGGCGTGGTAGATCGGGTCCTGCGGTGTGTCGGCCAGGCGCGCCAGGGCCGGAATGGCCGACAGGCAGGCGGCGGTGTCCATATCGCGCCCCGGCTCGGGGACCAGTTGGCGCAGTTGTTGAATATCCATTTCGGGATGCTCCTTCAGTAGCCGTGGCGTGGGCCCTGCCAGTCCATGGACAGGCGCGGGGCATAGAGATCGACGCCGGCGGCCAGTTGATTGGGGATAAAGGGTTGGCTGGCATGGTGCTGGTCGGCATCGAGGATGGCCTGGACGAAGTCCTGGCGTACCCACTTGAGCCGGCCGAGGGTCTGCTGCTCGTCCTCAAGCTTCAGGTACAGGCCCTCCATGCGGCTGGAGCGGTCGCACTGGCGCCAGGCACGGGCCAGGTCGAGGCCTTCGCGGTGCACCACCTGCTCGAACACCTGGCGCCAGTGCGCGGTCTTGGCCAGCGAATCGCCCACCAGCGCTAGCAGTTCGGCATGCCGGCGCGGTGCCGGGCCTTCGTACAGCACAGGCACCGACAGCACCGGCCCACCTTCTAGCAGGCGCCGACGCGCCGCGGTGGAGAGGAACAGCCCTGTGGCGCGGTCCCACACATCGAACTCGCAGAAGTAATGTGGCAAGTGGTCGTAGAACACCGAGTGCTTCTTGTGCAGCCACTCGCCATACAGCACGAAGCGATCTTCCAGGCGTTCCAGCAACCAGTGCTCATGGGCCGAGGCCCACTGCTTGAACAGATTGAACTGGCGCTCGCGCCCACCGCCGGTGAGGTAGTGACCGCGAGATTGCAAGAGCAACTCGCCGCCTGCGCCAAAGCTGATGCCCGCGTTGGCACCATCGAGTTTTTCTTCCACCACCAGCCACTGTCCGGCCAGGGCGCCATAGCGCACCTGGCCAGTGTCAGTGTCGCCATCTTGCAGGCGCGAGCCTTGCAGGTGGGGCGTGCGGGGGTATTTGAGCAGTTCCAGGTTGTGCGCGGTGGCACGAATATCCGTGTGCATGGGTTTGTCCTCGAAAAAAGAGAAAAACCAACGACAGGATCAGGCAGGCATGGCAATGAAGCGCCGCCGTGCTTAGGCACGGGCAGCCATCAGGCAGGATGGACCGTCGTCGGTATCAGGCGTGTTGGCTGGCGTAGGGCACTGGCTTCACCACTTGGAGAAAAGGTTGCAGAGGCTTTAGGGCGCGCATTCAACAGCAGATAGCGGCATCAGGTCAAGCCCCGAGAGGACAAAACCCCAGCGCCCCTGCTTGCGCGAAACACCCGAGCTTTTGTCATGAAAAAAACCGCCTGGGGCTCATAGGGTGCAGCCAGTCATAACCCGATAAGGAATCGATCATGAAACGTTCAAGCGTGCTGATGGCTGCAGTCATTGGCCTGGCACTTGCACCTTTGGCCCAGGCCTCGTCCATGGCTGACAGCGAAGAGAAAGCCCAGTTGCGCAAACTCTTCTGCGAGTCGAAGGGCGGCGCCGATATCACTGGGCTGGGTGAGTTGAAGAAGTCCGACGACGTCGGCGCCGTGGTGGTGTGCAAGCTCCCGCCCTCGCCCACCACCGTGGTGGAAAACCAGGCGGCATCGAGCCTTGCCGCGCTGCCATTGACGCCTGTCACGGCAACGCTTGCGCCACCGTCGGGGGTCTACAAGCTCGCCCCGGGAGCCAGCAGCGTCAACACTTCATGCTCGGCCAACCTGGCCATCGCAAAATGGGCGGGCTTTCCCAATACCAGCAACGGCAACGCCACCTTGAACTGTCGTGGATACAATGCCGGCGCAGCAGGCGGTACGCTGGGTTGCAAGATCGAATGGACCGGGCCGACCCAGGTCGCCATCGGGGTCACTCCTTACGGCGGCCAGGTCGCGGTGAACTTCAATTGCCAGGCCCTGTACTTCGGTTCCGTCGGCACGGTGATGGATTTCAGCTACGCCGACCCGACGTATCCGCGCATCCGCTATGGCTCGGTCCAGGCCACCAGCAGCATGACCATCACCCAGTGATGCCGGGCCAGCCTGGCTGAGCTTCGATCAAGCGCCGGCAGGGCCGCTCCCTGCCGGTCACCCTCCTCTGCTTCATTGCTTGCCGCGCATGCTGTTGCGCCATATGCGGTAGGTCCTGATGCCCGAACGCACCGAACCGAACAGCAACTGGCTGTCCATTTCCCGGGTCATCCCCGAACGTTCCAGCATCGCCAGGAAAGTACCGCGGGCACGGGCGATAGCGAAGTAGATGCCCTGGGCGGCCAGGGTCTCGCGGATTTCCCGCAGCACCGCGATGCCGCTGACATCGATATCGGTCACCGCCTCGGCATCGAACAGCACCACCTCGGGTTGGCTCTCGCGCTGCACGGTGTCCAGCAGGCGCATCTTGAAGTAGTCGGCGTTGAAGAACAGGATCGCGTCGTCGAAGCGATACACCACCAGGCCGGGCACAGTGCGAGCTTGCGGGTACTGGTGGATGTCCACCTGGCCTTCGATGCCCGGCATCCAGCCCAGCACCGCGTCGGTGGGTTGGTAGATGCTGTACAGCAGGCGCAGGATGGCCAGGGTCACGGCGAACATGATGCCCGGCAGCACGCCCAGCCCCAGCACACTGACGGTGGTCAGCAGGCACAGCCAGAACTCGAAGCGGCTGAGTCGGTAGATTTGCTTCAGGGACTTGACGTCGAGCAAGCCCCAGCCGGCCATCAACAGCACCGCGCCCAGGGCCGGCTGCGGAATCCACGCCATGGGCGCGGTGAAAAACAGCAGAATCAGCGCAATCGCCAGGGCGGCGATGATGCCCACCAGTTGGCTCTTGCCTCCGGCCATGTCATTGACCGCGGTACGCGAATCCGCACCGCTGATGGCAAAGCCCTGGGAGGCACCGGCGGCCAGGTTGCTCAGGCCCAGGGCGATGAATTCATGGTTGGCGTTGATCGCGTAGCCATGGCGCGCGGCGAAGCTGCGGGCAGTGAGCATGGCGCTGCAGAAACTCACGGTAGCGATGCCCAGTGCGTCGCGCAGCAGGCTCTTGCTTTCCTCCAGGGTGGTCTTGGGCCAGGACAACTCCGGCATCCCGGCCGGCACATGACCGAGGATCGCCACTCCGAGGCGGTCGAAGCCCAATAGCCCGGCCAGCAAGGTGAACAGCGCCACCGTCAGCAGCGCCGCAGGTACGCGCGGATAGCGTCGCGGCAGCCAGATCAAAAGGCCCAGGCTGGCCAGGCCGACGGCCAGGGTCAGGCCATGGATCTCCCCCAGACGCTGGAGAAAGTCCGCCAGCCCCAGAATGAAACCGTCGCCTTCGATCTTGAAACCCACCACCTTGCCCATTTGCCCGGCGATCAGGCTCAGACCGATGCCGTTGAGGTAGCCGATGAGGATCGGCCGCGAGAAGAAGCTGGCGATAAAACCCGCCCGGGCGATCCCGGCGGCAATCAGCATCAGGCCCACCAGCACGGTGACGATCATCGACAATTCGACGGTACGCTGCAGGTCGCCCATGGCCAAAGGCGCCACGGCCCCGCCGAGCATGGCGCAAGTGGCGGCATCGGGGCCGACCATCAGTTGCCGCGAGCTGCCGATCAAGGCATAGACGATCATCGGCAGCACACAGGCGTAAAGCCCGTACTGCGGTGGCAGGCCGACAATCTGCGCATAGGCGATGGCAATCGGGATCTGGATAGCCGCCACGGACAAGCCGGCCCGCAGGTCGGCGCGCAACCATTCGCGGCGGTAGTGCAGCAAGTTGGACAGGCCAGATAGACAGCGGGATAACGACATGCCGGGTCCTTTCGAAATATTCCGTTTTATTCTTTGGCTGCGCGCTTGTTTGGCAAGGCGACGCGGGGCGTTATTCAAGCGAATCGGGCAACTTAGCGCCATGAGCTGGAGCAGCTTTTGCTTCGATTCACCCAGGTGCTTGGCCATGGGCAACCCGCTGAGGCGCAGGTGGTGGTGAGCTTGGGCCGCTATAGATGAACAACCTCTCCCATTCATGGGACGCCAAGCCAGCTATAACGGCGAGTTGCCTTGATGACGCGCCACTTCCCGGTGCATGTCGTCGCGCTCGTAGCCAGGCAGCAAATGACCGTCGGTCACCTACCTTGAAACGGCTCGGTGTTCGCTCGATTGGTCGGAGAGTTTCTTGACTAGGATTAAACCGCGCTAAGACTTTAACCGAAATTGTTAGAGGTGACGCCCAAGTGGCTCTGGACAGAAGGTTAATCCGCAGAAGCCGGATTGACTCGTACGTTCGCTTTGACTGAGTGCCTATGAGGCCGATATGGAGATCATCTCTGTGGTGGATGTACCGCGATGGATGGACACGATTTCCCCTGACCCCGCGAGACGGACGACTGACGCCCGAACACGAGCCAGAGGAAGTCGTTTATGGCAATAACGCAAAACAACCGTTTGGTGCAGGTCGACAGTCCCCTCGGCGGCGATGTCCTGTTGCTGCAGAGCATGGAAGGCAACGAAGAGCTGGGGCGATTGTTCCACTACGAATTGGACCTCACCTCCGAAAACCGAGCGATCACATTCGACCAGTTGCTGGGCAAGCCGATGGGCCTGACCCTGGAGCTGCACGACGGCAGCAAACGCTATTTCCACGGCGTTGTCTGCAGCTGCCGGCAAGTGAACGGCCACGGTCAGTTCGCCGGCTACCGCGTCAGCCTGCGGCCCTGGTTATGGCTGCTCACGCGCACTTCGGACTGCCGGATTTTCCAGAACAAAACGGTGCCGGAGATCATCAAGCAGGTGTTCCGCGACCTCGGTTTCTCCGATTTCGAAGACAGCCTGAGCGGCAACTACCGCGAGTGGGAATATTGCGTGCAGTACCGTGAAACCAGCTTTGACTTCGTCAGCCGGTTGATGGAGCACGAAGGCATCTATTACTACTTTCGCCATGAGCAGGCGCGTCATGTACTGGTGTTTGCCGACGCCTATGGCGCCCACTCCACGGTGGCCGACTATGACTCGGTGCCCTTCTACCCGCCCGATCGGCAAATGCGCGAGCGCGACCATTTCTACGATTGGCAACTGGAGCGGGAAGTCCAACCCGGTTCTCTGGAGCTAAACGACTACGACTTCAAGCGCCCCCGCGCCAGACTGGAGGTGCGCTCCAGCGTGTCGCGCAGTCACAGCAACGGCGACCACCCGCTCTACGACTACCCCGGTGAATACGTTCAGAGCAACGACGGCGAGCACTACGCGCGTACCCGCATCGAAGCCATTCACAGCCAGTTCGAGCGCGTGCAGCTGCGCGGCCGCGCCCGCGGGCTGGGCTGCGGCCATTTGTTCAAGCTGACCGGCTACGAGCGCGAGGACCAGAACCGCGAATACCTGGTGGTGTTCGCACGCTATCAGATCCGCCAGGAACTCTATGAAAATGCGCAGCTGGACCTGTCCGAGCAGTTCACCAGCGAGCTGGACTGCATGGATGCCAGCCAGGCCTTCCGCCCTCTTCCCCTGACCCCCATGCCCATTGTTCGCGGGCCGCAGACCGCCGTGGTGGTCGGCCCCGATGGCGAGGAGATCTGGACCGACCAGTATGGCCGGGTCAAAGTGCATTTCTACTGGGACCGCCACGACCAGTCCAATGCCAATAGCTCCTGCTGGATGCGCGTGTCCCAGGCCTGGGCCGGCAAGAACTGGGGGGCGGTGCAGATCCCGCGAATCGGTCAGGAAGTGATCGTCAGTTTCATCGAAGGCAACCCGGATCGGCCGATCATCACTGGCCGCGTCTACAACGCCGAACAGACCGTGCCCTACACGCTACCGGCCAATGCCACTCAGAGCGGGGTGAAAAGCCGTTCGAGCAAGGACGGCTCACCGGCCAACTTCAATGAAATCCGCATGGAGGACAAGAAAGGTGCGGAGCAACTGTTTATCCATGCCGAGAAGAACCAGGACATCGAGGTCGAGAACGACGAGACCCACTGGGTCGGCCACGACCGCAGCAAGACCATCGATAACGACGAGACTGTGCATGTCAAACACGACCGCACCGAAACCGTCGATCACAACGAGACCATCACCATCGGCGTCAACCGCACCGAAAGCGTGGGCAACAACGAGGACATCAGCATTGGCGTCAACCGTACCGAAAGCGTCGGCAGTAACGAGACGATCAGCATAGGCCTCAACCGCACCATCAGCGTGGGCGCCAGCGAAACCGCGACCGTGGCGCTGCAACGCACCCATGCGGTAGGTATCAACGAGACGATCGCCATCGGCGCCGCGCAGGAAGTTGTCATCGGCGCCTTTCAAACGGTGAATGTCGGGGCCTACCAAAACGTCAACGTGGGCCTCTACCAGTCGACCAATGTGGGCACCAACCGCTCGGTGGACGTCGGAGCCAATCTTTCAACGACGGTAAAAGACAACGAATCGCGCCAGGTCGGCGCAGGACGCACGACCGATATCGGCAAGGACGATGAGCTGACGGTGGGCAAGAACCTTGTCATCGATGCCGGTGACTCGGTGACCATCATGACCGGCAAAGCCAGCATCGTCATGAAGAAGGACGGCACCATCAGCATCAGCGGCAAGGACATCACCATAGACGGCTCTGGCGTGATCAACATCAAGGCCAACAAGAACGTGGTGATCAAGGGACGCAAGATCCTGCAAAACTAGGAGTAACGCGTATGACGGTTCAATACTCACTGCCCACGCAGGCCCGCATCGATGGCGTAGTCGTCGGTGTACTGCTCGACCTGCCACAGGCCAGTGCGCCCTGGGTGACCTACCCCGGCTGCCCCGAGCAACAGAGCATCGCCGCCCGCAGCACCACCCTGCTCTCCCCTGAAGACATCGGCAGCCAAGTGGCGCTGATGTTCGAAGATGGCGACCCTTCCCGCCCGCTAGTGATCGGCCGCCTGCTGAGCCAGGCCATGGCGCCCGAACCGGTCGCCAGCGTGCAACTGGACGACCAGCGCCTGGAACTGCGCGCCGAACGCGAGATCGTGCTGCGTTGCGGCAAGGCCAGCATCACCCTGACCCGCGCGGGCAAAGTGATCATCCAGGGCGCCTACCTGTCCAGTCGCTCCAGCGGGGTCAACCGCATCAAGGGTGGTTCGGTGCAGATCAACTAGACAGGTAGTCGCCTATGGAATTGCTCAACGCCAGCAAACTGCTTGCTGCCTATACCCAGGGCATGGAGCCCGATGGCCGCGAATCCCTGGTGGTAGTGGTCAAAGGCACGTTTAATCTGCCTCTGGACGGCCGCCCGGCGACCCTGGCCGAGACCCAGCAACCGCTGCTGATGGCCGATACCTTCCTCGGCGAACCCGGTCTCAGCGCCCCGCTGCAGGAAATGGACTTCGCACCGGTCAAGCCGTTCTGCGACGTGCTGGTGCGCGGCAAAGCCTATGCCCCAGGCGGGCGACCCGTGAGCCAGATGGCTGCGGGCATTCGCGTCGGTCAGATGAGCAAGGCCTTTTCCGTGCTCGGCCCCCGACAATGGCAATTGGGGCTACTGGGCGTTTCTCCCGGCTTGCCGCAGCCCTTCATCGAGCAGGACATCTCTTATGCCCAGGCCTTTGGCGGCAGCCATCCGATGGCGGAAGACTCCGAATTGCGTTACAGCTACCTGGACAATCCGACCGGTTGTGGCTGGTTTCCAAGCCGCATGGGTAGTGCTGCCATCGTCGGCATGCCGATGCCGAGCACCGAGGAATTGGGCAAGGCGATCGACAGTCCCTCTGGCGACTTCCGTCCTATGGCCCTTGGCCCCATCGGCCGCAGCTGGCCGCAACGTGCTCGCTTCGCTGGCACTTACGACGATGCCTGGCTGGCCGACCGCTTTCCGTTTCTGCCGGGAGATTTCGACCGTCGCTACTTTCAGGCGGCCCCTGACGATCAGCAGATCCCTTACCTGCGTGGCGGCGAGGATGTGTTGCTGCTCAACCTCACACGCCAGGAGCGCGCGGGCTTTCGCGTCCCCGAAATGGACGTGCCGGTGACCTTCTTTCTGAAAAAAGGCGGTCACGAGACTGTGCAGGCGGTGATCGATACCCTGCTGATCGACACAGACGCGCTCCAGGTGCAACTGACCTGGCGTGTCTCCCGTGTACTACGACACAACATGTTCGAGATCGCTCAGGTGCTGGTCGGCACTATGTCCACAGGCTGGTGGCGCGCCCGCGAACAGGGCAAGGATTACTACCCGTCGCTCTCCTCCCTGGTAAAAGCCAGGCACGCCCCCGAGGAGACAGACTGATGACTGCACTTTGCATCATCGGTTCCGGCATGGTCAGCGCCGTTGGCCTCAGCGCACCCGCGAGCTGCGCGGCGATTCGCTGCGCTATCGATAACTTCCAGGAAACCCGCTTCATCGACTGCGGCGGCGAATGGCTGATCGCTGCCAGCGTGCCTCTGGAGCAGCCCTGGCGTGGGCGCAGCAAACTGATCAAGATGGCCGCCTGCGCCATCGCCGAGGCGCTGCAAAGCACCCCTAACGTCGACCCGGAAAAGACCCCGCTGCTGCTGGGGGTGGCGGAAGTCGAGCGCCCCGGCCGCCTCGACGGCCTCGATAAGGGGCTGCTGCACGCCATCGAAGCCGAACTGGGCCTGCGCTTTCATCCCAGTTCCAACGTCATCGCCTATGGACGGGTCAGCGCTGCCGTGGCCCTGCTTGATGCGCGTACGCTGATCTACCAGGGCGGCCATCGCCACGTGCTGATTGCCGGCGTCGACTCCTTCTTGAATGGACCGACGCTGGCCGCTTTCGAAGCACGCGATCGCCTGCTCACTAGCCAGAACTCCAACGGATTTATCCCCGGCGAAGGTGCCGCCGCCGTGGTGCTGGCCGCCCCCGTTGCCAGCGAAGAACCGCAATTGGCCTGCCTCGGCCTGGGGTTCGGCGTGGAGAAGGCCACCGTGGAGGCCGAAGGTACTCCCCTGCGTGCTGAAGGTCTGACTCAAGCCGTACGCGCTGCCCTGAGCGAGGTTGGCTGTGGGTTGGAGCAAATGGATTATCGGCTCACCGACATCTCCGGCGAGCAGTACTACTTCAAGGAAGCCTCCCTGGCCCTGAGCCGTACCCTGCGGGTGCGCAAGGAGTTCTTCCACCTCTGGCACCCGGCCGACTGCATTGGCGAAGTCGGCGCCGCCATCGGCCCGACGATGCTGGCCGTGGCCCTGGCCGCCAGCCGCAAGGGCTACGGTGACGGCCCGAATATCCTCTGCCACCTCGGCAACGACGCCGGCCAACGCGCCGCCGCCCTGCTCAGCTACCAGACTGTGAGGGCTGCCTGATGGCCAACGAGGTGTATGCCAACAATATGGAGATTTCCTGCAAGGCGGCCGATGGCAAGTCCGTCGCCTGCTTTCCGGATGTCTGCTTCACCCCGCCCGTGGCTCCGCCGACACCGATGGGGGTACCCATTCCCTACCCCAATACGGGTATGTCCAAGGACACCACCCGGGGCACACGAACGGTCAAGATCACCCGCAAAGAGGTGATGCTCAAGGACAAGAGTTACTTCAAGACAAGTTATGGGGATGAGGCTGGGAATGCGCCCAAGAAGGGGGTCATCACTAGCAAGATCAAGGGGAAGGTGTACTTCACTTCCTGGTCGATGAATGTGAAGTTCGAAGGTCAAAACGTAGTACGGCACCTTGACATGACGACGCATAACCATGCTTCACAGCCAGGTAATACCCCTCCCTGGCCTCACCTTTCCAAGATGTCGCCGAGCACCCAGGGAAAATGCAAAAGGGAGAAAAAAAGAGAAAGAAAATCCTGCCAGGAATACAAACCGTACGGTGAAAAGAATGTTTGTAAAGAGGCCGAGCTGAGCGGTGAAATGGTCAATGAAAGCGCTTGGGCCAGCAAAACAGCGACAAGAGCCAAAGCAAACAAATGCTTGTCGGCTCGCCGCTGTCAGTTAGTGCCGTACCGCCCTAAGGACGAAGCAGGTATAGCCGGATGCTGTCCAGCACAAACACCTGACCATGTCATACCGAAAAGCTCATTTTCTGTAGGAGCGTTCAGTAACAACAAGCGCCAGCCCGGCTGGGAAGAGTATTCGAAAGATACGGCGCCTTGTATGTGCGTTGAGGGCTGGGGGAACACTCATGGGAGTCATGGTGTCCGACACAGCGAGCATAAAGCTCTGGGGGTTATCGCTGGGGTCAAGAAAGGCGATATGCGCGAATTCGGTAAAGAGGCCTCCATGGCGGCCCAAAGTACTCGTGGCGCGTTTCCCGAGTCAAACTGTAGCGAACGCTGCCTCACGGCACAGTTGGCCGACGGGCATAAAAAAATGCTACCGCCAAATACGCAGCCCCCTAAAGTAAAACATTCACCAAGCGGAAGAAGTAAGCCAGCGGTATTGAACCGTACTGCGAGAAGGCCCTCCCCTTGAGCCACCACCCAATAAACGGATATTCATATGGCTGACGAATGGCTGGAAGATTATTACTACGCTTATGTTGCCGCCGTAGACGCACAAAAATCTTTTTTCGCTTTTCGGGAAATAGGACTAGAAGCCCAGGATGTTTCGCACACTATTTTCCTGGAGTACAACTCTGGAAAGTGGCGAGAAGTTGGCGAGGCGACTTGGGATACCGTTGCCATGACCACCGACCGGTCACAACAGATGCTGGCAATATCCGAAGAGGGTGAAATCGGGGAAGGCTATCTCGGCTCGACCCTCAGCTTGTCGCAAATGGATCCGCCACCGCTAATGCTCAGAGGGATAAGCTCGATAGGCGAATATACCTACTTGTGCGGAGTGTCCCGAGAAGTGTATGTACGCCATGGATCTTCTGCCTGGCAGCCTGTACATGCCCCAAAGCCTACGAGTAAAGACAGTGTTTTTGGCTTCGAAGCACTGGGCGGTTTCTCCAATGATGAAATCTATGCCGCCGGCTGGAAGGGAGAAATATGGCTGCGGGAGCAAGGCAACTGGCGGCAAGTCGACAGTCCAACCAACTTTAAAATAACTGCATTGATATGCGCCTCTGATGGTTATTGTTATGTATGTGGCCGCCAAGGCACTTTGTTGCGTGGCAGAGCAGACACATGGGAAATTATCGATCTCGAAGAGTTCACCGATGATTTCTGGAGCATTGCTGAACACCAAGGAAAAATCTATTTAGCCACCTTGTTCGAAGTATACGTTCTCGATGAAAGTTCTTTGCGGCCAGTCAACTGGAATATGCCAAAGCCCAATACTTGCTACTGTCTTTCCGCTAAGAACGGGGCGCTTTGGTCTGTTGGCCAAAAGGATATCTTGGTACATGACGGGCAGAGCTGGAGGAAACTTGCTTAACTCACTATTTCTCAAGACTTTGAAATGTACTCGAAGTTGATTTCGCTGATTCTGGATCAACATGTCGAAGAAGCCAGCTTCCTCGCCGTCCTGCGGGACTATGCCCTGGGCGCACCGCACTACGACTTCGACCACCTCAGCCAACTCGACGAGCGCATCGACGCCCACCTTGACGGCCTTCGCGTCGCCGGCACCTGCGGCCTGGAAACCCTGTTGGCTCAACTTGGGCCACACGCCATTGGCGAGCTGTTCGCCAGTGTGGTGCTGGCCTTCGAGGCGGGTAACGCACAGGTGTTGTCACGGCTCAGCGAGCATTTGCGAAGTGCCGTAGAAACGGAGAGCGGCTACCTGATGGCCTTGGGTTGGCTCGACTGGAAGTGGGTATCGCCCTGGATCGATCGCCTGCTCGCCTCCCCCGACCCCCTGTTTCTGCGCCTCGGCCTGGCCGCCTGTGGCATGCACCGCCACGACCCCGGCCCAGCCCTGCTTACCGGCCTTTCCCACGCCGACCCAAGCGTCCTGGCACGTGCCGCCCGCACTGCCGGCGAGCTGCGCCGTCGTGACCTGATGCCGACAATTCGCACCCATCGGCAACACCAGGACACCGCTACGCGCTTTTGGGCCAATTGGGCCACCGCACAGATGGGCGACGAGGAAGCACTGGAGCCGCTGCGGCAGTTCGCCGAGCAACCGGGCCAGTTCCAGTACCGCGCGCTCTGTGTACTGCTGGCCTGGCAAAGGCGTGAGCACAGCATCGCCTGGATACGCCAGTTGATACAGAACCCTGAGCAACAGCGCGTCGGCATCCAGGCCGTTGGGCTGCTGGGCGACCCGGTCAGCGTGCCCTGGCTGATCCAGCAGATGAGCGACCTGCCTCATGCCCGCGTCGCCGGCGAGGCCTTCAGCCAGATTACTGGGGCAGACCTGGCGTTACTCGATCTGGAATTGCAGGACCTGCCGGATTTCGATGCAGGCCCGAACGACGACCCTGAAGATGCCAATGTCGCCATGGACCCCGATGAGAATCTACCCTGGCCCGACCCGCAGTTGATCGCAGCCTGGTGGCAGGCCCATGGAGGTGATTTCCAGGCGGGCGTGGGCTATGTGCTGGGGCTGGCGCAGCGCGAAAGCAGTTTTCAGCAAGCGCTTGTCCGGGGCCAGCAACGCCAGCGTATTGCCGCCGCCTACGGCATCGCCCGCTTCCGGCCGACCGAAGTGCTTTTTCCCACCAGCGCACCGGCCTGGCGGCAAAAGCGGTTGTTGTTCGGAGGATGAGCAGGCAATTCATTCTCTTCGACTGCGGCAGCTGGACGCTAGGTGCCCATAAACCAAATACGCTAGACTGCCGGCCTATTTTGTTCAGGCCCCCTCGTCATGCCCGCAGAGCATGTTCCCAAGCCCTATACGCTCCTGGCCATCGACGATGATCCGCAATCGTTGATCGTGCTGTCGAAAACCCTGACCGCCGAATATGAAGTGCTGCTGGCAAAGAACAGCGAACGTGGCCTGGCCCTGGCTCGCAGTGCCAGCCCCGATCTGATCATTCTCGACATACTGATGCCGGAGATGGATGGCTTCCAGGTGCTCAGCGAGCTCAAGAGTCATCCGGCGACTGCAGCCATTCCGGTGATTTTCCTGACCTCGCGCAGCAGCGTCGAAGACGAACGCCTGGGGCTGCTGCTGGGCGCCGCCGATTACATCGCCAAGCCGATTTCGCCCCCTGTGGTACTGGCCCGGGTGGCAACGCAACTGGGCTACCGCAACAAACCCCTGCATGACCTGCAAGCGGTGGCCGGACCTTGCGCCGGCAGCGACATGCGCGACGGTTTTGTCAGTGCATTGACCCTGCAACTGGCCGGCAATCCGCAGATCCGCCTCGAAGCCCTGCTCGATACCCTGTCGATTCTGCTGCGCAGCAGCCCGAGCCGGCGCGACCCCGCGGCGTTGCGCAGCGCCGCCTGTCTGGCGCTGATGGGCCTCAATCAGCCGGGCAGCCGCATCGATCAGGCCCTGGGTCACAGCAGGCTGCTGATTGAAGAGATTCTCGCCCACGCCGAGCCGGAAGACCCGATCCTCAACCTTGCCTGGAAAATCACCCACGCCGATGCCTTGCTCAAGGGCCCTGGCGAGCTGCACACCTGCGAGCAGTTGTCCCTGTCGGCCCGTCTGTTCGCCCTGGCACTGAACTACCACCTGAGCCTGCTCCAGGCCAGCACCGAGGACCTCCACAGTCGGCATGCGCAAGCCATGGGCCAGATGTACCGCCAGCCCGGGTTCGAGCAGTGCATCGCCGGCGACCCGGAGCCGCTGTCGGCGGCCTTGCTGAGTTCGTCACAGAGCTTTTTCGGCCGGTGAATGGATGGTGAGCCTGGCCAATGCCTAACTTCGCAGATCTGGAGCTGTTCATTCTGATCGCCGAGCTGCAGGGCCTGTCCCCCGCCGCTCGCGTCATGTCGATCACCCCGGCTGCCGCCAGCCTGGGGCTCAAGCGCCTGGAAAACCGCCTCGGCGTGCGGCTGTTCACCCGCTCCACCCGCACCATGAAGCTCACCCCCGAAGGCGCACGCTACCTGGAAAGTGCCCAGCACGCCTTGAAGATCCTGGCCAACGGCAAGCGCTCGTTGCGCCACGATGACGGCATGCTGGAACTCACGGTGTCTTCCGACCTGGGCCGCAACCTGCTGCTGGACATGCTCGCCCGGCTCAAGCAGGAACGGCCGCGCATGTACATCAAGCTGGCGCTGAGCGACAAGGAAGAGGACCTGCTCAAGGGCCGCTTCGATGCGGCGTTGCGCTATGGCAAGAACCTGGCACTGGATCTGGTCGAGCTACCGGTGCTCAAGCAGCATTACTTCATCGCCTGCGCCGCGCCCGATTACCTGGCCGAGCATGGCCAGCCCGAGTCGCCGGAACAGCTGAGCGAGCACGAATGCATCATCTGCCACAGCATTGGCCGCCCGGAGAGCCGCTGGCGTTTCCATGGGGCCGGCAAGGTCGAGGACGTGCCGGTGCAAGGGCATTTTTGCTGTGATGATGGCGATGCCGCACGGCGCTGGGCCGTGGCTGGCCACGGCGTGGTCAACCTGCCGCTGCTCAATGTCGTGGAGGACCTGCTCGCCGGTCGCTTGCTGGCGCTGCTGCCCGGTTGGCAGTCCGACGCGGCGCCGCTGAATCTGGTGGTCTCGCACCGCTCGCAGATCACTTCGTCGTTGCGCGCCTTGCATCAATGCCTGGTCGAGCACTGCACCGACCGCATGGCCCGCTATCAGGCCCTGACCCAGGACACCCGCTAGCCCTGGAAGTCGACAAGCAGGTCATGGGCCTGCTGGAACTCCAACCGGTAGATCCGCTCTTGAATGGCCCGCAGAGGGCCACAGGGATATTGCTCGTACAGTTCATCGATCAGCGCCAGGGCCTGGGCATTATGGCTGCTCAGCAGCTTGGCCAAGCGCTCCAGTGCCAACACCTGCTCAGGGTCCAGCCCCAGCTGCTGCGGTGCCAGATCCCCGTCGGCTGCCCCTGGCAGGGACGCCAGGCCGGCCAGCACCGGTTCCAGGCACCGCGCCAGCTGCTCGATCAGCGGCCCCAGCGCTGCCGGCCCGCCCGCCTGTTCCTCCAGTTGTCCAGCGGCCTCTTTGACCGCCGTGGCACCGATGTTCCCAGCGTTGCCCTGCAGGCTGTGGGCCAGAGAGCCGAGGGCTGCCAGGTCCCCTGCGGCATGGGCTTGCCACAAGCGTTCGATGACCTGCTGCTGGCTGTCACGAAAGTCGGCCAGGAGTTTGCGGTGCAGGGCCAGGTCCTGGTTCACCACCGCCAGCCCGCGCGCGGTGTCGATGCCTGTATAAGTCGGGTTCAAGATGCTTGTACCCGGAGGCGCCGGAACTTGCGCTACCGGCATGTCCGTCGCTTTGATCCAGCGCACCAGGGTCCGATAGAACGCCGCGACCTCCAGGGGCTTGCTCAGCAGATCGCTCATGCCGGCAGCCACCGCCCTGCCCTGCACATCGGCCTGGCTACTGGCGGTCACGGCAATGATCGGCAGCCACCGCAGGTGCGGATACCCGCGAATCTTGCGGGTCGTGGCGAAGCCGTCCATGACCGGCATCTGACAATCCATCAGCACAGCGTCAAAGCGCCCCTCCTCAAGCAGCAGACGCAGGGCCTGCGCACCGTTCGCCGCCAGCACCACCTGGACCCCCACGCGCTGCAGCAGGCCCTGCAACACTTCCTGGTTGAGCCGGTTGTCCTCGACCACCAGCACCCGCGTCCCCACCAGCCAGCGTACCGGGTCATTGATCGCGCCCTGCCCCGCTGCGGCACCAGTGGCTGGCGTGGTGCAGTTTTCCTCAAGCGGTAACGGCGACAGGCTCAACTGCACGCTGAACTTGAATGTTGCGCCCTGCCCTGGCTGGCTTTTCACCCAGATATCACCTTGCATCAGTTGCACGATTTTCTTCGAGATGGTCAGTCCCAGGCCGCTGCCGCCATAACGCCGGCTGATGGACCGGTCGGCCTGGACAAAGACATTGAACAAACGGGCCTGCTGCTCGTCGCTGATGCCCACCCCCGTGTCGGTGACGCTGAAGCACAGCAGCGCCTGATGATCCCACTGGCGCACCAGGCACACACCGATACAGACATGGCCGGCCTCGGTGAACTTGATCGCGTTGTCCACCAGGTTGGTCAGCACCTGGGCCAGACGCAGCGGATCACCCACATAACGGCGCGGCAGTGAAGCCGGAATATCCAGTTGCAGCCGCAGCGCCTTTTCTTCCGCGCGCTGGCGGACCAGCAGCAACACATCGTCCACCAGTTCCCGCAGGTCGAAGCCCACTTGCTCCATGCTCAGCTTGCCGGCTTCGATCTTCGACAGGTCGAGCACGCCGTTGATGGTGCCCACCAGGTGTTTGGCCGCACGGTCGATCTTTTCGATGTAGTCGCGCTGCACCGGCTCCAGCGGCAGGTCCAGTGCCAGGTGGGCCATGCCGATGATCGCGTTCAGCGGCGTGCGGATCTCATGGGACATGCAGTCGAGAAACTCCGACTTGGCCTGGGTCGCCCGCTCGGCATCGTGCCGTGATTGCTGGATTTGCGCCTCCACCGCCTTGCGCTCGCTGATGTCCTGCAGCACTCCGGTGACCCGCGTCGGTGCTCCATTGGCGTCGCGCTGCATGATCTTGCCGATGTCCAGCACCCACAGCCATTGCCCCTCTTTGTTGCGCATGCGGTATTCGGCGCGGTATTCGCCGACTTCATCGTTCAGGTGCGCCTTGAGCCGGGCCATGACCGGCTCGTAGTCGTCCGGATGCACCAGAGCGGTCCAGCGCTCCAGGCCATGGCCGAAGGCCTGTTCCATCTGCTGTTTGCTGTAGCCAAGAATCTGCAGCCAGACATCGTTGTTGATGACCGTCCCCAGGCTGAGGTTCCAGTCCCACAGCCCCAGGGCCCCGCTTTGCAGGGCCATGTCCAGGCGCTGTTCGCTCTGCTCGATCTGCGCCACGTCGCGCTTGTGCCGCCGGGCATCGGCCAGACGCCGCAGGCCGCCCCACAGCAACAGTAAGAACACCAGGGCACTCAGCCCCTCGATCAGCAGCACCTGTTCCCCCGGCAACAGCGTATCCAGGTCGCCCAGGGTGATCAGGGTCCAGGGACCGCTCGGGTCATTCCAGTCGAAATCCACCCGGGACAGGCTATAGCGCCGGCCGTCCAGCTGGATCACCGACTGATGGGCATCGAAGGGCAAGCGTTCGGGCACCCCGTTGGCAAACCGATAGTCGCTGAACTGGCGGCGGATCTCCCCCGTGAACCGGTTCCAGGGCCAGGCGCGGTCGGACTTGAGGATAAAGGCCGGGGAACTGGCGGCCAGCACCACGCCGCTGGGGGACAGGATCATCTTCAGATCGTCGCTGTACGGCTTGCTCAGGCTGGCATCGAGCCTATCGGCATCAAAACGCGCCACCAGCACCCCGATCACCTTGTCCTGGCGCGTACGCGACTCGAAGATCGGTACCGCCATGTAGAACATGCGAGTGCCGGTGGTGGCGCTGATGGCGCCGTAGACACTGCTGCCGCCATCGAGAGCCACCTTGAAGTAGGGGCGGAAGGCCACGTTCAGCCCCAGGGGCGTCTGCCCGTGCTGGTCATGGGCCGCTACCACCACCCCTTCCCGGTTGAGAACAAACGCATGGTTGGCTTCCACCACCAGGGACAGGGTCTTGAGGGGAATGGTGGCCCGCTCCATCAGGTCCGCAGAGGGTTCGGGCTCCAGGACAATGCGCTTGAGCGAGGGGTTGTGACGCCCGAGGATCGACAGTGCGCCAATGGCAAAACCGTTGGATTTCCATTGTTCCAGGTCCTGGGCCTGCTCCCGGGTCTGCATCTGGATGCTGGCCCGGTAGACGTCTTCGACCTGCACACGGTAGTAGTTGCCCAGCGCCCCTGCGGCGCCGCCCGCGATCATCACGCCCAGGGCATAACAGCAGCGCCTGTGACTGTCGAAGAAGTCCAATAACCCGTACAACCCTGTCCCCCTTTACCTGAAAAAAATCGGTGCCCGCCAACCCTTGTCCGAGGCATTGCCTGGCCCTGTCAGCGTTTTGCCAGCCGGCGTGGAAACTCCGGCGGCAGAAAATCGCGGTCCGGATCGTAGTCGGCCTTGAGGTAATCACAAAGCGCCTTGAGGTCCTGGGGCGACAATGTCCCCACCGCCTGCTTGAGCCGCAGGGTGTCGAGAATGTAGTCATAGCGGCTGTTGTTGTACTGGCGCACGGCGTTATAGAGCTGACGCTGCGCCTCCAGCACATCGACGATATTGCGGGTTCCGACCTGAAAGCCCATCTGCGAGGCCAGCACGGCGCCCTGGTTGGAGATGATCGACTGGCGCCGCGCCTGCACCTGATCGACACCACTGTTGAGACCGCGATGCAGGTTGCGGGTCTGCTCCACTACTTGACGCCGCAAGCCGTCGTTGAGGTACTCGCGTTGGTTCATCCGCTGGTGGGCTTCGCGCACCTGGGAGCGGGTCTGGCCGCCACTGAACAGCGGAATGTTCAACTGCAGACCGACCGTGCGCTGCTCGACATTGCCACCGTAGCCATTGCCACGGATATCGCTGTTGCCGTAGCCCAGGGCGTCGTTGTCCCCGGTCTGGTAGCGCAGCACCGCGTCCAGGGTCGGCGCGTGCCCGGCCTTGCGCGCGCTCAGGGTCTGCTGCGTCGCCTCCAGGGCAAACTGGCTGGCCTGCAGGGTCAGATTCTGGCGCACCGCCGTGTCCACCCAGCGCCGGGCGTCGTTGGGTTCGGGCAACAGCACCGGCATGTCGTGGCGCAGCCCCTGGACTGCCTGGTACTGCTGATGCGTCAGGGTGTCCAGGGCTTCGAAGGCATCGTCGGTCTGCTTCTGCGCCACGATGCGGTTGGCCCGCGCCGTGTCATGCCCGGCCTGGGCCTGCAGCACATCGGTGCGGTCCGACAGGCCCAGCTGCAAGCCCCGTTCGGCCAGTTGCTGCTGGCGCTTGAGCGCCGCTTCTTCGGCCTTGGCCGCCGCCAGGGCGTCCTGGGCCTTGAGCAGGCCGAAGTAGGCCTGGGCGCTGTCGAACATGAGTTTCTGTTCGGCGGCGGCCAGCTCCAGCTGGGCCTGCTGGTCTTCAGCTTGCGCGGCCTTGAGGGTGAACCAGCGATCGGCGCGGAATATCGGCTGGTTCAGCACCGCCTGATAACTGGTGCCACTGCGCCGGGTGTCCTGCCGCGGCTGCTGCAGGGAGGTGCTGGTGGCATTGAGATCGGCACTGGCGGACAGCGTGGGCAGCAGGCCGGCCCGGGCCTGGGGCACTGCCTCGGCACGGGCCGCCTGATCGGCCTGGGCCGCCGCCAGCTCGCTGTTGTTCTGCCGGGCATCCAGGTACACCCGCCACAGGTCACTGGGCAGCGCCTGGGGCCGCTGTTGTGGCACATGGGCTGGCGGATGCTGTGCCGAGTCTTGTGGCAGGTCTTGCCGATGCAATGGGGCCGCCTGCGCCAGGGGCGCCACCAGCAGTGGGACGACAAGCAGCCAGCCGGCAAGGGCTCGCTGCCGCGAATTCATGGGTTTGCTCATGGTTGGATCTAACACCGGGAAAAGAGGGCGCCGCAGACAGGAGGGGCTTTGCGCCCCTCCCGTGTTTCTCCTGCGAGGTCAGGTCAGTGAAGGCACCAGCACCGCCTGCGCGGCCTGATGGTTTTTCGGCAGCTGTTCGCGAGCGCCGCCGGTGTCAGCGAAGGCCGCCATGGCCCCGCTGAGTTTTGCCAGGCTGGGGCCCCGACCATCCGCCGCCGAGTCCGGCACATCCGCCGCCGAGCTCAGAGCGTTCGCCGCCGGCAGCGTCTCGCGCTGGCTCCAGGCCAGTTCGAACACGCTGTCCCCGGCCGATCCGCTCGGACCAAAGCCCTTGAGCAGTTGCTCGACGCTGAGCATCGACGAGTCGCCTTTGAGCTCGATCAGCAAATGCCCATGGGCGGCCGCCTGGCTGCCCAGCACCTGGCGCAGCACCAGGGCGGTGCCATTGCCCGTGTCGGTCAGTTGCACATCCTCGCCCCGACGGCTGACGAGGATATTCTTGCCATCGGCCACTGGCAGGATCACCCGATCCAGGGCCAGGCCCGGATCATCGTTGTCGATGACCACCGAACGGTAATGCGCCCACATCGCCGGGCTGAAACGATAGGTGTCATCCCCGGCGCCGCCGTGCAGCACCACGCTGTCGACCCCGGCAATCAACGGCGGCGCCAGGTCATCCTGAGGAGCATTGCCGCTGGCTCCCTGAAGCAGCAGCGAGGAGCCGATGCGCTCGACATTTGCGTAATGGCCCAGCTGCAGCGCCTTGCCGTCCTTGACCTGATACAGCGCCTGCGCCGTCGGGCTGTAGACATAGGCCGAGTTCGGCGTCCCGGCAGCGACGCCGATAAAGCGCAAGTCGCTGCCACCCGGGATGCCGTTGCTGGCGAACATCTGCCCACTGGCAATATCGAACCAGCCGCGGGTGTCGCCGTCCTGCAAGCTCAACACGCCTTTGGCGCGCCACTGGCCAGCCACGGTTGCCAGGGCCTGGGGCAGATTGCCCAGATGTGCCTGCTGCCAGCCTTTGTCCACGGCCACCAGTTGCACATCGCCGTTGTTGCTGCGCAGCAGCACTTCGCCTTGCACCGTGGTCAGGCGCAACCCGGCATCGACCTGGACTGCCGAACGCAGCGGCTGCTTGGGCATCCAGTCAATGGCGGCCGGCAATTGCGCCGAGGCCTCAAGCACCTCGTCGTTGCCAAACGCGGTGGCCAGTGCTTGCGCTGTCAGCGGCGGCTGCAGATAGAGCTTGCCGCTCTCGGGCTCGAACAGCCGGGCACTGGCGCTGGCACTGTCGAAGCCGAGAAACTGCAGCGGCTTGCCTTGCAGCGCGGACGATGCCACCACCACCTGACCGTTGTGGTACCACACCGGCAGCGCACTCTTGCCGTCGGCGGCCTTGACCCCGAATACCGCCAGGGTGGCATTGCTGCCGGCGACCTCGGCGAGGTTTTTCCACCAGTTACTGTGGGCCTTGAGCCAATGCTCGTTGACCGCCTCATAGCTCAGCCGTCCCGTCGCCTCGATCCGGGCCATGCGCCCGTCGTTGGTCACGGCCAGCAGATGGCCATTGAGATTGAGCACATTGGCCAGGGGCGGCGTGCTCAGCCGCAAGGCGCTTGGCTGGCCGGCATCGAGCACCTTCTGCCCCGGCCCTTCCTGGCGGAACAGCACCTGCTGCGCCTTGCTGTAGAAATAAAACACTTCCTGGCCACCGGGCTGCGCCTGGCTGCCCGCCAACACCAGGTCGGCCGGAATCTGCCAGGCGCTTTGAGCCTGCCCCGGGGCATCGGCGCGCGGCGCCTGCCCGGCCGGTGGTGCCAGGTTCGGCTTGATCACGATGCCGTCGCTGCTGCGCACCCAGTAGCGGTGCGCGACTTTGGCGTTGTCCAGGCCAAACACCGTGATCAGCTCTGCCGCAGTCGGCTCCAGCACGGGCGCGCCCAGGCTGTACACCGGGGTGTCGCGCTGGGTGGCCTGAGTCTCGTAGCCCTTGAGCAGGGTATTGAGCAGGGTCTTGGCGTCCTTGCCATGCTGGCTGTTGCTTGCCGACAGTTGCAGCAACGACTCATCGCCGACCACCCCCACCAGCTCCATGCGGTCACCGAGGATACGGAAGCTCAGTTCGGCTTCCCGCTCCTTGAGCTGATAACGACGGGCCAGATACACCGCATCGCCCTCTTGCCAGAACCGGCTGATCTGGCCGGCGCTCTGGTTGAACGCAGGGGCGAACTGCGCATCGACCTTGCCGCTGGCAATATCGACCCGCCACGCGGCGGCGTTCTCGGCATCGACGAAGTAGGCATGCTCGCCGATGACCGCCCCCAACTGGGCGTTGCGCGCCTGTTGCACATCGGTGTCGGTGAATAGCATGCGGTCCTTGGCAACCTCGTAGTACGCCCGACCGACATTGCGCTCACCGTGCTTGTAGTTCTCCACCACCACGTATTGGCCGTGCAACTGATGGGCCTGGGCCAGCTCCTTGAGGTGCTGTTCGATGCGCTGCCCGGACACCTGCCATTGGCTGGCGTCTTCCTTCACCACGTAGGTGGTCTGGCCGGCAAAATCGGCTGCCCGTACTTCGCCCTTGGCGTTGACCAGCAGCACCTGCCCGCTCTGGGCCGGATCGAGCCTGACCTTGACCCCACCCACCAGCAGGTGGTCCTTCGCCACGGTGATGCTGTCGCTCTCAAGCTGGCTGCTGTCGATGATCCAGCGTGACGGCTGACGACCGGCCTCGTTACTGAGCCTGACCTCGGTGCCTTCGTTGAGGCCGATCAGGTATTCGCCGCCTGCGCCCTGGATGTCGTAGCGCAGGTAGCCGTACAGCTCCTTGGGCAGTTGCGGCACCACCAATTGCCGGTTGTGCCCATCGAGCAGCACTTCTACCGGCGTCTCGACGTACTCCTGGTGAATCCGCCGGATCGTCTCCTCGCTCGGGAAGATGTAGAAGTCGTAGTCGAAGCGCCGGTCCTGCTCGAGCTTGCGAATCACATCGAAACCCGTGTCATGCCGGGTGGTGGCCCCCGGCAGGATCATGTACTCGTAGCTGATGTAGGACTTGGGCGTGCCCGGCAGGATCACCGTCCTGCTGTCGCCGTGGTCGAGTCTGGGCGGCTTGGCGCCGTGGCCAATGCCGCTGCGCACTTCGATCGCCTGGGCGCGGTCGTGGATCATCCGCGGAAAGTCTCCGACCCAGAAGAAGTAGTTGATCGCCCCGGAACCGGTGGAGCCGTGGTGAGTGCGGTAAATGTACTGGCTGTCGAAACCTACCTCGTTCGAGCGCAGGTCGAGGCGCTTGACCACCGCCCCGGCCAGGGGCACCAGCACCTGCTGTTTCTCGTCATAACGGTAGCCGTTGCCTTGGTAGGCCTTGTCCAGAGTGTCGAAGTAACGTCCCACCGCCTTGGCATCTTCGGCCACCGCGCCAAAGGCCTGGGCCAATGCCGTGAAGCCTACCGCCAGGCCACCGAGGATCACCCCCGCGCCGCCCAGCACCGCCGCCGTTGTCGAAGCGCCGATCAGCCCGGCACCGATACCCGCCGCGCCACTGACAAAACTCGCCGAATCGAACGCCAGCTGGGTGCCGAATACGGCTTTCTGCACATCATTCTCGGCATGGGCCAGCTCGTAGGCATCCAGGCCGACCATGGCCCCGCCAAACAGCACGCCTGCGCCCTCGTTGACCGTGTGCCCCAGGGTCGAGGCAAAGTCCTTGAGCGAGGACTCGGCGGCCAGGGCTTCGCCGCGCAACGCGGTTTGCACCAGTTGGGTGATGTTGGCCACATCTTGCACCGTGCCATGGCCGATCTGCGCCAGGCCCAGGTAGCTATGGATCTTCAGGGCGGTGGCCAGGTCCGGTGAAACCACGCCCTGGGCCGCATCCTTGCGGTTCTTGTCGGCAAACCACTGGATCAGCGTCTGGACCGCAAAGCCGGCGTTCAGGCCGTCCACATGCGCCACTTCGCCGACCCCGCCGCGGGGCCGGATCTGCCCATGCTCCAGGGTGAAGTGCTCGTTGAGCACGCTCATGTGCTCATCGACGAAACGACGGAATTCGACAAAGGTGCCATCGTCGGTGCTCAGCCAGCGGGTCTGATCGGGCTGCTCGCGGTTGATGAACTGCACCCGATAGCCGCCCTCCGGCTGTGGCTCGGTGTTGGCGATGATCGGTATCCACTGGCTGCTCAGTTGGTGCTCCCGGGCCAGCCGGGTGCTGGCGGCGTCGAAGCGCGCGCCCCATTGCTCGGCGTCGAAAGTAGTCAGCGCCGCGCCCAGGCGCAGGTCCTGGCTGACGCGCTGCTGGGCACCCACCGCCTGCTCCACCTGGCGGCGTTGGCCGATGACACCGGCCAACTCCTCGGGACGGGACAGATCGGCAACGTTCAGCCCGCTGCCCACCGGCACCTCGGCCATCTTGTGGGTGTCGATCTCGACCAGGTTGAAGGCCGGCTGCGACTGGCTGCCGAACGAGCCGTAGTGCGCCGCCAGTTTTCGGCGCACCAGGTGCTGCTCCATGGCCTTGGCCAGGCCCTTGCTGGAGTCGAAAGCGAAGATCCCCACGTTCGGGTCATAGAAGTAGTAGCGACGGCCTTCGGGGCCCTGGGTACTGCCCACCATCATCGAGTGGTTCTGAGTGTTGAGGGCAAACATCGAGTCGCTGCTGCCGTTGGCCAGCCGGGCCACCACGTCGGACAACTGGAACTGCCCCAGCGCCTTGGAGGCCTGGACCGCGTCGACATTGGAATGCAGCCGGATCAGGCTGTTCTTGAGCAAGGTCGAGCTGCCCGCCTGGGGATCGGCCGAGGCCAGGAACAGCTTCTGCACCAGGCTGTTGACCCCCGCCTCGCCGCCCCTGGCCAGGGCGACGGCCATGGCCCTGACCAGCGGGTAGCAGCGGCCTCCGGAGCGGTCACCCACCAGCGACAGGTAGAAATCCTGGGGCGCCAACTGGCCGAAGACACTGCCGGCGCCCCGGAAGTCTTCACTGAGGGTCGCGGTCTGGCGCAGCACTTTGTCGATGTATTCGGCCTGGCTGGTCTCACTGATGCGGGCACTCAGGGCGCCACGCTGCCCAGGCGTGAGCTGGCCGTCGAGAAACAGGCGCTTCATCTCCAGGGCCGACTTCTTGTCGTCCAGCCCGGGGATCTTGATCTCGCGAAAATCCCGCACGCCGTCACTGAATGCCGTGCCCCGGGCCCCGCGCTGATAGGCCTCGGCAATAGCGTAGCGCTCGCCCACGCTGGTGCTGCGCTCATCGCCCCCGCCCTGGATCGCCGTGTCGTCGGTGCGTACCACCGCAGCACTGCCCTGCTTGGCCTGGATCTGCTGCCAGAGCCAGGTCTTTTCCACCGAAGCGGCCTCACGCAACACCGGTTCGTACTGCGCCCGGTAGAAATCCTGGGTGAGGTTGAGCTGCTTGATCTGCTGGTCGATCAGGCTCTTGTCGCTGGCCCCGCGCCGCTGCTCCTGGAGTTGATAACGCTGGTTGCCGAGCTGTTCGATGTCGGCGCTGACCTTGGCCTGGACCGCATCGCGCAGCCGATTCCAGGCGGCAATGGCCGGGTGCTCGGGAGAAAAGTCGCCGCCGCTGTAGACGCCATCGGCCACCCCTTCAGTGGACACGCCGAACTGGGTCGCCACCTTCTTCAGGTTCTGGTGCACCTGTTCGCGGTACTCGGCGAACTGGGTCCGGTTGCGTTCCTGCACCTGGCTGTCGGCGGTCTGGATGGCAAGCGGCTCTGCACCCTCGCGCAACTTCGGCCAGACCATCTGCCCTTCGCGCTGGTACTCCTGGCGCTGGAACACCAACTGCCACTGGCCGTCGACGACCTGCATGTACGCCGCAGCCAGGCCCTCGGCGGTGCCGGCCACTTGGTAGTCCTTGTAGTCGACCGCCATCACCACGTTGTCGTACAGCAGCGAACTGTTGACCCGACCGTCGTGATAGACCCGGTAGGTAGTG
>ERZ1032107.29-NODE-29-length-29918-cov-14.608646_pt1 | contig 29918 bp, 20 predicted proteins | sample MGYA00516713_ERZ1032107 | MGnify/ENA primary metagenome ERZ1032107 (study PRJEB33718, sample SAMN03160116) | human skin metagenome | collected 2014-04-10 | study: EMG produced TPA metagenomics assembly of the PRJNA266117 data set (Human skin bacterial metagenome...
CCACGGCCTGGGCCTGGGTTTGTTCATCGCCCAGCAGATCGTGCTGTCGCACGGCGGCCGCATCAACGCCGAATCGCGCGACGACATCACCCGGTTTTGCGTGGCGCTGCCGCGCTGAGCGGCATCAGAAAGGCCAGCTTCGAGCTGGCCTGAACGCATGACCCTGGCGCACGCGCGCAATGGCTCGGCCTAAGACGCCGGCCCGTCGTGTTCGCGCCGCTCGGCCTCTTCCTGCGCCTTTACGTCTTCCAGCTTGACCCGGCTGGTGCTGCCGTGGGTGGCCGCGCACTGGCCGGGATTGCCGCTGCTTTTGACGCACTCGGCGAACGCCAGCGCCGCATCCACCGTGGCGAAATGGTACGAGTGGCCGTCGGCAAATGCGATCTTTCCTTCGACTGAACAATCCATGGTGCCTCCTGTTGATGGGAAGGCTCATCCTAGCCGTTGTCGCAGCCGAAGTCAGCCGGCTTCACATTTTGAAAATTCGACCTCAGGCGCCTTCCGGCACGTCCCTGCCGTTGCGCGGGCGCAGCGGCGGCTGACTCACCGCGTAGCGCTGGCCCTGCAGTGCCAGCACACCCTGGATCGTGCCCAGGTCATTGGCGGCCTGGGCGCGCACTTGCAGCGCGGTCTGCGCGTCCCGCTGGGCCTGGTTCTCGGCCACGGATTGCGCATTCAGCCGGTCCAGCTGCGCATGGAACGCCTGCGCGGCGTTGCGTACGCAGTGGGCCGTGTAGGATTCGCGGGCCGGCTTGACGGAGGCCGCGCGGTACGCCGCCCACACGTCATGCAGGCGCGAGGCCCCGATCGGATCGATCGCGCGGGTACTCATGCTGCCCGCCTTTGCCGCGACCGGATCCAGAACTGCTGCACCGCCGCGCCCACCAGGAACACCGCGAACCAGGCCCCCAGCGCGCCGCGCACCAGCGGCGACTGCGGCCCGTCGGCCAATGGATGCGACACTGGCAGCCGCGTCAGGGTTTCCGCGATGCCCGGCACCCACATCAGGAAGAAACTGAAGGCAAAGCCCAACTGCGTCAGGTAGGGCTGCGCACGCGCCAGCCACCGCACGCGAGAGACCAGCAAGGCGCCCGATACCGCAAGCAACGCCAGGATGCCCAGCGCATGGCCGGCATTGAAGCCGCCGGAAGTGGACAGCCCGAACGAGGTGAGCACGGCCAGCAGCAGCCCGCCCAGGTAGATCTTGCCGGTGGGGGTCGCGGGATCGATGCCGCGATAGCGCACGAAGCTGTACAGGCCGACGAGGGCGGGCACCAGGCTGATGAGAGTGTGCGCGGCCCCCAGCGTGGAAATGGGATGTGGCATGGGTAAGGCTCCTATTAACGACCAACTAGTTGATCGGCATTGCGAGTTAAAAAAACGCGCACGCCTCCGCGCACGCCCTGCTGCATTCAGCCTGCGGCGGCCAACTGGCCGATAGCCGCCCGCGTGATCGAGGCAAAGACCTCGGGATCGCCCAGTGCACGGGCGGTCAGCATCGCCCCGTGCACCGTCGACATGAACGTCTGCGCCTCGACCTGCACCGTGTCGCGCAGCCGGAACTGCCCCTGGGCCACGCCGCTGTCCAGCACGGCCGCGATCCAACCCGTCAGTTCGCCGAAATAGGCCCGAACCTCTTGCGCAACCGCCTGCGGCACCGCGGGCAGTTCCGCCGCCAGCATCGCGCAGATGCACATGGGCATCGAGCCGTCACGCAGGCATTTGGCCCAGTAATCGACGTAAGCCGTCAACCGCGCCTGCGGGTCCGGCACATGTTGGTTCAGCGCCGACAAGCCCGTGCGGGCCTGGTCGCGATGCAGCGTCACCACGGTCAGCACCAGGTTTTCCTTGGCGGGGAAATGGTGGTGGATGCTGGGCTTGCCGATACCCACTTTCTCGGACACGTCGGCGTAGCTGAACCCGTGATAGCCGCCGGTGGCCAGCAGCAGCCGGGTCTGCTCGACGATTTCCAGGGCGCGGGGGGACAAATCCAGACTCATGCGGGGATTTCCAGGTTCACGATGCAGCCAATCTACTAGTTGGTCGGTTGCGTGTCAAGCCTGCCCAGGCCGATCAAAACCATAGCCTTCGAGCCGTTACATCTTTTCCTGAGACGATCCGAGCCGAGGTGCCACTAACGTCAGTCAGCCATCATTCAGGGACACAGCCCCATGCCTCGCCCGCCGCGTTCACGTCGTTCTGCATCCTTCGTTCGCTACGCCGCGCACACGATGTCCACCGAGCAAAACGCCTCATTCGCGCCTGGCAGGCAAGCATTGGCGCCGCTGGCCCTGGGTTGGGCACTGGCCGTCGGCGTACTGGCCGCAGTGCCCGCCGATGTCCGGGCGGCCGCCGGCTACGGCGGCGGTGGCCAAGCCGGCACCGGCACGGGTTTCGGGGCGGGCGGCGGACAAGGCGGCGGCCTCACCGGCGGCGACGGCGGCCGCGGCGGTAACAATATCTTGGGATCCCCGATGACTCCAGGCTACCAGGCAGGGGCTGGCGGCGGCGAGGCCGGCGCAAGGGCAGTCGCGGGCGGCCTGCCCGGCACCGCGGGCAATGACGGCTTGCCTGGCAGGGGCGGCCTGGGCGGCGCCGCTGGCGCTTCGTCTGCGGGAGGCCAATCGGGCGGCGGTGGCGGCGGCGGCGGCCTCACTGTCGGGTCGGGCGGCGGCGGTGGCAGTGACGGCAACACCAACACGGTCGCTACTGGCGGCAACGGGGGGTTCGCCCCCATACCATTGAACATTCTCGGGATTAACAGCGGCGTACTCAGCGGGACGCGCGGAGCCGATGCACTCAATTTTGGGGGAGGCGGCGGCGGCGGCGCGGCGGTCGTGGGACTACCGGGTGTTTCATTGACGACGAACGGCAATGTCATCATCCAGGGCGGCCAAGGCGGTGGCAGCTTCTATGAATCCACCTTGGGCCTGACGTACTCCGCCGCAGGCGGAGGCGGCGGCGGCGCGGGCGTAGTAGCCGCTTCCGGCACGTTGCAGCTCTTGCGAGGGAGCATCTACGGCGGCAACGGCGGCCAATCACGCATAGCAGGCGGGGCCGGCGGCGATGCAATCGTGCTGACCTCGGGCACGATCACGATAGGCCCATCGACCTTCGTTGCCGGCGGCTTGGGCGGCTCGGTGCAATCCCTCAATGCGACGGGATTGCTGGCCGGCAACGGCGGTACCGGCATCTCGATCGGGTCCGGCACGGTCACCAATGAAGGCCTTATCGCGGGCGGCGGCGGCGGCGCGGCAGGCCCGACCGACAGGCCGGGCCTTGACGGGGCCGCGCTGCGGGCCGGCAGCAACACCACCGTGATCAACAAGGGCACGATTGCCAGCGGCACCGATGCCGTCATTTTTGAAGGCAACAACAACACCTTGACGCTGTGGCGCGGCGCGACCACGACGGGCAACATCCGTTTCACCGGCACGGGCAACACGCTGGCGATCAGCAGCAATGCCGGCACGGGCACCGCACTGGCGCGCGTCACGGGGTCTGTGGACTTCGGCACCGGCAGCACCTTCGTCGTGCGCATGGAAAATGGCCAGGCCGACTTGCTGGCCACGACCGGCAGCGCCAATGTGTCCGGGGCAACCGTGAAGGTCGTGGCCGGTTCGGGCAGCTATGGCACAGGCACGCTCTACCCCATCCTGCAGGCGAACGGCACGCTCAACGGCACGCGCTTTGCCAGTGTCGCCACCAACCTGGCGTATCTGGACACGGCACTGGACTATTCGGCCAACGACCAGACGGTGAACCTGAAATTCGCGACCAAGCAGGTACCGCCCGTGACGCCGGACCCGGATCCCGGCACGCCGCCTGCCACCGGCGGCAATCCCGTGCCCCCGGTGATCGAGCCGCCGGCCACGCGCCCCATCCGCTTCGCCGACCTGGTCTTCAGCCGCAACGGCATCGCCACCGCCAACGCGGTGAACAGCCTGCCCGTCAGCCACGAGGTCTATCGCCACGCCCTGACCCTGCCCGAAGGCGCGCCGCCGTCGTACTTCGCCGCCTTGTCCGGCGAGACCCACGCCAGCGCCGCCAGCGCATTGCAGGGCCTGGGCAGCCTGGTCCGCAACGTACCGCTGGCGCAGCTGCGCGCCAACCTGGGCGCGGGCTTGCGTCCGGGCGCGCCCACGGCCGCCGCTGGCCTGAGCGATACCGCCCCCGCCACCGCCACCTTGCCCACGTCCAGCGCGCAGCCGGCGTGGGTGCAAGTGGTGGGCAACTGGCAGCGCCTGGGCGCCACGGCCGATACGTCCGCCGTGCGCCTGCATACGGGCGGCGTTTTCGCGGGCGGAGACGGCGCCCTCGGCAGCGGCTGGCGCCTGGGCGGCGCGCTGGGCTATACCGACAGCAATCTGCGCACCGACGGCGTGGATGCCAAGACCGACATTTCCAGCTACAGCGCGATCGTTTACGGCGGCAAGGCCTTTGCGGCCGGCCCCGGCACGCTCAACCTGCTGCTGGGCGCGGCCTATACCTGGCACGACATCAGCACCCGACGCCGCATCGCCGCGGGCGGGCTGGACCAGACGCTGCGCGCCGACTACGGCGCCAACACCACGCAGGTCTTCACGGAACTGGGCTGGGCGTTCAAAGCAAGCGATGCGCTCACCCTGGAACCCTATGCCGGCGCGGCCTGGGCCGGCCAGCGCAGCCGGGCGTTCCGCGAAAGCGGCGGCAGCGCGGCGCTGTCGGGCGACAGCCAGACCACCGACACCACGACCACCACCCTGGGCCTGCGGGCCCGCCACGACCTGGCACTGGGAACGACCCAAGGCGCCCTCACGGGCGGCCTGGGCTGGCGCCACGCCTTCGGCGACGTCAAGCCGGTATCGCGCATGGCGTTCGATGCGGGCGACGCGTTCACCGTCGCGGGCGCACCGATCGCGCGCAATGCCGCCTTGGTCGAAGTGGGCCTGGACGCCGCCGTCGGCCGCAACGCCACGGTGGGCCTTGCCTACGCCGGCCAGTTCGGCTCGGGCAACCAGGACCACGGCGCGACGCTGTCCTGGCGCTGGGCGTTCTAGCGCGCGGCCTGGCGCTGGTAGAACTTCAGCTTGTCGGTATCCAGCGTGACGCCGAAGCCCGGCAGATCGGGCACGACCAGCGCGTGGTCCTTGAACGCGATGACCGGCGAGGCGATGTCGTCGGTCAGCAGATGCGGGCCGAACAACTGCGCGCCCAGCGTCAGGTTGGGCATGGTCGAGAAGATCTGCGCATAGGCCGACGTACCGATCTGCCCTTCGATCATCGTGCCGCCAAACAGGCGGATGCCGGCGGCCTGGGCAATGTTGGCGACCTGCTTGGTGCGCAGCATGCCGCCATGCTTGGTGACCTTCACCGAAAAGGCATCGGCGGCGTTGCGCTGCGCGATGCGCAGCGCGTCTTGTGCGGTCATGACGCCTTCGTCGGCCATGATGGGCACGGTGAAGCGTTCGGTCAGGCGGCGCATGCCTTCGACGTTGTGGCCAGGCAGCGGCTGCTCGATGATCTCGATGCCACCGGCCTGCAGTTCGCCGATGCCCCAGGTGGCGGTGGCTTCATCCCAGCCCTGGTTGATGTCGACCCGCACCTGGGCGCGGTCGCCCAGTGCATCGCGGATGGCCAGCGCGCGGTCGACGTTTTCACGCGGGTCGCCCTTGCCGATCTTGACCAGGAACAGCTTGTAGTCGCCCAGCCGCGCCTCGGCTTCGGCAATGTCTTTGTCGATGACGCCATTGCCCAGCACCCACAAGAGCGGAATGCTGTCGTGCAGCTTGCCGCCGAACAACTGGTAGGCCGGCACGTTCAGGGCGCGGGCGATGGCGTCCACGCAGGCCATTTCGATGCCGCCCTTGGCGTAGGCGTTGTTCTTGATGATCTGGTCCATGAACTGGACCAGGCCTTCGAGCCGCCGGATGTCGTAGCCCACCAGGTAAGGCGCGATCACTTCGTCGATCATCGACTTGATCGCGCCCGGCGCTTCTTCGCCATAGTGCGGAATGATGGCGATCTCGCCCAGGCCTTCGACGCCGCATTCGGTGCGCACGCGCACGATGACCTGGCTGTGGCGGTCGATCACGGCCATGGCCAGCTTGTGCGGCCGGGCCACCGGCAGATCGACGATGGTGGTGTCGATGCTGTGCAGCTTCATTGCGCCCCCGGCAGGTGGCAGACGCCGTCCACATACGCCTTGCGCCAGCGGGTGATGCGCACTTCGGCAAACAGCTCGCCCTGGAAGAACGGATCGGCGTGGATGAACGCCTGCGCCTCGGCCAGGCTGTCGGCGGTGATGATGTACACGCCGCCGCCCGCGTCGCTACCGTCATCGCGCAGCTTGGCGCCGCAGGCCAGCAGCCGGTGGGCGTGGGCTTGCAGGAAATCCAGATGCTGCGGGCGCAAGGCCTGGCGCACGGTCTGGTGGTCCGGCTTGTCGAACGTTTCGATGAAATAGGTCATGGTCTGTGTGCTCAGTTCTGGCTGCCTTCCAGGCCGGTCGCGCGCAGCAGCGTGCGATGGCTTTCGAGTTGGTCCTTGACCAGCGCGCCCAGCGCTTGAGGCGTGGACGGGGTCAGCATGAAGTCCTGCACTTGCATGGCTTGCTTGACCGAAGGCTTGTCCATGGCGCGCTTGAAGGCCGCGTTCAACTGCTCGACCAGATCGGCCGGCATGCCCGCCGGGCCGAACAGCCCCAGCCAGGGAGCGATGGGAAAGCCGCCCAGGCCGGCTTCGGCCATGGTCGGCACGGTCGGTGCGTTGGGGCTGCGGGCGGGCAGCACCGTCGCCAGCGCCTTGAGCTTGCCGGCCTGCACCTGCGGCATGCCCGTGCCCGCCGTGGCGATGCCCGCATCCAGGTGGCCGCCCAGGATGTCATTGATCATCGGCGGCTCGCCCTTGTAGGGCACGCTCAGGATGTCGATCTTGCTGGCCTGCGCCACGTACGCAAACGACAGCAACCCCGTGACGTTGCCCGACCCGTAGGTCAGCTTGCCGGGGTTCTTCTTGGCGTGCTGCACGAATTCCTGCAGCGTGTTGCCCGGGACGTCGGCGCGGGTGTACAGAAAGAACGAATAGCGGCCGATGTCGGTGATGGGCGTGAAATCCTTCACCGGATCGTAGGGCGGCGTCTTGCGCATCACCGGCACGCCCGACATCGGGCTGTTGGTCGCGATAAGCAGGGTGTAGCCGTCGGGCTTGGCGCGCACCACTTCCTGGGCGGCGATGGCGCCGTCCGCGCCGGGCTTGTTCTGGATGATGACGGCCTGGCCCAGGTCTTCGCCCACTTCCTTGGCCAGCGTGCGAGCAATGATGTCGGTCGACGCGCCGGCCGGGAAATGCACGATCAGCGTGATCGGCTTGTCGGGAAAGGCCGCCTGGGCCGTGGATGCGCCAACCAGCGCCGCGCACGCTAGCAGTGCGCCGGGAATGAGCCGTTTCATGAATGTCTCCTGTTTTATCGCTATGGAGCGCATTCTAGTGAGCGGTCACCCATCCGTATAATGATTTGGAACGCCAGAATCGTTCGTTTTTATCGATGAATTCACATACCGATGAAGCACGGCCGGGCGAACGAACGACCCATAAGAACACCCATAGGGCAGACCATGGAAATCCGGCAACTCAGGTATTTTCTCGAAGCCGCCAAGCGCGAACACATCACGCAGGCGGCCAGCGCGCTGCACATCACGCAGTCCACGCTGTCGCACCAGCTGCGCCAGCTGGAAGCGCAGCTGGGCACGCCGCTGTTCGACCGGGTCGGGCGCCAGGTGCGGCTGACGGCGGCCGGGCGGCTGTTCTCGCGCTTTGCGCTCAGGGCGCTGCGCGACCTGGAAGATGGCCAGCTGGCGCTGCAATCGCTGAACGACCTGCAAAGCGGCGAACTGCGCGTCGGCGTGATCACCACCTATACCAATTCGCTGCTGCCGCGCGCCATTGCCTCGTTCGCCACGCGCTATCCAGGCATCCACCTGCACGTCGAAGACCTGCCCATGCGGCAGATCGAACAGCGCCTGCAGGATGGCCTGCTGGATATCGGCCTGGGCTTCACCACGCCCGACAACGGCGAACACCTGGACAGCGAGCCCCTCTTCACCGAACGCCTGATGCTGCTGGTGAAAGACGACCATCCCCTGGCCGCGCGCCAGACCATCGACAAGAAAGACCTGTCGGGCCTGGACATCGCCCTGCAATCGCGCCTGTATGTGTCGCGCCAGCTGATCGAACGCCAACTGGCCAAGTACATCGAAGGCCGGGTGCGGCTGGAGCTGGACTCGATTCCAGCCATGCAGAGCATCGTCGCCCACAGCCATCTGGCGTGCATGCTGTTCGAAGGGGCGGTGCTGCCCCTGCCGACGATGCGGGCCATTCCCATCGTGCCGCAGGTGACGCGCACGGCCGCCCTGCTCTGGCCGCGCGAGCGCTACCGCTCGAAGGCGGTCACGGAGTTCGTGCAGACGGTCAAGGCCAATCTGGCCATGACGTCGGCCCCCGGGCTGGCGCCGGCCAGCGACAAGCGCCCTGCCCGGCGCCCCCGCACGGCAAAGGCCGGCAGCGGCCCGGCCAAGGCCAACGGCCGCCTCAAATAAGCGCCGCCGCCTGCTCGCAATGCCGCAGCGCCTGGCGCAGCGCCGTGTCCACCGACCGCAACGACATGCCCAGCCATTCGGCGGCATCGGCGCGGCTGCGCCCTTCCACCCGCAAGGCGATCAGCACGGCGCGCTGGCGGCGCGGCAATTGGTCCACGATGCGCGACAGCGCGGCCAGGGCCGACCGCCCCTCGGTCACGGCCTGCGGCCCCGGGGTGTCGTCGACCAACTCGGGCAGCGCCGCGGAAGGGTCATCCAGGGACAGGCACGACGCCTGACCGCGCAACCGGTCGATGGCCACATGACAGGCCATGCGGAACACATAGGCGTCGGCCTCGCGCACCTCGGCCAGCACCGGCCGCTGCAGCCGCAGCCAGGTCTCGTGCAGGCATTCGTGCGCCAGGTCGGCGCAACGAAAGCGCCGCAGCAGCCGGCCATGCAGCGCGGCGTAACTGCCGCTCAGGTGCTCGCGCAGCCGCGCCGTGTCGTCGACCCGACGCGGCGATTCGTCCGGCAGACGCACCGAGCCGTCCGGCGAGCGCACCGTTTCGTCATGCGGACGCTCGGCCTGCCGCAAGGGCAGGCGCGGCAGATGCCACGCATCGACGTCCAGCCAGGGCGGCGGCAAGGCGGGCGCCGGCCGCGGGCGCGCGCTCGATAGGGGCGTCATCATCACAGCCGGCCCAGGTTGCTCTGTTCGCGTTCGGTCAGCTGCTGCTGCGCCTCTTGCGGCAACTCGCCCAGGCCCAGGACGCGCACCGCGCTGCCCGGGTCGTAAGACGCCGACGGCGCCGGCGGTTTGGGCGGCGGCGCTTCGGCGCCGCTGCCGGCCGGCAACTGCTCCGTGCCAAAGCCCAGGATCTGCACGTTGAAGATCGACGGCTGGTTCTGGCGCGCCGCCGCGCGGTCGCGCTGCATCACGTCCTGCGCCGCGGACGACGCCGAGGTCGCCGCTGCGCTGGCGCTGGTCAGCGCGTTGGTGTTGACCGACACCGTCACCGGGATGCCCTTGCTGTCGCCCTGCACCTGGATGTTGGCGGCGTTCACCACATGCAGCGCCGCCACGTTGACGTTGCCCGACACGCGGATGCCGGCCTCGCCCGCATCGATCGTGCCAAGGGGCGCGATCAGGTCCACGTCGCCCGCCGGCACTTCGGGAATCGGCGCCAGCGTACCGATGCCCGCGCCGGTGGACGGCACGGTCGGCGACAGCGTGACGTTGCCGAAGGCGTCGTACACGCGCCGCGGCGGCGTATACAGCACCGTCGTCTTGGCGCCCCGGCCGGCGTTGATGTCGCCTTCGGCCGACCAGGCCTGGATGTGCCCGCCGAACGTGGTCATGATGCGGCTCTGGCCAAGCAACAGGCTGCCTTGCGCATACAGCTGGATGTTGCCCTGTCCTTGCGTCACCACGCCCGCGCTGGCCGGCGGCGCCACGCCTTCCACGCCCAGCACCTGCCGGCCGCCCGGCGTGAGCAGCTGGATGTTGCCGCCGAAGTTGCTGCGCAGCCCCGCGCCGCCGTACATCGTGAAGCTGCCGTCGTAGCGCAGCGGCGTGCCCGCGGCGTCGACGTCGGGGAACAGCGCGGCAATGGCGCGGCGTCCACGCAGATAGCTGCCAAAGCGCGGACCGCCATCGTCGTTGTATTCGCGCCCGCCTTCCTTCAGTTCGGCAAAGAACAGCTGGCGCGCGTAGATGCCCAGTTCGGCAGGCGCCAGCGCTGCCAGAGCCGCGCCCGCACCCGCCTCGTCCCCTTGGTAGCCATGGTGCTTGCGCAGCCAGTTCACCAGGTAGACGCCGCTGTCCTGCTCGAAGTCGCTCTTCAGGTCGCGGCGGGCCTTGTTCGTGTCGGCATCGCGCAGCGCCTGCTGACGCGCCAGCTCGGCCGGCGCACCGGCGTCATCGCCAGCATAGCCAAACTCGGCCGCCAGCCAGCCGCGCAGCGTCATCTCGCCGCCATAGGCCTGCACGACCTTGCCCGGATGGGTTCCCAGCGCCTCGCCGGCTTGCAGCCCGCGCGCGCCGTCCAGGTAACGCGCCAGGAACGACGCATAGTCCGGACCCGCCGAGCCCACGCCGGCCAGCACGGCCAGGTCTGCGCCGGGGCGGGTGTCGCCGCGCACGATGGCGCCCAGGCTGCGCACGCTGGCCACGTCTTCCTGGCGCAGTTGGCGCCCGGCCTGCATCAACAGCGTGCCGGGCCCTGCCACCTGCGCATTGGCGTAGACGATGTCGCGGCCCGCCTCGATCAGCGAGAAATCGCGGGCATTGTTGTGCAGCGCGGTGACGTCCAGCCCCAGGATGTCTCGACCCGCCCGCACGGACACCGGCAAGGCGGCCTCGTACCAGGTATCGACGCTGCGCACCACGCCGCCCCCCCCGTTAAAGCGCACCACCGCGCCGCTCTTGACGCCCACGATGTCGCCAGAAGCGGCATAGAAGCGGGCGACGCTGGCATCCCCCGCGTGCAGCGACCGGTCCAGCGGGGTGCCGGGCCCGAACACAAAGAGCGGCTTGTTATCCCATCCCGACGCCTGCATCACCCCTTGAGTGCTGGTGTTGGTCAAGATCAGCGTGGCGTACATGTCCGTCGAGTAGGCGCTGAAGGCCGGACGCAACGGCGTGGGCAACGCCACATCGGCCGCCGACATCGACACCGTATGCGCGTCTGTGGCCAGAATGGACCGGCCCGCCAGCATTTCCAGCTGGCCGCCCGCCGACGGCGCCAGCAGCAGCACCGGATTGTTCTCGCCGGTGGCGTTGCTGGCCAGCACGATATTGCCGTTGGCGGCCACCGCCCGCAGAATCGACGGGTACACGAAATACCTGCGGCCCGTCCCATCGATCTGCGTGATTTCGGGCCGCAGTTCGTCACCGGAAAAACGGGCATTGGTGACGGTCATAGGCGTGAGGTTGCCGCCCGCCGAAAACAGATTGACGGCCGTCGATGGCGTCCACAGCGTGAACCAGCTTTCGCCGCCGCCCGTCGCCGGCTGCGCGTCGCTGACCCGCTGGTACGGACTGGCATTGACCGGCCGGGCCCGCCCGGGGTCGCTGACGCCGCCCAGCACCAGGTCCGAGCGCGTGTCGATCCAGGCGACGGCATCGCCCAGCACCAGCCGCGGTCCGCCCATCGGCCGGCCGCCCGCCACCGCATACGGATCGGCGGCGCGCAGGCCGCCACCGTCGCCGTAGCGCAGATCCATGCCGCCCATCTGGCCCGCGGACACGGCAAGCCGGCCGCGCAGGTTCGCCAGCACGCCGTTCAGGTCCAGGTGGTCGCTACCGCCGGTGTGCGGACCGGTCGCGTTCAGCTGGGTGGCGGCCAGCGACGGATTGATGCTGCCGCCCACGCGCAGGTCCAGATCGCCGCCGCCCGTCAGCACCATGTTGCCGTCGAGCACCCGGCCGGTGCTGCCGACGACAGCGGTCAGGCCTTGCGAACGCGGTTCCACGCCATTGACGTAACGGGCCGCATCGCCACGGGCATCGCGGATACCCGCGTCGCGTCCGGCGGAAATGCTGAGGTTGCCGCCGCCCAGCGTGCCGAAGCCGGTAAAGCCAAGCAGCCGCGGCTCTTCATAGCCGCCGCCCACGGAAGCCTTCGTCGCATAGCTGCCGAAGTTGATCCACCAACTGGGCGCGATGTCCGCCACGCCCGGCGTGCCCAGGCTGCCCTGGCGCCACAGCCACGCGCCGGTCAGCGTGCTGGCATAGCGTGCACGGGGCGACGAGCCTTCGAGCGGGACGCCTGCATCGGCGGTCGAACCCACCGCATCGCCGTAGACGTCGCGCCCGGCCTGCACCACCAGGTTGCCGCCCTGGTCGGGATACCAGGCCTGGTACACGGACAGGGCGGCGTCATACTTGCCGTCCAGCTGGATCAGCCCCAGCGTGCCGGTGGCCTTGTCGGCCCCGCGCGGCAGGTTGAACCGCGCATCGGCCGCGCCCAGCGACGATTGCGTACCCGCCGTGTACACGCCGTACAACGACGTCATGCCGACGTCGCGCCCGGCCAGCAGCGACAGGTCGCCCGTGCCGGTGCGCAGCACGCTGAAGGCCGGCGAGCCAAAGCCATACTTGTATTCGCGGGTGACGATGGTTTCCGAGGTGCCGCCGCCCAGGCAATTGGTGGCATCGGCGCAGAATTCGTCTACGGTGATACCCAACTGGGCCACGAGCTGCTCGACCGGCTTGCCCACCCAGCTCAAGTCTCCCCACCAGTTCATGGAACCGGTTTCCGACACCGTGCGCGGCGCGGGCGTGCAATAGTCGCCCCAGCCACACATCTCCTCCCATTCGAAGCCCCACTGTTCGGCCAATTCCTTGATGGGCTTGCCGACCAAAAGCGGGTCGCCGAACAGCTCTTCGGCGCCGGCCGGCGTCAACACCATCACGCCGACGAAGATCGTCTTGGTGGTCTGGGACGCGCGGGCCGCCAGGCCGTAGTGCGTATCGGCCAGCACCAGGTCGCCCTTGCCCAGCACGTTGCGGGCGCGCACGTCGGCCGAGTCCAGGTCGGCGCCGGCCACCGCCGTCAGGCTCCAGGCGCTGGCGCCCGGGCCCAGCATGGGCGCCAATGCCCAGTTGCGGCCTTGCTTGCCGTCCGGGCCCTTGGGCCGCAGATCCACCGGCTTGCCATCAAGCAGCACCACCTTGGTCTGGGACGGAATCAGCGAGCCCTGCGCCAGCACGATCCGCGTGCTGGCCACCAGCTCGGTCGGCAACGCCACGCCCTTGGGCCAGGTGAATGCGCGCATCGACGCACTGCTGCGCAGCACGAAGCCGGCCCCCAGCATCGAACCCGCGTCAAGCTTGACCTCGCTCGCCAGCACCGTACCGGCGCGCAGCACGCTGCCGCTGGCGGTGGTGACGTCGCCCGTCAGCACCAGGCCGGCGGGCAGCGACAACGCCGCGTTCAGCGTCATGGCGACCGGCAGCACCGTGCCCATCGGCAAGGTTGCGGGGCGCGCGGGCAGGTCGTAGTTCAACGTGCGGCCCTCGGGGAACGAGGTGCCCGCTTCCAGCTTGACGCCGCCGATCGGCACCACCAGGTCGCCGCCGAACGGCGTCACGGCCTGCGAGCCGTAGCGGCCCTCGACCAGTTGCCAGCCAGCCGCGTCGTCCGGCGAATCCGGCGGTGGCGCAAAGCCGTCGTTGATGCTGCCGTAGATGTTCAGGTTGCCGCCCGCGCGCAACACCAGCGCGCCCGGTTCGCCATAGCCGCGCCGTGCCGGCGTGATGCGGTCGACGTTCGGGCCATAGCGGTAGTTGGACAGGTCGATGTCGCCCACCACGCTCAGGTCGCCGTCCGGCGTGGCGCTGACCACCTCGACACCCGGGCGCAGATGGTAATTGCCCAGGCCCGCCAGACGGGCGGACAACGCCGGGTTGCCCAGCGCCGCGGTCATGAAGGCCTGGCTCTGGCCGTCGATGCCGTCCAGGTAGGCCTGCGAGATCAGCTGCGGCACCTTGCCCGTCACGTCCGGCGCGCTCGCCAGCGGCGCATCGTTGTAGCGGCGGAAGGCATTCACCGCGACGGTCTTGGCCCCCAGGATGGCGGGGGTGCCCAGCACCGTCACGGCCACGTCGTTGGCGCCGTCGCCCGAACCGGCAAAGGCGCCCTGCCCGTTGCCGCCGCCCAGGCGGCGTGCGTTCAGGTCCAGCGTGCCGCGCGCCACGCCATCATTGTTCGGCGCGTCGGTGCCCGCGCGCAGGTCCACTGCCGCGCCAGCCCCCAGCACCAGCGTGCCCTCGCGGGACGTCAGGTCCACGATGGCGCGGTTGACGCTGTCGATGATCTTGCCGTAGCTGTCCACGCGCAGGCCGGTGCCATGCGTGTCCAGCAGGCCGTTGATGACCAGGTCGCGCATGGCGGCCAGGCGGATGCTGCCCACCTGCGCGCCGCTGGCGTCGATGCGGCCATTGACGGTCAGGCTGCCGCCGTCCAGCACCAGTTCCACCTGGCGCGCACGCACCTCGTCGCCCACCACCAGGTCGCCGTGCTTGATCTGGAAGCGCCGGGCGCCAAACACGCCGCCTTCGGTCAGGCGCGCGTTCAGGTCGGCAAAGTCGGCCACGGTCTGGGCACGCAGCACCGCCTCGGCGCTTTCGTATGCCACCCGCGTGCCGCCCGCGTCATACAGGCCCGACGCCGTGCCGCGGAACGATCCCGCCAGGTCCAGGCGGCCGGCGCCTTCGCCCAGCGCAATGGCCTGGATACGGCCCGCGCGGTTGTGCACCGCCGACACATCGATCAGGCCGCCACGCGCCTGCGTGATGTTGCCCGCCGTGCTTTGCAGGTCGATATCGCCGCCCCAGCTGTAGCGCATCTGGTCAAGCAGCCGCACCTCGCGGCCCGACATATCCAGGCGCGACCCTGCGCCCAGCGTGATATCACCATCGGCCTTGACGGTCAGCTTGCCCGACGGCAATGCCACGGTCGTGTCCACCAGGACGCTGCGGCCGGCCAGGTTCAGGGTGGCGCCCAGCGCATTGCGTGCGGCAGCGGCGGCTCCCGTGCCGGTGACGGCCAGCGCACCGCCCGCCTTGATCGAATTCACCGAACCGGCCTCGCCGGTCAAGAGCGGCGTGCGGATCAGCAGATCGCCGCCGCGATAGCGCCAGCCGTCTTGCGCGGTGTAGCCATCCGGCGCGTGATAGACCGACAGGCCGCCCTTGGCGCGGCCGGAAATCATCTGCGCGGCATCCAGGGTCACCGACGAAAAGCCCAGCACCAGGCGCTCGGCCGGCACCAGGTCGTTCGGCAATTGATAGGGCGAAGATTCCAGCCGGATCACATCGGCCGCGATGTTCAGCGCACCGCTGCCCAGGCTGTCCAGGATCGCGCCGCCCGGCGCCTGCGGCTTGTTGGCGCCGGCGCCGCTTGAACCGCCGCGGTCGGCGGCAGTCGCCCCCGCCCACACGAATTCAGAGGCGGCAATCGTGGCGGTATCGCCCGCCGCGCCGTAGCCATAGATGGCCGGCGCGCCCAGCACCAGCCGCTGCAGCGACCGGCCGCCCGCGCCGCGCGCGTCCAGCGAGACCGAGCCATACACGTTGACCGATTCGCCCGCGTTGAGGATCAGGCTTTCCAGCGCCGGGGCTTCCAACGCGGTATTGCCGCGCAGCAGATTGCCCAGCACGTCCTGGTTCAGCGCCAGGCCCGGGGGCAGGCGGCCTGCCGCGCCGGCCTGCTGCAGGGCCTGGGCGCTGCCCAGGTTGACGGCCGACACGCTCAGCGCCAGATTGCGAGTGCCGTATTGCACCGTATCGCGCCAGGTGAACGCACCGCTGGTGGAGGCACCGATCGAGCCTTCCGACAGCAGGCGGGCAGGCCCCGTGCAATCCGTAAGGCAGCCGCCCACATCGATGGCGGTGCCGCTGCCGTACTTGGGCACCAGCAGGTTCACCAGCCCGTTGGAGACCGCCAGCATGGCGCCGCTGATCAAGTCGTAGTAAAGGCCCGTGCGCGCATCCTGCGCCACGTCGCCGCGCCCCAGCGTGGAAAGGGTCGCCCCCTGTTCCACCAGGATGCCCCGGCCGCCATCGAGCGAATACAGGAAGATCTCGGGCGCCCGCAACGCGGCGCCGCTGCGCACGACCACCTGCTTCACGTTGCCCCCTACGCTGCGGGCGCCTGACGCATATTGGCCCCCGACGGTGCCGCCGATGAACATCGAACCAGGCGACAAGGCGTTCAGGTCCGCGGCATAGATCGCCGCGGCCTTCGGGTCCAGCACGGGCGCCTGGCCGGCCGCCAGGATCTCCAGGCCATCTGCCGGGCCGGTCACCGCCAGGCGGCCGGCGTAACTGCCGCTGCCCGCGGGCACGTCGAACCGCGCGGTTCCCTTGAACGACAGGGCCGGGGCATCACCCATGCCGGCGCCCTGCGCCAGGTTCAGATGCAGCGCGCGGGCATCCGTGGTCAGCATGCCGCGGGCAATGCCCTTGCGCGCCGCGTCGGCCAGCACGAAGGCGTTATAGGATGTCTCGTTGTACTGCGCATGGCGCCGCACCACGTCGGCAGGCGTGATCAACAGGCGCGTCGGCAGCGCGGCAAGCTGCCCGGTCCGGGCCGTGCCCAGCAACCCGCTGCCCACCCACGAGCCGCCGCGCGTCGCCGCCGTCACCGACGCTTCATTGGCGCCCTGCGGGCCCAGTTCGACGCGGAACGCGCCGGGCAGCAGCGCATACGTCGAGGGCAGCAAGGTGTAGGTGCCCGCCGGCAGGCCCGGCACGCCGCCCTGGATCGTGACCTGCCGCCCCACTGCGGGATTGCCCGCGCCAGCATCGGCCGCAACCGGCGCCTGGCTGCCGGTGAAACCCGGCACGATGGCATAGACCGCGTTGCCCGACCGGCTGAAGCTGAATCCCGGATTGGCATCGGCCATGGCGTAGCGCAGCACGTCGACCGAACCGCCGCGGCCACGCACGAATGCGCCGCCCGTCAGTTCGCCGCCGCCGGACAGATCCAGCACGGCGCCCTCGGCCACCTCGATCACGCTGCCCTGGATCTGGATCTTTCTGCCCAGGAAATCGTCGCTGCGGGTCGGATCCGGCGTCACGTCCTTGCCGGCATAGGTGTATTTCACGCCGTCCACCGTGCCGCCATAGGGCATGAGCAGCCCGCCGCCGCTGATGGACGTGATGCTGCCCGGCAGGAACCGCACCGTGCTCGGCTTTTCGGAGCGGCTTTCAAAGGTGATGGCGCCTAGCGGCGCGCGCAGCACGCCGCCCTGCTCGATCAGCGGCGCCGCCAGCGTGATCGACCCGAATGCGGAATAAGGCATGGCCGGCGTCTGGCCGTCCGTGCGCCGCAACGTCAGCACGGCGTCGTGGTTGTAGCTGGCGATGTCGCCGTTCGGTCCCTTGGCGAGGTAGTCGCCGACGGCGATGATGCCCCCCGAACCCGGACCGGTGACCGGGTAGATCTGTGCCGCGGTCAGCGTCAGGCGGCCGGGCGCGGCCAGCTTGTTCATCAGGCCGCGGTCGCCAAACCCCAACGCGCCCAGGCGCATGTCGCCCAGCACGTCGAAACGCACGTCGTCAAAGGTGACCAGGTTGCGCATGCCGCGCACATCCAGCAGATCCGCCGCCACGTTCAGCCGGTGATCGACATGGAGATACTTCAGCGGCGCGGCAACCGGCTGCAGGAAGGCGTCGGCGCCATCCAGCGGCCGATAGCGCGCCTGGTTGAACAACACATACGACGCGCTCAGATTCACCACGCTGGCGGCAGGCGCCGTTTCCTGCAACGACAGCGCGCCCGACAGCCGCAGGCTCTGGCGCAAGGCCAGCGAGACGTCGCCGTCGGCGTGCACATCGGCGTTCAGCGCCAGGTTATCAAAACCACCCGCCTCGATCCGGTCCACGCCCAGACGGCCATAGCCATACACCAACGCGGGGTTGTCCTGGCCCGGCTTGAGGTCCGCGGCCAGCAGGCTTTCGCCCTGGCGTTGCGCCAGGATCAGCTGGCGTTCCGCCTGCACCGCCAGTTCCGGCGACTGGTTGCGCATGTAGAACGCGCCGGCCAGCGACACGCCCAGGGTGCCGCCGGCCGCCTGGCGGGAACCGGCCGCCGCGCGCAGCATGCCATCCAGGTGCAGGCCATTGGCGGACGACAGCACGATCGTGCCGCCATCGGACCCCACCACCGTGGCACCGCGACCCGGCAGGTCCAGCACGGCCTGCGTGCCCGATGCATCCAGCAGCGACCCTGGCCGCAGGATGATGTGCCGGTCGATGGGCCGGTTCAGCGTATCGACATCGGTTTCCCAGTCGATCTTGCCGCCGATCTCGATCGAGCCGCCCGCCTGCACCACACCATAGCGCTGGCCCTTCCGGTCCACCGCCACATGGCTGCGTCCGGCCACGTCCAGCACCGCCTGCTCGCCGATCCAGACCGAGCGCGGATTCGCCTTGGGCACGTAGGGTTGCTCGCCGATGCGCGGCTCATTGATCGAAATGCGTCCGCCCCAGGCGTCCAGCCGGCCCAGCACCGTCAGTTGGTCCGCGCCCTTGATCTGGATCGTGCGGCCGGGGTCGACGCTGACGCGCGCGCCCTCGCCCACCACGATCGGTCCGCCCACGGCGCCCCGGTCCGAGTACAGCGCCAGGTCGGCGCCAACGCGCTGCGTCAGACGACCGCGCAGCGGGTCTTCGGTGTATAGCGGCGGCGTCCAGAGCGACAGCACGTCGCCCGGCTCGACGCCCGAACCCGGCGCCTGCGCGGTGCTGCCCGGCAACCGTAGCACCGGCATGGCCACGTCGATCTGCGCGCCGTCGGCCACCGTCAGGCCTTCATAGCCGTTGATCTCGTACTTGCCGAAACCGGTGCGCAACAACGACGCATCCAGCCGCAGCGTGCCCTTTTCCTTGGGATCCAGCGGGCCACCCAACACGATGTGCCCGCCGCTGGACACGGACAACGTGCCGCCGCCCGTCACGCCATAGCCTCGCACGTCGCCGTTCATCGACAGCTGGCCACCGGTTGCCGCCACGCTGCTCAGCGCATAGGCGGCCAGCGTCACGCTGCCCCCCTGGCCGCCCTGCAGCTTGCCGTCGGCCAGCACCGACGCGCCGGCCGATACATCCAGCACGCTGCCCGCGTCCAGGGTCACGTCGCCCGAGCTGCGCAGCGCCACGCGGCCGCCGTCACGCACCGGCAAACCGGCCAGGCTCTCGGCGTCGCGCAGCAGGTTGGCCCACACGCCGCGGGCATCCAGCATCACGCCCGAAGCCACGTGCACCCGAGACTTCTGGTTGGCTTGGGGCGCCAGGCCCGTGTCTTCGATACGCGGCGCCAGGAAGCTGGGTTGCAGCAGGATGTTGCCGGCCTGGATCAGGCCGCCGCGGCTGACCAGGTTGGCCTTGATGTCCACCTCGGGCGCATAGAGCGTGATTTCACCGCCGTCGGCGCTGTGCAACGCCGCATCGACCGTGATGGACCGGCCCGCGGCGATGCGCACCCGGCCCAGCGAAAAGCCATTGAGCCGATCCGCGTCCAGGAGCAGCTTGCCCAGGTTTTCCTTGGGCAAGGCGGCCGCCAGGTCCAGCCCGTCGGCTACGCGCGGCCCGCCCGCGCCCACGATCACCTCGGCCACGGTATCCGCCGTGGCGCCCAGCTGATAGTGCACCTGCCTCGCGACAGGATCGTAGTAGCGCAAATCGTTGCCCACCACCAGCGCCGCGCCGCGCGCCACCGCGCGTTGCGACTGGCTGTAGCCGTCCAGGCCCGCCTGCGGCGCGCGGTCCTGGCGCACGCCCTGATAGGTATTGCTGACCAGATCGCCTTCCAGCACGGCGTTGCGGGTCGAGATGACCAGCGCCCCCGCATCGCGCCCTACCGTGTAGCCGTCTTCCTGGCGCGTGCGCGGCGCCAGCAGCGCGTTGTAGAAGCGGCGCGTGGCCTTCTCGCCCCACCGTTCGGAACGCTGTTCGAAGCCGTTGTAGATGCCGGTGTACAGCAGGTCGGCCGGCGCCCGGTCGGCCGTATAGAGGCGTCCGTCCTGGCCGCGCAGCCAGGTCTGCTGCAGGGTGCCGGCCTGCACGTCCAGCGTGCCGCCCGACAGGTTGATGGTCGAGCCGGCCTGCGTAACGACTTCGGCGCCTTCGAAGCGGACCTGTCCGCCCTGCGCCAGCCAGTGGCTGGCCGGCACCGCCAGCGTGCCCAGGTAACCGCCCACTTCCAGCAGGCCACCGGCGCTGTACCAGCGGTCGCCCTCGTAGCCGCCGGTGCCGCCGGCCACGCGGATCAGCGAGCGCCGGTCCAGCCACACATCGCTGTTGTTCAAGCGCGCATCGTCGCGGTTCAGCGGCGAATCACGCTGCTCGTTGCCTTGCAGATTGATCTTGAGATTGTTCGATTCCATCGACACGGCCACGCCGATGGCGCCGGCCACGTCCAGTTGCGCGCCGTCACGCACCAGGCTGCGCCCGGCCGCCTTGACCGCGATCTGGCCGCCCGTGGCCAGCGTCAGCGAATCGCGCTGGAAATCCACCGTGCCGCCGCTGTCGATCTGCACCAGCGACAGCTCGCGCCGATTGCGGTCGGTCTGCGCCAGCGTGCCGGTCGTGTCGACGCTGGGCGGCATCAGGTTGTCGCGCTGGCCGTCCAGCGCCGTGGCGTTGTCCGCGTCCACCAGAATGGCGCTGACCGCACCCGAACGCAGCGTCACCGCCGCCTTGGCGCCCACGCCATTCAGGTGGATGGTGCCGCGCGAATCCACCGACGTGGATGCCGCCAGCACGCCCGCCTGGTCCACCGTGCGGGCCGCCAGCGTGATATCGCCCTGCGGCGACAGGATCAGGCCGCGGTTCGTCACCACGCCCTCACCCGTCGGCGTGATTTCGTTGCCGCGCGTGGTCGACGCGGCATTGCCCTCGGTGCCCTGGCCGCGCTTGATGATGAAGCTGTCGCCGGCCACCAGCGCCGCCTGCCCCCGGGCCGTCGTGATGGTGCCGGCGTTGTCCACCTCGCGGCCCACCAGCAGCACGTAGCCGCCGGATTGCGTCACGGTGGCGGGCCGGTTGGTCTCGATGAGCGCGCCGGGCCGCAATTCCACCTTGCCCAGCGCGTCCGTAAAGGTCGGGGTCTTGTCGTCCGGCCCGTACAGGCCGTTGTTCTCGAACTGCGTGTCGCTGATGCGCGCCGCGGCCGCCACCAGGTTGCGCACGTTCACCTGCGAGGTGCCGTCGAACACCACCCCGTTGCGATTGACCACCATCACCGTGCCGGCGGCCTTGATCTGCCCCTGGATCACCGACGGCCGCGCCTGCGGATCGCTGACGCGGTTGAGCACGGCCCAGGTCGACTCCTGCTGGAATTCCACCGTGGTGCGCTTGCCGACGTTGAAGGTCTCCCAGTTCAGCACCGCCTTCGAGCCGGTCTGCTCGATGACGACCTTGGTGCGGCCGTCTTCGACCGTCGTCACGGGCGCCCGGGCATTGCGCCAACCCGCCGTCAGCGGATTGGCATCCACCTTCAGGCCGCCTTCGACCATGCCGTCCGGCACCGGCGCGCCCGACGCCAGCGCCGCGTCGCGCGCGGCGCGTTGCGCGGCCTGCTGCGCAGCGATCGCCGCCGCCGTCGTGCCCAGATTGCCCACCGACCGCTGCAACTGCTCGCGCGCGGCCTGCGACTGGCGCGCACCGGTCAGCGAGCTCACCGGTGCGCCGTTGGGCAGCCGGCCCGTCGTGATGGCCTGCGTCTGCGCCGCGTTCTTGGCCGCGAACCAGCCGCTGCTGAAAGCCTGTTGCGCCGAGGCCGGCATGGCCACGCCCCCCGACACCAGCATCAGCGCCAGCGCGGCAGGCAGCGGCTTGAGCCGACCTCCCCGCGCGCCAGCCGCAACAAGGCGGGTCATAGGGAGTTTGCGAAGACGCGATGTCATAGCGGGCAATCCTGATCCGTGTAGCCAAGGGAGCGAGATCACGTCATCGGCGCGTTCGTGGCGCGTGATGGCGGCTCATACTCCAATGACGGAGGGACGCGAAGGAAGGGCTACCGAAAACCCCTAAATATTTTGTAACAGCGCCATCAACTGAGCAGCACGATGCCGCCCGGCAGGCGCGTCAGCTGCGCGCCGTACAGGTCGCGCAGCATGTGCAACGCCAGGTCGGTCTGGGTAATCTCAAAGCGCATGCGCACGCGCCGCGCGGCCAGGTCGGCATTGCGCAGCAGCACGCGGCCCGGGCGATAGCGATTGATCTCGTCCACCACCTCGGCCAGCGTCTGCCCGGCGAAGGTCAACGTCCCCGTGCGCCAGGCGTTCACCTGCGCCGTATCCGCCGCCAGCGGCGCGTGCAGGCCGGTATCGTCGTAGGTGACCTGCTCGCCTTCGGCCAGGGTGCGCTGCGCGCCCGCCCACTGCACGTCCACCGTGCCCTGCAGGCAGGTCACGCAGACCTCGGGCCCGGTATAGCGCAGATTGAAGCGCGCCTGCCGCGCCCGCGTGGCGCCGGCCCCGGCATAGACGATCACCGGCGCGCCGCTGCCGGCCGCTTCCACCTGGGCCTCGCCCGCCACCAGTTCGATGGCTGCACTGCCGGCCTGCGCGCCGCGCTGGTTGATGCGGGTCTGCGTATTCATCTGCACGTGCAGCTGATCGGACAACGCCAGTTCGCGCTGCTCGGCCGTGCCGGTCCGGAAATCCGCCGTGTAATCCAGCAACGACGGCCACAGGGACAGCGGCGGCCATACCGCCACCGCCGCGCCGCCCGCAGCCATGGCCATGGCCGTACCCAGAAAGGCCCGGCGGGCGGGCCGGCTCGGCCCCCTGCGGGCAGGCGGGTGCGCCAGCCCCGGATCGCGGCGCACGGCCTGGCGCAACACCGGGTCCAGGTCCTGCCACAACCGCGCCACCTCGTCCCAGGCTTGCGCATGCAACGGGCTGCGCGCGCGCCACTGCTTCATCGCTTCGGCGTCGCCGCGCGTCGCGTCGCGGTCACGCAGGCGCAACCACCATTGCTCGGCTTCGCGCCGCAAGCGGTTGAGGTCTTCGGATGGGTTCATGGCGCCGAGCATCGTGTCAGAATTTCCGTCGGCCGACAACATCACCGTTGGCCACGGCCTCGGTGTCGGCCAGGCGCTCGCGGCAATGCCGCATGGCGGCGGCCAATTCCTTTTTCACCATCGCCACCGAAATCTGGAAGCGTTCGGCGATCTCGGCATTGAGCAGCCCGTCCACGCGCGCCGCCGCCAGGATGGCGCGCTGGCGCGGCGGCAGCTCGTCCATCGCGACCTCCAGCGTGCGCACGTCGCGCCGCGCCGCCACGATGCGCTGCGGGTCCGCGGTTTCGTCGGCCACGTAGAGCAGCGCTTCGCGCTCGTCGTCGGCCAGCGGCTCGCGGTTGCGCCGCCAATCGTCGGTGGCGATGCGCGCCGCCATGCGCAGCAGGTAGGCGTCGGGATTGAGCACAGGGCTGGCGGGCTTGGCCACATCCAGCCGCAGCCAGGTTTCATGCAGCGCGGCCGACGCCTGGTCACGCGACCCGACGATGCGTTCCAGGCTGCGTCGCAGTTCGGCGTAGCGGGCGATCAGGCGCAGCCGCAGCAGCGCAGCGGAGATCATCGACATGCCGTCACGGCCCCGAGCGGCGCGGCGCCGCACAGTGGGTGCCGCCGGGCAACAGCAGGATCGACACCGGCTGCGGCATTCCGGCAGGCGGCGGCGCGCCCACGTCCATGCCCTGGATGGCGCGCGTCACCGCCGCGTCCACCCGGCTGCTGCCCGTGGTGTCCAAAAGGCGCATCCGCGCGACATGCCCGCCGTCATCCAGCCGCAGTTGCAGCGCCAGGCGGTATTCCCCCGGCCGGGCGGCGGCATTGCCGCATAGCGTGCGCAACACGGCCTTCTGCAGCCGCCCGATATATCCGCTGAAATTGGCCCCGCCAGCCCGCGCGCCGGGTATGTCCTCGGCGCGCAATGCGGGTCCGGCGTCCGTGGCCGCACGCCCCGGCCCGTCGGCGGACGGCGCATAGACCACGATGGCCTCCCCGTCCGTCTGGCGAATCCGCAGTCCAGACCCGTCCAGCAAGCGGCGCAGGGCGTCCATGACCGTCAGGCGGCCCGCCAGCGCCGGTGCGCGCCGACCCGCATGGCGTTCGTCGACCAGCACCGCCACCCCCGCGACATGCCCGATGGCCTCCAGGCTGTCGCCCAGTGGCTGCGCGGGCAAGGCAAAGTCATACCGCTCGCCGCGCAGGCGATCGGACAACCCCGCCGAGGCGGACGCGGCGCCGCCCGCCAGGATGGGCGTCGCCAGGCACAGGAGACACACGCCAACCAGCGCCAACACACTGAGCGGTGCCGGGGTACCTATCATCGGGCGATATGGACGTCGGGTAAGGGAACAGGGCCGGCGCACGCCCCAACAAGGCGACACCGGCCAGCAGGCTAGCCCGGCGATATGACCCGGACATGACACCGCGATGACGCAAACGGCGGACCCGGTGCCGTGATGCCGTGACGCGTCGACGCGTCAATCCGCCACGAAGCCGATGGCCTTGATGGGCGCCTCCCAGCGTTTCAGCTCGTCTTGCTGCAGCTTGACGACAACTGCTGGCGGGGCGTACGCCGGCTTATAGGCGAATTGCGCAATGCGCTTTTGCAGGTCCTCGGATTGGAGCGTGGCTTCAAGCGCCTTGCTGATGCGTTCGGCCTTGTCTGCCGGCAGGTTGGCAGGCCCGTAAAGCCCGATGTAGGCATCAAAGACGACGTCGATGCCGGCTTCCCGAAGCGTCGGCACGTCAGGGGTGATCGCCGTTCTTTCGCTGCCCGTCGTGGCCAGGATCCGGACCTTGCCCGCCTTGGCCATCTCCAGCGCCTCAAGAATGGTGTCTATCACCAGCGATATCTGTCCCCCGACCAGGTCATTCATCGCCGGCGCGCCGCCTTTGTAGGGCACATGGACCAGCGACACGCCAGCCGCCTTGTTCAGCATCTCGCCGACCAGGTGCCCTGGCGTCCCCGCGCCGGGCGATCCGAACGTGGCCTTTGCCGGATTCGCCTTGGCCCATGCCAGGTATTCCTTGATGCTGCCTGCCGGCGTGGCCGGGCCGGCGGACAGGCCGAGTTCGAAGGTGGCGACACGTCCCAGCGGCGTAAAGTCGCGCACCGGATCAAACTCCAGCTTCTGGTAGATATGCGGGTAGATCGTGAACGGCGTGCTGTTCGCCAGAATCAGCGTCAATCCATCCGCCTTCGCTCGCCTGGTTTCCCCCAAGGCGATGCGTTGACCCGCGCCCGGCTTGTTTTCAACGAGCACAGGCTGGTTCAGCGCGATGCGCAGCTGGCCGGCAACCGCCCGCGCCACGGCATCCAGCGCACCGCCTGGCGCAAAGCCGACAATCAGCCGGACCGGCGTCGAGCTTTCCTGGGCATGGACGGCATTGCCGGCCAGCAACATCACCGTGCCTACGGCTGCGAACAATTTTGAACAGCGCATGGTTATCTCCTTGGGGGGTGCGACCTACGTGAAACTACACTTCTGTTCCTGGAACGGCCCTGGCCGTCGGCAGATGTTTTTGGAGGTCAAAGCCGATGGCGGACAACTGTGCCGACAATGCCTTTCCCTGGCCTGCGGTGAGCGGCAAGAGCGGCGGCCGCACGATCGACCAGTCAGGTTCAGCGCGCGCATCCGCGATCACCTGCTTCATGGCTGCGATGAGGGGATAGCCTTGAAAGACCGTGCGCACATTGCGTGCCGCGTCGTTCTCTTTTTCGCCCCCGCCACGCACGCATGCCACATACAGATCGGCCAGCGCCTGCGGATTCACATTGGCCGTGGCGCTGATGCAGCCCGCCCCGCCCGCCAGCACGGTGTCCCTGAGCAACATCTCGGTACCCGAGAACACTTCGAATCCGTCCCGGGCGAAATGCTCGATGTAGCCACGCGTGCTTTCCCAATCACCCGACGAATCCTTCATGCCGGCCACCTGCGTCGGATAACGGCGCAGCAGCGCTTGCACCACACCCAGGCTGATCGGCACCTGGGACATCGCAGGAAAGTTGTAGAGGTACACGCGAAGCCGATCGTCGTTGACGCGATCGATGACCCGCGAGAAGTACGCGACCAGACCCTCGTCGCTGACGTTCTTGTAGTAGAACGGCGGCAGCATCAGCACCCCGCTGACGCCCAGGCTCAGCGCATGCCGGGTCAAACTGATCGTCTCGGGCATCGAACAACAACCCGTGCCAGGCATCATCCGATGCGCGGGTATCCCCGCTTCGACCAGCGCTTCCAGGAGGCCCTGTCGTTCTGACAGCGCCAGGGAATTCGCTTCCGAATTCGTTCCAAAAACGGCCAGCCCCACGTCGCAGGCAGCGAGCCCGCGGCAATGCTCGACGAAAGCCGGCGTATTGACACAAAGATCCGCCTGGAACGGCGTGACAACCGGCGCAAAAACGCCGAATTTCTTCTCTGAAAGGCGCATGGCGCTTACTCCCCTTGAGTTTCCAGCAGTGGTTCATCGGTTGCGGTGCCGGGTGCGAGCGCGTCGCGGTAGGCAAACAGGGTAGGAACGCCCCCTGTCATCAGGAAGACGATGTCTCCGGCATCGCGCAGGCCATTGCCTCGTATCAGCGCCAGCAGTCCGGCAAAGGCCTTTCCGGAATACACCGGGTCCAGCAATAGCCCTTCGCGACACGCCATCAGGTTCACGGCCTCGACCATGGCCGCGGTCGGCACGCCGTAGGCCGATCCCCGCTGACTGCCATCCACAAGCATGTCGGCCTGCGCAATGTCACCGTCCGTGCCCAGCAGGTCGATAGCCGCCATGGCCTTGAGCGCCGTCGTCTGTTGCACCGCGTCGGCATCGCCGATCACCGCGAATGACTGGATGGCACGGGCGGATCCCCCCATGGCCACCCATCCTGCCGCCAGGCCGGCATGGGTTCCCGAACCGCCATTGGCCAGGAAGAGCCGTGCCAATCGAAAGTCGCAGGCGGCCTGCTGCTCGACGATTTCGCGCGCCGCCGCGGCGTAGCCCAGCGCGCCGATGGCGTTCGACCCGCCCGCAGGAATCACATACGGAATGCGGCCTCGTGCACGGTGAAAATCCGCGCGCGCCTGCATCGCGGCGTTGGCGTCGGCAGACGCAGGAATCGCAATGCGCGCTGCGCCGAACAGGCGGTCGAGCAGAACGTTGCCGCCCAGGCGGTGTTCTGCATTGGCGTGCCCCACCGTCGGCTTGACCACCAGTTCGCACGCCAGCCCAAGGTGCGCGCAGGCAGCTGCGGTCAGACGTGCGTGGTTCGACTGGCGTCCGCCAGTGGTGATGATCACGTCCGCGGCCATCGCCTGCGCGTCTCCCAGCAGGAACTCAAGCTTTCTCAGCTTGTTGCCGCCCCCGCCCAGCGCCATATGGTCGTCGCGCTTGGCAAAGAGCCGGGTCGTCCCCAGTTGATCGCGAAACGCCTGTTCCACGTTCTTCAGCCGTTGCACCGGCGTGGGGCCGGCCAGCAACGGCGCGCGCGGTCTGCGCGCTAGCGCCTGTGTCAGATCTTCGGTGCGGTATGACATGAATAGGGACGGCCCGGAATGCAGGCGCGCCGGTCGGAACCCACACGCCCTTCAAGTTGCAATGTCGAAATTCTCGTTTCACCACCACTGGAAAGAAAGTGATTTATATTGATCATCTGACAGCCAAAAATCAGATCAATACATGGTCACCAAAGTCTCCATCGCACAACTGCAGGCCTTGGTCGCCATCGTCGAACAAGGCTCGTTCTCCGCGGCGGGCCGGCAATTGGGCATTGCCCAGTCTGCGATCTCGCGCAACATCAACGAGCTTGAAAGCCGCTTGCGATCGGCCGTTTTCCAACGTGAAGGGCGTGCGGCCAGATTGACCGACGAAGGCGCGCGCGTGGCCGAGCTGAGCCGGGACGCGCTGCGGCAATGGCGGGTGATCTGCGAAGAATTCTCAGAACCCACCTTGCTGCATCGCACGCTGCGCATGGGCATCACCGAAATCGCCGCGCAGACCTGGCTGCCGCGTTTCATGACCGCATTCCGCGCCGCGTTCCCTTGGGTGCAACTGCAGCTGGAAGTCAGCGCCATGGCGTCCGAACTGGTCGAAAAGGTCCAGCGCGGACAGTTGGAGCTGGTCATGGTGTCTGACGCCGGCGATCGTTCAGACGTGACCGTCCTGCCCCTGGGGCTGATGAAGTGTGGCTGGTATTGCCGGCCTGACTTCCAGGCGCCGCGACGTGCGCTACCGCTCGATGAACTGATGCGCTTTCCGCTCGTCATGCAGGACCATGTATCCGCGGCCGGCCGCCTGGTCCTGCAGTGGCTGGAATCGCACGCGGTACAGCCCGCAAATGCCCTCTATGCCAATAGCTTCGCGGCGCTGGGCGGCATGACCGTTGCCGGTCTGGGCATCGGCTGCCTGCCCTGCGCCGTGGCGCACGAACTTGTCGAACGTGGGCTGGTCCGCGAAATCAAGACCTCGCCAAAGATGCCGCCGATGCGCTACGTGACCGTCTTGCGCAGCGACCAGGGCACGCCCTTCCTGTCCCGCGTCGCCGAACTGGCCGCCGAGGTGTGCGACTACAACCTGCGCTACCAAGAGGCGGGCTAGAGCCTATGTTCTCAATCAAGCAACTTGAGCTTTTCGTGCACACGGCCAGGCTGGGGTCCGTACAACGCGCTGCCGAACACCTGCACCTGTCACCATCCGCTGCCGCCAAGCGATTGCGCGATCTTGAACGCAGCTCGGCCGTCCCGTTGTTCGAGCCGCAAGACCGTCAAAAGGCGCGCTTGACCGCGAAGGGAAGAGAAATGCTCGCGCTTTGCGAGGATTTGCTCAAGACCCTCCAGGCCATCGAGAAAGGAGCCTGACCCCGCCGTCAGTCCACACCCGTGGCCGCAAAATGCGGCGACTGGCCGAAGTGTTCGATCAACAGTTCCGTCAGCACCCGTATCTTGCGGGCGGGATGCTGGCCGGGCGGACGAATGACGTAGGCGCCGGCCGGCGGCGGCGGATACCGCGTCATGATGGGCACGAGCGCCCCGGCGGCCACATAGTCGTGGGTCAGGCAATCTGGCAAATAGGCCACCCCCAGTCCGGCCGCCGCCGCAGCCACCAGGGCCGCGCCGTTGTCGGCCTTGAAGCGCCCTTGCGGCCGCGCCACCACCACCTTGTCGCCATCCATGAACTGCCAGGTCTCGGTGCCCTGCATCAGGGCCTCGTGCGCCGCCAGTTGGGCGGGCGTTTCCGGCGCACCGTGCGCCTTGATGTAGTCGGGGCTGGCCAGCAGCTTGCCGCGGATGGGGCCGACGCGCCTGGCGACCAGGTTGGAATCCTGCAGATACCCCACCCGTATCGCGCAGTCGTAACCCTCGGCGATGAGATCCACGAAACGATCGCTGTAGCAGGTCTGCACATGCAGTCTGGGATGGCGACGCGCCAATTCCGCCACCACCGGCGCAAAATGCGTCAGGCCGAAAGACACCGGCACGGCGACGCGCAAGCGGCCCCGTAGTTCACCGGCCGGCACGATCGCTTCCCGGGCCATATCGATTTCGGCGCAGGCCTTGGCCGCATGGTCGCGGAACAGCGCGCCGGCCTCGGTCAGCGCGGCCCCGCGCGTCGTGCGCGCCAGCAACTGCACGCCCAATTCCGCTTCCAGCCGCAGCAGCCGACGGCTGACGATCGACTTGGATACGCCCAGCCGCAGCGCGGCGGGTGACACGCCCCCCGCATCGGCAACTTCGATGAAGGTCTGGAGTTCTTCGATATCCATGTGGCGCGGCTCCCCGTTGTGCGACGCGTTTCGCCGCAGGATAGCACCTGTCTCTTATACACATCTCCGAGCCCACGAGACAGGCAGAAA
>ERZ1032107.36-NODE-36-length-26854-cov-15.774805_pt1 | contig 26854 bp, 23 predicted proteins | sample MGYA00516713_ERZ1032107 | MGnify/ENA primary metagenome ERZ1032107 (study PRJEB33718, sample SAMN03160116) | human skin metagenome | collected 2014-04-10 | study: EMG produced TPA metagenomics assembly of the PRJNA266117 data set (Human skin bacterial metagenome...
GCCCGAGGGAATCTGAAGGGAAGGCCGAAGGCCTGGACGAAGATGACGAAGGGGAAGTCCGGAGCGAAGGCTCCGGACCGCAATCGTTGGCGCGCACCATGTGTGCACCACCCGTGCCGGGCGGCCTACGAAGCAATCCCCGCCAACAAAAAACAAAGGCCGAGCAAGTCGCGCCAAGCGACTCCCCCGGCCTAGACAGCCCAACAGAACTCAGACCGGATAGGTCCCAGGCAGCAAGATGCTCCGATCCCCCACCTCGATGCTGCGACGCCCGCAAAGCGCCATCGTCGTATCCATCTCCTTGTACAGAATCTCAAGCACCCGGCGCACGCCGTCCTGCCCATAAGCCCCCAACCCATACAGGAAGGCCCGCCCGATCATCGCCCCCCGCGCGCCCAGCGCCACGGCCTTCAGGATGTCCTGCCCAGAACGCACCCCGCCATCCATCCAGACTTCGATCTTCGACCCCACCGCATCCGCAATGCCCGGCAACGCAGCGATCGACGACATCGCGCCATCCAGCTGACGCCCGCCATGGTTGCTGACGATCAGCGCATCGGCCCCGCTATTGGCCGCCAACTGCGCATCCTCGACATCCAGGATGCCCTTGATGATCAGCTTGCCGCCCCAGCGCTGCTTGATCCATTCCACATCGTCCCAGCTCAGCCGCGGATCGAACTGCTCGGCCGTCCATGCCGACAGCGACGACAGGTCGCTCACGCCCTTGGCGTGGCCCACGATATTGCCGAACGTGCGGCGCTTGGTGCCCAGCATGCCCATGCACCAGCGCGGCTTGGTCGCCAGGTTGATCAGGTTGCGGATCGTGGGTTTGGGCGGCGTCGACAGCCCGTTCTTGATGTCCTTGTGGCGCTGCCCCAGGATCTGCAGGTCCAGCGTCAGCACCAGCGCCGTGCAGCCGGCCGCCTTGGCGCGGTCGATCAGGTTGGCCACGAACTCGCGGTCGCGCATCACGTACAGCTGGAACCAGAACGGCTTGCCCGTGGCCGCGGCCACGTCTTCCAGCGAGCAGATGCTCATCGTCGACAACGTGAACGGCACGCCGAAGTCTGCCGCCGCCTTGGCCGCCAGGATCTCGCCATCGGCATGCTGCATGCCCGTCAGGCCGGTGGGCGAAATGGCCAGCGGCATCACCACGTCGTGACCCACCAGCGTCGTGCGCAACGAACGACCTTCCATGTTCACGGCCACGCGTTGGCGCAGCTTGATCTTCTGGAAATCGCTTTCGTTGGCGCGGTACGTGCCTTCCGTCCAGGCGCCCGAATCGGCGTAGTCGTAGAACATGCGCGGCACGCGCTTTTGCGCAATAGCGCGCAGGTCTTCGATGCAGGTGATCGTGGAGAGATTAGCGGTCATGGTTATTTTTCTGGGAGAAGAGGGACGCAGTCCCAGAGCGGCCTGCCTGCTGCGCGAACGCCCCGCGCATCGATGCGCACCCGCCGTCCGCGCAAGGCGGCGACGCCCTGCGGCGCCGCCCAGTATACGCGCCGGGGCCGGCAAGCGCCCCTTGCCGGCCCCGATTTCCCCTTGTTTACAGGCCTCGCCCGGGCCTCTTGCCGCCGCTTGCGCTACCGCGGCCAGACCTTGCTGACCGCGCGTATCGTGGCCCATGCCACCCAGCGCGGGCTGGTCAGGCGCGCCCCCGGCAGGCGCCGCAGCACGTCCACCGCCAGGCCGCCGCGGCGGTGCCATTCCTTCTTGCGCGTCTGGCTGTCGGTCCAGCGCCCCTCCAGCCACGGGAACTCGCGCCGCCCCGGCTTGTAGACCGGCGGCGTGTTGTAGATAAGGATGTACGCCAGCCGCGGCTGCGGCGACGTGTTCGCGCCCGTGAAATGCAGCGTGCGAGCATCGTGCACCGTGCAGCCCCCCGGTTGCAGCGGTTCGGCCACGGCCTGGCTGCGCGGAAAATCGGCGCAGCATTCCAGCGGATGCAGCGTCTTGTCACCGCCCGGCGAGCGGTGTTCCAGCACATCGCCCTTGTTCGAGCCGGGAATGAACTGCATGCAGCCGTTTTCCAGCGTGGCCGGCTGCAACGCCAGCCAGATGCTCAGCTCGTTGTAGACGAAGTCGGGCGAGCGAAACGCTTCGTCCTGGTGCCACGGCGTTTCGGGGCCGTTCAACGCCGGCTTGAGCAGCGCATGTTCCCCGTACAGCGCGGCATCCTCGCCCAGCAGCTGGCGCGCCAGTTCCAGCGTGCGCTCGTGATAGCTCGTCTTCAGCAGGCCCGGGGCATAATGGCGCGGATCGTGCAAACTGGGAAACTTGGCCGGCTTGGATGGGTCGTCACGGCTGATGAAGTCGTATTGGGCCCCCTCGTTGTAGCCGGTCTTGTTCGCGAACAGGTCCAGCAGCGTGCGCCGGATGTACCCCACTTCATCCTGCGGGCACATGTCCGGCAGGGCCAGGTAACCCTGGTCTCGATAGCGCGCTGTTTCTGCTTCCGACAACAAATTGGTCTCTTCCATAATGGCTTCTCCAAGCTTTGCTTGCGGGTGGTCCCGTTGGCACGTTTTGACATGTGCTCTAACGTATCGCTTCGATGCCCAGAGGGCCTATCGACCATCCGCTGTAGCCGGAAGCGCCTAATGCTCCGGTGCGCTGCGGCGCATCATCCGAAGGAAATTTCCATGCAAGACCCTCATTCCGACAGCCATATCGAAACCGTTCATGTCACCGTCAGCGGCACCGTCCAGGGCGTGGGCTACCGCCATGCCGCCGTGCGGCGCGCACACCTGCTGGGCGCCCGGGGATGGGTGCAGAACATGCTGGACGGCACGGTGGAAGCGCTGGTGCAGGGCACGCCCGACCAGGTGGATCACATGCTGGAATGGCTGCGCCGCGGCCCGCCGGGCGCCTATGTGGCCGAGATCATCACGCGCCGGGAATTCACCGACAAGCGTTACGCCCATTTCGAACAGCTGTAGGCGCCGCGCACGGCACACCCCCTGTCATCCGAAAGCGGGGTGGAGCGCGCGAAGCAAAAGGATGAACCGCGGGGATGAACCGTGGGAATGAACTGCGGCGGATGAAGCCGGCGCGAAGCCCGCGCCGGCCAGGCGGCACCCCGGGGCGATCAGCGGTTGCGCAGCCAGCGCCCGCCAACCTGGTTGACGATCAGGCCCGCCAGCACGCCGCCCGCCCCCAGCCATTGCAGGGGTTGCAACTGCTCGCCGAAGGCGGCCGACGCCGCCCACAGGCCCACCACCGGCACCAGCAACGAGAACGGCGCGATCTTGGCGGCGGGGTGGCGCGTCAGCAGCTGGGTCCATAGCGTGTAGGCCAGCAGCGTCGCCAGCACCGCCAGATACAGCACGGAAAGGGCCTCGCTCCAGCCAATGCCGGTGATCATGCCGACGACAGGTTCCCAGCCATCCGCCCACACCGCCAGCGCCAGGAACGGCAGCACCGGCGCGGCGCTGCTCCAGGCAATGAACGCAAAGGGGTCGTAGCCGGGCGACTTGCGGCTGGCCAGCCGCACGATCATGTTCGACACCGCCCACATGAATGCGCCGCCCAGGGTCAGGGTGAATCCCAGCATGGTCATCTGGCCCGGGCCCTCGCCGCGGCCGGCGGCAATGACGGCCAGCCCCACCGCGGCCACGCCCAGCCCGATCCAGTGGTGCCGGCGCGCGCGCTCGTGCAGCACGGGCGCGGCCAGCAAAAGCGTGAAGAATGCCTGGGTCTGGATCACCAGCGAGGCCATGCCGGCCGGCATGCCGAATTTCAGCGCCGTGAACAGCAGGCCGAACTGGCCCAGCCCCTGCACCAGGCCGTAGGCCGCGATCCAGTGCCAAGGCAGCCTCGGGGGCCGCACGAACAACACCAGGGGAAATGCCGCCAGCGCAAACCGAAGCGCGCCGAGCATCATGGGAGAGAGGCCTTTCAGGCCGAACTTCATGACGACGAAGTTCAGGCCCCAGATCACCACTACCGCCAAAGCGCAGAGATAATCTTTCCTGGAGAGGTGGGTCGCGGACATGCGTCATTATCGCATCGCCGGCCCTCTCCAAAGGCGATTTCAGCGGCTGGAAAGCACCTTTTTGAAGGCGTCGATCGCGGCATCGATACCGGCATCATCGATGTGCCGATGGGTCACGCAGCGCAGCCGCGTGCGGCCCCACGGACGGGTCAAGAGGCCTGCCGCTTCCAGCGCCGTCACCCAGTGCGCATTGGTCATGCCGGTGTCGGCAGTTTCGACCTGCACGATGTTGGTCTGCGGCACCGTCGCCGACAGCGCCGGGTCCAGCCGGTTCAGCCCGTCGCTCAGGCGGCGCGCGCGAACATGGTCTTCGCCCAGGCGGGCGCCCATGTGCTGCACGCCTTCCATGCCGGCCGCGGCCATGATGCCGGCCTGGCGCTGCGTGCCGCCCAACATGCGGCGCAGCGTGCGCGCCCGCGTCATCACCGCACGCGGCCCCGACAGCACGGCGCCCACCGGCGCGCTCAGGCCCTTGGACAGGCACAGCGACACCGTGTCGGCATGGCGCGCGATCTCGATGGGTTCCACGCCCAGCGCCACCGCGGCGTTGAACATGCGCGCGCCGTCCAGGTGCACCGCGATGCCGCCGGCATGTGCCATGCCGTACACGGCCTGCATGTGATCCAGCGGCAGCACCGTGCCGCCGGCGTTGTTGTGCGAGGTTTCCATGGCCACCAGCGAGGTCTTGAGCTTGTGGCCGCCGGACAGCAGCGCATCTTCCAGGCGGTTCAGGTCCATGGCGCCGTCGGTGCCGGGCACGCCCTGGTAGAACAGGCCGGTGAAGGTGGCCGCGCCCCGTTCCGACGTGTACATGTGCGCGGCCGACTCCAGCACCACCTGTTCATTGCGCTGCGTCTGCGCCAGCACGGCCAGCAGGTTGGCCATGGTGCAGCTGGGCACGAACAGCCCGGCTTCCTTGCCCAGGCATGCCGCCACGTGGGCTTCCAGCGCACGCACGCTGGGGTCGCCATCCAGCCCGTCGTCGCCGATGGGCGCCGTTCGCATGCGCTCGTACATCTCGGCGGTGGGCTGGGTCACCGTGTCGCTGCGCAGGTCGACAAGTGCGCGGGATGGGTCGACGGAGATCCGCTGGGTCATGACTATCAGTGCTGCAAAATTTTGGAAAGGAATTGGCGCGTGCGAGGAGCACGCGCGTCTACGTTGCCGAAGAACTCGTCCTTGACGCAGTCTTCGACGATCTTGCCGCCGTCCATGAAGATCACCCGATCGGCGACGCGGCGGGCAAACCCCATTTCGTGGGTCACCACCATCATCGTCATACCGTCGCCGGCCAGGTCGGTCATCACGTCCAGCACTTCATTGACCATCTCGGGGTCCAGCGCCGAGGTCGGTTCGTCGAACAGCATCACGACCGGGTCCATCGACAGCGCGCGGGCAATCGCCACGCGCTGCTGCTGGCCGCCCGACAGTTCGCCGGGGTGCTTGTCCTTGTGCGCCGACAGGCCCACGCGTTCAAGCAGCGTCAGCGCCCGCGCGCGGGCCTCGTCCTTGCCGCGCTTCAAGACCTTGACCTGGCCCAGGCACAGGTTTTCCGTCACCGTCAGGTGCGGGAACAGCTCGAAATGCTGGAACACCATGCCGGCCACCGAACGCAGCTTGGGCAGGTTGGTGCGGGGATCGCCCACCGCAATGCCGTTGACGATGATCTCGCCCTTCTGGAAGGGTTCCAGCGCGTTCACGGTCTTGATCAGGGTGGACTTGCCCGAGCCCGACGGGCCGCACACCACCACCACCTCGCCGCGGCCGACGGTAGTGGTGCAGTCGTCCAGCACCTGGAAGGCGCCATACCATTTGCTGACCTGGCGGATCTCGATCATCGGAGGGTTCGAAGAAAGTTGCATCGTTGGACCTGTGGATAACCCGGGGCGCCTAGCGCAGCACCCGGACGCGCTTTTCCAGCCGTTTGACCAGACGGGATGCCGTGAAGCAGATCACGAAATACACCACCGCCACGAAGAGATAGAGTTCGACCAGCCGGCCGTCGCGCTGGCCGATCTTGGACGCCGCGCCCAGGAAGTCGGTCAGCGACAGCACATACACCAGCGACGTGTCCTGGAAGAGGATGATGACGCGCGTCAGCAGCGCCGGCACCATGTTGCGCACGGCCTGCGGCAGGATCACGTAGCGCATGCCCTGCCAATGGTTCAGGCCCAGCGCCATGCTGGCCGAGACCTGGCCGCGGGCAATCGACTGGATGCCGGCGCGCATGATCTCGCAGAAGTACGCCGCCTCGAACAGGGTGAACGTCACCACCGCCGAATTGAACGCCCCCACGCGCAGCGGCGTGGGCGAACCGACGATCCAGGCCGCGATGTACGGCACCAGGAAATAGAACCAGAAGATCACCAGCAAGAGCGGCACCGAACGCATCACGTTCACGTAGATGCCCGCCGGCACCGACAGGATCTTGTGGCGGGACAGCCGCATCATCGCCAGCAGGGTGCCCAGCGCCAGCCCCATCACCGCTGCCAGCAGCGTGAGGGTCAGCGTGAACGTCATGCCGGTCTGGAATAGATACGGCAGCGCGCTGCCGATGACGTCGAAATCGAATTTGCCCATGGCTGCCCCTAGCGACCGTTCTTGGCCGCCGCGCCGATCAGGCCGGGGACCGCCACGTGGCGTTCAAGCATGCGCATGCCAAGCACGACGATGCCGTTCAGGATCAGGTAGATCACCGTCGCGGCCGAGAAGGCCTCGAAGATGTGGAAGCTGAATTCCGCCATGGAACGGGACTGGCCCGTCAGCTCCAGGAGGCCGATGGTCAACGCCACCGACGAATACTTGACCGTGCCCATGAACTCGGAAGTCAGCGGGGGCAGGACGATGCGATAAGCCTCGGGCAGGATGATGTAGCGGTACACCTGCACTTCGGTCAGGCCCAGCGCCGTGCCGGCCTGGAACTGGCCGCGCGGCAGCGACTGGATGCCGGCGCGCAATTGTTCGGCCACGCGCGCCGAGCCATAGAAGCCCAGGCACATCACCGCTGGCACGAACTGGCCCCAGGGCTGCGGCATCTGCTTCATCGCAAGCCCCCAGGCATGCGGCAGCAGCTCGGGCAGCACGAAATACCACAGGAACATCTGCACCAGCAGCGGCACATTGCGGAAAATCTCGACATAGGTCGCGCCCACGGCGTTGGCCAGGCGCGACGACGCGGTGCGCAGCACGCCCAGACAGGAACCGAGCAGCAGGGAGAACACCCATGCCGTCAGCGCCAGCGCCAGGGTCCAGCCCACGCCGATCAGGATGGTCTCCAGGAAGGTATGCACGCCGTCGGGCGACATCTCCAGGAAGACGCTCCAGCTCCAGTTGTAATTCATGCTTCGGGACCTGTAGAACTGAAAGGAGGCGCCGGCAGGCGGCGCCTTGTCCGCACATCGCCGCGATGCCCGAACGGGCATCCGCGGCGTGGCCGGCTTACTCGTAGGCCTTGGGGTCGCCCGAGTCGGTCGGATGAGCCAGGGCGCGCTTGAGCGCGTCGCTCATCGGGTACTTCAGGTTGATGTTCTTGGGCGGGATCGGCGAATTGAAGTACTTCTCGTAGATCGCCGCGACGCGGCCGTTCTTGATCAGTTCCAGCACGGCCTCGTCCACCACCTTCTTGAAGGCGGTGTCGTCCTTGGGCTGCATGATGCCGTAGGGCGCCAGTTCCAGGCCCTTGGTGCCGATCACGAACACGTCGGGGTTCTTGGCCGAGGCCACGGCGCCGTAGGCGATGCCGTCGTCATTGGCCGAGCCGGCTGCGCGACCCGACTCCACCATCAGCAGCGTTTCCGCCGTATCCTTGGTGGGCGCCATGGTGATGCCCAGGCTACCCTCGGCGTTCAGGCGCGAGATCAGCTTGAACGTCTGGCCGCCGGCCTGCGCCGCGATCGACTTGCCCCGGAACGAGGCCAGGTTGTTCGGGTCCACGCCGCCGTCCTTGCGGGCCACCAGCACGACCTGCGCCACGAACGTGGTGGGCGCGAACGACACCAGCTTGTGGCGTTCCAGGTTATTGGTGGTGTTGCCGCATTCCAGATCGATGGTGCCGTTGGCCAGCAACGGGATCCGGGTGGCGGAAGTGGTGGGGTTGTAACGCACGTCCAGCTTGGGCAGCTTGAGCGCGGTTTTGACGTATTGGGCGATTTCCTGGCAGATCTCGACGGTATAGCCCACCGGTTTCTGGTTGCCGTCCAGGTAGGCGAACGGCACCGAGGTCTCGGGGTGGCCGATGGTGATCACGCCGGTTTCGCGGATCTTGTCCAGGCGGCTGGGGCCTTCGGCGTGGGCGGCGGCGCTGCCGAGCAGGGCGGCGGCGACCGAGATCGCGGCAAATGCTTTCATCGTATTCCCTTGGCGCCATGCGAGCGGCGCGTGTTTATGTTCACGAACAGCGGTACCAGACTGCCTATATACCGCCGCGTCCCGCGATGAGCCCCGCGGCTGGCAAAAAGTATCAACTAGCGTTATGGTTTTATCCAGTTCCAATCGGGTATTCCTCTATACGGATTTGATATGGCCATTACACGAATGGGCTTACGGCACATCGAGGCTTTCCGGGCCGTCATGATGACCGGCTCCATGACCGCGGCCGCCAGGCGAGTACACACCTCGCAGCCGCACGTTAGCCGCTTAATCGCGCAATTGGAAGCAATCACCCAGTTTCCCCTGTTCGACCGCAACGGCAGCCGCCTGACCCCCACCCAGGACGGTTCGCGCTTCTTTCAAGAGGTGGAAAAGACCTTCATCGGCCTGGCCGGCCTGGAATCGGCGGCGGCCAGCATTCGCTCGTTCAGCGCCAGCCGCCTGAGCGTGGCGGCCATGCCGCGGCTGGCCGGCGGCCTGCTGGCGCGCATCGTGGCCGCCTTCAAGACCGAATACCCGGATGTGATGGTGTCGATCCACTCGGGCAATGCCAGCGCCGTGCACAACTGGATCAGTTCGGGGTTCTGCGACACCGGGCTGGCCATGCTGTCGGGCGATTCGCCCGGCATCCAGGTCGAACCCGTGCTGACGATGAATTGCGTGGCGGTGCTGCCCAAGGGCCACCGGCTGACCAAGCTGAAAAAGCTCAAACCCGCCGATTTCGCGGGGGAACCTTTCATTGCCTTCCCCAGCGCCACGCCGCTGCGGGAAAAGATCGACGCCGTCTTCAAGGCCGCCAAGGTCGAACGCCAGACGGTGGCCGAAGCCGGCCTGGGCTCGTCGGTCTGTGCGCTGGTCGGCGCCGGGCTGGGCGTGGCGCTGATCAACCCGCTGGCGGCGCGCGAGGAATACGAGGCCAACGGGGTGGAAGTGCGCCCCTTCAGCCCCGCCGTGCCGGTCACGGTGGCGCTGCTGTACCCGCCGTACCACACCCGCACCCGCCTGGTCAGCGTGTTCTCGCGCTACGCCCACCAGTTGATGCAGGAAGAAATGGCCGACCTGAAGGCCCGGCCGGCGCGCTGACGGCTAGCGGGCCGGTTCCGCGCCCGCCGCCCCGTCCAGGTAGGCCTGGGCCTGGCCAGACAGCTTCATCGCCTCCCATTGGGCCAGCGTCAGCTGGGGCATCTGGAAGGCGGCCTGCGGGCGGCAATACCAGCCCGGGTTGTGCAGGCGGGCCAACAGGTCCATGCGCGGGCCGTCCAGGTACAGGTGGTCGCGATCCGCCACCATCTCGTCCTGCACATGCATCGCCGCCACCTCGGCCACCACCAGGCTACGCCGATCGATACGGATCAGCTCGCGCACCCGGCATTCGAACGCCGCCGGCGACTGTGCCACCCGCGGCACGGCGATACGCTCTGACGGGGCCAGCACCAGCCCGGCCTCGAGCGATTCATCCACGCCCGGCGGAAAATCCACCGCCGTCACGTTCATGCGCGCCGCCAGCCGGGCCGACACCAGGTTCACCGTGAACTCGCCGCGTTCGGCCAGGTTGCGCGCCGTGTCCTTGGGCACGTCGCCGCGCACGCCGATGCCCACGCAGATCAGCGCCGGATCGCCGGACATGAGATTGAAGAAAGAGAAGGGCGCCACATTGGTGGCCCCACGCGCATCGCGCGACACGATCCACGCGATCGGCCGCGGCACGATCGCCGCGGTCAGGAGCTTGTAGCGGTCTGGCCCGGGCAGGGCATCCAGGTCGATGAACATGACGATGTCGTTCACGCCTGTCCGGCCGACGGCGCGGCGCCCGCGGCCGCCTTGGCGTCGGCAAAAGCGCGGTCGCTGCGCTTGCAGCGGCAGCGGCCGATCTGGTGCAGCTCGATCAGGTTGCCCACCGGGTCCCGCAGGAACAGCTGCATCAGCTCGGGCGCGGCCACGTTGTGCAGCTTCCAGTAGTCCACCGCCAGGCGCTGCAGCTCGGTCTCGGCGGCGGCAATATCGCGCACCGCCAGCGCCACGTGGTTTTCCACAGGGTCGCAGCCCGGGCCCTGTGCATAAGGCGACGGCCCATCGCTGCCCAACAGGTGGATCTGGCAATCGTTGCCCATGTCCAGAAAATAGCCCGCGATGCCGGGAATCTCCCAGCGCCCCTGGTCCGTGTCCAGGCCCAGCACGTCGCCATAGAACGCTCCCATCGCCGCCACCTTGCCCAGCGGCATCCGCACCGCGTGATGATGCAGTTCCAGCACTTCCAGCGCCATTTGTCTCTCCTTGGTCGGTGCAGCGCATCCACGCGCCGCGATGGCGCCCATCTTCACGCGCACCGGCGCTGCGGAAAATGCCTTGCCGCACAAACCACGATTGCATGCCGCGCAATCTGCGCGTGTGGCCCATCGCGCTATGCTTGCCCGCATGACATCGCCCGACCTGAACCTGCTGCTGACGTTGGATATCCTGATCCAGGAAGGCAGTGTCGTGGGCGCCGCGCGTCGCCTGAACCTCAGCGCGCCGGCCGTCAGCCGCAGCCTCGCCCGCATCCGCCGGGCGGTAGGCGACCCGGTGCTGGTGCGCTCGTCGCGCGGCCTCGTGCCCACGCCGCGTGCCTTGGAACTGCGCGAGCAGATCCGGCAGGCCGTGGACCAGGCCCAGGCGGTATTCACGGCGTTCAGCGCCAGCCTCGACCTGGCAACGCTGACGCGCGTCTTCACCCTGCGCGCCAATGATGTGTTCGCCGGCGGCTACGGCGGACGGCTGCGCGAACACCTGCGCCGCTATGCGCCACGCGCCGTGCTGCGTTTCGTCTCGGAAGGCGACGACGACACGGCCGCGCTGGGTGGCGAGGCCGACCTGTACATCGGTTCAAGGCAGAAATTCGGCGCCGACATCAAGGTGCAGACCTTGTTCACCACCCCGTTCCTGGGGGTGGCCCGCGCCGGGCACGCGCTCTTCAAGGGCGACATCACGCCCCAGCGCCTGGTGGCCTATGACCACATCAGCGTGTCGCGGCGCGGCCGCGCGCAGGGGCCTATCGATACGGCCCTGGCCGACCTGGGCCTGGCACGCCATGTGTCGCTGATCGTGCCCACGTTCCATGCGGCCTTGTTCGCCGTTGCCGATTCCGACCTGATCCTGCCCGCCATGCCCGAACACATGGTGCCGGGCGCTGAACGGTTGGGCCTGCGCGCCTTCGCCATGCCTGTGCCCTCGGCACCGGTGGCCGTGGTGCAGGCCTGGCCTCCCCGGCTGGACAACGACCCCGCGCACCGCTGGCTGCGGCAGACCATCAAGCAGGTGTGCGCGGCGCCCCAGGCGGCGTAGCCGCAACCGCCTCGGGGGTACGCAAGTCCAGCCAGGCCACCAGCAGCAAGCCGCCCGCCAGCCCCAGGTGCTCGAAGAAGGCATTGGCGGCCATGAAGCGGTCTTGCCCCAGGGGCATTTCCCAGAACCGCAACGCCAGCCCGGTGGCAGCCAGCGTGAAACCGGCCAGCGCCACCGCCCCCAGCCAACGCAGCCGGCCGGTCAGGATCATGGCCGACGCAGCCAGTTCCAGCACAATCACCAGCACCGCGAAGAGCGGCTCGGGCGACAGGCCGAAATGCGCCATCTCGCGCAGGGCGCCAGGAAAGTCCGTGAGCTTGACCCATCCGCCTTGCAGATAGGCCGCGCACAGGCCCAGGTACGCCAGGAACCGCAGGGCAGGGGAACCGAACAGCGGCCGGGCGGCGCCCGCCAGCCGCTGTTCCCAGGAAGAAGACGCTTGCATGGCCGGACTCCCTCAAACCGCCCAGCACGCGCAGCCCAGCGCGCCGAAAAAGCCCTGCAGGTCGCCGCTGGGCGCCTTCGAAGCCCACGCCTTGGCATGGTCGTGGCCGTGCACGCCGCAAGCGCTGGCGCAACCGCAGGCGGCCATGTTGCGATAGCCCAGCGAATTGCGGCCGGCGCCCTCGGGATCCCCCCAGGCGGCATAGCCGCCGAACAAGCGCGTGGGTGACCAGTCCGGCATGGCGGGCGGCAACGGGTTCTCGTCCAGCGGCCCGAAATCACCGCCGCCATAGACCACGCGGCCACCCACCACCGTCAGGTCCGACGTCAGGAACGAGATGTCGTCTTCGGCGCAGCTGAAATAGTCTTTGTTGGGCACGATGAAGTCGGCCAGCTGGCCGGCCTGGATGCGGCCGCGCTTGCCTTCCTCGTTCGAGAACCAGGCGACGTTTTCGGTCCACATGCGCAGCGCCGTCTCGCGGTCCAGGCAGTTGCGCGCCGGATACAGGCGCGTGCCGCCCACGGTCTTGCCGGTGATCATCCAGGACAGCGATACCCACGGGTTGTAGGACGCGACGCGCGTGGCGTCGGTGCCTGCCGATACCTTTACGCCCCGCTGCAGGATCTTGGCCACGGGAGGCGAGGCCTCGGCCGCCGCCGCGCCGTAGCGCTCGATGAAGTATTCGCCCTGGTAAGCCATGCGGTGCTGCACGGCAATGCCGCCGCCCAGCGCGGCAATGCGGTCGATCGACTTGTCGGAGATGGTTTCGGCGTGGTCGAAGAACCAGTTCAAGCCGGTCAGCGGGGTGTCCTGGTGCACTTTCTCGAACACGTCCAGCGCCCGCGAGATGGTCTCGTCATAGGTCGCATGCAGGCGCCAGGGCCAGCGGTTCTGCGCCAGCACCCGCACCACTTCTTCCAGCTCGCCTTCCATTTCCGCCGGCATGTCGGGCCGCTCGACGCGGAAGTCCTCGAAGTCGGCCGCCGAGAACACCAGCATTTCACCCGCGCCGTTGTGACGGAAGTAGTCGGTGCCTTGCTTGTACTTCACGCTGGACGTCCAGTTCAGGAAGTCTTCCTTTTCCTGCTTGGGCTTCTGGGTGAACAGGTTGTAGGCCAGGCGCACCGTCATCTGGCCTTCGTCGGCCAGCTTCTGGATGACGGCATAGTCGTCGGGATAGTTCTGGAAACCGCCGCCGGCATCGATCACACCGGTCACGCCCAGGCGGTTCAATTCCCGCATGAAATGGCGCGTCGAATTGAGCTGGTAGTCGAACGGCAGCTTGGGCCCCTTGGCCAGCGTGGCGTACAGAATGGTGGCATTTGGCTTGGCCAGCAGCAGCCCGGTGGGGTTGCCCTGGCTGTCGCGGATGATCTCGCCGCCGGGCGGGTTGGGCGTCGTCTTGGTGTAGCCCACGGCACGCAGCGCGGCGCCATTGAGCAGGGCGCGGTCGTACAGGTGCAGGATGAACACCGGCGTGTCCGGCGCAATGGCGTTGATCTCGTCGATGGTGGGCAGGCGCTTTTCGGCGAACTGGTGCTCGGTGAAGCCGCCCACGATCCGCACCCACTGCGGGGCCGGCGTGATGGCCACCTGGCGCTTGAGCATGCCCATGGCATCGGCCAGCGAACGCACGCCGTCCCAGCGCAGTTCCATGTTGTAGTTCAGGCCGCCGCGCACCACGTGCGTGTGGTTGTCGAACAGCCCCGGCAGCACGCCGCGGCCCTTCAGGTCGATGCGCCGGGGGGTGGAGCCGGCCAGCGCCATGACCTCGGCATCGGTGCCGACGGCAACGAAGCGGCCGTCCTTGATCGCGACCGCGCTGGCCTGTGGCCGGGCGCGGTCCAACGTGGTGATGCGGCCGTTGTAGAAAACGACATCCGGGGTGGCGTTTGACGTGTCGGGCATGGAGGAATCTCCTTGGGATCGGGCAATGGCGCGGCTGCCCAGCAGGCTATTGAGCGCCAGGGTAGAAGCAACACCAATGAGGTCGCGGCGCGTAGGCATACGATATTCCTTTGGTGCGTGAATGGGGTCAGCCCTGGGCCTTGTCCCCAGGATCCTTGGCCTGTGCCTGGCGACCGGGCAGCTGCCCGAAGACATGGCTCACTGCCTTCTCTTTATCGCAGGCGGCGACAAACGCGGTGCCGCTGAGCCACTGCTTGCCCACCGGCACGATCTGCTCGCCGACCAGGATGCCAAGCAGGCCGATCAGCGCCACCAGCGGCGGCGCGGGCGAGCGCACCTGCAACAGGCTGTACACCACGCCGACCAGCAGGCCGGCGCCAAGAGAAAGTAGATAGATCTTCATGGGTGTCCTTGCGGGATGAATGGGGTCAGGCATGCGTATCGGCCAGCAGGACTTCGGTGTCGTCCAGGGCCATGATGCGTAGATCGGTTTCATCGTGGATGGCAACGCCGTCGCCGCCATCCACGGGGATATCGTTGACGGTCAAGCGCCCCTTGGCAGCCACCAGGTAGCCGCGGCGCGCGCCTTGCGCGAAACGGTAGGTGGCCGCTTGCCCGGCCTTCAGCGCAACCGCCAGCACACGCGCGTCGCTGCGGATCGGCAACGCGTCATCGTCGCCCTCCAGGCCGCTGGCCAGCGTGACGAACTGGCCATGGCAAGCCTCGCGGGCAAAGGTCTTGCGGCCCCAGCTGGGCGGCACGCCGCGGCGGTCCGGCTCGATCCAGATCTGGAACACGCGGGCAGGGCCGCCTTCCATGTTGAATTCGGCGTGCGTCACGCCGCTGCCCGCGCTCATTACCTGCACATCGCCCACCCGGGTACGGCCGCGGTTGCCCAGGTCGTCTTCGTGCGTCAGCGCGCCTTCGCGCACGCAGGTGATGATTTCCATATCCGTCTGCAACAGGGGCGGAAAGCCCGCGCCCGCCGCGATCGTCTCATCGTTCCACGCACGCAGCGCCCCCCAGCGCATCCGCTTGGGGTCCTGGTAGCCGGCGAACGAAAAGTGGTGCTTGGCATCGAGCCAGCCGCGGCGGGCATGGCCCAGGCTTTCAAGGGGACGGCGCTCAATCATGGCGAGCCTCTTTCGATGATCCTGGTTTCAATGCCAGGAAGTGATGGACTTCCGGCTTGTCCGGCCCGATATGAAAGCGCAGCGTCTCGGCCTGCAGATCGGCATCGGCATGCGATACCCGATGATGCTGACGCAAGTGTTCGGCCCACGATTCCACGAAGAACCACTCGACCACGCGCTCTGGATCGTTCGTGTGTTCGACCACGCCCCAGGCATAGGCGCCATCGCGCAACCGTTCCTGCGACAAGCGTTGCATCGCATCCAGGAACGCCGGGCGGTCTTCCTGGCGAATGCGGTATTCCACCTGCACCATCACCGGCCCGCGGTCGTTGGCCACCGACTCCGCCACCAGCGGCTCGGGCCAGTGGTTGGATGCCTGCAGATCCGCTTCGCCCACCGGCAGGCGAACACGGTGGAACAACAGCGCCACCAGTATCAGGCCTGCCGCGCTGGCCGCCAGGGCGTACGGCACGCCGATCTCTCGCGCCACCAGGCCCCAGCCCAGGCTGCCAGCGGCCATCGCGCCGTTGAACACCATCAGGTACACGGCCAGGCCGCGGCCACGCACCCAGTTCGGCAGAATCGCCTGGGCCACGCTGTTGAAGGTCGTGAGCGCAGTGATCCAGCCCATGCCCAGCAGCACCAGCAACAGCACGGCCAGCCACTTGGGCGGGGCAAACACCAGCATCGCCATGACCGCCGCACTGACCACCGACGCCAGCAGCACCAGCCCGTCCGTATCCAGATGCGCGCTCAGTCGCGGCATCACCAGGGCGCCGATGATGGCGCCGGCGCCCACCGCGCCCAGCAGTACACCGTAGAAGCCCGCGGTGCCGCCCAGCATCTGCCGCGCCACCAGGGGCAGCAGGGCCCACACGGCGCTGGCAAACAGGAAGAACACGGCGGCGCGCAGCAGCACGCGGTGCAGTTCCTTGCTGGCCCGCGTGTAGCGCAGACCGGCGCGGAAAGCCCCCAGGAAATTTTCCGACAAGGCGCTGTCGGTGGCGGCCGGGCGCTTCCACCAGAGCAGGGCGGCGATCACAAAGACGTAGCTCAGCACATCCATGCCGTAGGTCACCGCGGCGCCGAAGCTGGCCAGTATCAGGCCGCCCGCGGCCGGGCCGATGGCCCGCGCAATGTTGATGCCCAGCGAGTTCAGCGCCACCGCGCCTTTCAGATTCTCGCGCGGCACCAGCTCGGGCACGATGGACTGCCAGGTCGGCCCCATCAACGCCGCGCCGATACCGCCCACGAAGGTCAGCGCAATCAGGTAATCCACCGTCAATGCGCCAAAGTGCGACAGCACCAGCAGCGTGCCGCTGACCGACGCCAGCAGCAACTGCACGACGATCAGGAAGCGCCGCCGGTCCAGAATGTCAGACAGCACGCCGGCTGGAATCGCCAGGAGAAAGATCGGCAGCGTCGCCGCCGTCTGGATCAGGGCCACGGCGGTCGGGCTGGCGGACAGGTCCGTCACCAGCCAGGAACTGGCAACATCGCGCATGAAGCTGCCGACGTTGCCCAGCACCGTGGCCGCCCACAACACGGCAAACACGGGCTGGCGCAGCGCCACGAAGCTGCCTCCCGCGGAATGGTTCTTCTGGTCTGGCACGGTGCGCTCCTGGTTCCGGGATTACTTGGCCGGGTTGGGGCCGATGCGTTCGCCGTGCTGCACGCGCTCGGCCAGCTTGTGAACGTGGGTCACGGCGTAGTCGATGCCCATGCCGTACGCGCCGGAGTGTTCCTTGACGATGGCGGTGACGGCGTCATAGGTTTCCTTGCGGGCCCAGTCGCGCTGCCATTCCAGCAACACTTGCTGCCAGGTCACCGGCACCACGCCGGCCTGGATCATGCGGTCCATGGCGTACTTGTGCGCATCCGCCGAGGTGCCGCCCGAGGCATCGGCCACCATGTAGATCTCGTAGTCGCCTTCCAGCATGGCGCACAGCGCGAAGGTGGTATTGCAGACTTCGGTCCACAGGCCTGCCACGATGACCTTCTTGCGGCCGTTGGCGGCCAGCGCGTCACGCACGTTCTGGTCGTCCCACGAATTCATCGAGGTACGCTCCAGGATCTTGTTGTCCGGAAACACGGCCAGCAGTTCAGGGAAGGTATTGCCCGAGAAGCTCTCGGTTTCCACCGTGGTGATGGTGGTGGGAATGTTGAAGGTGCGCGCGGCCTTGGCCAGGCCCACCACGTTGTTCTTCAGCGTCTGGCGGTCGATCGACTGCACGCCGAATGCCATCTGGGGCTGCTGGTCGATGAAGATGATCTGGCTGTTCTCGGGGGTCAGGACTTCGAGGTATTTGCGGTTCGACATGGCGGGTCTCTCTTTCAGGGGATCAGTAAAAAAGGGGCGGCGAAATGAATTCGAGGTCGTCGCAGGCGGCTTGTGCCTGCACCGTTTCAGGGCTGCTGGAAGTGCCGCTTGAAGCTTCCGTCTGCGTTGTCTGTCGGTGTAGGCATATTAGGGATGGGTCCGTCCCCTGAGAATCCGCCGCACGGAATTCCATCCTTTCCATTTTTTGCATGATCCCTCTGGCGTACTGCGATTGCGTGACCCTTTGCAAGGCAATCTTGTATGGGTAATAGGCAGCCGCTATCATCGGCGCGAACCGATACATGAGAGCGCAAGATGAATAAACTGCCCGATCTGGAAGGGTGGGCGATCTTCGCCAAGGTTGCCGAGACCGGGTCGTTCGCCAAGACCGCCACGGAACTGTCGGTGGCCCAGGCCACGGTTTCCAAGACCATCACCCGGCTGGAAACCCGCATGAAGACCACGCTGTTCCACCGCACGTCGCGCAGCATGACGCTGACCGAATCGGGTTACGCCGCCCTGGAACGGGCCGCCCGCATCCTTGAGGAAGGCGAAGCGGTCGAAGCTGAGGTCACGGAAAAATCCACCAGCCTGCGCGGCAAGATCCGCCTGGCCGCGCCCATGTCGTTCGGCGTCACGCACCTGGCGCCGATGCTGCCGCCCTTCATGCAGGCGCATCCCGACGTAGGCCTGGAAATCGAATTCAACGACAAGCAGGCCGACCTGGTGTCCGAGCGCTTCGACGTGGCGCTGCGCATCTCCAACCTGGTGGATTCCACCCTGCTGGCGCGGCGCCTGTGCTCGGTGCGCATCCTGCTGGTGGGGGCGCCCGGCTACTTCAAGCGTGCGGGCAAGCCCAAGCACCCGCGCGACCTGGCGCAGCACAATGCGCTGCAATACATGTACGCCCGCAACGGCGCCAGCTGGCGCTTTCGCCACGAGAAGCACGGCGAGTTTTCGCAGGCCTTGCCCATCCACCTGAACGTCAACAACGCCGAAGCCCTGGCGCCCGCGCTGCGGGCCGGCATGGGCCTGGCGCTGCAACCGGAATTCCTGGCCTGGGAAGACCTGCAATCGGGCGCCCTGGAAACCGCGATGGACGACTGGCAGGTGGACCCCATCGCGCTGCACATCGTCACGCCACCGGGGCGGCGCCGGCCGGCCCGGGTGCAGGCGCTGATCGAATACCTGGCGCAGCGCCTGACGGCCGAGCCGTGGGCGAATGACGTCCAACAATAGCCATGCGCGCCAGTTAGCGTGAAAGAAAAGAGGGCCGCAGATGCAGCCCCCTTTTCCTGGTCCCCTGGTCAGTAGCGCCAGCGCACACCCAGCGTGCCGCTATGATCGCGGTTTCCCCCTCCGAATTGCCCGTTGTAGCCCAGGGAAAGGCTGGCAGAACGGGAAACGGCCAGATCCAGACCCAACTCACCAAATGCCGCATTGCGCGCGATCGGCGTACCGGCCACCGTAAAGACCTGGCCACCATCGAAAGCCAGGCGAGCATCAGGATTCACGTCGCCAAACGCACGGCGCCAACCGCCCGCTGCGATCAGCTTGCCTTCCATGCGCCCGGCGGAAAAGCCTGCCGCGCCGCGCACGCCCAGCGAGGTCGTCGTCAGGATATTGCGGCTTTTCTCACCGGTCAGCGCAGCGGTCCCCCCGGACTCCGAGAAGCCTTTCGTGCGCAGATCGCTCCATGCGACTCCCAGAAACGGCTCAATCTGGCTACGTTCCGCCACGGCGAGGGCATAGCCCAACTCGGAAAACAGCTGACCATTACCCGCGCCGTAGTCGGCGGTCAGCTTCTGATCCGCCCCTGCCACCGACGCGTGGCGTTCAGTACCGATGTCATTCCAGGTATAGGAGGCGCCAAGCAGCAGATTCAGCTTGCCGGGCCCAGCCTGCACGCTGCGACCGCCATACAGCATGGCGGTGTAGCTACCGACGCGGGCCTTGGATGCGCGATCGTCCACCTTCATACGGCCATCCGTAAATCCGAGCGCGCCGCCGATGCGCCAGCCGGCGCCTGCCGCATGGTCTGCACCGACAAAGACACCACCGGTATTTTGCGTGACCCGCCCCACGTTCCCGTCGCCTTTGAACGTCTGCCAGTTCCCCACGACTTCCGCCCAGGCAGGCTGCGCCATCGACGAGGGCAGCGCCGAGGCCATCACGCCGTCGCCCGCTTGCGCTGTGGGTGTGCCCGGCGCCATGCCAGCACCCAGGTTGACGCGCAAATGCTTGAACGGCACACCTCGAACATTCAGACTCGTGGCTGCGAGGCTGGCGGCCATGCTGGCATGTGCCTCACCGGACAGACTGTCAAAAACCCCCGCGGGAGCGCCCTCCGGCAAGGTCAGAACGTATTGCCGCAGCGGATTGGACTCCGGCAAGCGGTCCAACACATTAGCGACATTGCGCTGATTGCTGGTCTGGGCAGCACTGGCAAAGCTCACCTCGCGCGAGTCCTCCTGCCGGCGAGCCAGCTGGAGCGTCACGGCCTTGTCGGTATAGCCCAAAGAGGGCTCGAGATAGGCGTAGCTCGAACTCGCCCGCGCGAAGGTTCCATTGATCCTGTCCGCCGTCAGGATCGTATAGGTCTGGGCGGGCTGGAAATTCCCCTCCGGCCCGACGTGCAACACCGCGCCCCCGAGATTGGCGGTACCGCGAACCACAATCCGATCACTGTAGGTCGACTTGGGTACGGGATACGCTTTCACGAGATAGGTAGATCCAGGTTGCATCGTCAGATCGCCTTGCACGGTAAGCGTGCCGTACTGCCGGCCCATTTCAATCGTACCGCCCGCCGCGATGGTCGTCGTTCCTACCGTCCCGGTTCCTTCCAAGGTCGCGCCGGACGATATCTCCAACGTTCCACCGAGTTTGCTGTCCCGCAGGATGACCAGGCGGCCTGCCTCGACCTGGGTGCGTCCCGAAAATGCCGAGCTGTCGCCAATGATCGCCAACTCGCCCGACCCACGTTTGCGCAGCAAGCCTGTGCCGCTCAAAGGACCAAATATGGATCCCTCGTCATCGGTCTCATAGAGCAACGTTCCCGCAGCGCCAATCTCTATCGGCCAGATTCCGGTGCTATTGGAAGTGAAGACCACCCCCCCTTCCAAAATACGCCACTGCTGGTAAGCGTTGTTGTTGTTCAATCGCAGAAAACCTGCGCCGGTCTTGATGATCAGACCTGCGCCAGAAATGTCACCTGCGAAATAGCTATCCGTTGGCTCATTCAATACCACCGTCGCGATATTGATAAGATTGCCGCGAATGGTGCGGGTGCTGCCCTCCAGCGTTCCGCGCCATACGGTCGTATTGCGATATGCGTTCCCGCTATTGGCAAGAACGAGCACGCCGTCCCCCTCCTTGGCCAAGTCCCCAGTACCGGAAACTGCAGAACCAAGAATGAATCGATTGCCAGCATCCGCAATGTCCAGCGTCGCTCCCAACGGCCCGATCTCTACGTTGCGCACCATCTGGCTGAAGGCGGTACCCGTTACCTGCAATGTCGACCCGCTGATGTACAAGCGCCCACTGGCTGCACCCAGGTTCGCGTCGCGAGAAACGCTCAGTACGCTACTCTCAATAATCTCCGTACCGCCTGTGTAGGTGTTTGTGCCGCTAAGCACAAGCCTGGTGTTGCCCGTTTTTGACAAGGCGCGATCGCCGCTGATCACTCCAGAGAAATTCCCTTCAACTACGCTCAGGGGCGTGCCTGTCGATCCGAGCTCCAACCTGCCTGCGCCCTGCAGATTCCGGATGAACGGAGCACTGCCAGCCAAATCCAGCGTTGCACCTGCGGCAACGGAAACAACGCGCGCTCCGTAGAGCAACTGGCTCAATCCGTATGTGTTGGCTACGCCTTTGAGCGTGCCAGCGTCCACATGGACCTCACCCGTGCCGGAGGTGTCGGCGTAAGGCACAATACCGATGCTGATGGTGCCGGCATTGCTCGCATTGCCAAACCGGACAATACCGTCCTGCACCACAAGCCCCCCTGCCAGATCCAGCGCCTTGCCCGATGCCGCTGCGATCGTGCCACCCTGCGCACCGACCCTCAGCGTTTGATCATGGAGAAACGAGCCATCGGCCGTCACCTCCAAGGTTCCTCCCTGGAAATCGATATCTCCCGGGCCAAGCTGCGCCGGATCGCCGATGCTGACGGTGTTGCCGGCAGAGATCACTGTGGCGTTTGCAGACAGACTTGCTAGCCACAACGTGCCGCACAGCCCGCCATTCATCAGGATCGCCGTCAGTTTGCGCAACGTGGAAGGCGTCTTGTGCCGCAAACGCGCCTGATGGGGCTTCAAGTACAAGAAAAAATGGAAATGCGCCGTTCGATTCATAGTTCTTATGTCTTTGTTGATTGCAGGGACGAAAGCTCAACAGCTTTCGGCGAGGCGGTCAGAAAGAGGATTTTTTAACGAGCGAACGAATGCTAGCGTAAATGCAGCGAACAAATAAAACGCCCTCCGGCTGGAGGGCGTTTCAGGTCAGTCAATGGCGCATCAGCGCCCTCGCAAACGATCAAACGTCGATGTTGCCCGCCGACAGCGCGTGCGCTTCGATGAAGTTGCGGCGCGGTTCGACGTCGTCGCCCATCAGCGTGGTGAAGACCTCGTCCGCCGCAATGGCGTCTTCGATCTGCACGCGCAGCAGGCGGCGCACCTTCGGGTCCATCGTGGTTTCCCACAGCTGTTCCGGGTTCATTTCGCCCAGACCCTTGTAGCGCTGCTTGGAGATGCTGCGGTCGGCTTCGCTGCGCAGCCATTGCATGGCTTCGCGGAAGTCGGACACGACCTGTTCCTTGCGCTTGTCGCCTTCGCCACGCGCGGCCAGCGAGCGCGGGCCGACCTTGCCCGAGAAGCTCTTGGCGGCCTTGGACAGGATGGCGTAGTCGCTGCCATTGACGAAGTCGGCGTCGATGATGCTGACGCGCACGTTGCCGTGGTGCATGCGTTGCACCGACAGACGGTGGCGTTCGGTGGCTTCGTCGAACTGGGGCACGACGTCCACGCCATTGCCGCTGACCGGGTCACGCATGGCATCGGCCAGGCGCTTGGCCGAATCGGCGGCGGCTTCGGCCGAGTCCAGGTTTATCTCGACGCCTTCGGCCATGGCCGACAGCGCGGCCACGTCGAACACGCGCGCCAGGCGGGCCATCACGCCGTCAGCGGCCACGTACTGGCGAGCCAGGTCGCTGAGCTCTTCGCCGCGGATGATGTTGCCCCCCGAGATGATCTCGGCGTCTTTCAGGGCCAGCTGCAGCATGAACTGCGCTTCTTCCTGGGCATCCTTCAGGTAGCGTTCTTCGCGGCCAACCTTGACCTTGTACAGCGGCGGCTGGGCGATGTAGACGTAGCCGCGCTGCACCAGCTCGGGCATCTGGCGGTACAGCAGCGTCAGGAGCAGGGTGCGGATGTGCGCACCGTCGACGTCCGCGTCGGTCATGATGATCAGGCGGTGGTAGCGCAGCTTGTCGACGTTGAAGTCGGGGCCGATGCTGGTGCCCAGCGCGGTGATCAGGGTGGCGATCTGTTCGCTGGCGATCAGGCGGTCAAAGCGCGCCTTTTCCACGTTCAGCACCTTGCCGCGCAGCGGCAGGATGGCCTGGAACTTGCGGTCGCGGCCTTGCTTGGCCGAGCCGCCTGCGGAGTCACCCTCGACGATGTACAGCTCGCACAACGCCGGGTCTTTTTCCTGGCAGTCAGCCAGCTTGCCGGGCAGGCCGGCGCCTTCCAGCACGCTCTTGCGACGCGTCATTTCGCGCGCCTTGCGGGCGGCTTCGCGGGCACGGGCGGCTTCGACGATCTTGTTGCACAGGGCCTTGGCGTCGTTCGGGTGTTCGAGCAGCCAGGTTTCCAGCGTGCGCGCCACGGCTTCTTCGACGGCCGGACGCACTTCGCTGGACACCAGCTTGTCCTTGGTCTGGCTGCTGAACTTGGGCTCGGGCACCTTCACCGACAGCACGCAGGCCAGGCCTTCGCGCATGTCGTCGCCGGACGTCTCGACCTTGGCCTTCTTGGCCAGCTCGTTGTCGGTGATGTACTTGTTGATGATGCGGGTCATCGCCGCGCGCAGGCCGGTCAGGTGCGAGCCGCCGTCGCGCTGCGGGATGTTGTTGGTGAAGCACAGCACGCTTTCGCTGTAGCTGTCGTTCCATTGCATCGCCACTTCCACGCCCACCGACACGCCGCCCGCGGCGGACTCGGTGCTGACCGAGAACACGTTCGGGTGCAGCACGGTCTTGGCGCGGTTGATGTATTCGACAAAGCCCTTCACGCCGCCCGAGAAGGCGAAGTTCTCTTCCTTGCCCTGGCGCTGGTCGATCAGGCGGATCTTGACGCCGTTGTTCAGGAACGAGAGCTCGCGCAGGCGCTTGGAGAGAATCTCGTAGTGGTATTCGATGTTGTTGAAGATGACCGGGTCGGCCAGGAAGCGCACTTCGGTGCCGCGCTTGTCGGTCGTGCCGGTCACGGCCAGGGGCGCGACGCGCTCGCCCTGGCGGAATTCCATCTGGTGCACTTCGCCGTTGCGGCGGATGGTCAGGCGCAGCCATTCGGACAGGGCGTTCACGCAAGACACGCCCACGCCGTGCAGGCCGCCGGACACCTTGTACGAGTTCTGGTCGAACTTGCCGCCGGCGTGCAGCTCGGTCATGACGATTTCCGCCGCGCTGCGGTGGAATTCGTCGTCCTTGTGGATATCCGTGGGGATGCCGCGGCCGTTGTCGGTGACCGAGATGGAGTTGTCGGTGTGGATCGTGACGACGATGTCGTCGCAATAGCCGGCCAGCGCTTCGTCAATGGCGTTGTCGACGACTTCGAACACCATGTGGTGCAAGCCGGTGCCGTCGGACGTGTCCCCGATGTACATGCCGGGGCGCTTGCGCACGGCCTCCAGCCCCTTGAGCATCTTGATCGAGTCGGCGCCGTAGCCGCCGTTCTCGGGAGTGGTGTTCTGCTGATCTGACATGTCTGTATCGATAACGCTTTAAAGAACGGCCTGGCGGCCGGACCGCCGACGAGCCATCAGGCCCGTGGCGGCACAAACCCACATGAGCGCGGACTTAGATCCGCATGGGCATGACGACGTATTTGAACTGGTCGTCTTCGGGCAGGGTGATGAGCGCCGACGCGTTGGCATCGGGCATGACCGACCACTGGATGTTGTCCACCTTGACGTTGGCCAGCACGTCGAGCAGGTAGCCGACGTTGAAGCCCACGTCCAGCGGCTCGTGGCCGTAGTCGATGTCGATTTCTTCCTGCGCCTCTTCCTGCTCGGCGTTCGAGGACGAGATCTTCATCTGGTTCTGCGCCAGCTGCAGGCGCACGCCCTTGAACTTGTCGGTGGTGAGAATGGCGGCGCGCTGCAGGCTGCCCTGCAAGGCTTCGCGGCCCACCAGGAAGTGGCGCGAGTAATTCGTGGGAATCACGCGCGTGAAATCGGGGAACTTGCCTTCGACCAGCTTGGACACCAGCTCGACGTCGCCGAAACGGAAACGGATCTGGCCCGGCGCCACGTCGATCGACACGACTTCGTCGGAGTCTTCGAGCAGGCGCTGCATTTCAAGCACGGTCTTGCGCGGCACGATCACTTCGTGGCGTTCGCTGATGCCGTCTGCTTCGGTGGAGCAGTGGGCCAGGCGGTGGCCGTCGGTGGCAACCGCGCGCACACGGCCCGGTTCGAACACCAGCAGCATGCCGTTCAGGTAATAGCGGATGTCCTGCTGGGCCATGGCGAAGTGCACCATGTTGAACAGGTGGCGCAGCGTGCGTTGCGGCATGGTCAGCGACACGTCCCACTGCTCGGGCTGAGCCACGGTGGGGAATTCGCTGGCGGCCAGCGTCTGCAGGGCAAAGCGGCTCTTGGCCGACTGCACCGACAGTTTGTTGCTGGCCAGCGCCAGACGCACGTCGCCCGTATCGGGCAGGGCCTTCAGAATGTCGAGCAGCTTGCGCGCCGCAACGGTGGTGGACTCGTTGTCGTGGCCCACGCCGAAGTCGGCATGCGTCGTGATCTGTACTTCGAGGTCGGTCGCAATGAAGGCAACCTTGTTGCCTTCCTTGCGCATCAGGATGTTCGCCAGGATGGGCAGGGTATGGCGTCTTTCGACGATGCCCGCCACGGTCGACAGCGGTTTCAGCAATGCATCGCGTGTGGTTTGTACGAGTTGCATGGTCATCCTTTTAGAGTTTGTTCCAACACGTGCAGGGTATGGTTGAGCTCCGCTTGCTTTGCGCGGGCGTCGGAAATCTTGCGTACGGCGTGCAGGACGGTGGTGTGATCACGACCACCGAACAGGTCACCGATTTCCGGCAGGCTTTTCTGGGTCAGCTCCTTCGCCAGGTACATAGCGACCTGGCGCGGCAACGCGATATTGGCCGGCCGGCGTTTCGAATACATGTCGGCCACTTTGATCTTGTAGAAATCCGCCACCGTCTTCTGGATGTTTTCCACGGTGATCTGTCCGTTGGACACGGACAGCAGATCCTTCAGGGCTTCCTTGCAGACGTCTACCGTCAGCACGTCGCGGCCATGGAAGCGGGCGTAGGCCAGCACCTTGCGCAACGCGCCTTCAAGTTCGCGCACATTGCTGCGCAGGTGCTTGGCGATGAAGAACGCCACTTCCTCGGGCATGGGCACGCCTTCGGACTCGGCCTTGCGCAGCAGGATCGCCACGCGCATCTCGAGTTCGGGCGGCTCGATCGCGACCGTCAGGCCGGAATCGAAGCGCGAGATCAGGCGGCTGTCGATGCCCGACAGTTCCTTCGGGTACGTGTCGCTGGTGATGATGATCTGCTTGCGCTGCGCGACCATCGCCTCGAACGCATAGAAGAATTCTTCCTGCGTGCGGTTCTTGCCGGAGAAGAACTGGATGTCGTCGATCAGCAGCAGGTCCAGCGAGTGGTAGTAGCGCTTGAAATCGTCGAACGCCTTGCGCTGGTACGCCTTGACCACGTCGGACACGTATTGGTCGGCATGCACGTAGCGCACGCGCACCCCGGTGCCGGCCGCCACCATGGCGTTGCCGATGGCGTGGATCAAGTGGGTCTTGCCCAGGCCCACGCCGCCATACAGGAACAGCGGGTTGTAGGACGTACCCGGGTTCTCGGCCACCTGCAGCGCGGCAGCGCGCGCCAGCTGGTTGGCCTTACCCGTCACGAAGTTCTCGAACGTCAGGTCGGTGTTCAGGCGCGAGCGCTCGTACACGATGTTCGCGGCATCCGCGTTGACGGCAGCCGCGCCCGCACTGGGTGCGGGGGCTGCCGGCGCGGCGGGCTGCGCGGCCATGCCGGGCGGCGGCGCGCCGCCTGACGGCGTGGCACCGGACAGTGGCGTATGCGCGGGCTGCT
>ERZ1032107.41-NODE-41-length-25952-cov-12.622659_pt1 | contig 25952 bp, 20 predicted proteins | sample MGYA00516713_ERZ1032107 | MGnify/ENA primary metagenome ERZ1032107 (study PRJEB33718, sample SAMN03160116) | human skin metagenome | collected 2014-04-10 | study: EMG produced TPA metagenomics assembly of the PRJNA266117 data set (Human skin bacterial metagenome...
AGATTTCTGCCTGTCTCGTGGGCTCGGAGATGTGTATAAGAGACAGCAGCACGCTGGCGGCGGTCACGACCTTGGAGATGGCGCCGACCCGGTAGAGCGTGTCGCCGGTGGCGTTGCGGTGGCGGGCGGCATCGGCGTAGCCGAAGCCGCTCGCCCAGACGATGCGCTGATCGTCGACGATGGCGATCGACAGGCCCGGCACCCGCTGCGCGCCCATCTCATGGGGGATGCGCTGCTTCAGGTACGCCACCACCGCCGGGTAGTCGCCCTGGGCGATGGCGGGCGGCGCGGCCGGGGACATGCCCTGGCAACCGCCCGCGGCGATCAGGAGCATGGCGACGGCGGCCAGGCGGGTGAGCGAAAACATGACGGGCAGCGATTCCTCTTTGGAGAACTGCCGTCATGCTAGTCAGGGTCGCCGCGCCGATCTTTCCCGCTTTGTAGGGAGTTTGTGAAGATTGCGGCGGCAGATTGTGAAGTTTGTTTACGTTACGCCGCTTTCCAGCTGACGATGAAGCGCGCCCCGCCCAGCGGGCTGTCGGCGGCTTCGGCGGTGCCGTTGTGCCAGCGGGCCACCCGATTCACGATCGCCAGGCCCAGGCCGGTGCCGCCGGTGACGCGGTCGCGACTTTCATCCAGGCGGATGAAAGGCTCGAAAATGCGCTCGCGGTCGGCCGGCGGAATGCCGGGGCCGTCATCGTCGACCATCAGCACGTATTCGCGCGGCGCGGGCGACACCAGGCTGACCTGCACCCGGCCGCCCGCGTAGCGGATGGCGTTCTGCAGCAGGTTCAGCAGCGCCCGCGTCATGTAGCGCGGGTGCAGGTGCACTTCGCCCACCTGGCACAGCACGACTTCCAGGCGCACGCCGGATTGCCCGGCCTCGAAGCCGGCATGCTGCACCACCGAATCCAGCCAGCTGCGCGCATCCTCCGCCTGCAACGCCACGCCGTCGCTCTTGTGTTCCAGGCGGGCGTACATCAGCAATTCGGACGCCATGCTGTCCAGCTCGGCAACGTCGCTTTTCATGTCGTCGATCAGCCGTTTGCGCTCGGCGGCATCGTCGGTGCGGCCGATCATGTCCAGCTCGAACGTCAAGCGTGCGATGGGGGTGCGCAGCTCGTGCGAGACGGCATTGGTCAGTTCGCGCTGGTTGCCGATCAGGGCGCCGATGCGCTCGGACATCAGGTTGAAGGTGTCGCCCAGGTTGCCGATGCTGGAATGGCGCGACAGGCGCGCACGGGCCTGCAAGTCGCCCTGCCCCATGCGCAGCGCGGCCGTCTTCAAGGCTTCCAGGTCGCGCCAGATAGGCAGCGCCCACACCAGCATGAACGCGCACAGCAGCAGGCCCAGGGCCGAGTAAACGGCCGCGATCACCCACGGGCCGAACGACGGCTCGGGCGGCAGCTTCACTTCCAGCCACTGGTTGCCCGGGCCGGGAATGGCCGCCACGAAAGTCTGCATCTTGTCACGGATGAAGAAATCGCCACGGGCGGCGATGCGGCGTTCCTTGTCGCTGGCGTTGTAGTCCGAGGCGTTGAACACCCGCAGACCCAGGCCGTAGTACGGCGCCAGCTGCTGCTCGATGTGGGCCGCGCGGGCCCCGGGCTCGACCTTGGACAGTTCCAGCACCAGGCTGTGGATCTGGCCGCGCACGGACTCGCGGGTGTAGGCGTCGCTGACCGGCTCGAACAGGTAGTTGGCGGATCGGTCCACGACTTCGTTGGAAATCACGAACCCCACCGCCAGCACCACGAAGAGCCGCAGGACAAACTTAATCATCGCTGCCCTCGTGCGCCTTGGGCGAGAACAGATAGCCCTTGCCCCACACGGTCTTGATGCGCGCCGGATCGCGCGGGTCGTCGTCCAGCTTGCGGCGCAGCTTGCTGACGCAGACGTCGACGCTGCGGTCCAGGCCGTTGAATTCGATGCCACGCACGGCATTGAGCAGGTCGTCGCGCGTCAGCACCTGGCCGGCCTGGCTGGCCAGCGCCCAGAGCATCTCGAATTCCATGGTCGTCAGGTCGACCTCGGCGCCGGCATGGACCACCGCCCGGGTGCGCCGGTCGATGACCAGCGGGCCGAATTCCAGGCGCTCCGGCGGTTCCTCGAGCTGGCTGTGACGGCGCAGCAGCGCCCGGATGCGGGCCAGGAGCACGCGCGGCTCGACCGGCTTGATGACGTAGTCGTCGGCGCCGGACTCCAGGCCCAGGATCTGGTCCAGGTCGTCCTCGCGGGCGGTCAGCATCAGGATGGGCGCCGAGGAAAAGGCGCGCAGGTCGCGGCAGACCTGCAGGCCGTCGCGGCCCGGCAGCATCAGGTCAAGGATGGTGATGGCCGGGTCGTGGCGGCGAAAAGCCTCTACCGCATGGTCGCCGCGGTAGGCCTGGGCGACATTGAACCCGTGTTGCTCCAGGAACTGCGCAATCAGGCGCGACAGCTTCGGATCGTCTTCGACTAGCAATGCCTTGGTCATGGTATCCGGACAAAAAGTGAGGGGTCGATTTCGCCGCATTCTACGCAAAACCGGCCAAGGGGCGTTCGACCCGCGGAATTTCGCGTCGGTTCCCCCCGGGCGGCGCGCACGGAAAAACCGGGCCGGAAGACAGCGCTTCCGGCCCGGTTCGGGGGCAGGCATCGGGCGGGCGCCCCAGGGAAAACACCCTGGAACGCACCGCCAATTCCTTACTTGTAGACCGACTTGGAGCCGTCCTTGTGCCAGACGAAGACGTCGAACTGGAAGTTCGTCAGGTCGCCCTGCTTGTTCCAGGCCACCTTGCCGATCGGGGTGTCGAACGAGTTGGCATGCAGGTACTTGGCGACCTTGGACGGGTCTTCGCTGCCGGCGCCCTTGATGCCGTCGGCGATGACCTGGGTGGCCGTGTAGGCGGTCAGCTGGAACGCGCCGCTGGCGTTGCGCTTCTTGGCGGTGAAGGCCTTGACGATGTCGGCGTTGGCGGCGTTCTGGGTGAAGTCGGCCGGCAGCGTCAGCAGCATGCCTTCGGCGGCGTCGCCGGCGATGGCGTTGATGTCGGGGTTGCCGACGCCTTCGGGGCCCATCCACTTGGCCTTCACGCCCTGCTCGGCCGCCTGGCGCAGCAGCAGGCCCATTTCAGGGTGGTAGCCGCCGTAGTAGACGAAGTCCACGCCCTGGCTCTTGAGCTTGGTGATGACGGCGGAGTAGTCGCTGTCGCCGGCGTTGATGCCTTCGAAGATCGCAACCGGCACGCCGCCCTTTTCCAGGTCGTTCTTGACCGAGGTGGCGATGCCCTGGCCGTACGACTGCTTGTCGTGCAGCACGGCGGCCTTCTTGGGCTTGAGCTTTTCCAGCACGAACTTGGCGGCGGCCGGGCCTTGTTGGTCGTCGCGGCCGATGGTGCGGAAGATGAACTCGTAGTTCTTGCCGTCGGTCAGGGCCGGCGAGGTGGCCGAGGGCGTGACCATGACCACGCCTTCGTTGTTGTAGATGTCGGCGGCGGCGATGGTGGCGCCCGAGCACACGTGGCCCACGACGAAGCCGATCTTGCTGTTGACCACGCGGTTGGCGGCGACCGGACCCTGCTTGGGTTCGCAGCCGTCGTCGATGACCACGGTTTCAAGCTTCTTGCCGTTGACGCCGCCAGCGGCGTTGATGCGTTCCACCGCGGTGTCCACGCCTTCACGGACCATGTCGCCATATTGGGTGACCGCGCCGGTGGTGGGGCCTACCACGCCGATCTTGATGGTCTGCGCGTGCGCGGCAGCGCCGAACGTCAAACCGGCGGCGACGCCGAGCGCCGCGATGACCGGGGTCAGACGAAATACTTGCTTCATGAGTGGACTCCTCGAATGGCTTGTAGTCGTTGGTATGTAAGCCGGGCGGACAGCCGGAAAAGTGTTGGTCACGCCCCGTTACTTTGCATAAGCACGGCAAGCATACACTGAAAAATAGCCCCTTTTGGAGGGGTTACGGCCCGACTTAAGCGACGTTTCGTTATTGCAGTGCCGCATAGATTGACGGGCCGCGGGGCGCCCGGCCTTATGCCTGACACCGTATATGCAAAAGACAATTTATTCGTTTGCGTTACTAAGGCCGCGCGGCATCATGGCCGCCATGAGACTCCAACCGATCATCGTCCCCGGATGGAAAAACTCCGGACCCGAACACTGGCAATCGCGCTGGGCCGCCCTGCTGCCTCACGCGCAGCGGGTGCAGCAGCGTGACTGGGAAAACCCCGTCAGCGCGGAATGGATTTCCACCCTGGCCGCCCAAGTGGACAACGCCCGCAGCCCCGTGCTGCTGATCGCCCACAGCCTGGGCTGCCTGATCAGCGCGGCGCTGCCGGTGCCGCTGCGCGCCAAGGTCGCCGGCGCCCTGCTGGTGGCGCCCGCCGACGTCGAGCGGCCCGATGCGCCCGAATGCCTGCGCGGCTTTGCGCCGGTGCCGCGGCAGTCACTGCCGTTTCAGAGCGTGGTGGTGGCCAGCGACAACGATCCCTATTGTCGACTCGAACGCGCACGTCGTTTCGCCGAAGACTGGGGCAGCCGCGTGGTCGTGATTCCCGGCGCCGGCCACCTCAATGCCGACAGCGGCCTGCAAGACTGGCCGCAAGGGCTCAAGCTGTTCGGCGCGCTGCGCCGGCGCGCCTCGTGGCGCGTATCGCCACCGCCTGAACGCATCGCGCCCATTCTTGACCGGCCCTTGTCGCATCAGGCCTGAGGGGCCGCCTTCCATTCATTTCGCGCAACCCGCTCCCGTCCGCGATGCGGGCAACGGCGTATCGCCGCTCGTGTTCCCGGCATGCTGGCGGATCTTGTCCGCCAACTCGGCCGTGGGCTTCTCATACCCATAGCAGTACGGCGGCGTGGGCGCGGCCTCGGGGCGATAGTCCTGCAACACGGGTTTCGCATCCCCCAGGTACAGATTGTCTTTCAGGCGCAGGAATGCCTTGAAGTCCCGCGTGTAGCCGTGCTGGGCCTTGCGTTCCTGGTAGGCGCCCTCGTCCGATGCACCGTTGTCCAGCGCGCTGCGCTTGGCGGCCGTCGGAATGTAGCGGCAGTAGTTCACCTTCACGCCTTCCACCGTGGGAAAGAATTCCGGCTCCACGCATTGGCGCTTGGCGTCATTGTTGAAGATGTTGCCTTCCACCAGCGCCTTGGCTTCCAGGCTGAAACTCATGCCGTAGAAATCCCAGTTCTCGAGCAGGTTGTTGAACAGGTGGAACGTGCCGAACTGGCCGCGCGGATTGCGCTGCACGGTGTTGAAGAAATAGTTGTGGTGCAGCGTCACGCGGGCGATGGAATCGCGTTCGTAATTGGCGAACAGGTCCTTGGACGTGATGTTGTTGAGCAGCATGACCTTGTTCGAATTGTGGAACTTGGTCCACGAAATTGTGACGTCGGTGGACCCGTTCTTCACATTGAGCAGCCGGTCCGACATGCGCGACAGATCCATGTGATCCACCCACACGTCGCGGCTGTCGTTGGCGATGTTCACGGCCTGGGTCAGCCGGTTCAGGCGGCCGTCGATGGTCAGGTGCGTCAGGATGACGTTCTTGCTGCCATAGACGCCCAGCCCGTCGTCGATCAGGGCCACGTGCTTGCCGCGGCCGTCGATCGTGGTGTCGGACGGCACGCGCAGCTGCGAATCCAGCACGATCGTCATGTCGGAGGCAAAGCGGATCCAGGTGGGTCCCTTCTTGGCCTGCGCCAGTGCGGCGCGCAGCGTACCCGGACCGGAATCCTGGTCGGACGTGACCTCGATGAAGCGGCCGCCCAGGCCGCCCGTGGCGTTGGCGCCGTAGCCTTCGCGCTGCTGCAGCAGCGTCGAGACGAAAGCGCAGCGCTCATCCGGGCTGGCGCAGGATTCACTGGCGGCGGCCGCGCCGCCGTAGAGCATGCCCAGGACGGGCGCCCAGGACAACACACGTAGCAGCCTGCGATAGATCGGCCCGTTCGTTGCTGATTTCATGACAATGCACTCCTTAACGCTGCGCGGACCGATCCGCGGACTGTACGTGGCGCCAGATGCCGCCGCTCAGGCGCAGGTTCTCCGGCGGACCGGCCACATGCGCCCTGAGATGCTTGAAATACGCCTCTTGCCACCGGCGCGCATAGGTGTCGGCGTCTTCGCCGGGTTCAACCGCAGGCAGCATTTCCAGCGTGTAGGCCACGTGGCCGTCTTCCCAGCGCGGCACGTAGAACACCGATGGCACGCCCTGGCGATGCGCCAGGTGGGCCGCGAAGCTGGAATAGGTCACCGACTGCCCGGCGAAGTCGGTGCGCGGCGCGGCGGGGTTCGCGGCGCCATCCACGGCCAGGCACAGCACATTGCCCGATCCCAGCGCGCGCATGCAGGCCTTGGCGACCTGCGCTTCGGTCTGGTCGGCGGTGGAAATCAGGGCGGCGGCATAGCTGCTCTGGGCAATGCTGGGCGCGGTCGCCAGCCAGCGCGACGGAATGCCCAGCAGTTCCAGCGCCATCAGGCCGGCGTACATGGGGCCCACGTGCGCGGTAGCCACCACCACGCCCCGGCCGGCCGCCAACAGCGGCGCGAAGAAGCGTTCGCCCGTGTCCAGTTCGCCCAGCACCTGCATGGCTTCCTCGACACTGTCTTCGCGGCATTCGAGCCAATCGAACAGCAGGTGGTCCACCAGATGGCCCCAGCGCGCGCGCCGCTCCCATTGCACGCGGTCGGCCGTGGCGTCGCCGCGCAGCGACCAGGCCCAATCCAGCCGGGCCTGCGGGATCGGCGCCGAATCCAGCTTCTGGTCCAGTTCATCCAGGGCTTGCTGGAACGTCGGCGGCAGCTTCTGGCCGCGTTGCGCGACATAGCGCTCGAACAGGGCTTCGGCTTCCGGCTTGCGGCCCGCTTGCGACAGCGCGCCGATGGCGGCGCGTTGCCAGAGCGTCTTGTCGGGGGACTTCTCGACCAGGCGCAGCAGCTGGTCGGCGGCTTCCTGGTATTGCAGCGTGTAGCGCAGCGCCCGGGCGTACAGGCCCTGGGTCTGCTCCAGGTCCGGCGCCAGGTCGATGGCCTGGCGCAGCGGCGCCACGGCGTCCTTGTAGCGGCCGGCGCGCAGCAAGGTCTCGCCGTACAGCGTCAAGAGCCGCACGTCGGCGGGCGCCGCCTGCAAACCCGCCTCGAAATGGGCCAACGCGTGGATCTTGCGGTCGTCTTCCGTGGCCCGGCGCAGGTGCGCCAGGCCCAGCGAGGCGCGCAGCGCCGGGGCATCGTGGCTGGCGGCCAGCGCTGCATTGCCCAGCAGGATCGCCGCCTCGGCCCGGTCGTCGTCCAGCAGCGCGCGCACGGCCACCGTGGCCACGCGCGCGTTCGGCAAGTCCTCGGCCTGCAAGGCCGCGGCAATGTCCGCAGCCGCCGCGGTGTCACTGTTGCGCGAATAGGCCAGCATCCACCAATGCGCATCGCCGGGGTCGGCCAGCGCCAAAGCGTGGGTCTGGCGCGCGACCTCGGCGGCCTGCGGCATCTGCGCGGCCTGCACGCGCAGCTGTATCCGCACCGCCTGCAGCGCCGCGAAGTCGGGCGCGATGGCGGCGGCGGCGTCCGCCTGGGCAATGGCGCGGTCCCATTGCTGGGTGCGGCCCAGCAGGCTGGCGAGCATGCGGCGGTCGTCGGTGCGGGCGGGATAGGCCTCTACCAGCGTTTCCAGCACGGCGATCGCCCGCTCGAGGCGACCAGCCCGAACCAGCGGCGACACCAGCAGGCGGCGCGCGTCACGCCAGCCGTCTTCGACCCGCGCCAGCGCCGGCCCAAGCGCGGCCAGGGCCAGCGCCGCGTCATCCGCCTGCAGGACCTGCTCGATGACCTCCCGCAGGTGGCCGGTGGCCTCGCCCGCGGCGGTGCGGGCTTTGGCAGCAGCCGGCGCGGGGCGTTCTATCGTCGTATCAACCATGGCGCAATCCTCGTAGCAAGGCCATCGCCGCGCGCAGGACGAACATGAGCACGAAGCCCAGCGCCAGCGCCTGCAGCAGCAGCACCGATGTGCGCGGGCTGCTGGGCCGGTCGGTGGACACCGGCTGGGCGATGATGGACAGATAACGCTGCAAGCGCAGGGCGTCGGTCACGGCCTGCTGGTACGACTGCTGCGCCAGCGTCAGGTTCGAATCCGCGAAAGCCTGCGTATTGCGCAGCGCCTCGTACGATTTCAGCTGCTTGGCTTCCGTGTTGCCATCGCCGCTCAAGCGCTGGCGCACGCTGGCAAGCCGCTTCTTCAAGGCCACGACCTGCATTTCGGCAGGCTTGAGCATGAAGTGGTCTTTGTTGTCGAGCGCACGGATCTTGTCCAGGTTGATCTGGGCACTGCTCAGTTCCCCTTCCAGCTGGCTGGACAGGTTCAGCAGCATGGCCACCGTGGCCGTGGGGTCGATATTGCCGTGCGTGGTCCGCCACGACGTCAAGGCTTCGCGGGCGCCCAGCGCCTTCTGTTCGGCCTGCCTGACCGATTCCTCGCTGACCTTCAGCTTGTCGGCCACGCCCTTCTCGTTCATGGTGCTGACGAACTCTTCCGCCAGGCCGATCAAGGCCTTGGACAGCGTTTCGGCGTCTTCGGGCGAATAGGCCCGCACGCGCAGCACGTCGATCTGCTCCAGCGCGTTGAACGACACTTGCACCGAGGCACGGTAGGCGCGATAGAGATCGTCCTCGCTCGAATCCTCGGACAGATGGTTGGCGGGGTCCATGCCCGCGTTCAACAGGTAATGGCGCAGGCCGACCTTCTTGTCCAGCTGCCGCATGCAGTCGCGCGACTTCAGGAAATCACTGACCGCCCAGCCGTCGACGAAGCCGCCGAGCATGCCGCCCGAATTGCCAGTGGTGAGCAGGCTGGCCGCCATGGCGCCGCCGCCCTGCTGGCCCGACCCGGACTGCACGAAGAAGCGCGATTCCGCTTCATAGCGCGGCGTGGCGATCCACAGCACGTAGGCCAGGGCCAGGGCCACCGGGGCGATGACGATGAAGACGTTGACCCAACGACGGCGGCGGCGCTCGGTCAGCGCCGCCTGCCGCTCGCGCCGCCGGCGTTCGATCTCGGACCCGCTCTCAGAACCCGAGCTGTCCCTCATCGAAGCCGCCGAGGACGTCGTCGCCTGTTCCTGAGTCGCTTCGTGATCGTCGCGGAGGGAACTTCTGGATGCACTGGTCGAGGTCGTCTTCGATGCGGAGTGCGCTTCGTTCATAAATCAGGCCCTTGAGGCAATAGTCCGCCAACTGATTCTGGCGGTAACTGGAAAGAATGAGCGTCCTGCCGATCAGCCGTTCTTCGAACAGCGCCAGCCAGAGACGGGTGAAACGGCAGGGCTCGAAGGGAATGGCCCCCTCGATCACGTAGACGTCGAACGCCGGCGCCAGGGCCAGCGCAAACGAAAACTCCTGCCGCGCAAACAGCGGCCAATGCTCCATCGGCCGGGAAAGGACCTTGGGATCGGTGATCAGGTCCGCCACCAGTTCGTACGTGGCGTCGGCATCGAGCTCGTACATCTGGCTGACCAGTTCGATCATGCTCACGCCGCTGGCCTTGCCGCGGATGAAGCCCTGCCGCCCGATCGCCCAGGACACGTTGCCGTCGTGGTGAACGAAGCCCTGGCGCGGCGGCCGCAGGCCGCACAGCAGATCGATGATCTGCCGATGCAGCTCCGGCGCGGGCGACAGCAAGGCATAGCGGCCGACGGGAATGTCCAGATGCGCCTGGGCCAGCAGCGCCTGCCGGCTGCCGAAGGCCTTGGGATCGTCCGTCACGCCATTGAGATGAATCATCGTCGTTCCTCACATGGGCTGGATGTTCGGGCGGGCCAGCCGCTCAGCCGCCAGCGCAACCGCCATCAGGAACACCAGGCTGGTCAGGAAGTAACCCAGGCTGGCGTCCGTCGACGTGTAGGCGTCGAAATAGGCCGAGCGCAGCAACTGCATGCCATGCGCGAACGGCAGCCACAGCATCCAGGGCCGCAGGTTCTCGGGCAACTGTTCCGACACGAAGAACACGCCCGAGAAAATCTGCAGGAAGCGCTCGATCACCGGCGCCAGCCGCAGGAAGAAGTGCCAGTAGGTCGCGATCGCGCCGAACAACAGGCCCATCGCCGCCGCGCAGCACGCCATCAGCACCACGAACAGCAGGAAACCCGGCCAGCTCTTGGGCAGCGTGATGAGGTCCAGCGCATGGCCGGCGGTGATCAGCACGACGAACACCACCATGTATACCGACACATACAGCAGCGCCTGCACCAGCGCGCACATCAAGGGCGACACCCCCTGGAAGTTCAAGAGGCCGCGCGCCGAGACATAGGCCGTGCTGCTGCGAAAGATGATCTGCCGAAACATGATCCAGGTCGTCGCGCCCAGCAGCGAGAACGTCTGCACGTCCATCCCCAGGATGTAGTGCGTGCCCATCAGGATGTACAGCGACGAAATCAACGTCAGCAGCACCACCGGCCCCACCAGCGCCCACAGCAACGCGATCCGGCTTTCGCCGTGCATCACGTTCAGCTGGTAGACGAACAGCGCCAGCAGCGTGCGCCCGCCCGGCCAGCCGCGGCCGATGATGCGCGGATGATGGCCGGCATGCAGTCCGCGCAGGCGGTCCTGCAGGATCGCCAGGTCGCCGGCCTCGCCCGGCGGCAGTTCCATTTCCAGCGCGATGTCGTTGCGCGAAGCATGACGTCGCGCATCGCGCGCCTCGTCCTGCTTGCGCCGCTGCTCGCGCCGCGCCTGGGCGTCGGCCAGGCGCTGGTCTTCGGCCACCAGCCGGGCGGGCATGTAGCCGGGCGCGAACACCTCGATGCCCGCGCGGATGTCCTGTTCCAGCAGCCGCACGATGATGCGCAGGCGCCGCCGGGAAAAATCCGCCAGCGCCTCGTCGACCTTGCCGCGCTCGATCTCGGCGTCCAGCTCGGCCTGCACGGCCTCGTAGACCGCCCGCCGGGCGGCTACGGAATCATGCGGCTCGCCCTGCAGGCGCGCCAGCAAGGGCTTGAGCAGGACAGCCGGCTCAGCCTTGGCCTCGAACAGCTTGGCAGGGTCCAGGCGCCAGGCATCGACGCCTGAACCCACCGCGTAGCTGCTGTCTTTCTTGCGCGCGCGCCATCCTTTGATCCGATCCTCGTTACTCATCGACGCACTACTGGCTGACGCCGGTCGAAGAGCCGCCGGAATTCGAATCGATGGCCCGGGTGGCGCTGAAGCCGGCGCTCATGGTCACGCGGAACGCGGACAGCACCTTCTGCACCTGGGTGAACGGAGCATCGGAAATATAGATGGCCTGCCCTTCCCGCACCGTGAATTCGCGGGCCAGCGCCACCTGTTCCGGACGCGTCAGGTCAAACTGGTACACGACCGGCAGCAGGTCCGGCTTGCCCTCCGCACCCGCTTGCGCGGGCGTGAACAGGAACACCGAACGCGGGTCCGCCGTCTGGTCGTCCAGGCCCTTGGAATCGGCCAGGGCGTCCAGCACGCTGTAATTGCGCTTGCTTATGGCCACGCGGCCCTGGTTGCCCGCCGCGCCCAGCACCGTCAGGAATTCGCGCGATTCGTACGCGGTGATGACGTCGCCCGAACGCAGCAGGATGTCGTTGTTCTGGTTGCGGTAGATGTCCGACAGGCGCACCGAGGCCACCTGGTTGTCGCGCCGCAGGCTGACGACAAGCTGCTCGGGATTGGTCTGCACCGGCGCAGCCTGCGCCAGCGCGCTGCTCAGCCGCTGGGATGTCTGCGTGATGGGATACATGCCCGGCTTGGTCAGGTTGCCCTGCACCGTCACCATCTGCCCGCGCGCGTCGGCCGCGCGCGTCACGCTGACGTCGGCGCCGGCCACCAGGCGGCTCAGGCGCGCCACGATGGCGTCATGCAGCTGACCCAGCGTCTTGCCGCCGGCCTGGAACTTTCCCAGGATGGGAAAGGACACATTGCCGTTGCGGTCCAGTTCCTGGTTGCCCAGATCGCTCACGCCGGACGGGTCCGCCGCGAACACGCCCAGTCCGCCGCGTTCCCAGACCTTGACGTTGATGCCGTCTCCCGGCACCAGGCTGTCGAAACCGGCCTCGGTCAGGTCGCGGTAGCGCACGGGAAAATCGGACACGTCCGGCACCCGGCTCTCGCGCGCAAGTTCGCGCGAGGCGGGCATCACGATGACGTCCTTGGCGTCATGCGCGCCGGTCATCTCGGCCAGCATGGGCCCGGAACGCGGCAATTGGCAGCCGCTCAGTGTCAGGATGGTAATCAGCAGCAAGGCCGGCGCCGCAAAGCGGCGCGGGCCCGCGACCGGGACGTTCATTTGCATAACTTCCTTTTTTTCAGAACGAGGGTCAGCCGGGCGGCCGATCAGGGATCAGGCCTGCATCAGGCGCATCGGCGGCAGTTCCATGCTCTCGTCGTTGTCCGACACCGCCATGACCGGCATGCACAGGCTCAGGAACTTGGCCAGCATGGCCTCCAGCGAGAACAAGGTTTGCGCCCGGTGACGGCTTTGCGCTTTCAGGCTTTCGTCGGCGCGCACGCGGTCCACGATGGATACGACCTTGTCGCAGGCTTCATGCAGGTCCGGATGCTCGACATCGCCCAGCAGGTGCCCTGTCTGGTCTTCCTCGAAGCATTCCCCTGCCCCGCCAGCCGGCGTCGAGACGACCGGCACGCCCAGCAATTGCGCTTCGATCAGCACGTTGGGCAGGCCCTCGTAGCGCGACAGCAGGACCTTGGCATCCATCTGCGAATACCAGTAGCCCACGTGGTTCGACAGGCCGACAAGCAGCAGCCGGTCCATCACGCACAGCTCTTCGGCCAGCGCCACGATGTTGTCGTGCAGCCGGCCATCGCCGACGATGACAAAGCGCGCCTGCGGCCGCTGTTTCAGGTAAAGCGCGGCCAGCTTGATCCACAGCTGCGGCCGTTTGTCCGGTTCCAGGCGGAACACGCCGCCGATGGTTTCCGTGGCGTCGGCCGTGCTGGCCTGGAAGGCCTCCCACTTTTCCTGGTCCGTCGTCGCGGCATCGGTGGCCAGGTCCGGCACGCCGTTGTACAGCACGTGAAAGCGCACGATGGGAATGCCGAGCCATTCGGCGTATGCTTCGGCGGCCTTGCGGCTGTTGCTGACGAAATGCACGCCGGGCACCTGGGCCAGCGCCTGGTACAGCTCGGGATACTCTTCGCGGAAGCGGTCCTTGCGGATGTTCGGCGGCAGGCCGCGGAACACCAGGTGGATGGTCGGTGCACCCGCCAGCAGGGCCGCCAGGGCGCCGAACAGGCACGTGCCGTCCTGCCACAGGCTCACCACGTCGAAGGTGCTGGCGCGCAACACCGGCGCCAACCGCGTCACGCCGTAGTGCACCGGCGGGGGCAATTGCTCCAGCAGGCGGGTCAGGCTGCCGTCCGGCACCGACTGGTGGGCTACCGAGATCGCAGGCAGCTTGTTGATTTCCGTGACCGGAATCTGCGCCTTGACCAGCACGGACAGGAAGAAATCCAGGCCCTGCTTCTTGGTCGAGCCGGCCGGCTCGGTGTGCTGCTTGACCAGCACTTCGACCTTTTCCGGTTTCATCGGCACATCGACGGGACGCGGGTTGGGCGCGTCCGCCATGCGGGCCAGCTCGCCGGCCAGCCGTGTCAGCTGCCGCTCGGCGCCGCCCGGGCCCAGGCTGCCCGTCACCAGGGCCACCGACACCGGCTTGTCGGGCGAATATTCCGGAATCTGCCGGTTGCGGAAATGCAGGATGGCGTGCTTCATCGACACGATCCGGATGTCCTTGCCGGCCAGGGCCGCCTCGGGCTCCAGGCGCTGGTAGAAGGCGTAGTCGCTGGCCAGGCCGTTGGCCAGTTCCGCGGCCTTGCTGCCGGGCGCCAGGTGCTTGGCCACCGGCGAGATGACGTCAAAGGCGTCTGCCAGCAGGCCCCGCTTGCGCAGGCGCTTGGCGAACTCGACCCGGATGTTGCGGTCCGTATGCTGCAGGATCAGCCGGCGAAACAGTTCGTCCGACTGCTCGTACGCGCGGATGTCGTTCAGCAGCTTGGCGCGGGCGAACAGCCGGGCCGGGCTTTCGGCGGACGCGGGCAGGTGCCGGTCCACCAGGGCCAGCGCGTCCTCGACGTGGCGCTCCTTGACCAGGCGGGTCGCGCGGTAGCGCACGATTTCCAGGTCATCGGGGCATTCACGCAGCAGCGTGGCCCACTGTTCGGACATGCCCTCGTTCAGGCCCCCCGCCTCTTTCAACCGCAGCAGCAGGAAACGGACCTTGGGATCGGCCATGTGGCCGCGCGCCAGCGCCTGGGCGGCGGCCAGGTTGTCCTGCGCGACCTGGACCCGACCCGATGCCGCGACGATTTCTTCCAGCCGGGCCTGCACCTGCTGCAATTCGGAATCGGCGTTCTCGCGCTCGGAGATCAGTGGCGGATTCATGCGGCCTTCCTGCGGTTGGCCTTGTCGATCCACACCAGGCAGCGCTGGATGTAGTGATCGTACTGGGCCGGGTTGTCGGAACGTTCCTGCAGGGCGCGCCAGTAAGGCAGGGCCTGTTCGAAGCGGTGCAGGCGCATGGCGCCGACAGCGGCCAGGCGCAGGCCGATGGGATCGTCGGCCACCAGCTGCAGGATCCGCTCACCCAACGCCAGGCGCTCGGTCGTGCTGGACGAATCCAGCCCGCGCGCTTCGGCATACATGACGGCCAGGATGCGGCGCTTTTCGTGATCGACTTCCGTCATGCCCGGCCAGGACTGCGCTACGCGTTCCAGCAGGGTCCAGGCGGCCTTGGGATCGCCGGCCGACAGGATTTCCCGGGCGCCGCGGATGGCGCGGGGGCCGAGCCTGCCCAGCTGGCGTTCGGCTTCTTCCTTGGCGCTCTGGTCGGCCGAGGCATGGGCCAGCACCATCTTGTAGGCGTCGATGGCCTCGCCGAACCAGCCGCCGTTGAACGCCACGCGGGCAAAGTGCAGCTGCGTGCTGAACGGCGCGGACTCATTGGCGGCCGCCTGCTCCAGGTGGCGCATGGCGGTCTTCTTGTCGCCCAGCGCGTCGGCCGCGCGGCCCCGCATGGCGTGCAGTTCGGGGAAGTCGACCTGGGTATCGAGCGCGATGTCGGTCAGGTCGATTACTTCCTTGTGGTTGCCCGCCACCAGCGCGGCCCGCACGCCCAGGCGCATCGCACGCTCGAAGGCGCGCTGCGCCCGCACGCCGGACAGGGCATCGGGATTGAGCAGGCGATGCGCGCAGATGCGCTCGGCGGCATCGCGCAGGCGGCCTTCTTCCAGCGCCTGTGCGCCCTCTTCGGCCCAGGCCGCGGATTGCGCGGCCAGCCACGCCGAAATGTCTTCCTGCTGGGCATCGGCCAGCTTGCACGACACGGCCAGCGCGGCGGCGGCCATGATGCAACCGCGCCACGTGGCTTCCTTGACCAGCTCCAGCGCCTCGACTTCCTTGAGCGCGGGCGACTCGAACGCCAGCGCGCGCAACCCCGCGCGGTCGCCGGCGATCAGGCGGTCGCGCCACAGCGTGGCGAAACTGCGGCCATGCGAGGGAATGGCCTCGCGCACTTCATGGACCCAGCGCAAGGTGGCGTCCATGTCGCTGCCGGCCTGCAGCAGCGACAGCACGGTGTCGGCCGCTTCCGTGGCGGTGGCGTCTTGCGGCGAGGAAATGCGGAACAGCTGCTTCCAGTTGCCCAGGGCTTCGTCCACGAAACCCAGGTGGCCGGCGGAAATGGCCGCGATGCGCACGATTTCCGGGGTCTCGATTTCGTCGCCCAGCAGGCCGGCGGCCAGCGAGTGCGCCACGTCGTGGCGACCCATCTTGAAGTGGTTGCGCATCAGGATCTGCTCGGCCTTGCTGCCGGTGGCCAGCGTGCCGTCCGCGCTGCCCAGCAGCGCCAGCGAACCTTCGTAGTCGCCCAGTTCTTCCTGGATGCGTGCGAACAGCAGCGTGTGGTCGGGCAGGCCCGGGTGGCGGCGCAGCACGTCGCGCAGGCGGCGCGAGGCTTCGCGCAGGTCGCCCGAATCCCAGATCTTCTCGATGCGTTCGGCGCTTTCGTCGGCGCTCAGCTTGGGCACCGACGGCTGCGGCGTCGAGGCGCTCATGCGCGGACGCACGAAGGTCTTGTACCACTCGGTGTACAGGCGCTCGGCGAACAGCGGCGTGTAGTGTGTCAGGTCCAGGCCGCCGTCTTCCATGGCGTCGGCCTGGCCGATCTTGTTCATCAGCGGCGTCGGGTCATAGCACGGCACGCCGATGCGCTGCGCGCCGGCCGTCACCGCGGAGATCAGCTGCGCGCGCTGTTCGATCGGCACATTGTCCGGCGTCATCGCGTTGACGTGCGTGACGAACACGACCTTGTCGCGGCCCAGCAGGTCGACCAGCTCGTGCATCTGCTGCTCGATCTCTTCGTCCGTCTGCTCGCGCTTGACGATGCGGGCCAGCAGCTCGCGATTGTCCGGCGACAGGCTCTTGAAGACGGGGTCCCGGTCCAGCCATTCGCGCCGCTCGGCCAGCCGTTCTTCGGTGGCCTGGGACCAGAACGCGCGGGTCCGCGTGCGGTCGGCGAAGAATTCGCTGAAAAAACGCACCAGGTAGTTGGACTGGATGGGGTGGGCGCCAATGGTCAGCAGCTTGCGCGAGGACAGCTCGACCATGTACAGGTCGGCCGGCTTGTGCACACCGCGGCGGGCCTGCTCGCCATTGGACGGGCGGAAGATCAGGCGCTGCACGTCGGCGGGAATCTCGGTCTGGCCGAACATGAAACGGGCTTGCTGCAGCGCCTCGGCGCTGGTGTGCACGAAACCGTAATTGCGCCCGAGCTGTTGCTTGATCGGGTAGCGTCCCACGGCATCGCGTAGCGGCGTGTGGATGCGGCAGGTGCCAATCGGAGCGATGGTAAAGGCGGTCATTCCGGGCCTCTCCTGTGTTGATGGGTTACGCAAAAGCTGGACTCAGAGCGTCCAGTACACGAGGCCGGGCTGAAGCCGGCGGCTGTCCAGCACAGATTTCAAGTCGCACACCATGCCGTCGGCCTTGACCAGTTGCGGCAGGTCTTCCCAGATGGTGTCCATGGTTTCGCGGTGCGGCACCGCCAGGATCAGCACGTCCATGTCGCGGAACTGGTCGCGATCGACCAGGCTGATGCCGTATTCATGCTGCATCTGCTCGGCATCGACCATCGGGTCGCAGGCCACCGGCGTGATGCCGTAGTCGCCCAGGGCGCGATACAGGTCGACGACCTTCGAGTTGCGGATGTCCGGCACGTTTTCCTTGAACGTCATGCCCAGGATGCCGACCCGGGTCGAGGCGTTCAGGCGGCCGTTGCGGGCCAACGTCTGCACCACGCGCGAGGCCACGTGGCTGGCCATGCCGTCGTTGATCCGGCGGCCCGACAGGATGACTTCGGGGTGGTAGCCCAGTTCCTGGGCCTTGGACGTCAGGTAGTACGGGTCCACGCCGATGCAGTGGCCACCGACCAGGCCGGGCGTGAACTTCAGGAAATTCCACTTGGTGCCGGCGGCGGCCAGCACTTCCGAGGTACGGATGCCGACCAGCCCGCAGATCTTCGACATCTCGTTCATCAGCGCGATGTTGATGTCGCGCTGGGTGTTTTCCAGCACCTTGGCCGCTTCGGCCACCTTGATCGACGAGGCGCGATGCACGCCCGCGTCGATGATCTGCTCGTAGACGCCGGCAATGGTTTCCAGCGATTCCTCATCCTGGCCGGACACGATCTTGACGATCTTCTCCAGCGGATGCTCGCGGTCACCCGGATTGATGCGTTCGGGGCTGTAACCCAGCTTGAAATCGACGCCGCAGCGCAGGCCCGAGACTTTTTCGAGTTCCGGTCCGCAGATTTCCTCGGTGGCGCCGGGGTGCACGGTGGATTCGAAGACCACGATGCAGCCCGGGCGCAGCACGGGGCCGATCGAACGGCAGGCGCGCACCAGCAGGGAAAAATCGGGATTGTTCTTCTCGTCGACGGGCGTCGGCACGGCTACGACGAAAAAGTCGCAACCTTCCAGTTCGGAGACCTGATCCGTGAACTGCATGGGGGAAGCCAGCAATGCATCGCGTTCGATTTCGCCCGTCCAGTCCTCTCCCTGCTTCAGGCTGGTGATCCGCCGCTTGTCCACATCAAAGCCGACGACATCAAAACGCCTGGAAAATGCCACGGCCACGGGCAGGCCGACATATCCAAGACCGCACACTGCGATTCTCTTTACCACGGGGGACCTCACTGTTTTCGTCGTGTCGAGTACATAAAAAGACCGACCCCCAGGAACCGATTAATCGATATGGAATCGAATGACTATTCCCTGCCCGGGGTGGACGCGTTGCTCAGAATTAATTACATCTCGATACCCCGTTATACGTGCGGGGAACGAGCCAACGAATGGTAGGCCGGTCAGACAGCGAATTTCTTTCTAAAGGTTTTCATCGCTGTGGAAATAAATCGGAAATATTGCAATAAACCGGGGGAAATCCCTCAGACAATCGCTTTATCCGTACAAATTGAAATAGATTAGATCGTTTGTTTTGTTAGCAAATATATAAAGTCGTTTTCTTATCTTGATTTAATAAAACCGCAAGGAATGAGTATGAAACGCGGGGTTATCTGTAAATGCCCAGGGGCCAAAGCCCATATTGCAACTTCAAGTCACCGATCGCGTCGGAATTACTGAAAAATATCGTCCCAGGGGTGTATCAGGAAAAATCCAAACCTATTGACCGTTTATCCCCGGCGCGGCAGGGTGAATGGCGCGCGCGAGGAACCGTCCCGGCGCGCACATGAAAAAGCCCCCGGCACCGCAAGGTGCCGGGGGCTTTTTTCATCGTCGGCGCCGGTCAGAGCGCCACTGGGATCACTGCAGCAGGCTGCGCAGCATCCAGGCGTTCTTTTCGTGCACGTCCAGGCGCTGCGTGAGCAGGTCGGCGGTGGGCTGGTCGTTGGCGGCATCGGCCTTCTCGAACGCCGAACGGGCGGTCTTGGCAACCGACTCGTTGGCGCTGACCAGGAGGCGCACCATTTCCAGGGCTTCCGGCACGGACTCCGGTTCGGCGATGGACGACAGCTTGGAATATTCGCGGTAGGTGCCCGGCGCGTAATGGCCCAGGGCGCGGATACGTTCGGCGATGCTGTCCAGGGCGTTCCACTCTTCGGTGTACTGCGTCATGAACATCAGGTGCAGCGTGTTGAACATGGGGCCCGTGACGTTCCAGTGGAAGTTGTGCGTCATCAGGTACAGCGTGTACGAATCGGCCAGCAGCTTGGACAATTCGCCGGCCACCGCGGCCCGGTCCTTGTCCGAGATACCGATGTTGATGCGCGGTGCGCTGGTGGAGGTTTTCTTGGAGGTCTTTGCCATTGCTAGCTCCCTGAGGGGTGGGTGGACAAAACTAGGATAACACCGCGAAACGTGTGATTTCGCGGCAAAAACGCATGCCAATCAACGACTTGGCGATCGCTTGACCGAACGCAAACAACGCCCGGATCAATCCTGCACCGCCGCCGTTTCGTCGGACAGCATCCGCACGCCCGGCAGTTCGCATTCGTACACGGCCTGCGCCAGCGCCTCGATCGCCGCCAGGCGCGGAAAGCTGCGGCGCCAGGCCAGCACCACGCGGCGCTCGGGCACGTGGCCTTCGAACGGCAGATAGCGCAGCAGGCTGTTCGACGGCGGCGGCTGCGGCACGGCGGTCACGGGCAGCACGGTCACGCCGATGCCGGCCGCCACCATGTGGCGGATGGTCTCGAGGGACGAGCCTTCGAAGGTGCGCTGGATGCCGTCGCTGGCCGCCGAGAAGCGCGACAGCTCGGGGCACACTTCCAGGACCTGGTCGCGAAAGCAATGGCCGCTGCCCAGCAGCAGCATGGTCTGCTGCTTGAGGTCCTGCGCATCGATGGACGTGCGCTGCGCCAGTTCATGGTCTTGCGGCACGGCCACCACGAAGGGCTCGTCGTACAGCGGCTGCATCACCAGCCCGGCTTCCGGCAGCGGCAAGGCCATGATGGCGCAATCGATCTCGCCCTGGCGCAACAGCTCGACCAGGCGCACGGTGAAGTTTTCCTGCAGCAGCAGCGGCATCTGCGGCGTGCGGCCGATCTGCACCGGCACCAGGCGCGGCAGCAGGTAGGGCCCGATGGTGTGGATCACGCCCACCCGCAACGGCCCGGCCAGCGGGTCATGCCCCTGGCGTGCGATTTCCTTGATGCTGGCGCTTTCTTCCAGCACTTTCTGGGCCTGGGCCACGATGCGCTGGCCGATGGGCGTCACGCCCACTTCCGCGCCGCCGCGTTCGAACAGCGTCACGCCCAGTTCGTCCTCGAGCTTGCGGATCGCCACCGACAGCGTGGGCTGGCTGACGAAACAGGCCTCGGCCGCCCGGCCGAAATGCCGCTCGCGGGCCACCGCTACGATGTATTTGAGTTCGGTCAGAGTCATGGTGGACTACGCCCCCAGGGGTTGGGCGCCGGCCCGACGGGCGGCGCTGGAAAATGGGAAGGTCATGGTGGTTGCGGCCGTCATGTGCGCAGGAAGTCTTCCCTGCCCCGCATCCAGCGGGCCAGGTGCGCCTCGACAGCAGCGGGATGTTCGGCGCGCAGCCACACCGCGGCATCGCGCGCGTCTTCGGCAATGGCGGCGTCGGTTTCCAGGTCGGCAAAGCGCAACAGCGCCATGCCCGACTGGCGCGTGCCCAGGAATTCGCCGGGGCCGCGCTGCTCCAGGTCGCGACGCGCGATTTCAAAGCCGTCCGACGTCTCGAACATCGCGCGCAGGCGTTCGCGCGCCACCTGCGACAGCGGCGTCTGGTAGAGCAGCACGCAGACCGACTCGGCCGTGCCGCGCCCCACCCGCCCGCGCAGCTGATGCAGCTGCGCCAGGCCGAAGCGTTCGGCGTGTTCGATGACCATCAGCGAGGCGTTGGGCACGTCGACCCCGACCTCGATCACGGTGGTGGCCACCAGCAGGTCGACCTCGCCTTCGCGAAAGGCCTGCATCACCGCCGCCTTTTCGGCCTGCGGCAGGCGGCCGTGCACCAGGCCGATGCGCAGGTCCGGCAGGTCGACCCGCATGCCCTCGTAGGTGTCCACGGCGGTCTGCAGTTCAAGGGCCTCGCTTTCCTCGACCAGCGGACAGACCCAATAGGCCTGCTGCCCGCCGCGCGCGGCCTGGGCGATGTGCGCGATGACTTCCTCGCGCCGCGCCTCGGACACCAGCTTGGTCAGCACCGGCGTGCGGCCCGGCGGCAGTTCATCGATGACCGACACGTCCAGGTCGGCGAAAAAGGTCATGGCCAGCGTGCGCGGAATGGGCGTGGCGCTCATGTTGAGCTGATGCGGCACGATGCGGCCGCGCACGGTTTCGCCCTTGCGGGTCAGCGCCAGGCGCTGGCCCACGCCAAAGCGGTGCTGCTCGTCGACGATGGACAGCCCCAGGCGGTGGAATTCGACATGGTCCTGGATCAGGGCCTGGGTGCCCACCACCAGCTGCACGCTGCCGTCGGCCGCGGCGGCCGCGGCTTCGCGGCGCGCCTTGGCGGTCAGGCTGCCGCTCAACCAGGCCACGTTCACGCCCAGCGGCTGCAGCCACGACACCAGCTTGCGGAAATGCTGTTCGGCCAGGATTTCGGTGGGCGCCATCAGCGCCACCTGCGCGCCCCCGGCAATGGCCTGGGCCGCGGCAATGGCCGCCACCACCGTCTTGCCGCTGCCGACGTCGCCCTGCAACAGACGGTGCATGGGGTAGGACTTGGCCAGGTCGGCGGAAATCTCGGCCACCACCCGTTGCTGCGCGCCGGTCAGCTTGAACGGCAGCGTCTGGTACAGCCGGTCGACCAGGCCGCCGGCCTCGTTGCGCACGGGCAGCGCCTCGGCCTCTTTGATGCGGCGCGCGGCGCGGGCCGCCGCCAGCGACAGCTGCTGGGCCAGCAACTCGTCGAACTTGATGCGGCGCCAGGCCGGATGCACGCGTTCGAGCAGCGCCGATTCGGACTCGCCCTGCGCCGGCGTGTGCAAGGCGCGGATCGCGGGCTCGAACGGCGGCAGGTCATAACGCGCCAACGCCTCGGGCGGCAGCGTGTCGGACAGGTCGGCGCGATCCAGCGCCTGGGCGATGGCACGCCGCAGCGTCAGTTGCGGCAGGCCTTCGGTGGTGGGATAGACGGGGGTCAGCGCCGTGGGCAGGGGCGCGTCGGCGTTGGTCATGCGCGGGTGCACCATCTGGCGCCCGAACAGGCCGCCGCGGACTTCGCCGCGCGCGCGCAGCCGCTTGCCCACGCTGACTTGCTTTTGCTGGCTGGGGTAGAAATTCAGCCAGCGCAATTGGAGTTCGCCGCTGTCGTCCACCAAGGTGGCGGTGAGCTGGCGCCGAGGCCGGTACAGGACCTCGGATTTGGTGATCTCGCCTTCGACCTGGCCGGGAAAGCCGGGCCGCAGGTCGCTGATCGGCACGATGCGGGTTTCGTCCTCGTAGCGCAGCGGCAGGTGCAGCACGAAGTCCTCGGGCAGCACCAGGCCCAGGTTACGCAGCTTGCGCTCCGTATCCGTCATGGCTTTGCCGGCGCCTTTGGGTTCGGCGCCGGATCGCTTGGTTGCCACGGCCGCGGCCGGCATATGGGATGAAACCCCTGGCAAATCGCGCGTGGTCTGGCCTTACAGGACCAGGATCGCTTCGACCTCGAACTGCGCGCCCTTGGGCAGGCTGGCCACGCCAACGGTCGAGCGCGCCGGGAACGGCTGCGGAATCAGCTCGGCCATGATGGCGTTGGCAGCGGTGAACTTGCCCAGGTCGGTCAGGAACAGGGTCAGCTTGACCACGTCGTTCAGCGTGCCGCCGGCGGCTGCCACCACGGCTTCCATGTTGGCGAACGCCTGGCGAACCTGGGCGTCGAAGTTCTCGGAGACCAGGTCGCCCGTGCCGGGCTCAAGGCCAATCTGGCCCGACAGGTACACAGTCTTGGTGCCGGTTGCGGCAACCGCTTGCGAGTAAGGGCCGACGGCGGCGGGCGCGGCGTCGGTATGGATGATTTGCTTGCTCATGGGCGGAATCCTTGGGTGACGGATAGAAGCTACAACTATCGGATTTTAATCGGCAATAGGGTTTTGCGAAACCCCGGAACCTTCCATCTTACCCAACCTTCGGTGCGCCGCCGATGTCCGCGCGACTGGCCCACAGCAAGTCATAGAGCGCCTGCGCGGCCAGCGGCAGGCTGCGCCCCTGGCGCCACACCAGATAAAGCGGCCGCAACAGCGCCTTGCCCGCGAGCGGCACGATAGAGAGGTCTGCGCCGCCGAAATGGAACAGGGTCATCGCCGGCACCACCGCCACGCCCAGGCCGGCGCGCACCAGCCCCGTGACGGTGGCCAGGTGCTCAACCTCGAACACCGGCGGCGGCGCGTCCGCGCCGAAGGCGGCGTCCAGGTGCTTGCGCACGCTGCTGCCGCGCGCCAGCTGGATCACCGGATATTTGGCAATATCGCGCAGCCGCACCCGCGCCGCCCCGGCCAGCGGGTGATCGGCGCGGCACACCAGGAAATAGCGGTCGGCGTGCAGGAATTCGCTGTCCAGGTCGCTCATGTCCGGCCGCCGCGAGGCCACCGCGAAATCCACCTGGCCGTCGCGCACCATGTCCAGGCACGGGTCGAGCAAGGCATCCCGCAGGTGCACGGCAATGCCGGGATGCTGCGCCCGAAACTGCGCCAGCAGTTGCGGCAGCCAGCCCGCCGCCAGCGACGGCAAGGCGGCCAGCGCCACGCGGCCGCGGCGCCGGGCGGCGTGGTCGCGCAGGTCTTCCATGACCAGGTCCATGTCCGCCAGCAGGCGCCGGGCCGAGGCGTCCAGCACCCGCCCTTCGGCGGTCAGTTCCACGTTGCGGGTGTTGCGGTCGAACAGGCGCAGGCCCGCGCTGTCTTCGAGCTGCCGGATCAGGGCGCTGAAGGCCGGCTGGGTCAGGTGGCAGCGCTGGGCGGCGCGGGTGAAGTGCTTTTCGTCGGCCAGGGCCACGAACGCGCGCAATTGGCGGGCAGACAGATTCATGGCTTTTCTTTATGAATTGATCCGATATTTCTATTTTACTGATGATCGAGCGCTGCCTATAGTGGGGTCCGGTTTTCCCTGCGCACCGAGCTTGCTGCCCGCCGCGCCTTGCCTGGACCCTTTATGCCTTCCACTCCCCTGCTCATCGGCTGCGCTTCGGGCTTTTCCGGCGACCGCAGCGACGGCGCCGCCGCCGTGGTGCGCACGCTGGCCGCCCGGGGCGGCGGCACGCTGATCTTCGAAACGCTGGCCGAGCGCACGCTGGCGCTGGCCCAACTGGCGCGCAACCAGGACCCGCAGCGCGGCTACGAGCCGCTGCTGGACGACCTGGTCGCCCCCGTGCTGGCCGACTGCCTGCGCCATGGCATCAACATCGTCAGCAACTTCGGCGCCGCCAACCCTGTCGCCGCGGCCCGCCGCATCGCCGAACTGGCCGCCCGCCAGGGCCTGCCCGCCCCGCGTATCGCCGTGATCCACGGCGACGCCCTGGAATCGCCCGCGCAGCGCGACCTGCTGCGCCAGCGGCTGGGTGCGGCGCTGGACGGTGTCGACGTGGTCAGCGCCACCGCCTATCTGGGCGCCACCGAGATCGCGCAGGCCCTGGCCGCGGGCGCGCAGATTGTCGTGGCCGGCCGCGTGGCCGACCCGTCCTTGACGCTGGGCCCGGCGTTGGCGCACTTCGGTTGGGACCTGGCCGACTGGCCGCGGCTGGGCCGCGCCACCATGGCCGGCCACATGCTGGAATGCGGCCTGCAGGTCACCGGCGGCTACTTCTGCGTGCCGGGCCTGAAAGAAGTGCCCGACGTGCACGCGGCGGGCTTTCCCATCGCCGAGATCCAGGCCGATGGCGAATTCGTCATCGGCAAGGCGGACGCCACCGGCGGCGCGGTCGATGCGCGCACGGTCAAGGAACAGCTGCTGTACGAGGTGCACGACCCGGCCCGCTACCTGACGCCCGACGTCGTGGCAGACCTGTCCCAGGCCCAGGTGCGGGACCTGGGCGGCGACCGCGTGGCCGTGCGCGGCATCACCGGCCATGCGCGGCCCGACGAATTGAAGGTCAACGTCTGCTATCACGGCGGCTGGCTGGCCGAGGCCGAGATTTCCTATGCCGGCGTGCAGGCCGAAGCGCGCGCCCGGCTGGCCGCCGACATCGTGCAAAAACGCCTGGGATCGGCCCTGCGCCTGCGCGCCGACCTGATCGGCGCCATCAGCATCCTGGACGATGACGCCGGCGCGTTGCGCGGCGCGCAAGCCGACGGCCACGGCCGCGACGTGCGCCTGCGCATGGCCGGCGAACACGCCGACCGCGCGGTGGCCGAACGCGTGCTGCGCGAAGTGACCGCGCTGTACACCTGCGGCCCGGCCGGCGGCGGCGGCGTGCGCACCGCGCTGCGCCCGCGCCTGAACATGGTGTCCTGCACCATCCCGCGCGACGCCGTGCACAGCGGCTGGCGCTTCCTGGAAGAGATCGCGCAATGAACCCTGCCACCGCATCCGGGGCGGCCGCGCCCCAAGCCGAATCCCCCGTGGCCGTGCCCCGCGTGGCCGTGCCCTTGTACCGCCTGGGCCACAGCCGGTCCGGCGACAAGGGCGACATCTCCAACCTGAGCCTCATCGCCTGGGACCCCGAGTGCTACGCCGTGCTGGCCGAGCAGGTGACCGAGGCCCGCGTCGCCGCCTGGTTCGCCTACCGCCACCCGGTGCGCGTCACCCGTTACCTCTTGCCCACCCTGCACGCGATGAACTTCGTGCTGGAAGGCGTGCTGGACGGCGGCGTCAACGACGCCCTGAACCTGGACGCCCACGGCAAGAGCCTGTCTTTCCGCTTGCTGGACATGCAGGTCCTGGTCAGCCCCGCGCTGGCCGACCGGCTGCCCGACATCCCGGGCGACCGCCCCGCCCCCGCCTGACCTTTACGCCTGTCTCTTATACACATCTCCGAGCCCACGAGACAGGCAGAAATCTC
>ERZ1032107.44-NODE-44-length-25369-cov-14.800782_pt1 | contig 25369 bp, 17 predicted proteins | sample MGYA00516713_ERZ1032107 | MGnify/ENA primary metagenome ERZ1032107 (study PRJEB33718, sample SAMN03160116) | human skin metagenome | collected 2014-04-10 | study: EMG produced TPA metagenomics assembly of the PRJNA266117 data set (Human skin bacterial metagenome...
GCACCCGGTTGGCCACCGCCAGCAGGTATTGGCCGGCCTGCGTCAGGCGCAGGCTGCGACCTTCGCGCAGCCAGACATCGGTGCCCAGCTGCTGTTCCAGCTTCTTCATGCTGTGGCTCAGGGCCGACTGGGTCAGATTCAACACGCCCGCGGCGGCTGTCAGTGACCCCTGTTTTTCGACCTGCTGGACGATGCTGAGGTGGATGCGCTCAAGCATTCAGATGATTCTCGCTCATGGATTCGTGAAATAAAACCATTTTACTTCATCACCCCCCTCCTCTAGCATGCGCTTCCGGCTTGTTGCTGCACCTGCACAAAAGCAGATGCGGCGCCGCGTAGATCCCTTCAAGTGAAGCAAAAATGACACGCCCCCTCCGTCTAGTCGCAGTTTCCGGCGGACTGCAACGCCCCTCCAAGTCTGCGGCCCTGGCCGAGCACCTGCTGGACCTGATCGCTGACGAATTCCCCTGCGAACAGCACCTGGTCGAACTGGGTCAGCTTGCCCCGCAACTGGCGGGCGCGGTCTGGCGTTCGCAACTGCCCGACACGGTCGAGCGGGAACTGAGCATCGTCGAGCAAGCGGACATCCTGGTGGTGACCACCCCCGTCTACCGCGGCTCTTACACGGGCCTGTTCAAGCATTTCTTCGACTTCATCGACCAGGACGCCCTGGTCGACACGCCCGTCCTGCTCGCGGCCACCGGTGGCAGCGAACGCCACGCCCTGATGATCGACCATCAACTGCGGCCGCTGTTCAGCTTCTTCCAGGCGCGCACCTTGCCGCTGGGCGTTTACGCCACCGACAAGGATTTCGTCGACTACCGCCTGCAAGACCCGGCCCTGATCGAACGGGCCAAGCTGGCCATCCAACGGGCATTGCCCTTCATCGAACTGACGCGCGATCTACGCGCCGCCCTGGCGCAAGAAGCGGTCGCGGCCTGAAAGCCAAGGCCCCCACTGCCCAAACCAGCGTTACCGCCCTGCAGACCTTTTTAAAAACTGGCACACCCAATCAAAATGAGCAACGCGTTCACCTTCAGCATCAAAAGCATCAATTTTGATGAAAATTATCAGCCGTCTGACAGTACGCGCATCACGACCAACTTCGCCAATCTGGCCCGGGGTACGAGTCGCCAGGAGAATCTGCGCAACACCCTGAAGATGATCGACAAGCGCTTCAACAGCCTGGCGCATTGGGACAACCCCACGGGCGATCGCTATTCGGTCGAAGTCGAGATCATTTCCGTCGAAATGAACATGGGCGCCGAAGGCGGCGATGCCATTTTCCCGCTGATCGAGATCCTGAAGACCAACATCGTCGACAAGAAGAACAACGAGCGCATCGAAGGCATCGTCGGCAACAACTTCTCGTCGTACGTGCGCGACTACGACTTCAGCGTGCTGCTGCCCGAGCACAACAACAACAAAGCCACCTTCAGCACGCCCGACAATTTCGGCGAACTGCACGGCAAGTTGTTCAAGCACTTCGTCAATTCCAGCGCCTACAAAGCGAATTTCAGCAAGCCGCCCGTCATCTGTATCAGCGCCTCGAGCAGCAAGACCTACCAGCGCACGGAAAACCAGCACCCCATCCTGGGCGTTGAATACCAGCAGAACGAATTCTCGTCGACCGACCAGTACTTCGAAAAAATGGGCTTGCAGGTCCGCTACTTCATGCCCCCGGGCAGCGCCGCGCCGCTGGCCTTCTACTTCCAGGGCGATCTGCTGGGCCACTACACCACGCTTGAGCTGATCAGCATCATCAGCACGATGGAAACGTTCCAGAAGATTTACCGCCCCGAGATCTACAACGCAAATTCCGCCGCGGGCAAGCTCTATCAACCGAGCCTGAAGAACCAGGACTACTCGTTGACGCAAATCGTCTACGACCGCGAAGAACGCAGCCAGCTGGCCGTCAAGCAAGGCAAGTTCACGGAAGAACACTTCATCAAGCCGTACGCCAAGACGCTCGAAAACTGGGCCGCCAACGCCGCCCTCTAATCACTCGAAACACACAAGACCACAGATCATGAAAAAACTTCTGCCCACTTCCACCGCCGGCAGCCTGCCCAAGCCCTCCTGGCTGGCCCAGCCTGAAAAACTCTGGTCGCCCTGGAAGCTGCAAGACGAAGAACTGGTCGAGGGCAAGCAAGACGCCCTGCGCCTGGCCCTGCAAGAACAGCAACACGCCGGCATCGACATCGTCAGCGACGGCGAGCAAACCCGTCAGCACTTTGTCACCACGTTCATCGAACACCTCAGCGGCGTCGATTTCGAAAAGCGCGAAACCGTCCGCATCCGTGACCGCTACGACGCCAGCGTGCCCACCGTCGTGGGCGACGTCAGCCGCCAGAAGCCGGTGTTCGTCGAAGACGCCAAATTCCTGCGCCAGCAGACCAAGCAGCCCATCAAGTGGGCCCTGCCTGGCCCCATGACGATGATCGACACGCTGTACGACGGCCACTACAAGAGCCGCGAAAAGCTGGCCTGGGAATTCGCCAAGATCCTGAACCAGGAAGCCCGCGAACTCGAAGCCGCAGGCGTCGACATCATTCAATTCGACGAGCCGGCCTTCAACGTCTTCTTCGACGAAGTGAATGACTGGGGCATCGCCACCCTGGAACGCGCCATCGAAGGCCTGAAATGCGAAACCGCCGTGCACATCTGCTACGGCTACGGCATCAAGGCCAACACCGACTGGAAGAAGACCCTGGGTTCGGAATGGCGCCAGTACGAGGAATCGTTCCCCAAGCTGCAGCAATCCAACATCGACATCATCTCGCTGGAATGCCACAACTCGCACGTGCCGATCGACCTGCTCGAACTGATCCGCGGCAAGAAGGTCATGGTCGGCGCCATCGACGTGGCCAGCGACAAGGTGGAAACGCCGGAAGAAGTGGCCAATACGCTGCGCAAGGCGCTGAAGTTCGTGGATGCGGACAAGCTGTATCCGTGCACGAACTGCGGCATGGCGCCGCTGTCGCGGGCGATTGCGAAGGGCAAACTGCTGGCGCTGAGCGAAGGCGCGGAGATTGTTCGCAAGGAATTGCAGGGCTGATAGCCCGATGAAGCGGGATGGGGGTGGAGGGATTGAAGCGGTAGCTTGGTTGTTCTCCAAACCCATTCCCCATGAAAAAAGGCGCCGAGGCGCCTTTTTTCATTTGCTGCGAAACCACCCTCAACGATCGAACAGACTGTCCTCGCTCTGGCAAAACGCAACCCAGCTTAAAACCCTTGTACTACACCCTGGTGCGCTGGACCACCTCGACATCCAGCCCCGAAAACCGCAGCCGCCAGGAAGCAGCTTCCCGGTCGTCACTGTCAGGCCGGGCGCTGCGGTCTACGCCCTCGAAGGCGGTTGCCACATGCCGCAAAATGTCAATCTCGAGAGCATCCGAAGTGGCGGCTCGGACCAGTTCGGGCCAGGACAGCCAGGCGGCACGCGAGTCACATGCACCTGCGCCCGAAAAGCGCGCAGCGTAGCGGGCTACGACCAGAATGACTGGCTTCTCAGCCTGCTGACATTCGGCCACAGGCATGCCGACCGCCATCGCGATGTCGGCCGACGAGCGCTCGCCTACCCAGGCCGCGACGCGTTCAACCCATTGGTTCGCGGCGAGAAGGTTCCGCTTTCGACTCTCTCGTTCCCGGAGCGATTTGCCAAAGATGTCGTGCCACTTCAGCTGTACGAGCGCCACGGTGCCGCTTACCTTGTCCTGCACCACAGCATCGACATCGGTTAGCAGGGTACCATCAGAGCGCCGGAGCGGGACACCCGAGGGCAGCATGACATAGCGTGGCTCGTTGAAGATTGCGGCAAGATCGGAGCGAAATACCGCTTCCCGGCTATCTACCGCGCGATCCCAGTCACCGCGGTAGCATGACCTGAGATGCCTCACGACACCAACGAATGGGTTCAGCAACGCCGAAAGCGATGGAGCAAGGATAAATTCGCGCCCCATGTCCACGTAGAAGGGGAACGGCGTGTCATGATGCAGCAGCACCTCATCTATGGACTGGCAGTCAAGCGTCATGGCCTGCGATACCGCTCTGATCCATGCGGGTTCAAGCCCCCGCTCCTGCCATACGCGGTCAAGGTCATCGCGACTGATGAACATGGTCAACAGGTTGCGTAGGTCGACGCCCGGATGAGTCGTCTTGAGGCGAGTGGCAAATTCAATGTGGTGCAAAACGGCAGCCGCGGCAACGCAGCATGCATCCTTCCACTCTCGAAAGGTCTTCCCGCCGATCATCGCGCCATCGGGGAGAGCTTCGGTCTCGTGCCAAATAGGCTGGAGATCTCGTACCCGCTCGCGGCTACGCTCAAACAGTTCCTCGTCGCCTGTATATCGAATGAACCAGCCGCCCATGTCGGTCCCCGACCTCTTGTCAAGCCGCCTTCGGAGTCGCTTCAGCTGGCCCTTCGCCAAATCAAGCTCCCCCCGCACGTCAGCGGCGTCAAGCCTTTGGAGGCCCAACCACGCCAATGCTTCGCGGTCGGCAGCCTCATGTTCATCGGATACGACTTCGATGCGCATCTTCGAAGCACCGGTAGTCGTGTGACTAAGCCCGTACCTCTCCAGACTAGCTAGTCGGTGTAGCCAAGTCAGCTGTCCGCATCGCAGCAGATGGCCCTCCACGATTCTGGTCCACCCAGGGGAGGACGGCCCCCAAGGCATAGGCCCCTCGACCTCGGCAACCCCCTTCAACAGTGGCTTCAACGCGGGAGCGGCGCCCGCCAACATCCAGTGGCGCGCCTGGTCTTGCTGCCGGAGATGCTTTCGGTTAGGGGCCATCTGGAAGGCAAAGGCGCACATGTCCAGCGTCCGGAACACCTCCGTGATGGCCAATCGCTCGTAGCCCGCAAAGTAGCTGGCTGCGCGCGTTTGCTGGTCGACCAGCATCTTCGAAAGGAGATCAACGGCTGGTTGTGTACTCATCTGGCTGGAATGAAAGTGAATATTTTGGCTGCTTGTGCCGCTGATTATTCCAAGCGGTTTAGATGGCTGCGACAAAAAAAGTATCAAATATCAGAAACTAGGGGCGAGACTCCCGCGGCGGCTTACTGCGCAGCACGGACAGAGCGCCCACCATCGCCGGAAATGCACAGGTGCCCCCGCACGAGAGCAGTCGATCGTTCGCCTGAAGATCAGTCATAGTCAACTGTCAGGAACGAACTAACCTTCCGGGTCAGCGCGGGCAGATCGGAAACCTCACACTCCCAAACGATCAGAACCTGCCAGTCCAGGGTGTCCAGAGCCATCACTGCCTGACCATCGCGTCGAATATTGCCCTCTAGCTTATCCAGCCAGAACTGCGCGTTTGATTTTGGCGTATAGGCAAATCTGCATCCGGCATGCCGATGCCAGAAACAGCCATGGACAAAAATCACCTTCTTCAGACGCGGAAAAACCAAATCCGGAGAACCCGGCAGGTCCTTGCGGTGCAGCCGATAACGGAAACCCATTCCGTGGACAAGCTTGCGGACGACCAGTTCCGGCCTAGTGTTCTTTCCCTTGATGCCTGCCATCATTCGGGAACGCTTTTCAGGTGAAACGATATCCATTAGTGCCTCTACCGGGGCCACATATTCGCGGATATCGGGGCGAGGGTGCTTGCCACGCCGAACTGCCGTTTCGTCATCAATCTCGTCATAGGCACCATCCTCGTTGATTCGATCGAGCTTGCGAACGCCTGCCGAACGCTAAGAAGAAAAAATATCCATGTGAAATTCATACAATCATGAAAGCGCACCCAACTTGTGCCTTCCCTGGCTCTCAGGTTAGACACGCTGGCGACTTCATTACACTATGACACAATGCAGCATTTGGCGCCCGGTAGACAAATCATCAAGCCGGGTTGCGGTGCGTGGTATGAACAGGCCTCAGACGCCAACCTCATGCACTCCATGCAGGTGGCCCTGCCGCAGGTTCCCTATGAGAGATACCGGATGTCCATCCAAACCGAGCTGCGAAAGTCGCAGTCCAGCAAGACCTACGAAAGGCCCGACACCTCGGCTGCCGACCTGCCCTCCTCGACTGGCAGGAATTCCCGCGCCTCGACCTCCGACCACACGCTGATCCGCGATAAGCTGCAGCGCATACAGAACGGCGGAGAGATCCGCTACATGGATATGTTCGCCGGATGTGGGGGCATCTCCCTGGGCTTCCTGACCGCCGGCTTCACGCCGGTCGCATCCATCGAAATGGACCCGTGGGCTGCAAAGTCACACGGAGCCAACTTCGGCTCACGCTCTGTCGGGGGTGACAAGGAAGCGCACCATACCCCCCGCGACGCGGTAACCGAAACCGCAGACACCGTCTTCAGCGATCTGGGGCTGCAGGGCGCCGCGGACCGCCAGATCGACGTCCTCGTCGGCGGACCACCCTGTCAGGCGTTCGCCCGTGTAGGCCGTGCCAAGCTCCGCGAGCAGGCGCGCCTGCGTGAAGAGGTTACGGCAGACCAGGCATTCCTCGTAGACGGTCGGGTGAGCCTGTGGGAGCGGTACGTCGCGTTCATCCGGGCGACAAAGCCTGTCGCGCTATTGATGGAGAACGTGCCAGACATCCTGAACCATGGCGGCACCAACGTTGCCGAGCTGGTTTCGAAGAGCCTTGCCGACGAGGGCTACGACGTTGCCTATACGCTGCTGAACTCCGTCTGGTACGGGGTTCCTCAGATGCGAGAGCGGATGATTCTTGTCGGCATCCACCGGTCTGCCGGCATGAAACCCCGGTTTCCCGTGCCGACGCACCACCTCGTTCTGCCCTCCGGCTATACCAGCTCCAAGAATGCCGCGCGCCGCGTGCTGAAGGCCGAAGGCTCAGCGCACCACCGCTGGATCCCGGACCCCGCACCAGACTCTCCCGCGGCCACCTCGGCCTCCGACGCCCTTGCGGATCTCCCGCCCCGGTTTGCCAGAGAACTGCTAAGTAGCGGCGCCATATGCCGCGGGGCAAAGGATCCGGCAGAGCCCGTCGAGTACACGACAAAGAACCCGACAACACCCTACTCACGTCTGATGCGGGAGTGGAAGGGCTTTGCGACCAAGTCCACGACCGGCCATGTGTTCCGATACCTCCCCCGGGATTACAAGATCTTTGCCGAGATTCAGCCTGGCTGGGAGTACCCGCAGGTGCATGCCTATGTCGAGCAGAAGATCGCTACTTGGCTAGCCAACCGTAAGAAGCGCGGCTTGCCTACAGATCCGCGAAACGTGGATGTTAGTTCCTATATCACGGCTTGGCGCATTCCGTACGACCCGGGAAAGTTTCCGAACAAGTGGTGGAAGCTCCGCGCTGATGCCCCGGTACGTACGCTCATGGCGCACCTCGGCAAGGACTCCTATTCCCACATCCACTTTGACTCGGATCAGGCACGCACCATCACGGTACGCGAGGCTGCACGGCTCCAATCTTTCCCGGACGGTTTCGTTTTCAAGGGATCCATGAACCCGGCATTCAAGCAGATCGGGAACGCCGTGCCGCCGCTGTTTGCCTATGCCATCGCTCGTGGAATCCGGGAGTGCCTGGGCGCCCCCAGGACGCCAGACATGCGCGTATCTCTGCTGGGCCTGGACCCGTCACAGATCAAGACCACAGAGGGAACGAAGTGAAGTTCACCATCCTCCGACTGCTGAAACCGTCCGAACTGGGCATGTTTCATGAATACCGCCGTCAGGGGAAGGAACGCGCCAAGCAGCGCGCCATCAACTTCGACTGGGATGTCGTCGACACAGTCTTTCCATCCGCCGAAGACCAGGACATCATCGCCATCAACTGCCGGCGCCTGGAAGACGAGCACACCGTCGTAGAGGTTGCCTCTTGGCTGAAACGGCAGCACCGAAACTGGAGATTCGAAGGCGACTGCCCGACGAGTCCCTTCTACAGATTTGTCGACCCTGGCGTTCTGTTTGCAATGGTCGTAGACGCCTCGACTACCCCGGCCAATGCATCCTGGGTTGTCGTCCCCGCAGACCACCCGGCCCGTTCTTCAATTCTCGGCCATGGAGAAAGCGCCCGGCTAGGCAAATCCGCAATGATCGCGTTGTACGGTGATGAGGGCCAGCACAGCCAGGCAGTGCTCTCGGATCACTTCCCGCAGCTATTTAAGGAGGTAAAAGCAGTGTCCGTGACGTCATACAAAGAAAACGACAACAACCGCAACGACGATGACGCTGCACCGGACCCGCTCGGTCTTTTCAAGATCCTGGCACGTGCCGGGCACAGCCTGCCCAGCGCCGTGGCCGATCTGGTAGACAACAGCCTGTCACATGGGGCTCGGGAGATCGACATCACCTTCCCTAATCCCAATGCGAGCGGCCGGTGGATGTGTATTCGCGACGACGGCACAGGCATGACCCCACCGGGTCTGCGCGACGCCATGACGATCGGGCACCAGCGTGAATATGAGAATGGAGACTTGGGCAAGTTCGGCTATGGGCTGAAGGGTGCCGCCTGGTCCCAGGCTGATCGACTGACAGTAGTGTCGAGGGCTGCTGGAAACGAGAGCGCGACCCTCACCTGGGACAAGGAACATCTTGCCAAGACGCGCCGCTGGGCGATGCTGAGCGACCCGGTAGCTCCCGAGCATGCCTCGGCAGTAGACATCGGCGACTCGGGCACAGCCGTGCTGCTCACGCAGATGCGGCCCTCAATGGAGCCTGCCAGGGGCAAGGCAGATTCCCCCTATGCGCAGGAGCTCGCTGCGATCAAGTCGCACCTCGAACTGGTCTTCCACCGATACCTTGAAGGCAAGGCGCGCGGGCGCGAGAAGGTCGTCATCAGGCTGAACGAGGACGTACTGCGCGCCAATAACCCCATGGGGCACCCGCTAACGAAGGAGTATGACCAGCATCGCATCGAGCTTCCGGGCCTCACGCCGGATAAGACGCCGGCACTCTATGTTCGAGCTTATGTCACACCGAATGAGGCAGAGTTCGACGAGTACATCAAGGATTTGCCACCACTGGAGCAACGCGTCGAACGCGACCGCCACACCCTGAACGGCCGGGCTAACGATGCACAGGGGTTGTACTTCTATCGGCTTGACCGGCTTATCAAATGGGGGGGCTGGGAAGATCTCTTCGCCAAGGATGAGCACACCAAGCTGATTCGCGTCGCAGTCGACTTCGACAGGCTGGCAGATGAGCAGTTGCAGGTAGATATCAGCAAGCAGCTCATTCGCCTGCCCTTTGCGATCACTAAGCCCCTCGAAGCCCTGATCAAAGGCCCTCGCGCAGCCGCCCGCCTCCGATATAACAAAAAGGAAAAGCCAGCGCCGGCACCGAAAGGAGGCGGCCGTGCTGTATCGCCGACAATCACGCCAGCGCCGGGCGGCTTGATCCCTCCAACAACAGCTGCGGGAGCCCCCCCTGCTACAGCCCCAGCAACGAAGAAAGACAGGACTTCAATCCGCCTCGTCAGCAGCGGCGACAAGCCATGGCAACGCAAGACCGGATTCAAAGGCGAAGAAGTCGAGGTCACCCCGCTGATGCCGACGCTGGTGACGCTCGTGCAGCTCATCGACAAGGATGCCGAGGTCAAAACTGCTCTCTCTGAATTCCTTCGCGCACTGGAGACAGCCGGTGTCCCGGACCAGTTTTCGGACAAGGCCTGATGCAGGTCCGACTTCCGCTTCCCCTCACGCTGAAGCCCAGGCTGGCCCTGTGGACCGACGGAACCGCCTGGACCAACTGGTCCCGGCATGAAGCTTATCTGAGGTCTCAGCCCAAGTGGAAGCCGCACCAGATTGCGTCGATCGCGGAAGAGTCACTGCGGATCATCTCAAAGACAACGCCCATCGCTCGTCCGGAATTTCAGTGCCGCGGGCTGGTCGTCGGCTACGTCCAGTCCGGCAAGACGGCCAATTTCACCGCTGTAGCAGCGCGAGCGGCTGATGTTGGCTATCGCCTGATCATCGTTCTTTCCGGCATCCACGATTCGCTGCGGAACCAGACACAGCAGCGCCTGGACCTGGAGCTTGCGGGAACCGGCGTCGACTGGATCACGCTGACCGATGAGGCTGCAGACTTTCGCGAGCCGAAGGTGGCCGACGGATTCGCATCGACGGGTACCGTTCTGATCGTCGCCAAAAAAATCACGCCGATCCTGAAGCGGCTCAATCAGTGGTTCGGAAAACTCGAAGGCCGCCTTGCTGATGTACCGGTTCTTCTCATCGATGACGAGGCCGATCAGGCTTCCATCAATACACGCGGAAATCGACGTGATCCCAGTATCGACGCGGACACCGAACCGGATGCCGACACGGCCCCGTCACTGACCAACGCGCTAATTCGCGACATTCTCAGCAAGATTCCGCGGGCTACATACATCGCCTACACGGCGACGCCATTCGCCAACATCCTTATAGACCCGGACGCCAGCGACAACCAGGTCGGAGAAGACCTGTTCCCCAAGGACTTCGTCGTGCAGCTTCCGCGGCCTGACGGCTACACAGGGACCGAGGAGCTTTTCGGCATCAGTGCGCAAGGGCGTGACGTACTCCGCCCCGTAGACCCGGCGGATGTGAAGGCTCTGAAGCCGAAGCAGCGCAAAAGGAGTGAGACGATCGTTGCCCGGGGTCCGCTGGATCTACCCCAGTCGCTCGCCGATGCCCTTCTGACGTTTGCACTGGCCGGCGCCATCAGGTTGCTGCGCGGCCAGTCGGGCAAGCCGAACACGATGCTGGTGCACGTATCCCAGCTCCAGCAGGACCAGTTGCGCATTGGTGAAGCGATCGAGGAACAGATCAGCAACTGGTTCCATCATGAGAGTGCCGAACCCGGTGTACTCAAGCAGATGTTCCGGTCAACGCTCACAGGACTGGGACAGGTCGATCTGCCCTGCAGCGAAGAGGCTCTCCTGGAAGAGGCAGTGACGAACTTGGCCCGTCTGATCGTCGTTGTGCTCAACAGCACGACGGGCGACGAACTGGAGTACGACGCTAAGCCTGGGCGACAGCTCGTTGCAGTGGGCGGCAATCGGCTGTCGCGCGGCCTGACTCTTGAGGGACTGACAATCGCCTACTTCCTGCGCACCACAACGCTGGCGGACGCGCTGCTGCAGATGGCCCGCTGGTATGGTTTCAGGACAGGCTATGAAGACCTGATCCGCATCTGGACAACCGAGGGCATCGCTCAGTGGTTTGTGGAACTGGCGCTTGTTGAGGAATCCCTGCGGGATTCCATCACAGCACTGAACAAGGCCGGCCGCAGGCCAGACCAGATGGCCATCCGGATGCGCGCCCATTCAAAGCTCCTGCTCACCAGCAAGAACAAGAGCAGGATGCAGGCTGATGAAGCTCAGTCATGGTCTGGCGAGAACCCGCAGACAATTCTGTTTCCCATGCAGGATCGGGAATTGCTGGAACGGAACATCGACCTAGCGTCTGCCCTGCTGCGCCAGCATCCTCCGACGCAGGATGCACACGGCGGCGCCATCGCCCACGATGTGCCGGCCGAGGACATCGCACTGTTCCTGCGGCGGTATGAAGGACACCCGAACAGCATTGCGTTTCAGGGCGCAGAGATTGCTGACTGGATCCTGGAACGCGCTGAAGGGGGGGAGCTGACGAACTGGACCATATTCGTAGCCAACCCGCAGCGGGAACGCGCGGTTCTGCTAGGTGGAAGGCCGTTCGGCCTTGTTCAACGTTCGTTGCAGGCCAACGAATCGATCGGCATCCTTATCGATCCTCGCCATGAAGGTGTTGATCTGCATGGCGGGCCGGAAAACTACCGTGCTGCCTTAGGCTTCAATGCACGCGCAATGCGCGAGGACCGACCTGCGCAGCAGGGCTTGCTCCTGCTCTATCCCCTCGATCCCGAACCGCTCCGCGCGCCAACACAGGCCGTGCTGGGCCTCGCGTTATCGCTGCCCCGCACAGCAGACGGCGATCAAAGGTTTGTCGTGAACCGTGGGGTCCGCAATGGTTGAGATAACACAGGACCGCTGGGCAAGCTTGCGCGAGCAGCGGCTTCCACACGAGCCCATCTACGAACAAGCTGCAGAAGACATGGAAGCGGCGTTGATCGGCGTGTCAGACGACGGACGGCTGCACCTGCTGCTGGCAATCGACATCTCCCCGAAAAACCTGCCGCCAGACCTGCAAAGCCTTCAGGTCCGCACCCTGGAAGGCGAACAGACCTGGCTGGATGTCTCCGCCCGCAGCCACCACGAAGAACTGCTTACGCTGGTCACCAACAAGGTCCTCCATGCCATCCGCATCGAAGGCCGCGATCCTGCTGCCTCAGTTGAACGGATCATCGACGACGTGCGCGCGGCATTGCGCCCGCTCACACCTGAGCTCAGCACGGCAGAGCAGATCGGCCTATTCGGCGAACTCTGGGTGCTCTCGAATGTGCTGTTTCCGACCCTCGGCAGCCGGGTCTGCCACCTCTGGAGCGGCCCGGAAAGCGAGCGACACGACTTCGTCGGACAAGGCGTCCACGTCGAAGTAAAGACCACCACGCGATCGGAGCCGAAACATGAGATTTCCCGCCTCGATCAGCTCAAGGCCCCCGCCAGCAAACGCCTTCTGTTCGTGAGCGTGATGCTGGAGAAAAGCCTGGGCGGCGATGAAACCCTGGCAGACCGCGTCGATGAAATTCGAGAGAAGCTGGGATCGGATGGGCGTGCGCTCGATGCCTTCGATTCACGCCTGGCTCAACTCGGCTGGCATGAAGGACTTCGGCAGACGGGAGCCTTGCTGCGGTTCACATTCCGCGACGTTCACGTCTTCGAGGTTACCGGCGACTTTCCCAGGCTCCCCGATGACTACTTGCCGCCACTTGGCGTGACGGGAATCAAGTACAGCATCAACGTCGGAAGCCTCCCGTCGCTCGAAGTTTCCGAAGTCCGGGAAGTTCTTTTGACCGCCTGATGCGCCACCGCGGGGCTGTCCACCTTTTTACCGTGCAGCATCGCAAAGGCATAAACCTTCTTCAGGATGTCACGGACATACACCGCGGCTGCGGGAGCCACACGAACCTTTATCTTTATTGCAGAGAGCACGCAGGTCATCTGCGGTGATCTCGCTGAGCTCTCGGTTCTCGAAAGCCGGCAGGATGTCCCGATTGGCGATGCTCTTTCGCATGGCCCAGTGCTATTAGCCATTCGAGCAGCCACAAGCCACTTTCCGGTTATCTAGTAATTCCCCATAGAAGTGTCGCTAAGAATATGGAGATCACTGTTGTGTACCAGCAGCCTCCATGCCGTCGAGAAATATCCGCGCACGAGCAGAACATCGCGATACCACGGGAAAGCCATTTCGGGAGATCCCGACAGATCAAGCCGATGAAGAGGACCTGAACTCCGCAGCAAATAGAGCATGTCGGAGTCTCAGCTCAGGTCCGGTGCTCTTCCCGCGTATGCCGGCCGTCATCCGGTTGCGTTGTGGCGTGGTCGGAAACTTCATTAGCGAATGGCACGCCCCACCCAGGAACGCCAGCTTGAACGCGCCTTGGCATCAGCAAATCACCTAATAGTCGCAACATGTGGTTACTATCATGTTACTTTAGGGGGAAATTGGTTCAGGAGGGGCGTCCGAGGAAATGCTTTCGAAATTCTCTGGCTGGTTATCGGCCATTCGGAAAACCGCTGTGGCGTTCGACCTTGATCGGTCATCAAAGTTGATGGCAGGCTAATGGCACGCGATTACCCGCTTCCGCCAAGCGCGGCCAGTCTGTCGGCATCAATGCGTGACCTTGGCTACTCGTTGGAGACGGCGGTTGCCGATCTGATCGACAACAGCATTTCCGCAGGCGCCACGCACATCGATATCCTCTGCGATGCAACGGGTTCCGAACCGATTCTGGCCATCCTCGACAACGGCAACGGTATGGACGCCAGCGAGCTGTTGAAGGCCATGCGGCATGGGGCAGTCAATCCGAGGCAGCAGCGTTCCCCGAAAGACCTCGGGAGGTTCGGGCTGGGCCTGAAGACAGCATCCTTTTCCCAATGTCGTTCCCTCACGGTGGCAAGCGCCAAGGACGGCTCGATCAGCGCGGCAGAATGGAACCTGGATCGAATCGACGCGGCGGACGAATGGCTTCTATCGATTCTCGATGCCGAGGACATCACTGCCCTGCCTTATCTCCAGCGCGTCGGCAGTCATGGAACAGCAGTCATCTGGAAGAACCTCGACCGGTTGACCGAAGATGAGGCCGGCAGCAGACGCGACGAGATCATCAGCGAAAAGCTGGATGTTCTGGAAAGGCATCTGGGTCTCGTCTTCCACCGATTCCTCGCAGGCGAAATCCGAGGCGCACAGAAACTGGCGATCTCCGTCAACGGACATCCCGTGGAAGCTTTCGATCCATTCTGTCGAAAGAACAATGCCACTCAAATCCTGCCGGAAGAGATCGTCCGCATAGGTTCGGCCGCGGTTCACCTTCAGCCATACGTTCTGCCTCACCATTCCCGGCTGGGGGTGCGCGAATACGACTACTACCAGAGCCGCAGCGACTTCATCTCGAATCAAGGAGCCTACATCTACCGAAACGGTCGACTCATGGCTTGGGGCGACTGGTTTCGCTTGATACCCAAGGGCGAGGCAACCAAGTTGGCTCGAGTCCAAATCGACTTCCCCAACAGCCTGGACGAGTCTTGGACCATCGACATCAAGAAGTCGCGTGCACGGCCCCCATTGCCCGTGCGCGAACGGCTGCGCCAAATCATCGGGCAGGTATCAGGAAGAAGCACGACGGTTCACCGCGGTCGAGGACGACGCCTGTTCGAGGAAGTATCGGCACCTGTGTGGGAACGCTACGCCGATCAGGGGGGCATCCGCTATGCGCTGAACGGTGCTCATCCGCTGGTTCAACGTCTGGCGGAAAGACTCGACGAAGCCGGCCGCAAGAACGTTGACCTGCTCCTCGAATCGATATCCGCCGCACTGCCGATCGAGATGATCTATTCCGACTACTCCAGCCACCCGCGTGAAGTCAGTCAGGTACCAGTCGACGATGCTGCCCTGCAGCATCTTCGCGATCTGCGGACCGCCCTATGGGGAGATGGACCAGGGACCGCCAGCATGTTCCTGGAAATAGTCCGATCCACGCGCCTTTTCGAGCGGCACGAGGGAACCGTCGAAAGATTCATGAGGGAGGAATTCAGGTGACAGCAAGACAGCACGAGAAGGAAAAGGGCTTGGTTCAGGCCTTGATCACGGCGTTCGAGGACCAGAAGGAGGTCCCCTCGAAGGCAGACGTCGAGGCCAGAGCCGCACTCCTTGCACCGTTGCTCGGTTACAGCGGCGATCTCCGCTCGGCGGTGGAAGAAGCGATGATCGCCATCGACACCTCGATGGGAGAAGGCGTGTCCCTGGTCGATCCGGATGCCAATCACGATGAAGATTGGGTCTACAAGCGAAAGGGCATCGAGTGGACCTACTCGAACGCCTACGAGGACTATCTGAGGGGTGAAAAGTGGCAGCCGACGCTCGTTCAATCACTGAGCGACGTGGCAACCAAGATTCTCGGGCTGCTTCAGGATCCCAAGAGCGAGGGTGCATGGAATCGGCGGGGGCTCGTGATCGGCCACGTTCAGTCCGGCAAGACGGCCAACTACATGGGCGTGATCGCCAAGGCTGCGGACGCGGGTTACAAGTTTATCGTCGTCATTGCCGGCATTCACAATAACCTGCGGAGGCAGACTCAGGAGCGGATAGACGAGGGCTTCATCGGGCGTTCGAGCGATCCAAAAAACAGGGTTGCGATCGGCGTTGGAAAGAGAAAGGGCTATCCCCAGCCTGCGACGCTCACCAATGTCAACGAAGACTTCAATCAGAACACTGCGGACAACAGCGGCTGGAAGATCAACGACTTCAGCAAGCCCATCATCCTGGTGATCAAGAAGAACGTCAAAACGCTGGAGGCCCTGCACAACTGGTTGAAGGGTCTGAATGCCCAGGGTGATGGCCGCATCTCCGATGTCCCCATGCTGTTGATCGACGATGAGGCCGACAACGCGTCCATCAATACCAACAAGGAAGATCTCAAGCCGACCCGTACCAACGCAATGATTCGCCAGATCCTCAGTCTGTTCGCGAAGTCCTGCTATGTCGGCTACACGGCTACTCCCTTCGCAAACATTTTCATCAATCCGGATGCTTTCGACAGCGACGTCAGGGAGGAACTGTTCCCACGGGACTTCATCTATTCGCTCGACGCGCCAACCACCTATTTCGGACCAGAGAAAGTCTTCCTGAACCCCATTTCCAGCGCATCGATCCTAGGCAAGATTACGGATTGCGAGGGCTATCTTCCTTTCTCTCACAAGAAGGATGATCCTGTCGTCGAGCTGCCACCTAGTCTCTACCGCGCGTTCGACCAGTTCATCGTCGCCAGGGCGATCCGGAATCTGCGGGGGCAGACCGGAAAGCACTGTTCCATGATGATCAATGCTTCGCGCTTCGTCTCCATTCAAAAGGAGATCAGAAACTTCATCAGCATTCGCGAACGCCGGCTTCGCGAAGCGGTCAAGGCAAACTACATGATGCCGGAGGAGGTGTCCTCCAAGAATCAGTACATGTCGGCGCTTCGGGAAACCTTCGAAAGCGAGTTCGGCGATTGCGAGTTCGATTGGGACGACGTGAAGACCGCCCTTTGGGGGGCATTCGAACATCTTCGCCTCTACGTCGTGAACAGCAAAACCGAGGACGTCCTTGACTTCAAGCGATACGAGAAGGAAGGCATCGGTCTCACCGCAGTTGCGATCGGTGGTCTGAGCCTTTCGCGGGGCTTGACCATAGAAGGGCTGACCGTCAGCTACATGTACCGGAACACTCGCATGTACGACACCCTCATGCAGATGGGCAGATGGTTCGGCTACAGACCAGGCTTCGAGGATCTCTGCAGAGTGCATCTCGGCGGTGATTCGATCAATTGGTACGGATTCATCGCAAACGCTTCCGACGAACTGCGAGAGCAGATCAGGCAAATGCGCCGGGATGGGATAAGCCCGAGAGACTTCGGCCTGTATGTTGAGCATCTTTCGGACAGCCTGCTGATCACGGCAGCCAACAAGATGCGCGACGGCGAAACCGTCATCCTCAATCAGAACTTCACAGGAAAACTGGTCGAAAGCAGCACGCTTCCCACCAACAGGAAGACCAATGAGGATAACGAAGAGCTGATCAAGGAGTATTGGAAATCTGGCTTCGGCCGTTCAGTGACGCCGACCGAGAAGGGCTGGTTCATTCACGACGTTGACGTCGAACAGATCGAGTCATTCATCGTCCGCTTCCGAGCGCACAGAAAATTTGCCCCCACTAAGTCACATGCTCTGACCTATTTGCAGGCCATATCGGACAAGTTCGACAGGAAGGGCGACGTTCTTCTCGTGTCTAAGGGGCCAGGCATTCCCGAGGAGTTCGTGCTCGGTGCGCAGGATCGCACGGCAGAAGGCGCCAAGGACGGTGAATGGCTGCTTGCAGGGTATCGCCTAGCCAGTCGGGGCGATGAGAAGCTGGGATTGACCAGCGACCAGGTTGCGGACGCTATTCGCGTCGCTTCCGGTGACGAAAAAAGCAAGACCAAAAAGACATCGGATCTCCACTACCGCATGGTGCGAAACAAGCCTCTGTTGATGATCCACGTGCTGGAACCTACCGACGTGGCAGTCCAGGCTCTTGCCGGGCAGCGTGTTCCGGCGTTCGGCATCAGCTTTCCCCACGGCCTGTTCGGCATAGAGACGAAGGTCGTTGCCAATCGCGTGTGGATTGAACAGATGTACAGGTCCTTCGAGGACGATCCTGATTCCGAGGACGATTTCGATGAGTAAAGCCACTCCCTGGGAAGGCATTGCCAAGCCTTCGATCGACTACAACGTCAGGCGAATAGCATGCACATCCGGAGTTTCGCTCTACTGGGGCAGAAACTCTGATGGCCAGTCCCTGATGCTGGTGGAACTGACTGGCGATCACACCCCGCAGTTCAGAAAGGAAGCGACCAGGGTCCATGGCATCGGACTGGATCTCCGCGCGGGCGAGAGCGCAACCCAGCAGAGGCTCGTGCTGACGCTCGCTCGGCATGCCGACCAGGATCTGTTCCTAGTGCTGTGCGAAACCATCGTCTCGACTCTCTCATCGATAGGTGATTCGCAGACTGCGCTGACGCTGGTATTGATTCATCTGAAGCGTTGGAAGTCCTTTCTGTCCGGTAAGAATGCGCGGCTGCTGTCGGACGCCGAGATTCGAGGTCTTTATGCCGAGCTTGTCGTTCTTCGCGCTCTGTACCAGCACACCCTTCCACAGCAGGCCGCGGTGGCGGCATGGCGCGGGCCTGACGATGCACATCAGGACTTTCTCTTCGGCGATTCGGCAATCGAGGTCAAGTCTCTCTCTGGCCATGAACGCAGTTGTGTGCGGATCTCGTCAGAGGACCAGCTGGAAGGCTTGACCGAGAACATCTTTCTCTACACCGTTCGGCTGAGCGAGCTGGCCGATGCGGAAAACGCTTACTCTCTAAACGAACTGGTGCAAATGATCGAGGACGAACTGGAGTTTGCCGAAGCCCGGGAGCAGCTCGCCGACAAGCTTGGAGCCTGCGGCTACGTTCCTGTCCCGGAATACGACAAACCCAGGTTGCAAGTTGGAAAGCGTCAGGCCTATAGAGTAGGACCGTCCTTTCCCAAGCTCGTCAGGTCGAAGATCGCGAAGGGCTTGGCGAGGGTTTCATACGACATTGAGCTCGAGGCGATCACCGCCTTCGGATGCGAAGACCACGAAATTTTCGGAGAGCCATGAATGGATGCCACGCCGGAAGAGTTCTTCAATGATTTCCGACAGGAGCTGCTCGCCGGCGCCGAAGCAAACGGCAGCTTCCTGCTTGCGGAATTCATGGAATCGGTTACCAAGGAACTCGTCGAAACAGGCTTCACCGAAGGCTTCGAGTTCTGCCACTACAGGGCCCAGCGCGGCATGCGTGTGGACGGTTATTGGTTCAACGACGAGGGCGTGCTGGACTTATTCGTCGCCGATTTCGACAGTCGCAGTGAACTGGCGTCGCTGTCCCGAACCGAAGTGGACGCGGCATTCAAGCGCGCCACCAACTTCGTCGAAGCGAGCATCGGCAAAGGGCTGGCCAAACAGCTGGAAGTGACCTCGCCGGAATACGGCTTGGCACGGCAACTCGAGGACCGCAAGGGCGTGATTCGCCAGATCAATCTCTTCCTCATATCCGAGCGTGCGTTGAGCGGAAAGATCCAATCGCTGGCAGAGACGGAGGTTGCGGGCATCCTTACCAGCTTCCACATCTGGGACTTGACGCGCCTCATGCGGCAGCGTAGCTCCCGCAGTCATAAGGAACCGCTCGATCTGGATTTCGAGGCCATGTTCGGAAGCGGAATTTCCTGCCTGCCTGCTCATCTGGGCGAGGACGCCTATCAGTCTTTCCTGATCGTCATGCCTGCCGCAATTCTGGCGACGCTCTACGAAAAGTATGGTGCGCGACTTCTTGAACAGAACGTGCGAACCTTTCTCCAGGCCCGTGGGAGTGTGAATCAAGGCATCAGGTCGACCATCATGACCGAGCCCAACATGTTCTTCGCTTACAACAACGGCGTAACCGCGACGGCCCAGGGTGTGCAGACCAGGATGACCGACACCGGGCTCCAGATAGTGGGCATCACCGATCTCCAGATAGTCAACGGAGGGCAGACCACCGCTTCGCTCTTTCACACGCGCAAGCGCGACAAGGCTGATCTCGCACGTATCTTTGTCCAGATGAAGCTGTCGGTCATCGACAGCGAGTCGAGCGAACTCGTCGTTCCTCGCATCTCGGAGTACGCCAACACTCAGAACCGTGTGAACGCTGCGGATTTCTTCTCGAATCATCCGTTCCATGTCCGCATGGAGACCTTTTCGCGGCGGCTCTGGGCTCCTGCGCAACGCGGGGCCCAGCGCGAGACCCGATGGTTCTATGAGCGGGCCCGAGGGCAGTATGCGGATGCCCAGTCCAAGCTCAACGCAGCCGAGCAGAAACGCTTCAAGGCCGAGCATCCAAAGCCACAGATGTTCACGAAGACCGACCTCGCAAAGTTCGAGAACGTCTGGGACGACCATCCCAAATGGGTCAACCTCGGCGCACAGAAGAACTTCGCCAAGTATGCGTCCCGCGTGGGCAAGGAATGGGAGAAGTCCTCGGACGGATTCAATGAGTTCTACTTTCGCAGGGCAGTGGCCCGAGGCCTGATTTTCCGCGCCGCGGAACGCGTGGTATCCGCCCAGTCTTGGTACAACGACTACCGTGCCAACATCGTGGCCTACACGCTTGCATCGCTCAACGAGATAGCGACTCGCCGCTGCAAGGTCTTCGACTTTCTGAGCGTGTGGAACGCACAGGGCGCCGGCGACCTGCTCAACCGCACCCTGGCAGTGATCGCAAAGACCGTGAACGACGACATCATTCATCCGCCCCAGGGAATTTCCAACATCGGTGAATGGTGCAAGAAGGATGCGTGCTGGGTTCGCATTCAGGAACTGATCGGGAAAATGGAAAAGAGCCTTCCTCCGGATTTCGACGAGTTGCTTGTTTCCGCCGAAGACCAAGCGACCGAAACCAAGGCCGCAAAGCAGACTCAGAAGATTGACAACGGCATAGAAGCCCAGCGACGCGTTCTTGAAATTCCAGCCAAGGAATGGAAACGCCTGCACGACGCCCTGTCGATCAAGTTTCTTCTGAATCCCAAGGAGATAGGCGTGCTCAATGTCGCCATGCAGATTCCCGCAAAAATCCCTACGGAAAAGCAGTGCGCCGTACTGTTGGGAACTCTTGAAAAAGGCCGACTGGAAGGGATTGCCATCAGCTAGGCTAGAGAGCACTCCCTCGAAAATGCACCGACTTTTGTTTCATTGTTTGAGGTTTGCGCATGCGATTACTCCTGCCAATACACCAAAAAATGCGGTGCTTGATATGAAAATTACTGAGCCATGAAATCATCATTCTCTAAACTTTCATATGCGTTCGCGCTCACCGAGAACTTGATGAACTCGTTTGGTCTCCCCCTGTTGGTTGCCCAATTTTCCCTCTACAGCGGCCGAGGGAATGAAAGAAGCGGGCCACGACCTTCGTGGATTATGGTGTCAGACTACACTTTCCCTTGTAGATGCGAATATGGTTCGCAAAGAACTGTTGGGCTGATAGCCCACTGAAGCGGGATGGGGGTGGAGGGATTAGCGGTAGCTTGGTTGTTCTCCAAACCCATTCCCCATGAAAAAAGGCGCCGAGGCGCCTTTTTTCATTCACCGCGAAACTACCGCGGCTTTATTCCCACTCAATCGTCGCAGGCGGCTTGCTCGACACGTCGTAAACAACCCGATTGATCCCGCGCACCTCATTGATAATCCGCGAAGACACGCGAGCCAGCAGCGGATGCGGCAGCGGCGCCCAATCTGCCGTCATGAAGTCAAACGTCTGCACGGCACGCAGGGCCACGACATACTCATACGTACGGCCATCGCCCATCACGCCCACCGATTTCACCGGCAGGAACACGGCAAAGGCTTGCGAGGTCAGCTCGTACCAGGTCAGGCCGCTGGCTTCGTCCTTGGTGTTGCGCAGTTCTTCGATGAAGATGGCATCGGCACGGCGCAGCAGTTCGGCGTATTCGTGCTTCACTTCGCCCAGGATGCGCACGCCCAGGCCGGGGCCGGGGAACGGGTGGCGGTAGACCATCTGCGGCGGCAGGCCCAGGGCGACGCCCAGTTCGCGGACTTCGTCCTTGAACAGTTCGCGCAGGGGTTCGAGCAGCTGCAGGTTCAGGGTGTCGGGCAGACCGCCCACGTTGTGGTGCGACTTGATCGAGGTGGCCTTGCCGGTCTTGGCGCCGGCCGATTCGATGACGTCGGGGTAGATGGTGCCCTGGGCCAGCCACTTGGCGCTTTGCTGCTTGCCGGCTTGTTCCTGGAACACTTCGACGAACTCGCGGCCGATGATCTTGCGCTTGGCTTCGGGGTCGGCCACGCCGGACAGCTTGCCCATGAATTGGGCGGTGGCGTCGACGTGGATGATCTTGACGCCCATGTTCTCGGCGAAGGTCTGCATGACCTGCTTGCCTTCGTCCAGGCGCAAGAGGCCGTGGTCGACGAAGACGCAGGTGAGCTGGTCGCCGATGGCCTTGTGGATCAGCGCGGCAGCCACCGACGAATCGACGCCGCCGGACAGGCCCAGGATGACTTCGTCGGTGCCGACCTGCTCGCGAATGCGGGCGACGGCTTCGGCGACGTAGTCGGGCATGTTCCAGTCGCCCTGGCATTCGCAGATCTCGTTGACGAAGCGGGCCAGCATGGCCTTGCCTTGAACGGTGTGCGTGACTTCGGGGTGGAACTGGACGGCGTAGAAGCGGCGGTCTTCGTCGGCCATGCCGGCGATGGGACACGACGGCGTGGACGCCATGATCTTGAAGCCCGGGGGCAGCTCGGTGACCTTGTCGCCGTGGCTCATCCAGACCTTGAGCATGCCGTGGCCGTCGGCGGTGGTGAAGTCTTCCAGGCCTTCCAGCAGCTTGGTGTGGCCGTGGGCGCGGACTTCGGCGTAGCCGAATTCGCGGTGGTCAGAGAAGCTGACCACACCGCCCAGTTGCTGCGCCATGGACTGCATGCCGTAGCAGATGCCCAGCACGGGAACGCCCAGCTCGAACACGGCGTGGGGCACGCGCATGGAGCCTTCTTCGTAGGCCGACGCGTGGCTGCCCGACAGGATGATGCCCTTCAGGCCCTGCGCCATTTGTTCGCGCACGAAGGCGTCGTCGACGTCGCCCGGATGCACTTCGGAATAGACGCCGGCTTCGCGAACGCGGCGGGCGATCAGTTGGGTGACTTGCGAACCGTAGTCGAGAATGAGGATGCGCTGGTGCATGGAGACTCTACCGGTAAGGAATGAAATCGCTGTAAATAAAACCGCACCGGCAGACCCGCTGACTGATTTTGCGGTTCTGCCGGTGCGTGATGCATGACATTGTAGTTGACTGTACGGGGATCAGTCGGCGCGGTAGTTGGGCGCTTCCTTGGTGATCTGTACGTCGTGCACGTGGGATTCGCGGACACCGGCGGAGGTGATTTCCACGAATTCGGCCTTGGTGCGCATGTCGTCGATGGTGGCGGCGCCGCAGTAACCCATCGAGGCGCGGATGCCGCCGACCAGTTGGTAGATGATGGCCAGCACGCTGCCCTTGTAGGGGACGCGGCCTTCGATGCCTTCGGGGACCAGTTTGTCGGCGTTGTTGGCCGGGTCCTGGAAGTAGCGATCGGCCGAGCCGTCGGTCATGGCGCCCAGGCTGCCCATGCCGCGGTACGACTTGTACGAACGGCCTTGGAACAGCACGACTTCGCCCGGGGCTTCTTCGGTGCCGGCGAACATGCCGCCCATCATGCACGAGAAGGCGCCGGCCGCCAGGGCCTTGGCGACGTCGCCCGAGTAGCGGATACCGCCGTCGGCGATGAGGGGCACGCCCGTGCCTTCGAGCGCCTTGGCGACTTCGGAGATGGCATGGATTTGCGGCACGCCGACACCGGCGACGATGCGGGTGGTGCAGATCGAGCCGGGGCCGATGCCGACCTTGACGCCGTCGGCGCCGTACTCGACCAGCGCGCGCGCGGCGGCGGCGGTGGCGATGTTGCCGCCGATGACTTCAACCTTGGGGTAGTTCTGCTTGACCCAGCGCACGCCTTCCAGCACGCCCTTGGAGTGGCCGTGGGCGGTGTCGACGATGAGGACGTCGACGCCGGCGGCAACCAGCTTTTCCACGCGCTCTTCGGTGCCGGCACCCACGCCGACCGCTGCGCCGACGCGCAACTGGCCCTGGGTGTCTTTGCTGGCGAGCGGGTGTTCGGTGTTCTTGACGATGTCTTTGACGGTGGCCAGGCCACGCAGCTCGAAGCCGTCGTTGACGATCAGCACGCGCTCGAGGCGGTGCTTGTGCATCAGGGCCTGCGCTTCATCGAGCGTGGCGCCTTCTTTCATGGTGACCAGGCGTTCCTGCGGCGTCATGATGTTGCGCAGGGGTTGGTCGAGGTTTTCTTCGAAGCGCAGGTCGCGGTTGGTGACGATACCGACCAGCTTGCGGCCTTCGACGACCGGCAGGCCCGAGATGCCATGCTGGCGCTGCAACGCAATGGCGTCGCGCACTTTCATCTGGGGGGTGACAGTGACCGGATCGATCACGATGCCGAATTCGTGGCGCTTGACGCGGGCGACTTCACGGGCCTGGGCGTCGGCGGACAGATTCTTGTGGATGATCCCGATGCCACCTTCCTGGGCCATGGCGATGGCCAGGCGGGACTCGGTGACGGTGTCCATGGCGGCGGACACGAGGGGGATGTTCAGGCTGATGTTGCGGGTGAGGCGCGTGGCCAGGGAGGTGTCGCGCGGCAACACCTCGGAATACGCAGGCACCAACAACACATCGTCGAAGGTGAGCGCTTTTTGAACGAGACGCATGGGTAACTCCGGGCGCAAAGCAAGATTATACGCCGCCTGTGTGTTTTGACTAGGTATTGACCCTAGGTCGGCGCAGGATTTTTGCGACTTTTTTCATGGGCGTGGCGCGGTCGCGACTATTTTTACCCGGATCATATTGACAGACGCTTTTCGGCGGATCACAATGCATCCCATCAAATTTACCCGGGCAAAATTTAACCCGTACCGCCATGACCACGATTCCCTCCTCCGCCGCAACGCCCGCGGGCGCCCTGCACACCGCCTTTGAAGGCCACCGCCTGCTGGCGCGTGGGCCGCTGGCCGATATAGCGCTGACCGTGCGGCAGACGTCGGCCGCCGGCAGCGATGCCGCCATCCTGGTGTTCGATGACCAGACCGGCAAGCAGGTCGACCTGGACCTGCGCGGCGACGATGCGCAGATTCGCCAGCGCTACCAGCCGCAGCCGATCGCCAGCGCCGCGCCAGTGGAAGACGCGGCAGAAGCCGCCGACGCTGCCCCGCGCGGCCGCGGCCGGCCCAAGCTGGGCGTGGTGCCGCGCGAAGTGACGCTGCTGCCGCGCCACTGGGACTGGCTGGGCGCGCAGCCCGGCGGCGCCTCGGTGGCGCTGCGCAAGCTGGTGGAACAGGCGCGCCGCGACAACGAGGCGCGCGACCAGCAACGCCAGCGCCAGGAGGCCGCCTACCACTTCATGTCCAGCATGGCGGGCAACCTGGCGGGCTTTGAAGAAGCCACGCGCGCCCTGTATGCCGGCGACCGCGAGCGGTTCGCGCGGCAGTTGGCCGACTGGCCGCAGGACGTGCGCGACTACGCCATGCACTTGGCGTGGGCGGACGCGGCGGCGTAGGCGGCGAGATGACGCGCGGTATCCGGATAGGCGGGGCCCTGTCTCTTATACACATCTCCGAGCCCACGAGACAGGCAGAAATCTC
>ERZ1032107.45-NODE-45-length-25281-cov-14.419884_pt1 | contig 25281 bp, 21 predicted proteins | sample MGYA00516713_ERZ1032107 | MGnify/ENA primary metagenome ERZ1032107 (study PRJEB33718, sample SAMN03160116) | human skin metagenome | collected 2014-04-10 | study: EMG produced TPA metagenomics assembly of the PRJNA266117 data set (Human skin bacterial metagenome...
AGATTTCTGCCTGTCTCGTGGGCTCGGAGATGTGTATAAGAGACAGTGGTGGTGTAGAACGCCGCCAGGTTTTTCAGGTCGGCGTTTGCGGGCAGCTCGCCCGCGGCCGCGCCGGCGGTCAGGCGGGCCAGAATGCGGCCTTGCATTTCACGGCGGTTGTCGCCCAGAAAGGCGCCGACCCCGTCGTGGTTGTCGGCGCCGGATGGCGCACCCAGCACGATCAGGCAGCCGGGCGGCGCGCCCGGCGCCGTGAAGCGGTCGGCGGCGGCCAGCAACATGCCTTGCACCGCATCGCGGGCGGTGTCGGCGTCGGTCAGTGCGCGACGCGACGCGGCGCCGTCGGTGTCGCGATAAAGCTGCACCGCTTCACGAAATAGTCCTTCTTTTGAGCCGAATGCGCCGTAGAGGCTGGGCGAGTTGATGCCCATCGCAGCCGTCAGATCGGTTAGCGATGCACCTTCATATCCCTTCGACCAGAACACTTCCATGGCCTTGCGCAAGGCCTGGGCTCGGTCGAAGTTCCGGGGGCGCCCACGTTCTGCCATGGGGTGAATTTTACTCGCGAGCGCTATTTTGTGTTGATCGATAAGAAAATCGTTGACGGCCGGGTCGAGCCGATGGATGATATTTGTACTGATCACTACAAATTAAGGATGATCCCATGCAGACTCTGAACGGAAAGGTAGCTTTCGTGACCGGCGGCAGCCGGGGCATCGGTGCGGCGATCGTGCGGCGCCTGGCCGCGGATGGCGCGGATATCGCATTCACCTATGTCAGCGCCGCGTCCAGGGACGCCGCGACGACGCTGGTGCGCGAACTGGAAGCCGGAGGCCGACGCGCCCGCGCCATCCAGGCGGACTCGGCGGATCCGGCCCAGGTCCGCCAGGCGGTGGAGCAGGCCATCGAACAGCTGGGACCGGTGGACGTGCTGGTGAACAACGCCGGCATCTTCCTGGCCGGTCCGCTGGACGAGGTCACGCTGGACGACTACGACCGCACGATGAACATCAACGTGCGTGCGCCTTTCGTCGCGATCCAGGCCGCGCAGGCGTCGATGCCGGACGGCGGTCGCATCATCAATATCGGCAGTTGCCTGGCCGAGCGTTCGGGGCGGGCGGGCGTCACGCTGTATTCGGCCAGCAAGTCGGCGTTGCTGGGCATGACCCGCGGGCTGGCGCGCGACCTGGGCGCACGCGGCATCACCGTCAACGTCGTGCACCCCGGTCCCATCGACACCGACATGAACCCCGCCGACGGTGACCATGCCGCCGACCTGGTGGCGGTGCTGTCGTTGCCGCACTACGGCGAAGTGCGCGACATCGCCGGGATGGTGGCATTCCTGGCCGGTCCGGACGGGCGCTACGTGACGGGCACGGGCCTGGCGGTGGATGGCGGCTACGCGGCGTGACGGGCGAGGGCAGGGCGTTGCGCCGAGGTCGCAACGCCGTCGTTGCCCGCGATATTTGTGGTCGATCTGCGACCGACTTGCACAAATAAAAAAAGCTCCCTATAATCTTGCTTCTTCGCAGTTCACACACAACGAGACGCAACGGCAACAGCGCAAGCCAAGCCCGACCAGATTGAAGTGAATGAATGTGCAGGGCTGTTAGCTCAGTTGGTAGAGCAGCGGACTCTTAATCCGTAGGTCGAGTGTTCGAGCCACTCACAGCCCACCAGAATTCTTGGCACTGCCAATAAAAAAAGCCACCCGATCGGGTGGCTTTTTTTATTGCGCGTCGCTCTGTGTCCTGCAAGCCCTACTCATTCCTTGAGAGCGGCTTCTTCGGCAGGCGGTGGGTGTGGCGTGAGGTCTGATAGGCGACCGACAGGAATATTCCATCAATGGAATTATTCCTTCTAGGTTATATTGGCGGAACGATAAGTTGGCGCCGAGGGGGCAATGGCCTGGGAAGTCGAGTACACAGATGAGTTCCGTGATTGGTGGAGTGGCCTTTCCGAGCGCGATCAAGAATCAGTCGGCGCGTCTGTAGGATTGCTGGAAGTACTTGGGCCGGGTTTGGGTTTTCCACATTCCAGCGGTATCAATGGCTCCAAACACGATCACATGCGAGAGCTGCGAACTCAGTCGGGCGTATGACAAGGCAGTCCCCACGGCGGACCGGTTGTACGACACTTACCTGGATGAGCTGCGAAAGGAAGGGCTGATCAATGGCTAATAAATTCGAAACCCTGCGGACGGCGATGTCTCCCGAGTCACGTGCACGTTCGAAGGCGGCGACCGAGCGGATGCTGCGTGAGATGCCGCTGCACGAATTGCGGCAAGCTCGTGGTTTGTCTCAGCAGGTCTTGGCGGAAGTGTTGCATGTGAAGCAACCCTCGATCGCCAAGATGGAGCGTCGCACCGATATGTACATCTCGACGTTGAGAAGCCATATCGAGGCGATGGGCGGGAAGCTTGAGGTGATTGCGAAGTTCCCCGAAGGCTCGGTCAAGATCACCAATTTTGCTGATCTGGAAGAGGATCGAGCTTCTGTTGAAGCGTAGACTTTCCGATTTGCTTCACGGTGCCGACCTCCAGACGGCACCGCTGCGCTACTTCGTCGCCTAGAAATCCCCCGCCATTGCCACAGCCCGGGCCTTGCCCTGTTCCAGGGTTTCCGGCGCCAGCGCATCCCAGGTGTGTTCCACCATCAGGCTGCGGACCTCTTGCACGCCGATGAATCTCAACCAGAAGTCGATGTAGTCGGCCTGGTGCGAGAACCCGGGGCTGGGTGCGCTCGCGCCTTGACCATGGCTTTGTCCGCGCACGTGGATCGTCAATGCCCGCTTGATCTGCAGGAGCGGCCCGTAGGCCTGGCCATCGAAGGTGAACAGCAGGTTGCGCTGGCTGACCAGGTCGATCAACTGCTTGAGCTTGTACGGGTAGCCGAAATTCCACATCGGCACGCCCACGATGATCCGGTCGGCTTCCTGAAAGCGCCTGGCCAGCGCTTCGATGCGGGTCCAGGCCGAGGATTCGGCATCGTTCAGCGGCGTTTGCGAGACGCGCTTGTACTTGGCGCCGATGGCCTGGCTGTCGAAGTCGGGCAAGTCTTCTTGCCAGACATTGAGCGTATCGACCTCTAGCGACGGACAGGCCTGGCGGCAGGCGTCAATGAAAGCGTTGGCGATGGCGATGGACGCGGACTGTTCGCCGCGGGGGGAAGAGACGATGTTCAAGAGACGCATGTTGGGGACCCGGATAAGTGGCGTGTGCGATGACGGTGCCGGAGATGGGCCATGGCCTGCCGGCGCCATACGATTGCAATTGCAATCGTATGGGCGAGATTGTATCGCCACACGATTTAATTGCAAACGCAACATTGCGGTGGGGGCTCGCCTGACGCGGCGACGGGCGTCAGGCGGGTGGGCCGGGTTGACGAGCGCTTGCCGCCCGGCCCGCGTGTAAATTAATATTAAGAATAATTCGCATTTCATGTGATGAAATCACTCCGTGAAAAGCGCCGCGCCAACTCCCCGCCCGCCCAACATGTCCGCGACCTCCGCCCAGCCCATCGAAGTGCTCTATGGCGACCATCACGGCTGGCTGAGGGGTTGGTTGCGCAAGCGGCTGGGCAATGCGTTCGATGCCGCCGACCTGGCGCATGACACCTATGTGCGCATCCTGGCGTCTGGCGCCACGCCGCAGCCGGATCAGTCGCGCCGCTACCTGACCCAGATCGCCAATGGCCTGCTGATCGACCTGTATCGGCGCCGGGGCCTGGAGGCCGCTTACCTGGAGGCCATCGCGGCGTTGCCCGAGGCGCTGGCGCCGTCGGAAGAGACGCGTGCGCTGGCGCTGGAAGCGTTGGTCGAAATCGATACCATCCTGCACAAGCTGCCGCGCAAGGCGCGCATGGCGCTGTTGCTGTGCAAACTGGATGGGCTGGCGTACCGCGAGATCGCCGAACGGCTGCATGTGTCGGTGTCGTCGGTGGAAAAATACGTCGCGGCTGCGCTGCTGGCGTGCTACCAGGCGCTTTACGATGGCGCGGACTGACGCATTGGGGCGGGTGCCGCCTGTGACAGGGCAGGGGCCGATCGACCCGGCGATCGTGCGGCGCGCGTCGGCCTGGATGGCGCGCATGTGGTCGGGCGAGGCCAGCGCCGCGGATCAGGCCGCCTGTGATGCCTGGCTGGCGGCGCATCCCGATCACCTGCGCGCCTGGACCCGCCTGCAAGTCATGGAAGGCAAGCTGGGCGGGGTGTCCGAGCCCGCTGCCCGGCAGGTGCTGCTGGAAGCCCGCCCGCCGGCATCGGCCGCGCGCCGCAAGGCATTGCAGGCGCTGGGCCTGGCCGCGGTGGCTGCGGGCACGGCCTTTACGCTGCGCGAAACCGGGGGCTGGCATGCCCTGACGGCGGACTATCGCAGTGGTATCGGCGAGATCCGCGAGATCGCGTTGGCCGACGGCACCCGCGTGGTGCTCGACAGCCGTTCTGCGATCGATGTGCGGTTTGACGGGCGCGAGCGTCGCATCATTCTGCTGCAAGGCGAAATCCTGGTGTCGACCGCCGTCGACACCCTGGGCAGGCCGTTGCGCGTGCAAAGCCGGCAAGGTTGGGTGCAGCCGTTGGGGACCCGCTTCACCTTGCGCGACGATGATCGCCAGGCCGTCCTGGCGGTCTACGAGGGCGCCGTGGATATCTATCCCGGCGGCGCGACCCAGGCGGCCCTGCGGGTGCACAGCGGCCAACGCGCGCATTTCGACGTGCACCGTGCCGAAGGGCCGATGGCCGCACGCGAGGCCGATGCGGCGTGGGCGCGTGGGGTATTGGTGGCCGAAGACATGCGCGTGGCGGACTTCACGGCGCAGCTGGCGCGATATCGCCGCGGTTTCCTGCGCTGCGACCCGGCCGTTGCCGACCTGCGAGTGACCGGCGTGTTCTCGTTGCACGACACCGATCGCGCATTGCGCAGCCTGGCGCTGGGCCTGCCGGTGGACATCCGCTATCGCAGCCCCTATTGGGTGACCGTGAGTGCGCGGGCGATGCCCTAGCGGCGCGTGTTGCAATTTTCTTTGGCGGGGAATTGAGGAAATCGTCCGTTCGTCCGGAAGACGTATCAGCCGTAGCACTTCTTCCGTACTTTCTGGGACCGACCTGATGGCCAGCCGCCGCAACGCTTCTTTGCATTTCCTCTTCACCCCCCTGCGCCTGCGCGCTGCCTGCGGGCGGTCGGCGTTTCGTATCGGCCTGGGCCTGGGTGCGGCCTTGCTGGCATCGGCGCCCGCTCTGGCCCAGGTCCCGGGCAGCGGGTCGGCCGCGGGGGCGAATGCCGGGGTGCGCAATTACCGTATTCCTGCGGGGCCGCTGGATCAGGCCCTGACCCGTTACGCCAGCGAGGCGGGTGTCGAGCTGTCGGTGGACGCGGCCTTGACTCGCGGCAAGCAGACGCCGGGCCTGGCCGGCAACTACACCGTGCTGGACGGCTTTGCCGGCCTGCTGCAGGGGCAGGGCTTGCGTGTGGTGCGCGGCAACGGTGGCGCCTATTCCCTGCGGCCTGCCCAGGCCGATGGCGCGACCACGCTGCCGGCGGTGACGGTCACCGGCACCGCGGAAACTGCCTGGAGCGCGGTGGACGGCTATGTCGCCACGCGCAGCGCGACCGGTACCAAGACGGACAGCACCATCCTGGAAACGCCGCAATCGATCTCGGTGGTGACGGCCGATTTCATCAAGGAAAGCGGCGCTTCGCGGTTGAAGGAAAGCCTGGCGTACACACCGGGCATCAACACGTCGCCGTGGGGCGCGGATACGCGTTTTGACTGGACGATCATCCGCGGTTTCGACGCGCAGACGCCGGGCTACTACCTGGATGGCCTGCAACTGCGCAACAACAACAGTTGGGCGGTCTGGCAGACCGAGGTGTACGGCGCCGAGCGCATCGAGGTGCTGCGCGGCCCGACCTCGGTGCTGTATGGCCAGAACGGCGCGGGCGGCATGATCAACGTGGTCAGCAAGCGGCCCACCGACGAGCCGCTGCGCGAGCTGGAAGTGCAGATGGGCAATCACGACCGGCGCCAGGTTGCCGGCGATTTCTCGGGCCCGCTGGATGAGAATGGCAAGGTGCTCTACCGCATCACGGGCCTGGCGCGCGACGCCGAGCTGCCCGCCAGCGGCCTGCCCAACGATCGATTTTTCATTGCGCCGGCGTTGACGTTGAAGCCGTCCAGCGACACGACGCTGACCTTGCTGTCGCACTACCTGCGGGTGCGGGACGGCAGTTCATATGCCAGTTTTCCGGAGATCGGCACGCAACTGCCGAATCCGAACGGCAAGTTCTCGCGCAATACCTATGTGGGGGAGCCCGGTTTTGATCGCTTCAACCAGGAACAGTGGATGATCGGCTATCTGCTGGAGCACCGCTTGAACGACACCTGGACGGTGCGCCAGAACACGCGTTACGGCTATACCAGCGTGGACTACCGACAGATCTATGTGCGCGGCGGCTTCGCCACGGTCAATCCGGATAACCCGGACGATGCGGCCAACTTCCGCCTGCTGGAACGCTATCCGTTCGGCAGCCAGGAGAACGCGCGGCTATTCACCATCGACAACCAGGCGCAGGCCAAGGTCGGCCTGGGCGACTGGAAGCACACCTTCCTGTTCGGGCTGGATTACCAGCATTCTCGCAACTACCAGCGCACGTACAACGATGGCGTGGTCGACCCGATCGACGGCTATTCGCCGGTGTATGGCAGCCGCGTCGAAACGGCGGCGCCCTGGTTCGACGCCACGACCCGCCTGGCGCAGACCGGCCTGTATTTGCAGGACCAGATCAAATGGGGCAATTGGGTGGCCACGCTGGGCGGGCGCTACGACAAGGCTTCTGCCGACGTGGCCAGCAACATCGACGGCTCGCGCACCAAGATTTCGGAGCACAATTTCAGCAAGCGCGCCGGGTTGGTCTACCTGCATCCGAATGGCTTGGCGCCGTATGTGAGCTATGCGGAATCGTTCTCGCCCACGGCGACCATCGACCCCGAAACCAACAACCCGATGCGGCCCGAGACCGGGCGCCAGTATGAACTGGGCATCCGCTATGAACCGCCGGGCGGCCGCAGCCGCTACAGCGCGGCGGTATTCGATCTGCGTCGCCGCAACTACATCACCTACACGCCGGATTTCCTGCCCAGGCAGACAGGCGAAGTCCAGGTGCGCGGGCTGGAGCTGGAGGCCGCGTTCCGGCCGCTGACCCAGATGAATGTGGTGGCAGCCTATACCTACACGCCCAAGGCCGAGATCACGGCCAGCAGCACGCCCAGCGAGATCGGCAAGCAGATGCAGGCGGTGTCGCGCAACCAGTTTGCGTTGTGGACCGACTACCGCTTCGAGTCGGGCATCAAGATCGGGCTGGGTGCGCGCTATACCGGACCGAACCGCGGGTATCTGGAATCTGCGGCGGAAAAGCTGCCCGGCTATACCTTGTTCGACGCGATGGTCGGCTACCAGATGGCGCACTGGAACCTGGCGCTGAACGTGCGCAATCTGGGCAACAAGTCCTACCTCAGCAACTGCAGCGGCGGTGATTGCCGTTATGGTGATCAGCGCACGGTGCTGGCCACGGCGACTTACCGCTGGTAGGCAGATAGCGCATTAACCCAAGCCTTAAGGGTGGTTGCATCCTGGCTAAACCACGGCGGACGGCGGCCTCTCTATAGTGACGGCATCGATTTCCAGGAGTGCCGCCATGTCCGTTGTTGCCTCGCCCGCCGCCTATCCTCGCGCGGTGTTGTTCGATCTGTTGACCGCCTTGCTGGATTCCTGGACGGTCTGGAACGCCGCGGCGGGCTCTGAAGCCCGTGGCCGTGCCTGGCGGGCCGAGTACCTGCGGCTGACCTATGGCTGCGGGGCCTACCAGCCCTACGAACACCTGGTCGAAACGGCCGCCCGGGCCGTTGGCCTGCCGGCCGACGCGCCGGCAGCGCTGGAGGCGGGCTGGGACGATCTGCCCGCCTGGGACGGTGCGCGTGAATTGCTGCAGGCGTTGCGGCCGCATTGCCTGCTGGGCGTGGTGACCAACTGTTCGCAGCGCCTGGGCCACAGAGCGGCGGCGTTGCTGGGGGTGGATTGGGATGTGGTGGTGACCTCGGAAGAGGCGGGTTTCTACAAGCCAGACCCGCGGCCGTATGCGCTGGCGTTGGCGCGCCTGGATACGCCCGCCTCGCAGGCGGCGTTCGTCGCGGGGTCGGGCTACGACCTGTTCGGCACCAGCAAGGTGGGGCTGCGCACCTATTGGCACAACCGGGTCGGGCTGGCATTGCCGGAAGGCGCGCCGGCGCCCGAGGCGCAGTCGCCGCGGCTGGAGGCCGCCTTGCCCTGGCTGGCCGGCTTCCAGGCGGGCAGCACGGCGCGTTGATCCCGGCCGGGGAAAGCGTGGCCCAGGTCCTCCGCTGCCCCGGCGATGGGCTGCCCCAGCAATGGGCTGCCCCAGCAATGGGCTGCCCCAGCAAAGGGCTGCCCCAGCATAGGGCTGCCCGTCAAAGGTACAAAATGTTGCGCGCCGACCGCTGACACCCAAAGCGTGACTGGACTTAACATGGTCCTTGCTGCCGGCATCCGCCGGCGCATCGACAGGATCGTGGAGGTTGTCATGTACTCAAGAACAATACTCAAGCGTATCGCTGTAGTTGCCGCATCAGGGGCGTTGATGGCGGGTTGCGCCACCCAGCAGCAGACCAATACGGCCGTGGGGACAGGGGCGGGCGCCGCCATCGGCGCAGGCATCGGCGCCTTGATCGGCCATGGCACGGGCGCTGCGGTCGGCGCCGGCATCGGCGCGGTGGCCGGCGGCCTGGTCGGCTACAACTGGAAGGTGGTCAAGGAAGACGTGCAAAGCTCGGGCGCGACGTCGCTGGGCATCGACGTGGTCGAGATGCCGGATGGCAGCCTGAAGGTCAACATTCCCAGCAACGTGTCGTTCGATACGGACAAGACAGACCTCAAGCCGGCGCTGCTGCCCGTGCTGGACAGCGTGGCGCGCTCGCTCAACCAGCATCCCGAGCTGCGGGCCAAGGTGGTGGGCCATACGGACAGCACGGGCGCACTGGCCCACAACCAGACGCTGTCGGTGAACCGCGCGCGCAGCGTGACGGACTACCTCTCGCGCCAGGGCGTGGCAGCGACACGCTTGTCGATCGAGGGCCGTGGCCCCAATGATCCGATCGGCGACAATGCCACCGCAGACGGCCGCGCGCTGAATCGCCGGGTCGAGATCTACCTGTACGCGGTCAAGCAGTAGCCGCGCGTGCCGGGCGCCAGGCGCGAAGCTTGCGCGGGCGCCGGCCACGCCTATTTCTGGAGTTCACCATGAGCATGTTTCCCCCTGCCCGCATCGGCACCGACATCGCGGTGGCCGCCCTGTCCGGTTGGCAGGCCGTCGCCATGCGCGACGCCATCGAGAAGCGCTTTCGCTTCGCCAATTTCAACGCGGCCTTCGGCTTCATGGCGCGGGTGGCCATGTTTGCCGAAAAGCTGAACCATCACCCCGAATGGACCAACGTCTACAACCGGGTGGACGTCACGCTGACGACGCACGACGCGGGCGGCGTGACGGAACTGGATGTGCGCATGGCGCAGTTCATGGACGAGGCTGCCGCACAGATGGGGGCGACCGCGCCGAAGGCGGCATCGTAGACGCAGGCGCCGTCCGGTTCGCGTGCCCATAAAAAAACCCGCCGGCATGGCGGGTTTTTCGTGAAACCTGGCGGCCTCAGTTGCGCACGTAGTAGATGCGCATGGCCTGCTGCTTCTGGGCGCCGTCCATCACGCGCAGCACCACGACCTTGGGGGTGAAGCCGTCGGGCAGCTTCAGTTGGCCCAGGGCGTAGTCGTAGCGGTCGACATTGAGCGACGGGCCTTCCGGGGTGACCGTGGCTGCGCGACCGTTGGGGTAGCTGCCGTCGATGGAGAAGGTGAGCGTGCCCTTGAAGGGGGCGCCGGTGCGTTCTTCGCGCATCACCAGCACCTGGTAGTCGAGCTGGCCGGGCTGGCGCTTGAAGGTGGCCGAGCGGATGCCCAGGTTGCCGCCGCGGGGATCGGGCGGCATGGCGTCCTGGAACAGGACCAATTCCTTGTTCTGGGTTTCCAGCTTGGCGCGGGCGTCGGCCAGGTCGGCGGTGAGCTTTTCGTGGCCGGACTTGTTGGCGTCGCGCTGCTGCGTGGCTTCTTCGAGCTGGCTTTGCAGGCGCTGGTTCTCAAGCTTGGAGGCACTGAGTTCGCTGTGCAATTGCTCGGATTGCTCGACAGTCAGGCGCTGCGGACCGTAGTTGGTTTGCAGGAAGAGCACGCCGCCCGCGCCCAGGGCGATGCCCACCAGCAGCAGGACCAGCCAGCGCGGCATGCGGCGCGTGCGTTGGCCGGGTTGGTATACGGAGGGCTTGAACACGGCCCGTTGCGATCTTCCGAACATCCCCATTCCTAGAAAACTTCCTGTGTGTTGCCTGGCTGTGCGCTGCGCGCGCGAGCCAAAGCGTCAGAGAATACCCGGTTAACCCGGGGCGTTGGGCGCGCGGACAAGCCTCGTTGCGCACCTTGATATTGTGAAATATGTGGACATTGGTCGGGACTCAAACCGGGCGGGCAGCGAGCAGCGCGTCGAGGTCGGCCAACCGTTGGGGGGTGCCGACGTCTGTCCATCGGCCTGTATGGCGTGCGCCGCGCACCGTGTCCTGTTCCATGGCTTGCCGGAGCAGGGGGGCCAGTTTGGCGGTCGTGCCGGGGGCAATGCCCGCGAACAGGCTGGGATGGTAGACGCCGAAGCCGGAATAGGTCAAACGGGGTTCGCCGTGGTCATGCACCCGACCATCGGGTTCCAGCACGAAATCGCCCGTGGGGTGGTGCGCCGGGTTGTCGACCATGAGCAGCCAGGCGCTGTCCGCCGGCAGGCGGGCGGCCAGGGCGGGGGCGGTGGCCACGTCCCAGTCGCACCAGATATCGCCGCTGATCACCAGAAACGGGGCCGGACCCAGCAGCGGCAAGGCCTGGGCGATGCCGCCCGCCGTTTCCAGGGCAGTGCCTTCCGGCGAATAGCGGATGCGCACCCCGAAGTCGGCGCCGTCGCCAAGTGCGCGTTCGATTTCGTGCCCCAGCCAGGCGTGGTTGATCACCACGTCGCGGATGCCGGCTGCGGCCAGGCGTTCCAGGTGCCAGACGATCAGCGGCTTGCCGCCGACCGGCAGCATGGGCTTGGGCAGGCGGTCGGTCAGCGGGCGCATGCGCTCGCCGCGGCCCGCGGCCAGGATCATGGCCCGCATCAGAAGGTGTACCCGACGCTGACCTGGCGGTCGTCCAGCTTGTCCAGCAGGCGCAGGAGGGGGGTGAAGACACCATAGCGCTGGGCCACCTGGCGCACGTAGCCGTTCACGCGGGGCATGTGGGCCAGGTAATGGGCCTTGCCGTCGCGGTGGTTCAGGCGCGCGAACACGCCCAGGATGCGCAGGTTGCGCTGCAAGCCCATCCATTCGTAGGCGCGGTGGAATTCGGCGAAGTCGGCGTCTACCGGCAGGCCGGCGGCACGCGCCATTTCCCAGTAGCGGATGGCCCAATCCAGTTGCTGCGGTTCTTCCCAGGTGGTGCGGGCGTCGGTCACCAGCGACGCCAGGTCGTAGGTGATGGGGCCGGCCAGGGCGTCCTGGAAGTCGATGATGCCCGGGTTGGGGCCGTATTGCGGCTGGTCGCAGACCATCAGGTTGGGCGAATGGAAGTCGCGGTGCACCAGCACGGTGGGCTGGTTGCCGTTGCTGGCGGACAGCAGGGCGAAGATCTTTTCCAGGGCCAGGGCGGTCTTGTCGTCGATGGCGGCGCCATGGTGCTTCTGCACGTACCACTCGGGGAACAGCTTTAGTTCGTCGGCCAGCCGGGACGTATCGTAAGTGGCCAGGCCAGTGGTGGCCGACTGTTGCAGCCGCACCAGCGCGGCCAGGGCGTCGCGGTACAGCGATTGCAGGCGGGCGTCGTCCAGGCCCTCCTGGATGCGCTGGTAATAGGTCTGTTCACCCAGGTCGGACAGCAGCAGCAGGCCCTGGTCCAGGTCTTGCGCCAGCACGGCGGGCACGTTCAGGCCGGCATCGCGCAGCAGTTGCCCCACGTGCAGGAACGGGCGGCAGTCTTCGTGCTGGGGCGGGGCGTCCATGACAATCAGGGTGCGGCCGGCGGCGTCCAGGCGGAAATAGCGGCGGAAGCTGGCATCGGCGGAAGCGGGACGCAGCGTGTCCAGCGCCAGGCCCAGCTGGGCGGGCAGGCCTGCCAGCCAGGTGCGGATCTGCGCCAGGCGGGGGTCGTGATCGTTTTTCAAGGAAGATCCGTGTCAGAAGGGCAATATTGCTGAAATTTGGGTTCCGCGCACATAAGGCTGGGCGTCTGGCGCGGCTTCTCTATAATACCGGCTCGTTTCCGTTAGCATTGGCCCTTCTTGGGCGCCGGTGCCTGGTTCCCCCATCGTAAAAAAGGGCTGTTTTCACTCGTGCGCAAGGTTCGGTGGTTGATCCTATCTGCTATCAGCGTCGCCGGGGCCGCTCAGGCCCAGGGCAGCCAAGGTTCGGCTCCCTCGTCGACGTCGATCACCGCGGCTCCCGAGCTGCGCACCTCCCCCGGGCTGCGGATGCACCGCCTGCCGGACGGGAACATCCCTGCCTACATGGAGGCCGACACGATCGAAGGTGATCCGGACTCCGACCTGACCCTGACCGGCGCGGCGCAGGTGCGCCGCATCGACGGCGTGATCAAGGGCGACCGCATCAACTATCGCAAGGACACGGGCGACGTCGACGTCCAGGGCAATGCGCGCATGATGCGCGATGGCACCCTGGTGACCGGTCCGACCGCCAAGTTCAACGTCGACAAGTATTCCGGCGAAGTCGAAAAGCCCAACTTCTGGCTGGGCGCTACTGGCGGCTTTGCCGTGGCCGACAAGGCCGACATTTTCAGCAAGTCGCAGATGCGGCTGCACACGGTGACCTACAGCGGCTGCGCTTGCGAGACGCCGTCCTGGTACATCAAGGCCAATACGGTCGACATCGACTTCGACGAAAACGAAGGCGTGGCCCGTAATGGCGTGCTGTATTTCAAGGATGTGCCGATCCTGGCGTCGCCCTACATGACCTTCCCGGTCAAGAAAGAGCGCAAGTCGGGCTTCTTGATGCCCACGTATGGCACCACCAGCAAGGGCGGCTTCGATTTCTCGCTGCCTTACTACCTGAATCTTGCACCGAACTACGACGCGACCATCCAGCCGCGTTATTTCTCCAAGCGCGGCTTGCAGATGGGCGGCGAGTTCCGCTACCTGGGGTCGAACTTCGGCTCCAGTTATGGCGGCAGCCTCTACGGCGCCTACCTGCCCAACGACAACGTCAGCGGCAACGATCGCTGGATGTACTGGTGGCGTCACCAGCAACTCTTTTCCAACGGCTTCTACGCCGACTGGGATGTTGCCAAGGTGTCGGACAATGATTACTTCCGGGACATTTCCCAGTTGGGCCTGAATCAGGCATCGACCACCTATCTGCCGCAGCGTGCGCGGGTGGGTTGGGCATCGAACTACTGGAATGCTTACGCCCAGGTCTACAAATACCAGACCTTGCAGGATCCCAACGCCCTGCTGACGCCGCCTTACGACAAAGAGCCCGAGCTCTACCTGCGCGGCGCCCGCTACGATTGGGGCGGCTTCGACGCTGAATGGACCTCGACCGCCGTTCGCTTCAGTCAGCCGCTGTTGCTGGGCAAGCGCAACGGTCCCAATGGTGACCGTCTGCAGACGTATCCGACGGTGTCCTACCCAATTGTCCGTCCGGGCTGGTTCGTGGTGCCCAAGGTGGGCGTCAACTACACCCAGTACCAGACCAGTTGGTATAACGGCGACTACCTTGGCTTGAATACCGGGACCGCCAACGCCGGCACCTCGGTCGGCTATCCGCGTTCGCAATCGCGCACCGTGCCGATCATGTCTCTGGATACCGGCCTGATCTTCGAGCGTGACACCACGCTGTTCGGCAAGGCGTCGACGCAAACGCTGGAACCCCGCCTGTATTACCTGCGCGTGCCGTATCGCGACCAATCCAAGATTCCGGTCTACGACACCTCGCTGTCCGACTTCAGCTTTTCGCAGGCCTTCGAAGAGAACATCTATACCGGTGGCTGGGACCGCATTTCCAATGCCAACCAGTTGACCGCCGCGTTGACGACCCGCTGGCTCGACGCCTCGACAGGTTTCGAGCGCGCGTCCCTGGCCGTGGCGCAACGACTGTACTTCGCCGACCAGCAAGTGACCCTGCCGGGCGAAACGCCGCGTGAAAACGTGCGTTCCGACTTCCTGGTGGGCGCCAGTGCCGCATTGACCGACACGTTCTCCACTGACGTCGCGGCGCAGTACAACCCCTACGACAACCGTTGGTCGCGCACCTTGCTGAGCGGCCGCTGGTCGCCGCAGCGCCTGACGACGATCGCATTGGCGTACCGTTATCAGCGTGACCCGCAGACGGGCGTGGCCTACCAGCCCCAGGGCCAGAACCAGGTCAGCCTGGCGGTGCAGTGGCCGTTCACCAAGCGCTGGTATGGCGTGGGCCGGGTTGACTACTCGCTGCGCAACGGGCCTTCCAGCACGGTGAACGGCACGACCGATTCCCCGCGTATCACGCAGGCCATTGCCGGCCTCGAGTACAAGGGCAATTGCTGCTGGGTGGGTCGGATGGTGTTCCAACGCTATGCCGTGTCGGCCACCGACGCCAATACGGCGCTGTTTTTCCAGCTTGAGTTGACCGGACTGGGTTCCCTGGGAACCGATCCGATGAACCTGCTGAATAGAAGTATCCCCGGTTATTCGAACATCACCCCGCCTGTTCCTACCGGGACCACATTTGAAAGGTATGAATGATGCGTAGGTTGCACTCTTTGCGTCGCTTCTCCGGCAACGCGTTGTTGCTGGCCGTTTGCGCCGCCTTCTCCGCCGCGCACGCAGCGGAGCCGACCGGCAAGGCCGGCAAGAACGCGCCCACCGCGCAGAAAGCCGCGCCGCAGCCTGCGGGCGAACAGTTCGTCGATGGCATTGCCGCCGTGGTCGACAAGGATGTGATCACCCTGCGCGAACTGCGCGACGCTTCGCTGCGCATTGCCGGCGAACTCAAGGCGCGCGGCATCCAGGTGCCTGACGACAAGACGCTGCAGCACCAGGTGCTGCAACGCCTCATCATGGAACGGGTGCAGCGCCACGAAGCCGATCGCATGGGCATCCGCGTCGACGAAGCCCAGGTCGACCAGGCCATCAAGACCATCGCCGACCGCAACAAGATCACTGCCGCGCAACTGCGCCAGGAAATCGAGAAGTCCGGCACCACCTGGGACAGCTACCGCAAGTCGCTGCGCGACGAAATCCGTTCGGATCGCCTGCGCCAGCGCGCGGTGGATTCCAACATCGTCATCTCCGATGCCGAAGTGGACGCCTTCCTGAAAGACCAGCGCCGCAACCCGGCGTTCGCTGCTGCTTCGCAGCCGGCCCAGCAGGCCGCGCCGCAGGCGCAGCCGGAAGCAGCGCCTGAACAGGCCGCCGCTGCCGCGGGCCCGATGCTCTACGCCGTGGCGCAGATCCTGGTGCGTGTGCCGGAAGGCTCGTCGCCGGACCAGGTGGCCGCCTTGCGCAAGAAGGCCGAAGATCTGCTGGCGCGCGCCAAGCGCGGCGACGACTTCGCCAGCCTGGCCGCTGCCGGTTCCGACGGTCCCGAAGCCTTGCAGGGCGGGGTGATGGGCGTGCGTCCGCTGGACGGCTGGCCCGACCTGTTCGCCAAGGCCATTGCCAATCTGCAAAAAGGCCAGGTCAGCACGCTGCTGCAAAGCGGTAACGGCTTCCATATCCTGAAGGTCATGGATCGCGGCACGGCGCAGCCCGCGCCCAGCCGCACGGCCCGCGCACCGGCGCCCACGCCGGCGCCGCAGCCGCGTCCGCAGCCCCAGGCGCAAGCGCCGCAAGGCCCCGTGGAAGTGATGCAGACGCACGCGCGCCACATCCTCATCAAGACCTCGACCGTCATGAGCGACGAGCAGGCTCGTCAGCGCCTGGAGCAGGTGCGCCAGCGCCTGGTGGCCGGCGATGCCAAGTTCGAAGACATGGCGCGCCAGTACTCGCAAGACGCGACTGCGCCGCAAGGCGGCGATCTGGGCTGGCTGAACCCGGGCGAGACCGTGCCGCCCTTCGAGGCCGCCATGAACGCGCTCAAGCCGGGTGAAATCAGCCAACCGATCCAGACGCCGTTCGGCTGGCACCTGATCCAGGTCGAAGAGCGCCGCCAGCATGACGCCACCGACGACCTGGCGCGCATGAAGGCTCGCCAGATCCTGTTCGAGCGCCGCGCCCAACCCGCTTTTGAAGATTGGCTTGATCAACTGCGCGCCCAGGCGTACGTGGACAACCGCCTTGAAAAGCAGGACCGTATCAACCAGAACAACCGCTGATCACCAGCCCGGGCTTTACATGTCTTCACACCAGGCGCGCAAGCGCTTTGGCCAGAACTTCCTGACCGACGAAAGCGTGGTCGAGTCCATCGTCCGGGCGGTCGGACCCGCCCGCGACGATAACGTGGTCGAGATCGGCCCCGGCCTGTCGGCCCTGACCCGGCCGCTGCTCGAACGGCTGAACCACCTGACCGCGGTTGAAATCGACCGCGACCTGGCGGCCCGCCTGCGCAAGCAGTTCGAACCCGACCGCCTGACGGTGGTCGAGGCCGATGCCCTGACGGTGGATTTCTCGCAGTTCGGCAACGGCCTGCGGGTGGTGGGCAACCTGCCCTACAACATCTCCAGCCCGCTGCTGTTTCACCTGATGACCTGGGCCGACCACATCCGCGACCAGCATTTCATGCTGCAGCGCGAAGTGATCGACCGTATGGTGGCGCAGGCCGGCAGCGGCGATTTCAGCCGCCTGTCCGTGATGCTGCAATCGCGCTACCGCATGCACAAGCTGTTCGACGTGCCGCCCGAGGCCTTTGATCCGCCGCCCAAGGTGGTGTCGGCCATCGTGCGCATGGTGCCGCTGCCAGCCGACCGCCTGCGACCAGTCAGCGAGCGTGCCTTCGAAACCGTGGTGGCCCGCGCGTTTTCGCAGCGTCGCAAGATGCTGCGCCGGGTGCTGGCCGACTGGGCGCCGCAAGTGCCCTGGGAAGCGCTGGACATCGCGCCCACGGCGCGCGCCGAAGATATCTCGGTGGATCGCTACATCCGCTTGTCCGATGCGCTGGTCGAGGCCGGCATCTTGCAACGCGGCTGAAACTGCATCGCCATCAAGAAAGCCCGCGTCGAGCGGGCTTTTTTTCGTGCGGGAAAAATGGCGTCACGGTGGCGGTGCGGGGAAAACGGCACAGCCAAAACCGCACAGCGAAAACGCGCCGGCTACAGCATGCGCTTCTGCGCCGCCATCCATAGCTGCATGACATCGCGCGCGCGATCGTGCAGCAGACGCTCGGCGTCGGTCAGGGCCTGCTGCAGCGTGATGGGGCCGGGCGCCAGGCTGAAGGCGGCGCTGATGCCGCAGGCGTGCAGGGCCTCGTAGCCTTCGCCCAGCGAGCCGGCCAGGGCCACCACCGGCACGCCGGCCTGGCGCGCAATGCGGGCCACGCCAGCGGGCGTCTTGCCGCGCAGGGTCTGTGCATCCATGCGGCCTTCGCCCGTGAAGGCCAGCGTGGCGCCTTCCATGGCGGCGGCCAGGCCGCCGAGTTCGGCAACGATGTCCACGCCAGGCCGGAACTGCGCGTTGAGGAAGGTCTTGGCCGCAAAACCCAGGCCGCCGGCAGCGCCTGCACCGGCTTCGTCGCGGCGGTCGCTGCCCAGCTGGCGCGCACAGACGTCGGCGAAGTGCGACAGCATGTCGTCCAGCGCGTTGACCTGTTCGGGCGTTGCGCCTTTTTGCGGACCGAAGATGTGCGATGCGCCTTGCGGGCCGCACAGGGGATTGTCGACGTCGGACGCAATGTCGATGCGGACATCGGCCAGGCGCGCATCGAGCCCGCGCGCGTCGATGCTGGCCAGTTGGCCCAGCGCGCCGCCGCCCGGCGGCAGGCTGCGGCCTTCTTTGTCGAGCAGGCGCAGGCCCAGCGCGGTGAGCATGCCGGCGCCGGCATCATTGGTGGCCGAGCCGCCCAGGCCCAGGATGATGTGCCTGGCGCCCGCATCCAGCGCGGCCAGGATCAATTCGCCCACTCCGTGGCTGCTGGCGCGCAAGGGGTCGCGCTTGGACGGTGGGATCAGTTCCAGGCCGGCCGCCGCGGCCATTTCGATGATGGCGGTGCCGTCATCGAGCAAGCCCCAGACGGCATCGACCTTATGGCCCAGCGCATCGTTGACGGTGCGTTGGCGCGCCTGGCCGCCTGCCGCGGCCAGCACGGCCTGTACCGTGCCTTCGCCGCCGTCGGCCATGGGGATGCATACCGTGTGCGCGCCGGGAAAGGCGGCCTTGATGCCGCGCGCGATGGCCGCTGCGGCGTCGGGTGCGGAAACGCTTTCTTTGAACGAGTCAGGAGCGATGACGATTTTCACGGAGTCGGCGGCACAGAGAGGGTGTCAGGGTGTTGACCATGATACCCGTGCATCCGCTGCCGGCGTACCATAACGCTTTCGTTGTTCATGTGAGAGTGGATCGCCATGCCTGTATTGCGCCGCACCAAAATTGTCGCCACCCTGGGCCCGTCGACGTCGACGCCCGAACGCATCGACGCCATGATCAAGGCGGGGCTGGATGTGGCACGGCTGAACTTCTCGCACGGCAGCGCCGACGATCACCGCGAACGCGCCCGCCTGGTGCGCGAGACCGCCGCGCGCCAAGGCCGCTTCGTCGCCGTCATGGGCGACCTGCAGGGCCCCAAGATTCGCATCGCGCGCTTCACCGACAAGCTGGTGCACCTGCAGGTGGGCCAGCCGTTCACGCTGTCGCGCGTGCATCCGAAAGATGCCGGCACGGCCAGCATCGTGGGCATCGACTACCCCGAGCTGGTGCAGGACTGCCGCGTGGGCGACGAGCTGTTGCTCGATGACGGCCGCGTGGTACTGGTGGTGGACCGGGTCGAAGGCGACGAGGTCCACACCACCGTCACCGTGGGCGGCCCGCTGTCCAACAACAAGGGTATCAACCGGCGCGGCGGCGGCCTGTCGGCCCCCAGCCTGACCGACAAGGATCGCGTCGACATCAAGCTGGCCGCAGAGATGCAGCTGGACTTCGTGGCCGTGTCGTTCCCGCGCTACGGCAGCGACATCGACGAGGCGCGTGAACTGCTGCGCGCGGCAGGCAGCGACGCGTGGATCATCGCCAAGATCGAACGCGCCGAAGCCGTGGCCGACGACGAAGCGCTGGACGCGCTGATCCGCGCCAGCGACGGCGTGATGGTGGCGCGCGGCGACCTGGGCGTTGAAGTGGGCGACGCCGAACTGGTCGGCATCCAGAAACGCATCATCCAGCACGCGCGCACGCTGAACAAGGTGGTGATCACCGCCACCCAGATGATGGAGTCCATGATTTCCAGCCCCATCCCCACGCGCGCCGAAGTGTCGGACGTGGCCAACGCGGTGCTGGACTACACCGATGCCGTGATGCTGTCGGCCGAAAGCGCGTCGGGCCAGTACCCGGTCGAAACCGTGCAGGCCATGGCGCGGGTGTGCCTGGGCGCCGAAAAGCACCCCACCAGCACGCAGTCGCACCACCGCCTGGGCGAAACCTTCACGCGCTGCGACGAAACCATTGCGCTGGCGGCCATGTACGCGGCCAACCACTTTCCGGGCGTGAAGGCGATCATCGCGCTGACCGAAAGCGGCCACACGCCGCTGATCATGTCGCGCATCCGTTCCGGCGTGCCGATCTACTGCTACAGCCCGCACAGCGTCACGCAGAATCGCGTCACCATGTTCCGCGGCGTCTACACCATTCCGTTCGCACCGTCCGACTATGAGCCGGCCGACCTGAGCAACGCCGCCATCGACGAACTGAAGAAGCGCAACCTGGTGAAGGAAGGCGACTGGGTCATCCTGACCAAGGGCGATTTCTACCGCGACAGCGGCGGCACCAACGGCATGAAGATTCTGCTAGTCGATTGATCAGGCGGCGGCGTCGGCCCGTACCAGGACCGGCGCCGCTGGCGATCAGCCGAAGAACCAGTAGCACACACCGATGGCCGCGAGCACGCCGGCCAGGTCGGCGATCAGCGCGCAGCCGACCGCATGGCGGGCGCGCAGGATGCCGACCGAACCGAAGTACACGGCCAGCACATAGAAGGTGGTTTCGGTGCTGCCTTGCACCACCGCCGCCAGCAGCGCCGGGAAGCTGTCCACGCCGAAATGCGTCATGGTCTCGAGCATCATGGCGCGGGCGGCGCTGCCCGAGAACGGCTTGACCAGGGCGGTGGGCAGGGCATCGACGAAACGCGTGTCCCAGCCGGCGTGGGCGGCAACCCAACGAATGCCATCGAGCAGGAAGTCCAGCGCGCCGGATGCCCGCAACACGCCCACTGCGCACAGCATCGCCACCAGGTACGGCAACAGGCTCTTGGCGATGTCGAAGCCTTCCTTGGCGCCTTCGATGAAGGCCTCGTAGACCGGCACCTTTTTCCAGGCGCCCACCCCCAGGAAGGCGAGCAGGATGCCGAACAGGGCCAGGTTGCCCATCAGCGACGACAGCGCGGCGATGGCGGTGGCCGACATGCTGGCCAGCAGCGCCATGAACCCGCCCAGCACCAGCGCCACGCCGCCCAGCCAAAGCAGGATGACCGGGTCGGCCAGCCGCAGGCGCTGGCAGGCCGCCACCGCCAGGAAGCCGGCCAGCGTGGACGCGCTGGTGGCCAACAGGATCGGCAGGAATACCAGGGTGGGGTCGGGCGCGCCCTGCTGGGCGCGGAACATGAACAGGGTCACCGGCAGCAGCGTCAATGACGACGCGTTCAGCACCAGGAACAGGATCTGCGCGTTGCTGGCGGTGTCGGGCTTGGGATTTAGCGATTGCAGCTCGCGCATGGCGCGCAGGCCGATGGGCGTGGCGGCGTTGTCCAGGCCCAGGCCGTTGGCGGCGAAATTCAGGGTGATGAGGCCGATGGCCGGATGGTTGCGCGGCACCTCCGGCATCAGCCGGGCAAACAGCGGCCCCAGCAGCCACGCCAGCTTTTCGACCAGGCCCGCGCGTTCGGCGATGCGCAGAAAGCCCAGCCACAGGGTCAGGGTGCCGAACAGCAGCACCATGACTTCGACCGAGATTCGCGCCATGTCGAACAGGCTGGCGACCATGGCGCGAAAGACGTCGGGGTCGCCGATGGCCAGCCAGCGGTACAGGGCGGCAGCGGTGGCCGTCAGGAAAAAGCCCAGCCAGAGTTTGTTCAGCATGCGGCGTGTGCCTGGATAGCGGTTGATTGCGTTCCCGCAAAGGGGAGGCCCATTGTCGCAGAGTCAGCCCTGTCCAGCTTGGCCCAGGCGGGCCAATTCTGGTACTTTGACCCGATACGCCCAGTGGCATCGAACAAGAAGGGGAGCACATGGATTTGAACGCATGGCGCCGGCGCCGCATCTCCGAACCCGCTTACCGTTGGGCCCGCAAGGCCATGCCGCCGCTGTCGCCCACCGAACGCGAAGCCATCGAAGCCGGCGACACCTGGTGGGACGCCGACCTGTTCACGGGCAACCCCGACTGGCGCAAGCTGCTCGACGTGCCTGCGGCCACCCTGACGCCGGACGAACAACGCTTCATCGACGGCCCCGTGGCGCAGCTGTGCGCCATGCTGGACGAATGGGACATCACCTGGCACCGGCGCGACCTGCCGCCCGAGGTCTGGGCCTTTCTGAAGGCACAGCGCTTTTTCGGCATGATCATTCCCAAGCGCTACGGCGGGCTGGGTTTTTCGCCTTACGCGCATTCCGAAGTGGTGCGGCGTATTTCCGCCTATTCCATCACCACCGGGGTCACTGTGATGGTGCCCAATTCGCTGGGGCCGGGTGAACTGCTGCTGCAGTTCGGCACGCCTGCCCAGCGCGACTACTGGCTGCCCCGCCTGGCCGATGGCCGCGAGGTGCCGTGCTTCGGGCTGACCAGCCCCGAGGCGGGGTCGGACGCCGCGTCCATGGTCGATACCGGCATCGTCTGCCGCCAGGTGGTCGATGGCCGCGAGCTGATCGGCGTGCGGCTGAACTGGCACAAGCGCTACATCACGCTGGGGCCGGTGGCCACGGTGCTGGGGCTGGCATTCAAGATGTCGGACCCCGACGGCATCCTGGGCGGCGCGCGCGACATCGGCATTTCGGTGGCGCTGGTGCCCACTGACGCGCCCGGCGTCGAGATCGGCCGCCGCCACTTGCCCGCCATGCAGGTGTTCCAGAACGGCCCCAACCGCGGCCATGACGTGTTCGTGCCGCTGGACGCCCTGATCGGCGGGGCCGAGCGCGCCGGCCACGGCTGGCAGATGCTGATGAGCGCGCTGGCCGCGGGGCGCGGCATTTCGCTGCCGTCGCTGTCGGCCGCCGCCTGCGTCATGAGCGCGCACGCCACCGGCATGTATGCGCGGGTGCGTGAACAGTTCGGCATCCCGGTAGGCAAGTTCGAAGGGGTGCAGGAAAGGCTGGCCAGCCTGGCGGGCAATGCCTACCTGGTGGAAGCCGCTCGCCGGTTGACCTGCGCAGCGCTGAACCAGGATGTGAAGCCTGCGGTGGTCTCGGGCATCATGAAATACCACGCCACCGAACGCATGCGGGTGTCGGTCAACGACGCGATGGACGTGCATGCCGGGCGGGCGGTCATCGACGGCCCCAGCAACTACCTGGGCGCGCTGTACCGCGCGGTGCCCATCGCCATCACGGTGGAAGGCGCCAACATCCTGACCCGCAACCTGATCATCTTCGGCCAGGGCGCCATTCGCGCGCATCCGTACCTGATGCCGGAAATGCTGGCGCTGGGCAACCCCGACGAAGAGCGCGGCATGGAGGTCTTCCATGACGTGTTCTGGCGCCACTTGCGGCACACCGGCATGAATGCGCTGCGTGCCATCGGCCGCGCTTGGACGGGAGGCGTCCTGGCGCCGTCGCCGGTGTCCGGCCCGACTGCCCGGCACTATCGCCGGCTGGGGCGCTATGCGTCCGGCTTCGCGCTGCTGGCAGATGCCACGTTGGCCCAGCTGGGCGGCGGGCTGAAGCGCCGCGAGATGATCTCGGCGCGGCTGGGCGACATCCTGTCCGAGCTGTACCTGCTGTCGGCGGTGCTCAAGCGCTGGGAAGACGAAGGTCGCAAGCACGACGACCTGCCGCTGGTGCATTGGTGCCTGCAACAGGGCTACGCGGAAATCGAAAAGCGCATGGACCAGGTGCTGTCGAACCTGCCCGGCCGGGTGATGGCCTGGGGCTTGCGGGCCGCCATCCTGCCGCTGCGGCTGGCCAAGGGGCCGGACGATGCGCTGACCCGCGAATGCGCCGAACTGCTGCTCAAGCCGTCGCCCACCCACGTGCGGTTGGCGGCCGATCTGCAACGGGCGGCGGCCGACAGTGCGCAAGACGATGATCCGCTGGCGCTGCTGACACGCGCCTTTGCGGTGGTGGATGCGGTGCAGCCGATCCGCGACCGGCTCAAGCAGTCGGGGGTGCGCGACTGGCGCGAGGCGCATCGCCATGGCGCGATCTCGGCATCGCAGGCGGCGCAGCTGGAAGAGGCCGAGGCGATCGTGTCGCGGGTGCTGCAAGTGGATGATTTCGCGCCGCGCGACCTGTCGCCGCAGGCGGCAGAGGCCGAAGCCACGCCGGGCCGCGAGACCGCAGCCACGCCGGCACACGAGCCCGTGGCCAAGGCCGCAGCCGCACCGGCACACGAGCCCGCAGCCGATGCCGGCACGGACGTCAAGCCCGCGCCGACACCGCCTGCCGATCAGTCGTCCTGATTCGGGTCCATGCCCGGGAACAGGATTTCAGTGAAGCCGAACTTCGTGAAATCCTGGATCCGGGACGGGTACAGCCGGCCGATCAGGTGGTCGCATTCGTGCTGCACCACGCGGGCATGGAAGCCTTCGGCTTCGCGCTCGATGTCGCGGCCGTAGGGGTCCTTGCCGGTGTAGCGGATGTGGCGGTAGCGCGGCACCATGCCGCGCAGGCCTGGCACCGACAGGCAGCCTTCCCAGCCGTCTTCCATCTCGTCCGAGAGCGGCGTGATGACGGGATTGCACAGGATGGTCTGCGGCACCGCGGGCGCGTCGGGATAGCGCTCGTTGCGGTCAAAACCGAAGATGACCAGTTGCAGGTCCACGCCGATCTGCGGCGCGGCCAGGCCTACGCCCTGCGCCGCCGCCATGGTCTCGAACATGTCTGCGATCAGGGCGTGCAGCTCGGGGGTATCGAAGCGCTCGACCGGCGGCGCGACGCGCAGCAGCCGGGGATCGCCCATTTTGAGGATGGTGTGGATCATGGCGGTGGCGTGGGGGAGATCAGTCCACCCGACCCTTCTTTTGAATGAACTCGATCTTGTAGCCGTCCGGATCTTCGACGAACGCGATCACGGTGGTGCCGTGCTTCATCGGGCCGGCTTCGCGGGTGACCTTGCCGCCGCGCGCCTTGACCTTGTCACAGGCTTCGTAGGCGTTGTCGACTTCCAGGGCGATGTGGCCGTAGCCGGTGCCCAGGTCGTACTTGTCGGTGTCCCAGTTGTGGGTCAGTTCGATGACGGCGCCTTCGGATTCGTCCTGGTAGCCCACGAAGGCCAGGGTGAACTTGCCGTCGGGGTAGTCGTTGCGGCGCAGGACGCGCATGCCGAGCACGTTGGTGTAGAAATCGATGGACTTGTCGAGGTTGCCGACTCGCAGCATGGTGTGGAGCATACGCATGGAGAAATTCCTTAAGCGGTGAGGGGTTGGGGAACGAACCGGGCGTGCCCGGCGTGGTCCCTGGAAATTCCCAGGTCTTGCAGCGCGCCGCCCATGGCGTCGACCGCAAGCCGCATCTGGTCGGGCCCGAAGGCGCCGATGCAGCCGACCCGGAAGGTGGGTTGTTCGGTGTTGGTGAAATTGCTGAGCACGAAACCGCGTTGCTTGAGCGCGTCGACGAACAGCTGCAGGTTCCAGGTCGGCGCGTCGGGCGCATGCACGTTGACGACGATGGGGCCTTGCAGGTCGGGCGTCAGGTAGGGCGTGAGGCCCAGGCCGGCCACGCCGTCGTACAGCGTGCGCATGTTGGCGGTGTAGCGCGCCAGGCGGGCCTCGCGGCCTTCCTGATGATACAGGTCCAGCGCCACGGCCAGCGCCGCCAGCGTCGGGGCCTGTCTCTTATACACATCTCCGAGCCCACGAGACAGGCAGAAAT
>ERZ1032107.47-NODE-47-length-24879-cov-13.684459_pt1 | contig 24879 bp, 22 predicted proteins | sample MGYA00516713_ERZ1032107 | MGnify/ENA primary metagenome ERZ1032107 (study PRJEB33718, sample SAMN03160116) | human skin metagenome | collected 2014-04-10 | study: EMG produced TPA metagenomics assembly of the PRJNA266117 data set (Human skin bacterial metagenome...
ATCTCGGTATGGCCGGGATACGGCACGCCGGCCGCGGCCAGCGCCTCTTTATGGATGGGCGCGGTGACCATGGCGGCCACCCGCCCCTGGCGCGCCAGGTCGATGGCCAGGCAGATCGCCTGATACGCCGCCCGGCCGCAAGCCGGATCCACGCGGCCCGGCGGCGGCAGCGGCGCCAGCGAGGACGATGGCAGCAGGCAGATCCGGTCCGCCCGCAACGGCGCGGCGGCCACGTCCTGCACCACGTGCAGACGATCGACGGCGCCCAGCGGGGTCAGCGCCCGCAGCATGGCGCCGGGGTCGCCCACCACAATGCAGCGTTCGGCGTATTGCGGCAGCAGCAAGGTCTTGGCGACGATCTCCGGCCCGATGCCGGCGGGGTCGCCCATCGTGATGGCCAGGGGTGGCAAGGGCATGGGGGTCTCCAGGGTCGGGGAAGTCATCGGCACAGCAACGTCATGGCGGCCGCCAGCAGCGCGTCCGGGCGGCCGAAACCGCCGGCCTTCATGGCGAGCGCCAGGCGATGGCCGCGGTCGGCCACGGCCGCCACGCCCGCCGGAAAGCCCGGCGCCAATTCGCAGGTCAAGGTGAAGCTGCGGATCATCAGGGCATCCAGCAACGCGGCCAGCGTGTCGCCGCCGGTGGCGATCAGGCCGTCAAAGCGGTGGCGCCCCAGCGCCTGCATGGCCTGGCGTGTCAAGGCCGCCAGCACCGCGGCGGAATCGGCCTGCGCCGTGTCCGGCGCTTGCAGGCAGACCACCTGGGCGTCGGGCTGGATCTCGTCCGCGTGCCGCGTCACCTGGGCGCCGGCGGCCCGCAGCGCGTCGCATTGCGCATGGCTGACCGGGTTGGCACTGCCCACCACGATCAGCACGCGCAGCGCCCGGACCGGTTCGGGCGCCGCGGCCGCCACGCCGCCGCATTGCGCGGCCAGCGCGCGCGCCATGCCCGGCGAGCCCGCCCACAGCACCGAGCCGCCCTGCGCCATCACCTGTGCCACCCGGTCGTCCAGCACCTGCTGCGTGCTCGCGTCCAGCACCAGCACCCGCGACGCGCCGGCAGCGGCGCGCACCTGCGCGGCGCTGGCGTCCTCGGTAATGACGCGGGCCGGGCCGATGGCCGGATCGACCAGGTCCAGGATGCGGGAGGTGCGCGCCGGATGCACGGGGTCGGCGCCGTACACGCTGGCGGCCACCAACTGGCCATGCACGTACTGGTTGCCGCCCAGCGTCACGCGGCCCGCGCCGGCAAACGCGGGGGCCACCACCAGCAAGTGACGGCCGCTGGCGCGGAAGGCCGCCGCCAGTTCGGCGCGGATATGCCCGCGCAGCGTGGAATCCATGGTCTTGTAGAGCACGTCGCGGCCGGCCAGTGCCGCCGCCGCGGCCGACGCGGCTTGCGCGGCATCCATTTCCGCCAGCGCCCGGCTGCCGGTGTCCAGCGACAGGATGCGCGGCACCTCGTCGGCGGCGACGCCGCGGCACACCTGCGCCGGGCCGGCCCAGGGCAGGAAGGGGCCGGCGCCGTCGGCGGCGCTGGTCAGGTCGTCGGCGATGATGCCGATGCTGCGGGAAAAGGCTGCGGGTGTGTTCATATTGGTGATTAAAATGCATATCACCAGTCAGGAATATCCATGATTTCTGACATTTATCAGTGATGAAAACTCACCAATGACCCGACGCCCATCCCTGAACGACCTGCGCGCCTTCGAAGCTGTGGCCCGACTGGGCTCGATGCGCGCCGCCGCCGATGAACTGTCGCTGACGCATGGCGCCGTCAGCCGGCGCGTGGCCAAGCTGGCCGACGATCTGGGCCTGGTGCTGGTCGAGCCCGCCGGCCGCGGCCTGCGCATCACCGCCGCCGGCCAGTTGCTGGCCTCGTCCATGAACCGCGCCCTTGCGCTGGTCAACGGCACGATCGACACCCTGCAAGACCGCGGCGCCAAGCGGCCCGTGGTGCTGTCATGCGAACGTTCGGTGGCCATGCGCTGGCTGATTCCGCGGCTGTCGGCCTTCCAGGACCGGCATCCCGACATCGACCTGCATCTGTCGGTGGGCGGCGGCGCGCTGGATTTTGCGCGCGACTCGGTCACGCTGGCGCTGCGGCGGCTGGATTTCCCGGTGCGCCCTGAATGGACGGTCACGCGCCTGATGCCCGAAAGCATGGGCCCGGTCATGGCCCCCGCGCTGGTGGCGGACTTTCTATCGGGCTACTACGTGGCGCTGGCCTCGCGCACCCGGCCGCAGGCCTGGGACCACTGGCTGGCGCAAGCGCCCGCGCACCCGGCGCCGCGCAGCACGCGGCACCTGGATCATCATTTCCTGATGGTGGAAGCCGCGGCCGCGGGCCTGGGCGTGGCCCTCAGCCCGCGCATCCTGGCGCTGGACGATCTGCGCACGGGGCGCCTGGTCGCGCCCTTGGGTTTTGCACCCGATGGGTCCGACTATGGCCTGATCGAACCTCGGGCCACGCCGGCCGGCGCCGAAACGGCGCTGGCGGCCTTGAAACAATGGCTGGTCGACACCGCGCGCAGCGATAGCGACGCCGCCTGACAAGCGGCCGCCATCACGGCTGTTGTGCGGCCGCCGCTTCCTTGTCCAGCCGCTTCATGAATACCAGCAGTTCCTTTTCGACCTGCTTGTCGCCGCGCGCCTGCGCGGCTTGCAGGCCAGATTCCCAGGCGGCGCGTGCGCCGGCCTTGTCGCCCAGGCCCAGGCACGCCTTGCCCAGCCATTTCCAGGCCACCGAATAGGCCGGATCGAATGCCAGCGAGGCGCGCAAATGCGTTTCGGCTTCGCGAAAGCAATCCTGTTCGGCATAGGCCTTGCCCAACGAGAATCGCAACAACATGTTGTCCGTGCCCTTGGCCAACATTCCTTCCAGACGGTCGATCATTTCCCGCATCACCGGCCTCCTTTGCGCCGCATGCGCTGACTGCGATGGCACATGATAGGACGGCCGGCCCGCACAGGCGGCAATGGCCCCGCGCCGCGCAGGGATAGCGCGCCGCAGGGGCAAAACGATCGGTTTCCGTGCGTTTCAAGCCGCGTGCGCAAGGGAATGCCGGTGCGAATATCCTGTCACACGCTCAGGGCCTGCACGTTGCGCGCCGGACCTGAATACCTGCTGACGACAGGCCTGACCGATCACTGGAGAGGGGCCCGCTTGATGCCATCCTTGCGCTCACCGTCCTGGCATGCGCTGCATTCGCGACTGCCGCATTGGGGCCTGCCACATTGGGGGCTGCCACATTCGCAACGGCCGCGTTCGTTCCTGCGCCCGCTGTTGCGCCGTCTCGCGCCCCTGGCGCTGCTGCTGCCGCTGGCCGTCCAGGCTGCGCCACCCGCCGCCCGTGCCGCTGCTGATTCCGCGCCTGCCGCCGCCAGCCCCCGCGACGCCGAGGCCCGCGCGCAGGACGCCGCCCTGCTCAACCGCATCACCTGGGGCGCCACGCCCGCCGACCTGGCGCGGCTGCGCGAACTGGGCGCGGCGCGCTACCTGCAAGCGCAATTGCACCCCGACCCGCGCGCCCGCCTGCCGCCCGCCGTGCAGCAGCGCATCGACGCGCTGTCGATCTCGCGCCAGAGCGCCGACGACGCGCTGGCCGAACAGCGCGCGATACGCCAGGACGCCAAGGACGCTGCCCCCGGCCCCAAGCAGGACGCGCAGCGCGACGCGCGCGCCATCTCGCGCCAACGCGCCGACGACACCGCCACCCGCGCCTTCTACCGCGCCCTGTACTCGCCCAACCAGCTTCAGGAACAGATGACCTGGTTCTGGATGAACCACTTCAATGTCTATGCCGACAAGAACGACATCGGCACCTACATCGACCAGTACGAAGAACGCGCCATCCGCCCGCATGCGCTGGGCAAGTTCCGCGACCTGCTGGCGGCCACGCTGCGTTCGCCGGCCATGCTGGTGTACCTGGACAACACCCAGAACGCCGCCGGCCACCTCAATGAAAACTACGCCCGCGAACTGATGGAACTGCACACGCTGGGCGTCAAGGGCGGCTACACCCAGACCGACGTGCAGGAACTGGCGCGCATCCTGACCGGCCTGGGCATCCGCAACGCGAAAGGCGCGCCCAAGCTGCGGCCCGAACTGCGAGGCCAGTTGGTGGAAGATGGCCTGTTCATCTTCAACCCCGCGCGTCACGATTACGGCGACAAGACCTTCCTGGGCCACACCATCCGTGGCGCCGGTATGGCCGAAGTGGACCAGGCCGTCGACCTGTTGGCGCGCCACCCCGCCACCGCGCGCTTCGTCAGCACCAAGCTGGCCGTCTATTTCATGGGCGATGCCCCGCCGGCGTCGGTCATCGACAAGATGGCCAAGACCTTCCAGGCGCAGGATGGCGACATCGCCGCCACGTTGCAGACGCTGTTCGCCTCGCCCGAATTCGCGCATTCGCTCAAGGCCGGCGTGTTCAAGGACCCGGTGCATTACGTCTATTCCGCGTTGCGCCTGGCCTATGCCGACCTGCCGCCCATCGTCAACACGCGCCCCGGCAAGGCCATGCTGCGTCAGCTGGGCCAGCCCCTGAACCAGCGCCTGACGCCCGATGGTTATCCGCAAGCGCAGTCGGACTGGGCCGGCTCGGGTCAGATGACCGCGCGCTTCGAAGTGGCGCGCGCCATCGCCGCCGGGCCGCAGGCCTTCTATCGCGAAGGCGACGACAAGGGGCCGGTGGACCTGCCGCGCATGCCCGACCTGCTGCGCGCAGACGGCGCCGACGGCCTGTTCGCGCACCTGTCGCCCGCTACCCGCCAGGCCATCGCCCAGGCCAAGAATCCCAAGGACGCCAACACCTATCTGTTGGCCTCGCCCGAATTCATGCGCCGCTGACACGCGGCGCAACAGGAGTCCCGTCATGCATCGCCGCCGCATCCTGCAACTGATGGCCTCGGCGCCGCTGGCCTTCGGCGCCAGCCGCCTCTACGCCGCGCCCGCCGCCGCCGGCAACAAACTGCTGGTCGTCTTCATGCGCGGCGCCTACGACGCCGCCAGCCTGCTGGTGCCCGCCAGCAGCGACTTCTACTACGAATCGCGCCCGTCCATTGCCATCGCTCGACCCGGCAGCGGCGCGGACGCCGCCCTGCCCCTGGCCGACGGCTGGGCCCTGCATCCCGCGCTGGCCGACAGCCTGATGCCGTTCTACCAGAAGCGGCAACTGGCCTTCGTGCCATTCGCCGGCACCGACGACATCAGCCGCAGCCACTTCGAAACGCAGAACAGCATCGAACTGGGCCAGGGTGCGGCCCGCGCCAAGGGCGGCGATTTCCGCTCGGGCTTCCTGAACCGGCTGGCGGCCACGCTGGCAGGCGGCGGCACCCAATCGGCCGCCTTCACGTCCGAGGTACCGCAGATCTTTCGCGGCGACGAACGCGTGCCCAACATCGATCTGGGCGGCGCCAGCCGCAAGTCGCGCCTGAGCGACGAGGACAACCGCGCCATCGCGTCCATGTACCGCCACACCGACCTGGACGCCTCGGTGGCCGAAGGCCAGCGCATCATGGGCGCGGCACGCGAAGAACTGGAAGCCGAGATGCAGGCCGCCAACGGCAACGCCGTCTCGGCCGGCAAGCTCGAACAGGAAGCGCGCCGCATCGGCCGCTTCATGAGCGACCGCTACAACCTGGGCTTTGTCGACGTGGGCGGCTGGGACACCCACGTGGGTCAGGGCGCGGCCACCGGCATGCTGGCCAACCGGCTGGGCCAGCTGGGCCGTGCGCTGGCCGCGTACGCCAATGCCATGGGCCCGGCCTGGAAACAGGCCACGGTAGTGGTCATCAGCGAATTCGGCCGCACCTTCCGCGAAAACGGCAACAAAGGCACCGACCACGGCCACGGCACGGTCTACTGGGTGCTAGGCGGCAACGTGCAAGGCGGCCGCATCGCCGGCCGCCAGGTCAAGGTCGCGCAGAACACGCTGTTCCAGGACCGCGACTACCCGGTCCTGAACGAATACCGCGCCCTGTTCGCCGGCCTGTTCTCGCGCCTGTACGGCCTGGACAAGGCCCGCCTGGCGCAGATCTTCCCCGGCATCGCGCCGCTGGATCTGAAGCTGGTGTGACCCACGCGCGGGATGGCTCCCGCGCGTGCGCCGACACCTTCCTGTAAGGCCTTGCCCCTATCATTGGCAGGTCATTGCCCGGGCCCGCGTGCCCGGCTGCCCTAAAATCACGGACTTGTTCCCCTTGCCGCCCGCGCCGCCCGCCGCGCCCCGGCCATCCCCTTTCCGGTTTTCCATGCCCCTGCATCTCATCGCGCTGGCCGCCGCCGCTTTCGGCATCGGCACCAGCGAATTCGTCATCATGGGCCTGTTGCCCAACGTCGCCACCGACCTCGATGTGACCATCGACATCGCCGGCCTGCTCATCACCGGCTACGCCATGGGCGTGGTGATCGGCGCGCCCATCATGGCCATCATCACCGCCAAGCTGCCGCGCAAGGCCACGCTGATCGGCCTGGCCAGCACCTTCGTGCTGGGCAACCTGCTGTGCGCGCTGGCGCCCAACTACGGGCTGCTGATGGCGGCGCGGGTGTTCACGGCCTTCTGCCACGGCGCCTTCTTCGGCATCGGCGCGGTGGTGGCAGCGGACCTGGTGCCGCGCAACCAGCGGTCCAGCGCCATCGCGCTGATGTTCACCGGCCTGACGCTGGCCAACGTGCTGGGCGTGCCGCTGGGTACCGCGCTGGGCCAGGTGGCCGGCTGGCGCTCGACCTTCTGGGTGGTCAGCGGCATCGGCCTGGCCGCGGTGGCGGCGCTGGCAGCGTGGCTGCCGGGCCGCATCCCGATGCAGCCGGGCAACATCCTGCGTGAATTCAAGGTGCTGCGCGACATCCGCGTGCTGTGGCCGCTGGCGGCCAGCGTGCTGGCGTCGGCCTCGCTGTTCTGCGTGCTGACCTACATTGCGCCCATCCTGCGCGACATCACCGGCGTGTCCGAACGCGGCGTGACCGGCGTGCTGCTGCTGTTCGGCGTGGCGCTGACGGTGGGCAGCACCCTGGGCGGCAAGCTGGGCGACCGCAACCTGGAAGTCTCGCTGCGCCGCATTTTCCTGGGCCTGGTGCTGGTGTTCCTGGCGCTCAGCCAGGCCATCCACGCGCTGGCGCCGATGCTGGTGATGACCTTCATCTGGGGCACGCTGGGCTTTGCCGTGGTGCCGCTGTTGCAAACCCTGATCGTGGACCAGGCCGCCGATGCGCCCAACCTGGCGTCGACCCTGAACCAGGGCGCCTTCAACCTGGGCAACGCAGGCGGCGCGTGGCTGGGCAGCCTGGCGCTGGGCCACGGCCTGCCGCTGACCGACCTGCCCTGGATGTCGGCCGCCATCGCCGCCAGCGTGCTGCTGCTGACCTTGTGGGGCACGCGCTACTATGGACGCCATGCCGGGACGGCGCAGCCGCCGCAAGCCAGCGAACTGGCATCGTCCCGTTCCGACGCCTGACCCAGCCGCGTCGACATCCCCAGGAGCCCACCATGAGCACGATCTACGATTTCTCGGCCCGCGACATCCATGGCGCCGACCAACCGCTGGATGCCTACCGCGGCCGCGTGCTGCTGGTGGTGAACGTGGCCTCCAAGTGCGGCTTCACGCCGCAGTACTCGGGGCTGGAAGAGCTGTACCGCAGCCTGCGTGATGACGGCCTGACCGTGCTGGGGTTTCCGTGCGACCAGTTCGGTCACCAGGAACCCGGCAACGAAGCCGAGATCCAGAATTTCTGCTCCACCCAGTACGACATCACCTTCCCGCTGTTCGCCAAGATCGACGTCAACGGCGCCGATGCCCACCCGCTGTACCGCTGGCTGAAAGGCGAAAAGCCCGGCGTGTTCGGCACCGAGGGCATCAAGTGGAACTTCACCAAGTTCCTGGTGGGCCGCGACGGCCAGGTCATCAAGCGCTACGCCCCCACCGACACGCCCGCGGGCTTGAAGGACGATATCGTGCGCGCGCTGGCGGCGCCGGCCGTGTAAGGCCTGAGCGGTCTGAAGCCCTGCCGCGGCATGGCAGGGCTGAAACGCCGGCCCGCGTTGGCTGGCCCCGGCCCCGGCCAACGGCCCGCCTCAACGCAGCGGCGGCAAGCGGCGGCGCACCGTGTGCGACTTGACGATGGCGGTGTTGGTTTCGGCGAATTCGGTCACGCGTTCCAGGATGCCGTCCAGGTGCGTGATCGACCGCAGCACCAGCCGCGCAATGAAGCAGTCATCGCCCGTGACCTTGTCGCATTCCACGAAATCCGGAATCTCCTGGATCAGGCCCTCGACCCGGCGCAACTGCCCCGGCAGCGGCCGGATGCGCACGATCGCTTCGAGCGTGTAGCCCAGCGCCACCGGATCGACGTCCAGCGTGTAGGCGCGGATCACCCCCGATTCTTCCAGCCGCCGCAGGCGGTCGGCCACGCTGGGCGCGGACATGCCGACCTGGCGCGCCAGGTCGGCGGTGGTGGTGCGCGCATTGGCCGTCAGGGTCTCGACCAGGCGGCGGTCGATACCATCCAGAACCGGGTTTTCATTCTTTAGGTCGTTTTGCATAAATTCCACCTAAATGAAGGTTCAAAAACAAAACTGCCGTATCAACATCATATAGCTCGCAGGATCGGCCTGGGATAATTTCTCCATCGAATCCCTGGGCCGCAAGGCCGCCTGGAGCCTCCCATGTCCCCCCATTCCGACCGCCTCGGCCTGGCGCAAATGGCCGCCGCCATGACCCTGTCGGGCACGCTTGGCGTGTTCGTCCTGGAATCCGGCCAAAGCGCCTGGAACGTCGTGTTCTTTCGCTGCGTCTTCGGCGCCCTGTCGCTGTTCCTGTATTGCTGGGCCCGCGGCCTGCTCAAGCCCGGCCTGTTCACCGCGCGCACACTGGGCCTGGCGCTGGCCGCGGGCGCCGCGCTGGTGCTGAATTGGGTGCTGCTGTTTTCGGCCTACCGGCTGGCCTCGATCTCGCTGGCCACCGCCGTCTACAACGTACAGCCTTTTTTCCTGATCGGCCTGGGCGCGCTGTTCCTGGGCGAACGCCCCAGCCGCGGCAAGCTGGCCTGGTCGGTGGTGGCCTTTGCCGGGCTGCTGCTGGTGCTGCGCCTGACCGACACGGCCGGCGCGGGTGGCGCCGCCTACCTGTCGGGCCTGCTGCTGGGCCTGGGCGCGGCGGCGCTCTATGGCATCACCGCCGTGATCGTCAAGCGCCTGAAGGGCATCCCGCCGCAAGTGCTGGCGCTGGTGCAGGTGACGCTGGGCGCCGTGATGCTGCTGCCCATGGCCGACTTCAACGCCCTGCCCGCCGCGCCGCTGCAATGGGGCTACCTGGTGGCGCTGGGCGTGATCCACACCTGCCTGATGTACATCCTGATGTACTCGGCCATCCAGAAGCTGCCGACCACGTCCACCGCCGCGCTCAGCTTCATCTACCCGGCCGTGGCCATCCTGCTGGACCTGGTGGTGTACGGGCACCGCATGGACGCCACCCAGGTCGTGGGCGTGGCGCTGATCTTCCTGGCCGCGGCCGGGGTCAGCCTGAACTGGCAATGGTGCCTGCGCGACGGCGCCAAGCCGGGCGCGGCGTAAGGCCACAATCCCGCACCCGGCTTCGGGGTATTCGTCCGCCCCGCCCCCACCCGCCGCTATCATGGTTTTCCTATCCGCCGGCTCCGTCCGGCGGCGCCAAGACGAGAAAGGAATCCGCATGATCGATCTCTATTACTGGACCACCCCGAACGGCCACAAGATCACGATCTTCCTGGAAGAAACCGGCCTGCCCTACCAGATCCATCCGATCAATATCGGCAAGGGCGACCAGTTCAAGCCCGACTTCCTGGCCATTGCGCCGAACAACCGCATTCCGGCCATCGTCGACCAGGCGCCGGCCGATGGCGGCGCGCCGATCTCGTTGTTCGAATCCGGCGCCATCCTGCAGTACCTGGCCGAAAAGACCGGCCGCTTCCTGCCCGCCGACCTGCGCGGCCGCGCCGAGGTATCGCAATGGCTGTTCTGGCAGATGGGCGGCCTGGGCCCCATGGCCGGCCAGAACCACCACTTCTCGGGCTATGCCCCCGAGCGCATTCCCTACGCCATCGAGCGCTACGTCAAGGAAACCAACCGCCTGTACGGCGTGCTGAACAAGCGCCTGGCCGACCGCGAATTCGTGGCCGGCGACTATTCCATTGCCGACATGGCCGCCTACCCCTGGATCGTGCCGCACGCCAAGCAGGGCCAGGACCTGAACGACTTCCCCCACCTGAAGCGCTGGTTCGACGCCATTGCCGCGCGCCCGGCCACCCAACGCGCCTACGCGCTGGCAGACGGCATCAACACCACGCCGTCGGTCAGCGATGAGGAATCGCGCCGCATCCTGTTCGGCCAGACCGCCCAGCACGTGCGTTGAACGAGGCCCCCATGACCGATAACGCAACCGGCGCCGCCGGCACCGATTCCCCCCTGCGCTTTCGCCGCGCCACCCTGGCCGACCTGCCCGCCATCGTCGCCATGCTGGCCGACGACGAACTGGGGGCCAAGCGCGAAGATCCCTCCATTCCGCTGAACCCCCGCTACACTTCCGCCTTTACCGCCATCGAGCAGGACCCGAACCAGTTCTTCGCGGTGGTCGAGCGCGATGCGCACCTGGTCGGCTGTTTGCAGTTATCGTTCATACCCGGCCTGTCGCGGCTGGGCCAATGGCGCGGACAGATCGAGAGCGTGCGCATCGCCTCGTCCTCGCGCGGCCAGGGCCTGGGGCGCACCATGTTCGAGTGGGCCATCGAGCAGTGCCGTTCGCAGGGATGCGAAATGGTGCAGCTGACCACCGACCGCGCCCGGCCCGACGCCCGCCGCTTCTACGAAAGCCTGGGCTTCGTGGCCAGCCACGACGGCATGAAACTGAGCCTGTAGCGCCTCCCCGGCGCCCAGGCCATCACTAAGGAGCGCCCCATGCACGGCGAATACAAAGTCCCCGGCGGCAAGCTGGTCGTCGCGGACCTCGAAGTCCAGGACGGCCGCCTGGCCAATGTCCGCATCAGCGGCGACTTTTTCCTGGAACCGCCCGAGGCCCTGGAAGCCATCAACAGCGGCCTGAACGGCATGCCGGCGGACGCCGGCGAGCTGGAATTGGCGGTGGCCGTGCAGTCGGCCCTGCCCGACAACACCGAGATGTTCGGTTTTTCGGCCGAAGCCGTGGCCGTGGTGCTGCGGAGGGCCCTGGCATGACCCGCACCGACTGGAACGACTACGACTGGCAACTGATCCACGAGCCGCCGCAGCCGCCCGCGCTGCACATGGCGCTGGATGCCGTCATCACCGACGAAGTCGGCGCCGGCACGCGCCCGCCCACCCTGCGCATCTGGGAATGGTCGGCGCCCGCGGTCGTGATCGGCCGCTTTCAATCGCTCAAGAATGAAGTCGATCCCGACGGCGCCGCACGTCACGGCATCGAGGTCGTGCGCCGCGTCAGCGGCGGCGGCGCCATGTTCATCGAACCGGGCAACAGCATCACCTATTCGCTCAGCGCCCCGCAGGCGCTGGTGCACGGCATGAGCTTCCAGGAGTCCTATGCCTTCCTGGACGCCTGGGTGCTGCAGGCGCTGCACGACCTGGGCATCAAGGCCTGGTACCAGCCCCTGAACGACATCGCCTCCGACATCGGCAAGATCGGCGGCGCCGCCCAGGCGCGCCGGGCCGGCGCGGTGCTGCATCACGTCACCATGTCCTACGACATCGACGCCGATAAAATGGTGGAAGTCTTGCGCATCGGGCGCGAGAAACTGTCGGACAAGGGCACCACCAGCGCCAAGAAGCGCGTCGACCCGCTGCGCACCCAGACCGGGCTGGCGCGCGAAGTCATCATCCAGCGCATGGTCGATACCTTCGCCGGGCTGCACCGCCTGACGCCGGGCCAGCTGGGCGCCGCCACGCTGGCGAACGCCCAGGCCCAGGCTGCCGAGAAGTTCTCCACGCCCGAATGGACCGCGGTCGTCCCCTGACGGCCCCCGGGTTTACGTTCGACGGCCGCGCCGCAAGGCGCGGCCGGGTCTTTCTGGAGGTAGTTCAATGCGTCGCCCCTTTACGCCTCGCGGCGGGATAAGCGCCCTGTTCCTGGGCACCGCCCTCCTGGCGCTGGCCGGCTGCGGCAGTTCGCCGCCCGCCAACATCACGCTGGAATCGCCGGCATCGGCCGCGGCGGCGGCGTCCGCCATGCCCGAGAAAGTGGGCGACCTGTCCACCGAACGCATCAAGTGGTCGTCGGACAAGCCGGGCTGCAAGGGCGACTGCCCCCGCATCGAGATCGACAGCGTGGCGTTTCCCGGCATCCCCAAGCTGACCGCGCTGGTCGACCACGTGCTGGCCTACATGACCGGCACCGACGCCAACCGCCGCGGCCCGTATGAAACGCTGTCGGAATACACCCAGTACTTCTGGTCCACCGCCCGCCCGCGCGACGCCACCTACTTCAAGGCCAGCGTCAAGGACACCGTGGGCGACGTCGTATCCATCGAACTGCACACCGAACAATTCCTGACGGGCGCGGCGCACGGCATCCCGGCCACCCAGTACCTGAACTGGGAACGCAGCCGCGGCCGCGTCATGGCGCTGGACGAAGCCCTGATCCCCGGCCGCCGCGGCGAATACGTCGCCGCGCTGCAACGCGCCCACGCCAAGTGGCTGGCCGGCAACGCCGACGCCAAGCGCGACCCCGCGGCCTACAACAAGATGTGGCCGTTCCAGGAAAGCGACAACTTCGCCCTGACGCGCGACGGCATCGTGGTCAAGTACGACGCCTACTCCATCGCGCCCTACTCCCACGGCGAACCCGAGCTGAGCATCCCCTACGCCGACCTGCGCGGCATTCTCAAGCCGGAACTGCTGCCCAAGTCCTGACGCAGCGGCAGCCGCCAGCGAACAGCCGCCCCCCGCTGGCCGGCGGCCCCGGGGCCGTTTCTTCCCGGGTTGCCGCCCCAATGCAAACCGCCCCTTTCGGGGCGGCGTGCTTGTCTTCCTCACTGCTCCTCCAGCGCCGGGCCTGAACCCGGCGCAAGAAGACCTTACGGGTACAGGCCGCGCACCTGGCGGGCTTGCAGGATGCGCGTGCAAGCCACGATGAACGCGGCGGTGCGCAGCGTCACCTTGTGCTCTTTGGCCACCTGCGCCACCGAAGCGTAGGCTTCGCGCATGATGCGTTCCAGGCGCTGGTTGATCTCGTCTTCGCTCCAGAAGAAGCTGGAGAAGTCCTGCACCCACTCGAAGTACGACACGGTCACGCCGCCGGCGTTGGCCAGCACGTCCGGCACCACGTACACGCCGTGTTCAGCCAGGATGTCGTCCGCTTCCGGGGTGGTCGGGCCGTTGGCGCCTTCCACCACGATCTTGGCGCGCACCTTGGCGGCGTTGTTCACGGTGATCTGGCTTTCCAGCGCGGCCGGGATCAGGAATTCGGTTTCAAGCGTCCAGAATTCGTCCTTGTCCAGGGCCTGGCCGCCAGAGAAGCCACCCACGCCGCCATGTTGCGACACATGCGACAGCAGCTTGTGCACGTCCAGGCCGGCCGGGTTGTGCACCGTGCCGGTGTGGTCCTGTGCGGCGATGACCTTGGCACCGGCTTCATGGAACAGGCGGGCGGCGGTGCCACCCACGTTGCCGAAGCCCTGCACCACCACGCGTGCCTTGGACACGTCGATGTTCAGGTCGCGCGCGGCTTCGCAGCCGACCACGAACACGCCGCGGCCGGTGGCCTCGACGCGGCCCAGGCTGCCGCCCAGCGCGATCGGCTTGCCGGTCACGACGCCGGTGGAGGTCGACCCTTCGTTCATGGAGTACGTGTCCATCATCCAGGCCATGGTCTGGGCGTTGGTGTTCACGTCAGGGGCGGGAATGTCCTTGGACGGTCCGATGATGACGCCGATTTCGGTGGTGTAGCGGCGCGTCATGCGCTCGAGTTCCGACTGCGACAGCTTGCGCGGGTCGACACGGATGCCGCCCTTGGCGCCGCCGTACGGCAGGTTCACCGCGGCGTTCTTGACCGACATCCAGGCGGCCAGCGCCATCACTTCCGACAGGGTGACGTCCTGGTGGAAGCGCACGCCGCCCTTGCCCGGGCCGCGCGAGGTGTTGTGCTGCACGCGGTAGCCTTCGAAGTGGGCCACGCTGCCGTTGTCCAGTTCGATCGGCACGTCGACGATCAGCGAACGCTTCGGACGCTTCAGGGTCTCGACCCAGCGAGCCAGCGAGCCGAGATACGGGGTGACCCGATCGACTTGTTGCAGGTAATTACCCCAGGGGCCGAGATCGTCGGCATTCAGATAAGACGGCAAGGCATGGGTGGGAGTTTGAGACATGAACATGCTCTCCTGACAAAGTTGCGCCATTTTATCCATAACCTTAATGCGTCCCCATATTTAATATAAATATTTTAATTGGGGACATATTAAAGCCAACGGATACCGCGAGCGTTGCCGAGCCTGCCGAAACGCTGCGCCTATCCTAGCCCTGCGAGACGCCAGCGTCCAGCATGCGGGACCTGTCCAACGGCTGGTTCACACGGACTTGCCGCCCGGGGCCGGACGAAGACGCGTCCCGGGCCGCCATGCGCCGGATGCTCTGCGGCGGATGGCCGAGGACGCGAATGAACGCCCTGCGCATCCGTTCCGGATCAGCAAAGCCAATGTTCTGCGCTATCAATTCAATGGGTTCCGCGCCCCGCTCGACGCGCTGCCTGGCGACCTCGACTCTCAGACGCTCTACCGCCTTGGCCGGCGTCTCCCCCGTTTCGGCAAGAAATGCGCGCCCGAACTGTCGCGGGCTTAAGCAGGCGATGGAAGCCAGCAGCTCCGTCGACAATGCCTGGTCGAGGTGTTCACGCATATAGGTAAGCACATTGCGGATTCGATCCGACTCGGGCTCCATATCCGCAATGGCCGAGAATTGGGACTGTCCGCCGGGCCGACGATGGTAGACCACCAGCATCTGCGCCACAGCATGGGACAACGCCGTGCCGAAATCCTCTTCGATCATGGCCAACGCCATGTCGATTCCCGTGGTGACGCCGGCGGATGTCCAGATGCCGCCCTCTTTCGTGAAGATCCGATCGCCATCCACCTTCACCCGCGGGTACTCCCGCTGAAGACGGGTGGCGTATTGCCAATGCGTCGTGGCACATCGGCCATCCAACAGACCGCTCGCCGCCAGAATAAAGGCGCCAGTACATACGCTGGCGACGCGACGTGTGCCTTGGGCCACCAGGTGCTTCAAATAGCCGCACGTTTCGAGCAACGCCTGATCAGGGTATGCGCCCAGGCCTGCGCCCGTCACGATCAAGGTGTCATAGGCGGAAAACCCGGCCTTTTGCGTCGACACTTCCAGGCCGGACGAACTTGAAACGGGCCCTTCGACGAGCGAGATCACCTGGCAATGGTACGAGGCGCCGCCCAATAGCCGTCCGGCCACCTCGAAGGCCGCCAAGGGCCCCGTCAGATCCTGAATCTGAAAGTCGGGAAATACGAGAAAAGCAACGTCGCGCGGAGCGCGGGGCGCATGGGATGACATCCGGTTCATAACTCCCTTTCATCGCGGTCGAAAGCTGGCCAGGCCACGCATGAGGCAGAGGCACCGCGTCGCCTCGTGCCTATGGTGCACCGTATTCGCTATGTCTTGAATGACATATATCCCTCAAAAAACGACATCCCGATTCGCTGGACCCATATCGCTTCTGGGGGAGAGTCGATATGGCGCTAAAGGAGGGAAGTACGTCCTTTTGCCGCAAGGCCGCAATCCGGAGAATCTCTGCACGTTGCAAAAGCACACAACGACTTCGCGTCATTTTTCAAGGCGACACCTCACATGACACACACAGCGTCCAACGACCCGGGGAGTGCGGCCGCATGACCCGCCAACGCCCACTCAGCCCCCCTGAAACAAAGCCGGTCATCCTGCGCGCCGCACTCGCGACAGCGGGGCTCGCCACCGCCGCAGCATGCATCTTGTCTCTACTGCCAGGCAAAGAATCACAAGCGGTGGCTCCTGAAGCGCTTCCCGCGGTATCCATCGCAACACCGGTCCAGCGTACCGTGATCGAGTGGGACGACTATGTCGGCCGTTTTGAGGCGAGTCGCCGGGTGGAGGTTCGCCCCCGGGTCTCGGGGCAGATTGTCGAGGTTCACTTCAAGGACGGAGAAATCGTCCAACAAGGCCAACTGCTTTTCTCCATTGACCCCCGCCCCTACAAAGCCGCTTGCGCGGAAGCGCAAGCGGGCCTGGCAAGCGCAACGAGCGAGCTTGCCCTGGCTCGAGCCGACCTTGCGCGTGCGCAGCGGCTGGTGGGTGACAGCGCAATTTCAAAGGGCGATATCGATCAGTTGCGCGCGCGCGTGCAGGCAGGCGCTGCACACGTCGACGCCGCGCAGGCTCGCGTTGCCCTGAAATCGCTTGAGCTCGAGTTCACCGAAGTTCGCTCGCCCATCGCCGGCAGGGTTTCCGACCGACGGGTCGACCCTGGCAACTTGGTCGTGGCCTCGGAGGCCGGCAATGGCAGTTACATGACCACCATCAATGCGCTGGACCCGATCTATTTTTCATTCGATGCCTCAGAAGCCCTGTACCTGAAAGCCATGCGCGCTCGAGAGCCGGGCGCCCCGCAAGCGCGGGTCGAAGTACGCCTGCTGGATGAGCCGGACTACACGTGGCGCGGAAAGCTCGACTTCACCGATAACGGAATCGATCCCCGCTCAGGGACCATACGGATGCGCGCGGTGATCGAGAATCCCAAGCAGTTTCTGACACCGGGCCTGTTCGGAAACATGAGATTGGCGAGCGGACCCGGGGTGCCTGCCTTGCTGATTCCCGATGCCGCCATCCAGACGGACCAGACTCGCAAGACGGTCCTCACCGTTTCCGCCGAAGGCACCGTGTTGATCAAGACCATTGAGCTTGGTCCGCTCGTCGACGGACTCAGGGTCGTTCGAGCCGGGCTCGCCGCAGACGATCGCGTGGTCGTCGCCGGTCAGCAACTCGCCATTCCAGGTTCGAAGGTGCAAGCCACGCCGGCAGCAGCTTCCCGCCAGACCGGAATGGCGAACTCGAACCCTTTCATTTCCCGCAGCACGCCGACATTCACGTCCTCGTGATGTGGCGGCAGTTGCCCCAAAGGAAACATCGTCATGCGCTTGTCGCGCTTCTTCATCACCCGCCCGATCTTCGCCGTGGTGCTGGCGATCGTCATCACGATTGTCGGCGCAATCTCCTACTTCACCCTTCCGGTGGCTCAGTACCCGGACATCATCCCTCCCACCGTCGTCGTGTCCGCCACCTACCCTGGTGCGTCCGCGGAAACGGTCGCGGAGACCGTTGCGGCCCCGATCGAACAAGAAATCAATGGCGTGGAGAACATGCTTTACCAGTCCAGCCAGTCAACGGCGGACGGCAAGGTGTCCATATCGATCACCTTCAAAGTGGGCACCGATCTCGATGCGGCCCAGATGCTGGTTCAAAACCGGGTCGCAGCGGCGGTGCCTCGCCTGCCAGAAGAGGTGCAACGGCTAGGCGTCACCACCCGCAAGACGTCGCCAAGCGCGTTGATGGCAATCAACCTCGTCTCTCCGGACGGGTCGCTGGATCAGGCCTATCTTTCGAACTACGCCCTCACTCAGATACGCGACAGGTTGAGCCGTATCGAGGGCGTTGGCGAAGCCCGGATCTTCGGCAGCCGCGAAGTTGCCATGCGCGTCTGGATCGATCCGCGCCGCGCTGCCGCGCTTCAGTTGACGGCGGGAGAGATTGTCGGCGCCCTGCGCGCCCAGAATGTGCAGGTCGCCTCCGGCGCCCTTGGCCAGCCGCCCAATCCGAGTTCCGATGCCTTCCAGCTCAATATCCGGACACAGGGGCGATTGAGCGAACCGGAGCAGTTCGCAGACATCGTCATCCGAACGGACCCTGCCGGTCGCCAGACCCGCATTCGCGATGTCGCACGCGTTGAACTGGGCGCGGATGACTACGGCACAAATGCATACCTGTCGGGAAAGCCGTCCATCATGATCGGCATTTTCCAAAGACCCGGCACCAACGCACTTGAAACCGGCATCAACCTGGAACGAGAGATGCAGGCGGCGGCAAAAGCCTTTCCTGTGGGACTCGAATACCGGATCATGTGGAATTCGACGCGTTTCATCGCGCAATCCACCGAAGCGGTGCGGGAGACACTTTTCGAAGCCGCGGCGCTGGTCTTGCTCGTGATCTTCGTCTTCCTGCAGAATTGGCGCGCCGCCCTCATCCCCGTCGTAGCCATCCCCATCTCTCTGGTGGGAACATTTGCGCTGCTTGCCTTGTTTGGCTACAGCCTGAACAGCCTGTCGTTGTTCGGGCTGGTCCTGGCGATCGGCATCGTGGTGGACGATGCGATCGTCGTGGTCGAAAACGTGGAAAGAAATCTGGCGCTGGGCCTGACGCCGCTGGAAGCGGCCCGCACGTCCATGGACGAGGTTTCAGCTGCCCTGGTGGCCATCGTGCTGGTGCTGTGCGCGGTCTTCATTCCCACGTTCTTTCTGACCGGCCTATCCGGCGCGTTCTACAAGCAGTTCGCGCTGACCATTTCCGGCGCAACGGTCATTTCGCTCATATTGTCGCTGACGCTTTCACCGGCGCTGGCCGCGACCTTGCTGCGTGCGCATACGACGGAGAAATGCAGCAACGGGCTCATCCGGCGCATGCAGCTTGCCGGTGACGGATTCAACGAACGCTTCGATCGACTCAGCGCCCGTTACGGTCAATTGACGCACTGGCTAGTGGCGCACCCCAAACGCGTATTGGCGAGCTACGGCGGACTTGTTCTTGCCACGGCTGGAATCTTCTGGGTCACCCCGACCGGCTTCATTCCCGCCCAGGACCAGAGTTATCTGATATCGATCACGCAATTGCCGCCCGGCGCATCCCTGGCGCGCACCGATGCGGTGCTGCAAGAAGTGTCCAAGCGCCTGCTGACGATCGAAGGGGTCCGTGGCACGATCATGCTGCCCGGATACGACGCCGCATCGAACACGAATTCGCCGAATACCGCCACCGCCTTCATACCGCTCAAACCGTTTGAAGAACGTTCCCGGCCCGCCAGCGAGATCCTTGCCCAAGCGCGCAAAGCCGTCGCAGACATCGATCAAGCGAGAGTGCTCATCATTCCTCCGCCGCTAATCGACGGCATCGGGTCGGCAGGCGGCTACCGGATGATGGTGCAGGATCGTGCCGGCCATGGCTACAAGGCGCTGGGAACAGTTTCAGATCAGCTCATGGCAAAGGCGAACGGCACCGCAGGGCTGTCGCAGGTCTTCTCTTTCTTCAACACATCGACACCTCGGATCTTCGCCGACATCGACCGGCGCAAGGCAGAGCTGCTGGGTGTGCCCCCGGATCGGGTGTTCGAGGCGCTTCAGGTGTACCTGGGTTCATCCTACGTGAACGACTTCAATCTGCTGGGGCGCACGTTCCGGGTGATCGCCCAGGCTGAACAAGGCCAGCGCAACAGCGAGGCCGACATCGCAAACCTGAAGACACGATCCGATAGCGGCGCGATGGTGCCGATCGGTTCAGTCGCAACATTCAAAAGCGAAACCGGGCCATTCAGGGTCGTGCGCTACAACCTGTTCCCGGCGGTCGAGGTGGACGGAGACACGGCGCCCGGCTCTTCCACGGGCGCCTCTCTGGCCACCATGGAAAAACTGGCGGATCACGCGCTGCCAACGGGATTTGGCTATGAATGGACGGGCATCGCCTTCCAGCAGAAGATCGCCGCAAACACGGCAGGCCTCGTGTTCGCGCTGGCGGTTGTCTTCGTGTTCCTGGTGCTGGCCGCGCAGTACGAAAGCCTTACGTTGCCGCTGGCCATCATCCTCATTGTGCCGATGTGCCTCCTCGCTGCCATGGTCGGTATCAATATTCGCGGCATGGACAACAACGTACTGACGCAGATCGGACTCGTGGTGCTGATCGCCCTTGCCGCCAAGAACGCGATCCTCGTGGTCGAGTTCGCGAAGCAGGCCGAAGCGCAAGACGGCCTGAGCCCGGCTGCCGCGGCGGTACGGGCGGCCCAGACCCGACTACGCCCGATCCTGATGACGAGTTTCGCTTTCATACTCGGGACCGTGCCGATGCTCATGGCATCCGGTGCGGGCGCCGAGCTGCGGCAAGCGCTGGGAACTTCCGTCTTCTTCGGCATGGTCGGCGTCACCGTCTTCGGCTTGCTGTACACGCCCACGTTTTACGTCGTTTGCCGCAAGCTTGCGGATCGGCTGTCCCGCCGGTTTCGCGTCACCTCGTTGGAGCCGCGGCAGGAATGAACAGGAAATACCAAGTGATTCGATCTCACGCTCTCTCGATGTTCGTCATGCCGCTTGTCCTGAGCGCGTGCGCAGTCGGCCCGGACTACAAGGCGCCGGTCATTCCCGCATTGGCGGCGGGCCCGTTCCTGTCGCAGGACGATGCGACGACGCCAGACAGGACGCCCGTCTCGGCAGACTGGTGGAAGCTATACCGTGACCCGGTATTGGACGGGCTGGTGCAAGACGCGCTTGCCGCCAACACCGATGTGCGCACGGCGGTGGCCCGGCTTGCCCGTGTGCGCGCCCAGCTACGGGAAACGTCCGCGGATCAACGACCGACCAGCAACCTTGGCGCCAGCGCAAACCGCCAACGACAATCCGCAATCCAGTCTTCGCCCGAACTGGGTCGCGAGCATACTGTTGTCGATCTTGGCTTCTCAGTAGCATATGAAGTTGACCTTTTCGGCCGTGTCCGACGAAACGTCGAAGCTTCGCGTGGGGATTATCAGGCGGCGCAGGCAGAGCTGGATGCCGTACGGGTTTCAACCGTGGCGGCCACGACCCAAGCCTATCTGGGCGCCGCCAGCGCGGCCCATCGTCTGGCCGTGGCGCAGCAGATCGTCGAGTTGCTGGATCGATCGGTCAGCGTGACGGCCAGCCGAGAGCAAGCGGGCTTGACCACCCCTCTGGACACCGCCCGTATCGCTGCCCTGAGAGATCAAAAACGTGCCGAGATTCCACAGATCGTGGCCACGCGCCAGGCCGAGCTGTTCCGTCTCGCCTTGCTGACTGGCCGCGTGCCCAAGGATCTTCCCAGGGAGGCTGGCGCCCTGTCGGCGCCGCCCCGAATCTTGCAGCCGATTCCGGTAGGAGATGGCATGAGCTTGCTCGCGCGCCGTCCGGACGTGCGCGCCGCTGAACGGCGGCTGGCGGCCGAAACCGCGCGGATAGGCGTGGCGACATCGGCGCTTTATCCGCAGGTTTCCCTGGGCGCCTCAGTAGGGTCCACAGGGTTTGGAGTTGGCGACTTTTTTGGAGCTGGCCCTTTGCGCTGGCTGGCCGGGCCGCTCGTCTCTTGGTCATTTCCGAACCAAGCGGTGATCCGCTCTCGTATCGATGCCGCGAACGCGCAAGCCCAGGCGGCGTTGGCGGCGTTTGACGGCACCGTGCTGCAGGCATTGAGCGAGACAGAAACCGCGCTTTCGAACTATGCCCGAAGCCTGGACCGCCAAGTGGCGCTGGCCGCCGCCCGGGACCAGGCGCAGAACGTTGCGCGGATCGTCCGGGCGCAAGCGCGCGAAGGACGCGCCGACAGCCTTGCCTTGCTGGACGCAGAGCGCACGTACGCCGACGCGCAGGCCGAACTTGCGCAAAGCGAGGCGAGGGTGGTGAATGCCCAGGTCGACCTGTTCAAGGCACTCGGCGGAGGCTGGCAGTCTGGCGCAACGGACCGTGTCGTTTCCCGGTAGCCCGCGGTCCTGCGCCAGCGGTTCAGGCATGCCATTGTTGAATGACATTGCCATGTTCGTGGAGGTTGCCAGGCGGGGGAACTTCAGCCTGTCAGCCACTGCGCTTGGCGTCCCGCCCTCGACGCTTTCGCGACGGGTGAGCGAACTCGAACGAGATCTGGGCGTGCAGTTGCTCCAGCGAAGCACCCGCAAGATAGGCCTGACCGAGGCCGGCGCATTCTACTTCGAACGCTGCCGTGACCTGGTCGATGAAGCGCGAGTCGCGCACGAACAGCTGCAAACGGACACCGCGCGTCCAGGGGGCCGACTGCGCGTATCGCTGCCGGCGTCATTGGCTCAGCATTTCCTCCCCGCAGTCATCAACGCCTTCCATGACCAGTATCCGGACATCCATTGTCAGTTCGAACTGGGCAATCAGCGTGTCGATCCCATCAGCAACACCTTCGACCTGGCGTTACGCTTTGGCGAACAGCCGCACTCCAGCCTGATTGCCCACACTATCAGTTCGATGACGCCACGCCTGTACGCATCCGCCGCATATATAGCCAGACATGGGCCTCCCGGCTCACCGACAGAGCTCACAGGCCATCAATGCCTTGTCGGCGCGCTGAGCGGCGAATGCGAGTGGGAGTTACGGTCCGGGGTACGAGTCGAGCGGATCAGGGTGTCGGGAAAAGTGGCGGCCAGCGACTCCGGCATTATTGGCGCCTTGCTCTCGGAGGGACTCGGCATCGGCCCGCTGATGAATTTCGAGGCAGCACAGATCGGCCGCGGACAGCGCCCTCTCACTCCTGTCATGCGGGAATGGGCGTTGCCCCAGGTGCCTCTTTTCGCCCTGCTTCCTGCTCGGACAGTGCCCGCACGGGTGAGGGCCTTCCTGGATTTCATTTACCCACACCTGCAGGAACGTTGAAATCGGAAGACCCCCAACTTGCGCTTGGTGCCAGAGGTGCCGATCAATGCGCAAGAGGCCCGCCCGTCGCATCGATCGCCATCGCGGCACTGATGAGAACAACAACGGCAATGGAAACCGCGAACACCCGGCGCGCCCAACGCGCATCGTCGCGCGTCGAAAACCCGTCCATGGCCGTTTTGAGCCAGAGGATTCCGCTCAGCAGGACCACGGCGATATAGAGATTGCCCACGTATCCCAACGCCGCGAGGGAAAGCGCGGCCACGAGAAATCCGCCGATATACACGACGATATGCCGCTTCGCTTGGCGACGCCCCTTTACGAGAGGCAAGACGGGAATGGACGCCACCGCGTAGTCATTCCACCTGAAGATGGCGATGGCATATGAATGGGGGACTTGCCATATCCCATAGATCACAAAAAGACAGAGCGCGGCCGAGTCGATCGTTCCACTCACCGAGCAGTAGCCTACGACGGGCGGAACCGCTCCCGCCACGCCGCCGACCAGCGTGGCCTGAACCGATCTTCGTTTGAGGCAAAGCGAGTACAGGCCAACGTAGACGACGTATCCGATGAACATCAAGACCAGCGGCTGGCCTTGCCGCGTCGCGACATGCAAGAGCCAGAATCCGGCGGCGGCAAGAATCCCCGCAAAAGCCAGCGCTGAACCGAGGGAAATCCGGCCGGTTGCCATCGCACGGGCCTGAGTGCGCTGCATGACGCGGTCGATGTCACGATCAATCACATTGTTGACCGTGCATCCTGAGCCGATCACCAGGGCCACGCCCAGCATTACCAACGCGCCGTGGCTCACATCCACAACGCCGCGCGACGCCAGCAGATAGCCGCCGGCCAGGGTTATCAGGTTCCCGGCCACGATGCCAGGCTTGATCAACTCGAAATACGTTCGATACATAGATTTTCGCCGAGCCAAACTCGGCTGCGGACCAAAAGCATCCAAAACCAAGCTTTATAGCTTGCGAAGAGGATGGCTCAACAGTGAGCTATCGGACATGGACCCCACGAATTCCGACAAAGCTGTCGGTCGATCCCGCTGATACCGCCACAAACGCAACCTCCGCCCAAAAACGAACCGGCCCGCGCGAAGCGGGCCGGTTTTCCTGGAACGCCCCGGCCACTTGGACCCGGGCGCCGCGTATCAGGCTGACACCAACTGCCAGACCAGCCGCGCCGCCGCGCGGGCGCCGTGGCCATCCACGTCAAAACGCGGATTGAACTCGGCCAGGTCGGCCAGGCGCAGCTTGCCGCTGGCTTTCACCCGCAGCACGATCTCTTCGATCACCGCCATCGGCACGCCATAAGGCGCGGGCGCCGACACGCCGGGCATGACCGCCGCGGGCAGCACGTCCAGGTCGATCGTCAGGTACACGTGGCGCGCACGGGCCAGCAACGCATCGACGTTGGCCAGCCGCGCCTCGAGATGGCGTTCCTGCATGTCGCGGTCTTCCACCCAGATGGCGCCCACTTCGGCAGCCCGCGCATACAGCGCCGGGGTATTGGCCAGCCGCGACACGCCCAGGCAGGCATATTGGAACGCCAGGCCCTGCGCCTCGCAGTAGTGCGCGATCTGGTCGAACGGCGTGCCCGAACTGCCCGGGCGGCCGGTGCGCAGGTCAAAGTGCGCATCCAGGTTCAGCACCAGCACGGGGCCGGCGTCGTCCCGGCCCGCCAACCAGCGCGCCAGACCCTGGAAGCTGCCCCAGGCGATCTCATGACCGCCGCCCAGCACCACCGGGCGGGCGCCCTGTTGCAGCAGGTCGGCCACGGCCAGGCCCAGGTGTTCCTGCGCGTCTTCCAGCTGGTCGCCGTCGCAGGCCACGTCGCCCGCGTCGAGCAGGCGCGTCAAGCCATGCGCCGGCAGGCCGGCCATGAACTTGCGGATGCCGGCCGGGCCGGCGGCCGCGCCAACACGGCCCTGGTTGCGCGCCACGCCCGCATCGCAGGCAAAGCCCAGGATCACGGCTTCGCCCTTGGCCACCGCTTGCCCGGCGGCCGGCTCGACGATGTGCGCCAGGCGGCGCGTGTCGCCGCGTTCGGCGCTGTCGTCACGGGCGGTCCACAGGCTCTTGTCCAGTTGCGCCGTCGTCATGCCGCCCCCTGCCCTGCACTGAGCACCGCCTGCAGGAATTCGCGGGTACGGGCCTCGCGCGGCTGGCTGAAGATGACCTCGGGCGAGCCGGATTCCAG
>ERZ1032107.48-NODE-48-length-24794-cov-35.726141_pt1 | contig 24794 bp, 22 predicted proteins | sample MGYA00516713_ERZ1032107 | MGnify/ENA primary metagenome ERZ1032107 (study PRJEB33718, sample SAMN03160116) | human skin metagenome | collected 2014-04-10 | study: EMG produced TPA metagenomics assembly of the PRJNA266117 data set (Human skin bacterial metagenome...
GCGCTCTTGCGGGCCTCTTCGCCAGCAAGCTGGCTCCTACGGTCGGCAGGGATATTGCGAGGGCTTTGTAGGAGCCGGCTTGCCGGCGAAGGCGGTCGTGCGGGCGCCTTCGCTGGCAAGCTGGCGCCTACGATCAGCGTTTGCTCACCAGGTCCTTGGGCAGCTTGAAGGTCCAGAGCATGCCGCCCTGGTTGAAGTCCTTGACCCGCTTGGCCACTTCGCCTCCCCACAGCGGCACCGCGCCGCCCCAGCCGGAGAGCACCGAGACGTACTGCTCGCCGTCCATTTCCCAGGTCACGGGCGAGCCCAGGACCCCGGAGCCGGTCTGGAATTCCCAGACCTTCTCGCCGGTCTTGGCGTTGAACGCCTGGAGGAAGCCCTCAGGCGTGCCGGTGAACACCAGGTTGCCCTTGGTGGTCAGCACCCCGCCCCACAGCGGCGCGAAGTTCTTGTGGCGCCAGACTTCCTTGCCGCTGATGGGGTCGATGGCCCGCAGCACGCCGATGTAATCCTCGTTCAGCGGCTTGATGGTGAAGCCCGCGCCGAGGAACGCCGCGCCCTTCTTGTAGGCGATGCCTTCGTTCCAGATGTCCATGCCCCATTCGTTGGACGGCACATAGAACAGCCCGGTGTCGCGGTTGTAGGCCATGGGCATCCAGTTCTTGGCGCCGAGGAAGGCCGGGGCGACGAACACCGAGCTGCCCTTGGCTTCGCTACCCGGGGCGCCAGGGCGGCTGGCCTCGTTGTAGATCGGCCGGCCGTTCTTATCCAGGCCGGTGGCCCAGGTGATCTTGTCGACAAAGGGGAAGCCGCGGATGAATTTGCCGTTGGTGCGATCGAGCACGTAGAAGAAGCCGTTGCGGTCGGCGGTGGCGGCGGCCTTGATCTCCTTGCCGCCTTCCTTGTAGTTGAAGGAGATCAGCTCGTTGACGCCGTCGAAGTCCCAGCCGTCGTGGGGGGTGCTCTGGAAGTGCCACTTGATGGTGCCGTCGTCCGGGTTCAGGGCCAGGCGCGACGAGGAATACAGGTTGTCGCCAGGGCGCAGGTGGGAGTTCCACGGCGCCGGGTTGCCGGTGCCGAACAGCAGCAGGTTGGTTTCCGGGTCGTAGTAGCCGCCAAGCCACGGCGCCGCGCCACCGGTCTTCCACAGGTCACCCGGCCAGGTCTTGCCCGCCTCGCCACCGGAAATGCCGTTCTCGATGGCCTTGCCGTCCTTGTACACGTAGCCCATGTGGCCTTCCACGGTGGGGCGCATCCACAGCAGCTCGCCGTTTTTCGGGTCGTAGGCCTGGATCTTGCCGACCACGCCGAACTCGCCGCCGGCCACCCCGGTGATCAGCTTGCCGTTGACCATCATCGGCGCCGCGCTGATGGAATAACCCTCTTTGTGGTCGGCGACCTTCTTGCTCCACACCACCTTGCCGGTGTCCTTGTTCAGGGCCACCAGCTTGGCGTCCAGGGTGCCGAAGAACACCAGGTCGCCGTACAGCGCCACGCCGCGGTTGATCACGTCGCAGCAAGGGCGGATGTCGTCCGGCAGGCGCGCGTCGTACTGCCAGAGCTTCTTGCCGGTGCGCGCGTCCACCGCGAACACCCGCGAGTAGGAACCGGTCATGTACATCACCCCGTCCTTGATCAGCGGCTGGGCCTGCTGGCCGCGCTGCTTCTCGCCGCCGAAGGAGAAGGCCCAGACCGGCCGCAGCTCCTTGACGTTATCGACGTTGAGGATATCCAGCGGGCTGTAGCGCTGGCCCTGGACGCCCAGGCCGTTGGTGACGATCTGCTGCGGGTTCTTCGGGTCCTGGAGGATCTCTTCATCGGTGACGGCGGCCAGGGCCGCGCTGGACAGCAGCATGGCGCTGAGCACCAGGCTCACGGCGAAAAAGGGACGACGTGGGGGTTGGGTCATGACGGCTACCTCGGCGGTTATTGTTGTTCCCGGGAAATTTTCCCGGTCTGCCGGGAATTCTTGGTCCCGGCCTGCCTGCCAACAATTGCCCGCAGTGCGGAGTTTTCTAGTTCCTTGGTACAGGAGCGGCCGCCGACGCCTACAAAGCCCCACCCGATCTCCCTGCCCACCGTAGGAGCTGGCTTGCCAGCGAAGAGGCCCAGCAAGACCGCCATCGCCGGCAAGCCGGCTCCTACAGGCCGTCGATACGCTGCAGGCGCTGGCGTTCGTAACGCGGGTACAGGTGGCTGACGCTGCGGATCAGTTCGTAGCGGGTCAGGCTGATGCCGGCAAAACGCTCGGGGATCGGGCGGCGGATCATCTCCGCCATGTCGTCGCCCTGGGCGGCGCCGTCGCGCATCAACCCGTCCAGCCAGCCCAGGTAGTCCCGCATCTGGGCAAAGGGCGCCGTATCGCTGGCCACCGGGCCATGGCCTGGCACGATCAGCTTCCACGGCAGGGCCTGCAAGGTATCCAGGTCCTTGAGCCAGACCCCGAGCCCCGGGCTGTTGGGGGTGGTCAGCGCGCGCTCGTAGAACACCAGGTCACCGGCAAACAGCACCCCGGTGTTCTCATCGAGAATCGCCAGATCAGCGCCGGTGTGCCCACTCAGGCCCAGCAAGCGCAAGCGATGCCCGCCCACCTCAAGCACCCCGGGCTCAAGCACCTGGGTCGGCAGCACCACCTCGGTGCCGCGCATCCAGTCGCCGACCATGCGGTACATGTTCTCGGCCATGGCCTCGCCCTGCTGGCGCAGCAGGTCGCCGGTGCCGGCCAGGGCGCCGATGGGCACGTCGCCAAAAGCCTGGTTGCCCAGCACATGGTCGGGGTGATGGTGGGTCAGCAGCAGTTGGATGACCGGTTTGTCGGTGGTGGCGGCAATCGCCCGGCGCAAGGCTTCGCCGTAGCGTTTCGACGGCCCGCTGTCGATCACCACCACCCCGCTGTCGGTGACGATGAAGCCGGTGTTGACGATGTTGCCGCCATTGGCCTTGGCGAAATTATCGGTGCTGCCTTCCAGCAGCCAGGTGCCCGCGGCGATCTGCCGGGGCTTGAGTGGATAGTCCAGGTCGGCCCGGGCCGGCAGGCCCAGGCACAGCAGCAACAGCAGGATCCAACGCATGGCGCGCCTCGGCTCGGGTGGGTCAAAGGATGCGGTCAAGGCAGCCTGGCCTCGAACTGGTTGCCGCTGTTGTCGCGCAACAGCAAGCGGGTCTGCCCCGGCCCCTGGATATCGAACCCCAGGTTGGGGTTTTCGCTGACCGCCGGGAACAGTTCGAGGCTGGCCAGGCGCTGGTCGTTCTGGTCGCGCAGTTCGGCGTGGTTGAGGAAAAACTCAGGGATGCCGCTGACCAGGCCGTTGTCCATCGGGTGGGAGATTTGCAGGCGCAGGCGGCTGGCATCTCCACGGGGATAACGCCCGCCCAGCACCTCGCCGATGTGCTCTTCCCAGCCGGGCTGGGTGCGCACCACGCTGGGGGCGGTACAGCCGCCGCCCGCGGCATCGATCAGGGTCGAGCCCACGTGCCACAGGCCATCGCGGGTCAGCACCGCGGCGCGCAGCGGCGTGGCCTGCTCGATACGGATGCGGATCGACAGCCAGGGCAGCACTCGCTCCCCCGGTTCGAAATCGACGATGCGCGGCAAGGGGTTGAGCTCGGCCCAGGCAAGGATGCGTACCACCTCGCCGCCAAAGGCCCGGGCGTCGATCTCCAGGGGCACCTGCCGCGCATCCTCGGCAAAGGGCGGCGCCAGCAGCTTGACCCGATCATCGAAGACGAACGCCGCGTCCCCCAGCAGTTGCTTGTGGTAGAAGGCCCACATCACCGAAGGCACCGGGTCCGGGCCCGGGGCCTGCGGGTCGGCGGCCAGCACCGGGGTCGCCAAGGGCAGCCAGCACGCCAGCAGACAGGTCGCTCGCCAGTTCATCGCAGCTCCTATTGATACATCTGTGGGACCTCGTAACGCAGGCCATAACGGGCGTACAGCGCCTGCAGGCGACCGTCGCGGATCAGCCCTTCCAGGGCCTCTTCCACGGCATAGGCCAGCTGGCGGTTGCTTTCATGCACCGCCATGCCGATCTCCCACACCTGCTTGCCCATGTTCGGGTAGGCGTTTTCCGCCAGGGCCAACTGCGGATCAGCGGCCTGATGCAACTGCCAGTCGATCTCGCCGCGCATGGCCATCACCGCGTCCACCTGCCCGGCCCGCAAGGCGCCGAACGCCTGTTGCACGCTGGGGTAATGGTGGGTCTTGGCACTGAGCATGCCGTTGAACACCGAAGTCAGGTAGAACGACGGCACGCTGTCCACCTCGACGCCAATGGGGTGCTCCTGGAACACCGCGACACTGGCCACCGCATCCAGCCGGCGGCGGTCGAATGCCACCTGCCAGCGCTCCTCCTGATAGGGGCCGAACATCACCACGTGATCGTTGGCCAGCTCCCCCAGTTCGTTGCGCTTTTGCGCGTAGTCGTGGTCGTAGGGCACGCGCATCATCAGGTCGGCCAACTGCTGGTGGCGCAGCGGGCTGCCGCGCCAGATGTAGTCGCGCAAATCGTCGTCGAGTTTCTCCCCCGGGGGCGCCCAGATCAGTTGCAAGCGCACCCCCAGGGCCTCGGCCAGGGCTTGCGCCAGCTCCACGTCGACGCCTCGGGGCTGGCCCTGGTCCTCGAAGCTGTAGGGGGCAAAATCCTCGTACACCGCCACCTTCAGTTCACCGGAGGCGATCATCGTGTCGTAGTTGCGCACCTCGGCCTGGGCCGTGGCGCAACACAGCAGCAGGCCAACCAGGAACAGGGCGAAGCGGCCCATGGCGATCACTCCTCGACGCGCACGCTGTCCAGGTAGGTGCGCACCGCCCACAGGGCTTCCTGGCTCAGGTAATCGGCCATCTTCGGCATGTACACCCGGCCATCGCGCACCGCGCCGTGGCGCACCCGCTCGACGAACCATTCATCCCCGGCTTCGCCGGCGTCGAGCATGCGCAGGTCCGGGGCGATACCGCCGGACTTGGCTTCCAGGCCATGGCAGGCGGCGCAGTTCTGGTTGTAGGCCGAAGCGCCGATTTCCACCGCCTTGTCGTGCTCGGGCGAGGTGCGGTACGGGTTGACCGCGGCCCAGCCGTCACCATCGACGCTCACCCCGGCATCCTTGATCGGCGTCAGGCCCTTGGTCTCCACCGCCTGGGGCACCACGTTGCCATGGGCCCATACGGCACCGGTGGCCAAGGCACCGGTCAGCAGCCCTACCACGAGCAAGGCGTTGCGTTTTGTTGTCATTGTTATGCCCTCAAGATTGCACGCAAGACCTCAGCTACAGAGGCCATGGCGCCATCTTAGAAACAGCCGGAGGGCGGCCGTATGCTGCTTTGGTGGCCGCGCCCTACTCCCTTGGTAGTAGGGCTTGTGGCGCGGGCCTAAATCAGGTGCCGCCCGGGAACTATTCCCGGCAAGGGCGGGACTTTTTCCGTATCTCAAAGCGCCTCGCGCGGCAGACCCTAGTCAGGCCAAAACCTCCACTGGGAACCGCAACCATGACAATAAGATCGCTACCCGCCCTCTCCCCCCTGAGCCTTGCCGTCCAGGCCCTGCTGCTGGCCGGCAGCCTGTCCCTGGGCGCGGCGGCCACAGCGGCCACCGCCCCGGCGGCACCTGCCGGCAAGAACGTGACCTGGGAAGACATCGCCAACGACCACCTGACCACCAAGGACGTACTGCAGTACGGCATGGGCACCAACGCCCAGCGCTGGAGCCCCCTGGCCCAGGTCAACGACAAGAACGTGTTCAAGCTGACCCCGGCCTGGTCCTACTCCTTCGGCGACGAGAAGCAGCGCGGCCAGGAATCCCAGGCCATCGTCCGCGACGGCGTGGTCTACGTCACCGGCTCCTACTCGCGGGTGTTCGCCCTGGACGCCAAGACCGGCAAGCGCCTGTGGACCTACAACCACCGCCTGCCGGACAACATTCGCCCGTGCTGCGACGTGGTCAACCGCGGCGCGGCGATCTACGGCGACAAGATCTACTTCGGCACCCTCGACGCCCGGGTCATCGCCCTGGACAAGAACACCGGCAAGGTGGTGTGGAACAAGAAGTTCGGCGACCACAGCGCCGGCTACACCATGACCGGCGCCCCGGTGCTGATCAAGGACAAGACCAGCGGCAAGGTGCTGCTGATCCACGGCAGCTCGGGCGATGAATTCGGCGTGGTCGGCCAGCTGTTCGCCCGCGACCCGGAGACCGGCGAAGAGGTGTGGATGCGGCCCTTCGTCGAAGGCCACATGGGCCGCCTGAACGGCAAGGACAGCACCCCCACCGGCGACGTCAAGGCGCCGTCCTGGCCCGACGACAAGACCACCGAAACCGGCAAGGTCGAAGCCTGGAGCCACGGCGGCGGCGCCCCTTGGCAGAGCGCCAGCTTCGATGCCGAAACCAACACCATCATCGTCGGCGCCGGCAACCCCGGGCCGTGGAACACCTGGGCGCGCACCGCCAAAGACGGCAACCCCCACGACTACGACAGCCTGTACACCTCGGGCCAGGTTGGCGTCGACCCAAGCACCGGCGAAGTGAAATGGTTCTACCAGCACACGCCGAACGACGCCTGGGACTTCTCCGGCAACAACGAACTGGTGCTGTTCGACTACAAGGGCAAGGACGGCAAGGTGGTCAAGGCCACCGGCCACGCCGACCGCAACGGCTTCTTCTACGTGGTGGACCGCAACAACGGCAAATTGCAGAACGCCTTCCCCTTCGTCGACAACATCACCTGGGCCAGCCACATCGACCTCAAGACCGGCCGCCCCGTGGAAAACGAAGGCCAGCGTCCGGCCAAGCCGCTGCCGGGTGAAACCAAGGGCAAGCCGGTGGAAGTCTCGCCGCCGTTCCTGGGTGGCAAGAACTGGAACCCCATGGCCTACAGCCAGGACACCGGGCTGTTCTACATCCCCGGCAACCAGTGGAAGGAGGAGTACTGGACCGAGGAAGTGAACTACAAGAAAGGCTCGGCCTACCTGGGTATGGGTTTCCGTATCAAGCGCATGTACGACGACCACGTCGGCACCCTGCGCGCCATGGACCCGACCACCGGCAAGCTGGTCTGGGAGCACAAGGAACACCTGCCGCTGTGGGCCGGGGTCCTGGCGACCAAGGGCAACCTGGTGTTCACCGGCACCGGCGACGGCTTCTTCAAGGCCTTCGACGCCAAGACCGGCAAGGAGCTGTGGAAATTCCAGACCGGCAGCGGCATCGTCTCGCCGCCCATCACCTGGGAACAGGATGGCGAGCAGTACATCGGCGTGACCGTGGGCTACGGCGGCGCGGTGCCGCTGTGGGGCGGCGACATGGCCGAACTGACCAAGCCGGTGGCCCAAGGCGGCTCGTTCTGGGTGTTCAAGATCCCGAGCTGGGATAACAAGACCGCCCAGCGCTGATCATCCCCGCCTTGTCTGTGGCGAGGGAGCCCGCTCTCTCGCCACACCCGCCTTCACTCCCGCCTGGAGAACCGCACCATGAACTACCTGCCCCTGGCCCTGCTGTTGGGCCTCTCCCCCGCCTTGGCCATGAACGTCGACGACGACGGCAACGACGTCCCGCTGACCATCAACGGCTGCCTGATCGCCGAAGCCAGCCAATGCCCCGGCGCCAACCTGCGCGGCGCCAACCTGGCCAACCAGGACCTGCGCAAGATGAACCTGGCCGGCGCCGACCTCTCCGGCGCCGACCTGCGCCACGCCCAACTGGACCTGGCCAACCTGGAAAAGGCCCGCCTGCAAGGCGCCAACCTGACCCGCGCCAGCCTGCAACAGAGCAACCTGCGGCTGGCGGACTTCACCGACGCCAAGCTGATGGCGATCCAGGGCTGGGGCCTGTTTGCCCAGGGCGCGCAATTCGAAAAAGCCGACCTCAGCGCGGCCTACCTGCAATTTGCCCGCCTGTCCGGGGCCAAGCTGCACCAGGCCAAACTGCGGGCGGCGGACCTGGAGATGGCCTGGTTGAGCAAGGCGGATCTGCAAGGGGCCGATCTGAGTGATGCCAATCTGCAGGAGGCGAAGTTTGGCGAGAGCAATCTGGAACGCGCCGACCTGCGCGGGGCGCGGCAGCACTATGGGAATTTTCAGGATGCCAATATGGAGGGGTGCCAGGGGTGTCCGGGGAGTTGGGATAAATAGGCCGTTGCCCCAGGCATGACCAAGCGCCTCGCTGTACCTGCTATTGGAACAATCGCCAGTTCAATAGCAGCTACAGCCACGCTAGCTGAGTCGCGCAAGGTTTTCGTCGATGCGCGCCTGAATCATGCTCAGGGTGTCCACGGTGATGCCACCCGGGAACCGGGACCGGGCGCTGCGGGTAAAGCCGCTGGCAACCTGGCAGATGTGCTCGATGATATCGGTGGCCTCCCTCACCGAGAGTTCCGCCTCCACCGCCGCGAGCCTGAGCAAGTGCTTGCGAGTGATGTGCAACGCCTCGCCCAATACGTCCATCTGGTGATAGCCGCCCGGCCCCTCGCAGAAGGTCACGTCGTAAGCCGGCGCCAGCTTCCACTGGCCGCTCGACGACATAAGGTAGGCAAAATTCTTCGGGTGGTCGTCACGGTTGTTGAACGCCACGTTGAACACAATCCGGGCAAAGGCCAGCGCCTTTTCCCGCACATCATTGCAGCAGTACTGGGTTGCCCGCAGGAAATTGCTGTAGTCCAGCGCCCCGGCTGCTCGGTAGTCCGCACCGGTAAAGGCGGCCAGGCTTTGCATGGGCACGCGCATGTCTTTGTGCCGGTCGAATCTTCGGGTGGCGAAGGCCGCCTGTCCATTGGGTAGCTCGAAGTGTTCACTGTCCGACGTTTCGATGGCGCATTCGCGCAAGCATTGTGCGTAGACAGCTTCGATAGCACAGACCTCGGGGTGTTCACCCGCTCCCGGGAACTTGATCAACCAGGCTTCCAGGCCAGATGCCGCCGCCGTGCTGAAACGCCCTCCCTCAGGGTCGCGATAGAGCAAGGCCTTGGGTCGAGCGCCCTGCGGCGAGCCGCCCATCCGCAGCAGTCGCTGCAGAAACTCCCCGCCCTGACCATGGAGCACCTCCTGAACTTCGGCAGCCAGTCGCTCAAGGGGAACCTCTTCAGGCGCCATGAACAGCTCCGGCGCCACAGGCTCGAACGACATCGCGCCCATGGCTTGGGTGCCGATATAGGTCAGTCGCTCCAAAGGACCAATCTGCGCGGGGTTGAGACCACGGCGTTTGAACAGGCGATCCATCAGCAACATGCCCCAACCGTCAGGCAGCGAGTCATAGACCGGCCCCGGCAGCCACAGTTGATGATCGGGAAAGTCCCGACGCAGCCTCGGGCCCTTGAGCGGCAAGCGCAAGGCCGACAGTTCCAGGCCGCGATCCTGTGCCTCCTCGCTGTACTCGAAGGCAATCAAGGGGCGGCCGGTCAGCGCCGTCGTGGATACCAGCGAACCCCAGCGCCAGTGCTCCCCCCAACCGTCGTAGTAGACATCGACTTGCTTAAGCATCGGCGGACTTCCTTTTGACGCGCTGCCGCTGGGCGCCCTGTTCATAACGGAGGATGTCGTCGAGGCTTTCCAGCTGCGGCAGGAATAATTGCTCCAGCTCGCGAAGACGCCCCAGCACCATCGCCACGCGAACCACGCTGTCGAATGCGACACTACGCCCGGCCTCCAGATTGGACAGGGTGCCAACCCCGATGCCGGCACGGGCGGCGACTTCGGCCTGAGTCATCTGCTGGGACAGGCGTTCCTGGCGCAGGCGGGTGCAAAGCAGCTTGAGCACCTCATCCGGCCTGGCAAGCGTTAAATTCAGCATATCGAGTGTTAAATCCTTAAATCTCACATAACACTCAAAATTATAGAGTTATGCTGGAAATTTATGAAGAACCCAATAACTTCATAAATCTGATTTTTATCCCGTGAATTAGCAAAATAATAAGCAAAATACTGAATTTATCTTGCCGCTTACCACTTGTAGCTAGCCGCTACTCACCCGCACCACCCCCATATCAATCCCCAAATGCACCAGTTCCGCATGGGAGCTGACCTGCAGCTTGCTCTTGAGCAAGGTCAAATGGTTGGACACAGTCTTGGCGCTGATGCACAGCTGCTCGGCAATCACCCGCGCCGGGGTGCCCTTGGCCAGCATCACGAAGATCTCCAGCTCGCGCTGGGTCATGCTCTGCAAACGCGGGTCGCTGCTGTTCTGCGCCGGGGTGCAGGCCAGTTGCGTGGCCAGGGGCTGTTCGATGTAGGCGTGCCCGGCCAGTACTCGGTGCACCGCTTCGATCAGCACCTGGGGCGCGGAGTTCTTGGTCAGGTAGCCCGAGGCGCCGGCCTCCAGGGCCTGGCGCACCAGGGGCAGTTCGTCGTGCATGCTGAAGAACAGCACCCGCAGTTGCGGCAGGCGCTGGCGCAGGCGGCGGGTGGTCTCCAGGCCGCTGATGCCCGGCAGGCCGAAATCCATGATCACCAGCTGCGGCACTTCTTCGGCGACCCGGGCCAGGGCCTCTTCGCCGCTGGCCGCTTCGCGCACCTGCATCGCCGGCAATACCGCGCGCAGCAGGCTGGCGTAACCCTGGCGGACCACGGCGTGGTCATCCACCAACAAGATGTTCATCAGGCCTCCATGGGCATGTTCAGGGGCATGTTCAAGGCCAGGGCCCAACCGGCGCCGGGACGGCTGAGGATGTGCAGTTCGCCGCCCAGGCTGCGGGCCCGTTCGGCCATCGAGTGCAGGCCGACGCCGGGGCGCTGGGGCTGGTGCGCGCCGCGACCGTTGTCGCGCACCAGCAGGCGCAGGCCCCGGGCGCTGCGTTGCAGGCGCACCCGTACCTGGCTGGCGCCGGCGTGCCGGGCGACATTGGTCAGCGCTTCTTGCAGCAGGCGGTAGAGGTGGGTCTTGCTGGCGCTGGGCAACGCTGGCAGGTCGGCGCCGACCCGCAATTGGCAGTCGATGCCCTGGCTGTCCTGCCATTGGCTCACCAGCAGGCCGAAGGCTTCGGCCAGCGGCAGGTGCTGCAGCACCACCGGGTACAGGTCCTGCACCAGGGCGCGAAAGCCTTGCTGCAAGCGCTCGCAGTTGAGCTCCAGGGCCTGGGCCGTGTGCTCCACTACCGTCGGCTGGTCGGCCACCATGCGCAGCAGGCAGACCTGGGCGCGGATGCCCGCCAGGTATTGCCCGAGGTCGTCGTGCAGGGTCTGCGCCAGGTAGGTGCGCTCGCGCTCCTGCACCGCCAGCAGGGCCTGGGTCAGTTGCGCGTTGTCGGCGCGGGTCTGTTCCAGGGTCGCGGTCATGCGGTTGAAGTGCCCGGCCAGTTGCCGCGCTTCCGGCAGGCCGGCTTCGCGCAGGCGCACCGCCAGTTGCCCGCCGGACACCTGCTGCAAGGCCCGCAACAGGTCATCCAGCAGGCCCATGCCGCGGCGCACCGCCCAGCGGATGGTCAGCAGGCTCAGGAACAGGGCCAGGCCGCACAGGCTCAACAGCTGTTGCAGGGAATCCCAGACTTCGTCGATCTCATCCCGCGCGTCCACGGCGATCAGCACCCGGCGGCCGTCGCCCAGGTCCAGCTCGCGGGCGCTGTGGCGGCGCTCGCTGAACAGCTGGCGGCCGAGCCAGGCGTCCAACCCGGCCTCCTCCGGCATGCGGGCCGCCTCGTCCGCCGCCAGCCAGTGCACCCGTACATGGCGCAGGCTCTGGGTCAGGTGCGGTTGCAGGCCCGCCGGGTTGCGCGCGGCGCTGTCGCTCAAGTACTCCACCACCGCCTCGGCGGACTGCAACTCACGCTCGACATCGGCCACCGCCTGGTGCAGCAGCAAGGCCGCGCAGGCCAGGGTCACCACGGCAAAGAATGCCGTGACCCACAGGTTGATCCGCCACAGCGCCGACATGCCTAGCGCCCCGGCACCAACGGCAGCGCTTGGGGCAGCACCGGGCGCGGGCCGTGCAGACGGTCGACGCCGATCAGGCTGAGGATCAGCAGCAAGGGCAACAGCAGCAATTTGAGGATGCGCATGACGGTGTTCTCCAGGGTCGGGGCCGCTGCAACCATGCTAAGACCGCCGCACCCGCGCCGGGCTACTACCTTGGTACTGCCCGGGCGCTACTTTCTGCATATTTCCCCGCCCCGGTACTCTTCCTATGCTGGCGCCACCTGCCGTGGAGTGCCTTATGCACCAGCCTGCCCCGCTTATCCCGACCTGCCTGCTGGCCCTGGCCTCGGTCCTGTTGCCCCTGGCCGCGAGCCAGGCCAGCGAGGACCCCTTGCAGGTGCGCATCGGCTACCTGGGCTATCACCCCGACCCCGGCCCGCTGCTGTCCAACATCATTCCCGAGCCAGCCGACGCCGGGCTGCAGGGCGCGCAGCTGGCGATTGTCGACAGCAACAGCACCGGGCGCTTTCTCAAGCAGCAGTTCCAGCTCGACAGCGCCAGCGTCGACAGCCCCGAAGCCTTGCTGCAAGCCGCCAAGGCCCAGCACGACCAGGGCCTGCGGCTGTTCGTGGTGAATGCCCCGGCGGCCAGCCTGCGCGAGTTGTCCGCCGCCCTGCCCGACAGCCTCTTGTTCAACGCCGGCAGCCCCGACGACCGCCTGCGCAGCAGCCAGTGCCTGGGCAACGTACTGCACAGCCTGCCCGGCCGGGCGATGCTGGCCGACGCCCTGGTGCAGTTCATGGTGCTGCGCAAATGGCAGCGGGCCTTGCTCGTCGTCGGCCAGACCGAGGATGACCGGGCCTACGCCGATGCCCTGCGCCGGGCCACCCAGCGCTTCGGCGTGAAGCTGGTCGCCGAGAAAGACTGGACCTTCGACAACGACCAGCGCCGCAGCGCCCAGGCCGACATGCCGCTGTTCACCCAGACCGCCGAATACGACGTGGTGCTGGTGGCCGACGAGCGCGGCGACTTCGGCGAGTACCTGCCCTACCAGACCTGGTTCCCGCGCCCGGTGGCCGGCACCCAGGGCCTGACCCCCACCGGCTGGCACAAGAGCGTGGAGACCTTCGGCGCCGCGCAACTGCAAAAGCGCTTCGAAGCCCAGGCCGGACGCTGGATGAACGACCGCGACTTCGCCGCCTGGATGGCCGTGCGCAGCATCGCCAGCGCGGTGAGCAAACTGCGCCAGGCCGACCCTCGGGCCCTGCAGACCCTGTTGCTCAGCGACCAGTTGCCCCTGGACGGGTTCAAGGGCCGCAAGCTCAGCTACCGGCCGTGGAACGGTGAACTGCGCCAGCCGATTCCCCTGGTGCAGCCCCGGGCCCTGGTCAGCACCTCGCCCCAGGACGGCTTCCTGCACCCCTTCAACGAAATGGACAGCCTGGGCTACGACCGCCCCGAAGTGACCTGCCGCTACCCCTGATCCGATAACCACAACAACAAGGAATCCGCCATGCGCCGCCCCCTTCTCTGCCGCTCCGTCCTGTGCGCGGGCCTGCTGCTCGCCGCCGGGCACGCCATGGCCGCCACGGCCTGGGTCTCCAATGAAAAGGACAACAGCCTGAGCCTGATCGACCTGCAGACCCTGGAAGTCACCCAGACCCTGCCGGTGGGCCAGCGCCCGCGCGGGCTGCTGCTGTCCCATGACAACAAGCTGCTGTACATCTGCGCCAGCGATTCGGACCGGGTCCAGGTGATGGAAGTGGCCACCCGCAAGATCATCAAGGAGCTGCCGTCCGGCAAGGACCCCGAGCAGTTCGCCCTGCACCCCAACAACCGCTGGCTGTACGTGTCCAACGAGGACGATGCGCTGGTCACGGTGATCGACACCGAGACCGCCAAGGTCCTCGGCCAGATCAACGTCGGGGTCGAGCCCGAAGGTATGGCGGTGAGCCCCGACGGCAAGTGGGCGGTGAACACCAGCGAAACCACCAACATGCTGCACTGGATCGACACCAGCACCCAGACCCTGGCCGACAGCACCCTGGTGGACCAGCGCCCGCGCTTCGTCGAGTTCAACCAGGACGGCTCAAGGCTCTGGGCCTCGGCGGAAATCGGCGGCACCGTGACCATCCTCGACGTGGCCACGCGCCAGGTGCTCAAGACCCTGAACTTCAAGATCAAGGGCGTGCACCCGGACAAGGTGCAGCCGGTGGGCATCAAGCTCAGCGCCGACGGCAAGTACGCCTTCGTCGCCCTGGGCCCGGCCAACCACGTGGCGGTGATCGACGCCAAGACCTACGAGATCCTCGACTACCTGCTGGTGGGGCGGCGGGTCTGGCAGCTGGCATTCACCCCGGACCAGAGCCAGTTGCTGGCCACCAACGGGGTCAGCGGCGATGTTTCGGTGATCGATGTGAACAGCCTCAAGGTGCTCAAGTCGGTGAAGGTCGGGCGCTATCCCTGGGGCGTGGTGGTGACCCCATGAACGCCCTGGAGGTCAGCCAGCTGAGCTTCGCCTACGGCCCGCGCCAGGCCCTCGATCAGGTCAGCCTGAGCCTGGCTCCCGGGCGCTTCGCCGCCCTGCTGGGGCCCAACGGCGCCGGCAAGTCGACCCTGATCGCCCTGCTCACAAGGCTCTACGACCTGCAGCAGGGCGACATCCGCGTCGGCGGCTGCTCGCTGCGCAACGCCGCCCGGGCCGCCCTGCGCCAGCTCGGCGTGGTGTTCCAGCAAAGCACCCTGGACCTGGACCTGAGCGTGGAGCAGAACCTGCACTACCACGCCGCGCTGCATGGCCTGTCGCGGCGCCAGGGGCAGGCGCGGATCGACGCCGAACTGGCGCGCCAGGGCTTGAGCGAACGGCGCCGGGATAGCGTGCGCGCCCTCAATGGCGGCCACCGCCGGCGGGTGGAGATCGCCCGCGCCCTGCTGCATGAACCGCGCCTGCTGCTGCTCGATGAAGCCAGCGCCGGCCTCGACCCCGCCAGCCGCCTGGCGCTCAACCGGCACATTCGCCAGCTGTGCCAGGAACAGCGTCTGAGCGTGCTCTGGACCACCCACCTGCTGGATGAGGTGCAGGCCGACGACCAGTTGCTGATCCTGCATCAGGGGCGCCTGGTGGCCAGTGGCGTGGCCGGCACCATCAGCCAGGAACAGGGCGGCGACCTGAGCGCGGCCTTCGCCCGCCTGACCCAGAATCCCCAGCCACGCCCGGCCCCGATCGGAGAACCGCTCGCATGAACGCCTACTGGCAATGCCTGCGCGGCATCGTGCTGCGCGAATGGCTGCGCTTCGTGCTGCAGCGCACGCGCTTTCTCAGCGCCCTGGTGCGGCCGCTACTGTGGCTGCTGGTGTTTGCCGCCGGCTTTCGCGCGGCCCTGGGCATCGCCATCATCGAGCCCTACAGCACCTACATTCCCTACGAGGTCTACATCGTCCCGGGGCTGGCCTGCATGATCCTGCTGTTCAACGGCATGCAGGGCTCGCTGTCGATGGTCTACGACCGGGAAATGGGCAGCATGCGCGTGCTGCTCACCAGCCCCCTGCCCCGGGCCTTCCTGCTGGCCAGCAAGCTGCTGGCCACCTCGCTGATCTCGCTGCTGCAGGTCTACGCCTTCCTCGCCGTGGCCTGGCTGTATGGCGTGCAACCGCCGGCCATGGGCCTGCTGGCCGCGCTGCCGGCGCTGCTGCTGGTGGCCCTGATGCTCAGCGCGCTGGGGCTGCTGCTGTCCAACGCCATCCGCCAGTTGGAGAACTTTGCCGGGGTGATGAACTTCGTGATCTTCCCGCTGTTCTTCCTGTCCTCGGCGCTGTACCCGCTGTGGAAGATGCTCGAAGCCAGCCCCTGGCTGTACTGGCTGTGCGCCCTCAACCCCTTCACCCACGCCGTGGAACTGGTGCGCTTCGCCCTGTACGAACGCCTCAACCTGCTGGCCCTGGCGGTGTGCCTGGGGCTGACCCTGGTGTTCTCCCTGCTGGCGGTGCTGACCTTCAACCCCCAGCACGCCGCCCTGCGCAAAAGCACCTGAGCCACCATCCTGCCACCCACCTCCACCCAACGTAGGAGCTGGCTTGCCAGCGAAGAGGCCCGCAATCCCAACGCCAGACCCAAGGCCCCTTTCGCCGGCAAGCCGGCTCCTACACAGCGCTTGTCCATGGGCGATCTACGACTTTGGTACTGCTTTTGCTGTCGATGGTCGCATTCACAAAAGGCCCTGCCCTGGCATGTAATGGGCCTATAACAAAAAGGATAAAAGCCTTATGCCCCGTGCCTTAGAGACCCTGGCCGCGCTAACCCTGAGCCTGGCGCTGGGCGCCGCCCATGCCGCTGCCCCGCTGTTTTCCGCCGAGGGCTATCGCACCAGCCTGTACCGCAGCCCGACCCCGCTGCAGATCGACCAGGGCCGGATCATCGACACCCCGGGCCTGCAAGATCTGCTCAAGGAGCAACCGGCGCCCCTGCTGATCGACGTCTACCGCCGGCAATGGCTGCAAGGCCGCTTCATCGACAGCGAGCCCCACGCCAACCTCCCCGGCAGCCACTGGCTGGCCAACACCGGCGACGGCGAACTGAGCCCCGAGTGGCAGGCCTATTTCGCCGGCAACCTGCAACGGCTGAGCCACGCCGACCCGCAGCGCGCCCTGGTGTTCTATTGCCGTGCCGATTGCTGGCTGAGCTGGAACGCGGTAAAACGCGCGGCAGCCCTGGGCTATAAGAACATCTACTGGTACCGCGACGGCCTGGATGCCTGGGAGGCCGCCGGCCTGCCCGTGGAGGCGGCCCGGCCGCAACCCTTTCCCTGAGCGCCGCAGCACGGCGTTGCCGCCCCCATAACCACAATAACGAGGTGAAAGGCCATGTATAAAATTCTGATAGCCGACGATCACCCACTGTTTCGCGAAGCCATCCACAACGTCATCAGCGACGGATTTCCCGGCAGCGAGGTGATGGAAACCGCCGACCTGGACAGCGCCCTGGCCCTGACCCAGGAGCACGACGACCTGGACCTGATCCTGCTCGACCTGAACATGCCCGGCATGCACGGCCTCAACGGCCTGATCACCCTGCGCAACGAAGCGCCGACCATTCCGGTGGTGATCGTTTCCGCCGAGCAGGACAAGCAGATCGTGCTCCAGGCCATCACCTACGGCGCCGTCGGCTTCATCACCAAATCCTCGGCGCGCTCGCAGATGACCGAGGCCATCGAACAGATCCTCAACGGCAACGTGTACCTGCCGCCGGACATCATCCGCACCCAGAAAAGCCAACCGGGGCGGCGCAGCAGCGAGACCCCGAGCTTCCCCCCGGAACTGCTCCAGGCCCTGACCCGCAAACAGCTCCTGGTGCTGGAACGCATGACCAAGGGCGAATCCAACAAGCAGATCGCCTACACCCTGGACATTGCCGAAACCACGGTGAAGGCCCACGTCTCGGCGATTTTGCGCAAGCTCAACGTGCACAACCGGGTGCAAGCGATCCTCAGTGCCGGGGACATCGATTTCGGCGCCTACCTGCGCCGTTGAATTGCGCTGATCGTGCACCGACCCTGTAGGAGCCGGCTTGCCGGCGAAGGCGGTCTTGCGGGCCCCTTCGCTGGCAAGCCAGCTCCTACGGTTGTCAGGGATGCCGCGTTGGGCTCAGCAGGTGGCTGATGGCGGTCTTGAGTTTCATCGGGCGCACCGGTTTGTGCATCAGGGTGTGGCCCAGTTCGCGCAGTTGCTGTTTGAGCTCGTTGCTGTAGTTGGCGGTGATCATCATCGCCGGGATCGCCAGGGCGCGACGGGCGTTGATTCGCGCTACCGCATCGATGCCGTTCTGTTGCTGGTCCAGGTGGTAGTCGGCAATCAGCAGGTCGGCCTCGGCGCGGTAGTCGTCCACCTGGCGCGCCAGGTCTTCTTCGGACAAGGCGGTGATCACCTGGCAGCCCCAGCCTTCAAGCAAGGTGCGCATGCCGGCGCAGATCGCCGCGTCGTTATCCAGCACCCAGATCCGCGCCCCCTGCAAACGCTCCAGCAGGGCGTCGCCCAGCTCCGGGCGCGGCGCTGGCAAGGGCGCGCTGGCGCTGATCGGCACCTGCACGCTGAACACCGAACCACGCCCCGGCCAGGAGCGCACGCCAATGCGGTGCCCGAGAATCCCGGCAATCTTCTCGACGATGGCCAGCCCCAGGCCCAGGCCGCGATCCTGGTCCGGGCGCTGTTCTTCGCCACGCTTGAACTCCTGGAAGATTTCCTCCAGGCGTTCGGCGGCGATACCCATGCCGCTGTCCCAGACTTCGATCGACAACCAGCGCCCCTGGCGCCGACAGCCCAGCACCACCCGGCCCTGGCGGGTGTAGCGGATGGCGTTGCTCAACAGGTTGCGCAGAATCCGCGCCAGCAGCTGGATGTCGCTGCGCACCAGCGCCGAGCAGGCCACGAAGTGCAGTTCCAGGCCTTCGCTGCGGGCCACCTGGGCGTACTCGGCGGCGAGGTTTTCCAGCAGTTCGCTCAAGGCAAAGGGCGCGATATCGGCCTTGATCACCCCGGCATCGAGCTTGGAAATGTCCACCAGGGTACCCAGCAGGTTTTCCACGTCTTCCAGGGAGTTGCTGACATTGCGCACCAGGGCGCTGCTGGCCTGGGGATCGCGACGCTCCAGCAAGGCGCTGGTGAACAGCCGCGCGGCGTTCAGGGGTTGCAGCAGGTCATGGCTGACCGCGGCGAGGAACTTGGTCTTCGACAGGTTGGCCCGTTCGGCCTCGGCCTTGGCCTCGCGCAAGCGTGATTCCACCCGGCTGCGCTCTTCGATCTCGCGCAGCAGCTGCTGGTTGAGGGTGGTCAGCTCGGCGGTGCGTTCGCGCACCCGCAGCTCCAGGTTCTGGTAGGCCTGATGCAGGGCCTCGGCGGTGCGCCGGCGCTCGGTGATGTCGCGGATCAGCACGAAGATCCCCACCACCTCGCCATTGGCCAGGCGGTTGGGCACGTAGGAGCGCAGCATGTAGCGCTCCTGATTGTTGATGTTGGTCTCGGCGAATTCGAAGGTCACGCTCTCCCCGGCCAGGGCCCGTTCCACATAGCTTTCCAGGCGCTGGTAGTGCTGCTCGCTGTGCACCTCGCGCAGGCTCTGGCCGAGCATCACGCCGCGGGGCCAGCAGTACCATTCCTCGTAGACCTTGTTGGTGAACTCGTACACCAGGTCGGCATTGAGGTAGGCGATCAGCGCCGGCACATGGTCGGTGATCAGGCGGATCCAGCGTTCGCTTTCGCTCAGGGCCTCGGCGTGCTGGTAGCGCTCGGTGATGTCGGTGAAGGTGTTGACGAAACCACCGGTAGGCAGCGGATGGGTGCGGATCTCCAGCACCCGGCCATCGCTCAGGCGCTGCTCGCATTCGTGGATCGGCCGGCCGTTGGCGTCGCGGCTGTCGGGGCTCAGCAGGCGCAGTTCGCTGTCGCCGATGACCTCGGCAAACAAGCGATGCGCGGCCACCGGGGCCAGCCCGCTGAGTTCCAGAAAGCGCCGGTTCCACAACTCCAGCACGCCCTCGGCGCTGACCATGGCCACGCCCTGGGACAGGTTGTCCACCGCCCGTTGCAGCAGGTGGGACTTTTGCGCCACCGCCTGTTCCCGGCGCAGGGTTTCGCTGTGCTTGACCTCGGTGATATCGGTGAACAGGATCACCCGCCCGCCTTCCCGGGTCGGCCGCTCGCTGACCTGCAGCCAGCGGCCGTTATGCAGGCGATACAGCAACTGCTCGTCACCGCCACTGCGCGGTTCTTCGCTGAACAACCCGGTGCTGGTCAGCAACCTGCGCACTTCCGAGAGGCGCATGCCGGCCATGATCCGTACCCGGCTGTGGCTCCAGAAGGCACGGAAGCGGCTGTTGAACAGGACGATGCGCTGCTCCTGGTCGAACAGCACGAAGGCGTCGGAAATGCTCTCGATGGCATCGATCAGATGCTGGTGGGCAGTCTCGGCCCGCAGCCGCGCTTCGCTGAGCAAATGGTTGCCGGCCTTGAGCTCGGCCATGGCCTGGTTCAGGGCGTCGGTGCGTTCGCGCACCTGCTCGGCCAGTACCACCGAATGCTGGAACGCCGCATAGGGGTCATTGCCGCGGGTGATGCCGGATTCGACCCGTTCGATCAGCGCGCTGTTGATGCGCCGCAGCTTGCGGTTCTCGCGCTGCAGGCAGTCGAGCTGCGCTTGCAGCTCAGCGGCGGGCCGGAGTTCGACTGCGGGCAATGGCGACCCCGGTGAAGGTCTGGTTGATGTGCATGCCATTGAACTGTTCTCCGTAGGTGTTGAAACCCATCACCCGCTGTTCCCGCAAAAAGGCCCCGATCTGCTCCAGGCTGCCCTGCCCCTCCAGCTCCAGGCGGCGCAAAAAACAGTCGCAGCCAATGGTCAGCAGCAACCCGCCGAGGCGCTGCTGCAAGCCGTCGAACAGCTGTTGCAGGTTGGGCAGCAAGGGGCCGGGGGTCATGGCGGTGAGGACGATGCCGTTCTCCACCGCGCAGTAGAAACTCAGGCTCAGGTCCGGGTGCACCTGCTGCACCGCGCGCACGTAATAGTGCTGGTTGATGCGCACCGCCAGCGGGTGGGCGGCGAACACCCGATGGTCGAGCTGCGCCAGGGGCACGCCGATCAGCCGCGCGTACTCCTCGGCGGCGGGCTCGGCGTTGAGTTCATAGACCCGGCGCAAGGTACTGTCGGCGCCGGTGACCACCAGTTTTTCTTCCCGGGGCTGGATGTGGTGGGTGGTGAACACCTCGAAATCCAGCCAGGTGTTGACCAGCACCACCACCGCCGCGCCGCTGTGGAACTCGCCGCCGTAATACACGTGGGTGTGGGTCAGGTAGTTGTCATCGCCGGCCGAACCGCCGAAATGCGGAATGTCCCCCAGGGCCGCGCTGAGGGCGGCCAGCACCATCTCTTCGCGGCTCGACAGGCCGTCCAGCAGGGTCAGAGCGAAGCTGTTGCCCTTGATCGGCGCCAGGGTGTTGCTGCGGCAGCGGCCCACCAGGCGTTCGACCATCTGCTGGGCGTCGATCAGGCTGAAGTGTTCCATCTGGTCGATGAGTTCGGCGGCGATGGAAAAGTGCCGATGGTCGAAGCCGATGGCGGTCACGCAATTGCGTCCGTAGCCCAGGGGGGTGATTTCCCCGGCGCTGGTGCAGCCCACCAGGGGGATGCCGCCAAAGCTCTGTTGCAGGGCCGGGCCGAGGGTGTGCAGGGGGTATTCGGCGGAACAGAAGAACAGCACGAAGCCCAGGTGCGGATGCAGCAACTGGCTGGCCAGGTCCTGGGCCACCTGCTGCGGATCGGCGGCCTGGGACATGGCGCTGACCACGCCCTCGCTCTGGGCTTGCTGCATCGTCGCCTCCGGCGCGGGTTGTCTGAGCAATGAGTGTACGAAGCCGGCCCCGGGGCACGAATGCTACTTGGGTAGCGGGTAGCCGGTTCCATGGGTGTAGGCGCTGGCTTGCCAGCGAAGGTGTAGGCCGGGCTGGTGCAGGGCTTGAGGGCCTATTCGCCGGCAAGCCGGCTCCTACGGGGAAGGCGCCGTTGCGGAAAATAAGCGGGGAATACGGGGCGCCGGCCCGGGCGCGATGCGCACGCCAGGGCCGGCGCTGGGGTTACCAGGTCAGTACGGCACCCACGGCAAAGGTGTCGGTGTTTTCGTTCTGTGCATTGGTGTGGTGGCCGTCGATCTCGAACTGGTTGTACTCGGCCACCAGCTTGAGGTTGTCGTTGATGTCGTGGAACAGCGCCACGCCCCGGGTCTGGTAGTCGGCGCCGCTGCCGACCACACCGTTGCCGTCGTCACGGGTCTTGCCGTAGGACAGCGCCAGGCGGTTCTTGCCCACCTTGTACGAGCCCTGCAGCAGGTAGCCCTTGCTGTCGACATTGCGCAGGGTGGCCTCGCCGGCGTTGTTGGTGAAAAACGGGTTGATGCCCTTGGCCTGGAACCCGGAACCGGTCAGGGACAGGCCGCCCATCTTGGCCTGCAGGCCATAGCCCAGGCCCTTGGAGGTTACCGACTGCACGTTGGGGTCGGTGTTGTCGGAGGTCTGGTAGCTGCCGTTGAGCCAGCTGTAGAACTTGGCCCCGCCCAGGTCGAACTGGTAGGTGACCTCGCTCTCGGTGCGCGGGTTCTTCTGGTAGGCCTTGCCCAGGGCGCTGCTGTCGTTGGTGTCCACCGGGTCGAGGATGCCCACCGCCACCCGCAGGCCGTCCATCATCGGGCTGCGGTAAGTGATCTGCGACGACGGAAAGGGATAGGGGTAACCGCTGCCGATGTTGCCGAACGACACCCCGCCGCCGTCCACCAGCCCCAGGCTGTCGCTGACCTGGCCGTACCCGGCAAGCATTTCATCGAGCAGGATGTTGGAACGGGCGAACAGGCCGAAGTCCTTGCCAATCAGCACCTCGCCCCACTCCGGGTTGGCCACGGTGCCGTAGAACTGGCGCACGTCGATGGCGGTGTCGGTGCCGTTGGTCTCGCTGTCATTGATGGTGACCCAGAACGAGGCCCGGGCGCCGAGCTTGAGGTCGTCCACCTGCTTGCCCATGTTGAAGCCCAGGTAGTTGGGCAGAAAGCCCATCTTCACCCGCGCCTGACGGCGGTCGTACTGGTCGCCGGCGCGGTCGACCTTGCTGTTGACGTAGAAGGCGTTGATGTAGCCGTCGGTGGAAAAGGTCGTCTGGTCCTTGTCGTACAGCATGATCTCGGCTTCGGCGACAGTGCCCAGGCCAAGGGTCGACAGGCCGACAAGCAGGGCCGGAATCAGAGGGTACTGGCAGTTCTTATTGTTATGCATGGCGCGCTCCGCAAACGGGGGACGAAATGTCGGAGGCGATTATCGAAACGCGCCAAGGCCGCCCATAGGCTGCCTTGGGGGCAAGTTCACGGTGCTTTGGAGGGGCTGGCAGGGAGCGGCAAATCCGATCCACGACCGGCCCGCTACCGGGCCCACTACCTGGAGTAACACCAAGGGCTCATGGACCCGGGTGCGAAGGGATGAAGTCCTTAGTCGTCGCCCGTTCAGTCGTCGCCCGCCAGGGCCCGCAGCCGCGCCAGTTCGGCGGCGGCCAGGGGAATGCCTTCTTGCAGGGACTTGGCTCGGGTGCGGTAGCGCCGATCCCCCGGCATACGCTCCAGGCCCACGGCCTGCATCTGCCGCACCAGCTCGCCGCTGCGCTGGGCAAAACGCCCGCCGCCCAGGTGGTTGGGGTCGATGACGATCAACAGTTGCCCGGTCCAGGGCGTTTGCGCCCCGGGGTGTTGCGACCAGTCGAACTCGAAGGAGAAGTTGCCACCGGTCAGCGCCGCCGCCAGCAGCTCCACCATCATCGACAGCGCCGAGCCCTTGTGCCCGCCAAAGGGCAGCAAGGCGCCGCCGTCGAGAATCGCTGCCGGGTCGCAAGTGGGCTGGCCATCGCGGTCCACCCCCATGCCCGGCGGCAGTGGCTGGCCCTGGCGCTTGGCGATCTGCACATCGCCGTGGGCAATGGCGCTGGTGGCCAGGTCGAAGACGATGGGCTCGGCGCCCTCGCGGGGGGCGGCGAAGGCAATCGGGTTGGTGCCGAACAGCGGCCGCTGGGCGCCGTGGGGCACCACGCAGGTCATGCTGTTGACCAGGCTCAGGGCCACCAGGCCTTCTTCGGCGAAGGGCTCGACATCCGGCCACAGGGCGGCGAAGTGATGGGAATTGCGAATCGCCAGGACCGCGATCCCGGCGCTGCGGGCCTTGCTCAGCAGCAGCTCGCGGGCCGCCGCCAGGGCCGGCTGGGCGAAGCCGCCTGCGGCGTCCACCGCCACCACGCCGGGGGCCACATTCTCCACTTGCGGCACGGCCTGACCGTTGACCCAACCGCTGGCCAGGGACGACAGGTAACCGGGAATGCGGAACACCCCGTGGCTGTGGGAACCGTCGCGCTCGGCGCGGGCGCAGTTGTCGGCCAGCACCCGGGCCACTTCGGCAGAGGTGCCGTGGCGAAGAAAAATGCGTTGCAGCAAGTCGGTCAAGGCAGGCAGGTCGAGGTGCTCGACATCAGCCTGCGCCAGAGTCGCGTGGGACATGGTGGCTCCATTGGAATTGTTATTGGAAGGTGCCTGACTATCGCGTCACGCCAGTTAACTGTCAAATGTTGACTTCATGACAGAAAACATTCATTTTCCATTGTCAACGGCCCACAAGAATGAAAACAACCATGAGCCAACCCATCAAACAACGCCTTGAAAGCAGCTTGTCCAGCGCCACCGCGTCGGGCCGGGCGATTGCCAGCTACATGCTGGCCAACCTCTACGAGCTGCCCTTCCAGACCGCCGCCGACATCGCCGAAAAGCTCGGCGTCAGCGAGTCCAGCGTCGGCCGCTTCTGCCGCGCCATCGGCTACAGCCATTTCAAGGATCTGAAAAACGACCTGAAGAACGACCTCGGCGAAGGCCCGTGGCTGGTGGGCGACCGCCTGCAGGAATTTCGCCAGCAGCCCAACCCAGCGGCTCAAGGCCTGCCGCGCAGCTTTGAGCTGGAAGTGGCGGCGCTGGTCAAGGTCTACGAATACAGCCTGACCCCGGCCTGGCAGACCGTGGTCCAGCGCCTGGCCAGCCGGCGCCGGGTGTACGTGGCGGGGTTCCAGACCGAGCGCGGCATCGCCGCCTCCATGGTCCACCTGCTGCAATACCTGCGTGATGGCGTGCACCTGGTGGACGGCGCCGCCGGGCATTTCGCCGACGTGCTGCTGAGCCCCGCCGAAGACTGCGCCCTGGTGGTGTTCGAGGCCCGGCGCTACTCGCGCCACGCCCTGACCCTATGCCACAAGGCCCGCGAGGCGGGGATTCCGGTGACCCTGGTCACCGACACTTTCTGCGACTGGGCCGAGCAGAACGCCGACGAGGTGTTCCGCGTGCCCACCGAATTCAACCTGTTCTGGGAGTCCACCGCGGCCATGCTGTCGCTGGTGCACCTGTTGGTCAACGAG
>ERZ1032107.50-NODE-50-length-24548-cov-13.009023_pt1 | contig 24548 bp, 22 predicted proteins | sample MGYA00516713_ERZ1032107 | MGnify/ENA primary metagenome ERZ1032107 (study PRJEB33718, sample SAMN03160116) | human skin metagenome | collected 2014-04-10 | study: EMG produced TPA metagenomics assembly of the PRJNA266117 data set (Human skin bacterial metagenome...
CGCGGCGGCAGCGGGTTCGCTGCAGGAACAGGCGCAGCGCCTGGCCGAGGCCGTGTCCGTCTTCAAGATCAATGCGGGTGAAGTCATCGAAGTGCCGGCGCACCGGCTGTCCGCGGGGCGCGCGGCGCCTGGGGATGATTCGCGGTTGCAAGCGCCCGATGCGCTTGCCCTTGGACACTGAGGGCAGTGGTGGCGACAGCAGCAAACACGGCGCCGTCCATTTCGGTGGACCGCCAATTCGATTTTCGCGACGCGGATTTCACCCGCGTGCGCAAGATGATCCACGCGCGTGCCGGCATTTCGCTGGGCACGCACAAGCGCGAAATGGTCTACAGCCGGTTGGCGCGGCGCCTGCGGGCGCTGGGCCGACAGGACTTCGGCAGTTACCTGGACCAGCTTGAAAACGAGCCCGACGCGGCCGAATGGGAAGATTTCGTCAATGCCTTGACGACCAATCTGACGGCTTTCTTCCGCGAATCGCATCATTTCCCGATCCTGGCCGATTTCGCGCAAAAGCGCGGCGGCCCGGTGTCGGTGTGGTGCTGTGCGGCGTCGACCGGCGAAGAACCGTATTCCATCGCCATCACCCTGGCCGAGGCGCTGGGCGCCCGGGCCAGCGGCTGCTCGGTGCTGGCGACCGACATCGACACCAATGTGTTGAATCGGGCGCGCACGGCGGTCTATCCGGCCGAACGCGTGGCCAAGATGGAAGACAGCCGGCTCAAGCGGTTCTTCCTGAAGGGCCGCGGCGCCAACGAGGGCCAGGTACGGGTACGGCCCGAGATCGCGGACATGGTGCGGTACGAGACCTTGAACCTGCTGGCGCCGTCCTGGCCGATCAGCGAAAAGTTCGATGTGATCTTCTGCCGCAACGTGATGATCTATTTCGATAAGCCGACCCAGGCGAAGATCCTTGAGCGCTTTGTTCCGCTGCTCAAGCCGGGCGGCCTGCTGTTTGCGGGCCATTCCGAGAACTTCACCTACATCAGTCGGGATTTCCGTCTGCGCGGGCAGACCGTATACGAATGCGCGGGTCGTGCGTAAAGCTACGTGAGACTGAGGCGGCAAAACAATGCAAAAAATAAGAGTGTTATGTGTGGACGACTCCGCGCTGGTGCGGGGGCTGATGACCGAGATCATCAACAGCCAGCCGGACATGGAGGTCGTCGCGACCGCGCCGGACCCGCTGGTGGCGCGTGAACTGATCAAGAAGCACAACCCGGATGTGCTGACGCTGGACGTGGAAATGCCCCGCATGGACGGGCTGGATTTCCTGGAAAAGCTGATGCGCCTGCGGCCGATGCCGGTGGTGATGGTGTCGTCGCTGACCGAGCGCGGCGGCGAAATCACGCTGCGCGCCCTGGAACTGGGCGCCATCGATTTCGTGACCAAGCCCAAGCTGGGCATCCGTGACGGGCTGCTGGAATACACGGAACTGATCGCCGACAAGATCCGCGCGGCCTCGCGCGCCAAGCTGCGCGCACCCAGCCCGCACGCGGCGCCGCCGGCGCCGTCGCCGATGTTGCGCCGGCCGCTGTCCAGCTCGGAAAAGCTGGTGATCGTGGGCGCGTCCACGGGCGGCACGGAAGCCATCCGCGAAGTGTTGCAGCCCTTGCCGCCGGACAGTCCCGCCATTCTCATCACGCAGCACATGCCGGCCGGCTTCACGCGATCGTTCGCGCAGCGCCTGGATGCGCTGTGCGCGGTGACGGTGCGCGAGGCCGTGCACGGTGAGCGCGTGCTGCCCGGCCACGTCTACCTGGCGCCGGGTGGCGACACGCACATGCGGCTGGGCCGCAGCGGCGCCAACTACGTGATCGAGCTGGACGCCAGCGAACCCGTCAATCGCCACCGCCCGTCGGTGGATGTACTGTTTAATTCCGCCGCCGTGGCAGCGGGCAAGAACGCCATCGGCGTCATCCTGACCGGGATGGGCAAGGACGGAGCGGCCGGCATGCTGGCCATGCACCGCGCCGGCGCCCACACCATTGCGCAGGATGAAGCCAGTTGCGTGGTCTTCGGCATGCCCCGGGAGGCTATCGCGATAGGCGCGGCTGACGAAGTGGTGCCGCTGTCGGCGATGAGTGAGCGCATTCTGACTCGCCTGGGCGACCGGGGGCACCGCGTTTGACGCGGACGTCTCCCCGATCGGTCTCAAGCACATTTCTTTTGGAGTAGAAGATGGTAGACAAGGGCATCAAGATTCTGGTGGTGGATGACTTCCCCACCATGCGGCGGATCATCCGCAACCTGCTCAAAGAGCTGGGTTTCGAGAACGTGGATGAGGCCGAAGACGGCGCCATCGGCCTGGAAAAGCTGCGTAACGGCGGCTTCCAGTTCGTCGTGTCCGACTGGAACATGCCCAACCTGGACGGCCTGGAAATGCTCAAGCAGATCCGCGCCGATGCCGCCCTGGCGTCGCTGCCGGTGCTGATGGTGACGGCCGAGGCCAAGAAGGAAAACATCGTTGCGGCGGCCCAGGCCGGCGCCAACGGTTACGTGGTCAAGCCTTTCACCGCGGCGACGCTGGAAGAGAAGCTGGTCAAGATCTTCGAGAAAATTGCCGGCTGAGGTGCGTGAATGAGCACGACGCAGAACGTTGACCCGGCCGAATCCCCGGACCTGATCCACCGCATCGCCTCGCTGACCCGCATGCTGCGCGACAGCATGCGCGAGCTGGGCCTGGATCAGGCCATCAAGGACGCGGCCAACGCCATTCCCGACGCCCGCGACCGCCTGCGCTACGTGGCGCAGATGACCGAACAGGCCGCCAACCGCGTGCTGAACGCGACCGAGGCCGCCGGCCCGATCCAGGACGGCATGTCGCGCTCGGCCCAGGCGCTCGATGGCCGCTGGCAGCAATGGTATGACCAGCCGCTGGAATTGCCCGAGGCCCGCGAACTGGTCAAGGACACGCGCGCCTTCCTGCAGGACGTGCCCAAGCAGACGCAGCAGACCCAGTCCAAGCTGATGGAAATCATCATGGCGCAGGACTTCCAGGACCTGACCGGCCAGGTCATCATGCGCATGATGGACGTGGTCGGCGCGATCGAACGCGAACTGCTGCAGGTGCTGCTGGACAACGTGCCGCAAGAGCGCCGCGACGAGGCCAACAGCCTGCTCAACGGCCCGCAGGTCAGCCCGCAAGGCAAGACCGACGTGGTCACCAGCCAGGATCAGGTCGACGACCTGCTGGCCAGCCTGGGTTTCTGACCCGGACTCGGCGGCGGCCGGGGCTTGTCCCGTCCGCCGCTTTGCTTGACCAGGCATGGTCGTATTCCCTAAGAGTACGAAGCCGCATGCTTGGGTAGACTGCACAACCATAAGAATCGGGGCCAGCAGCAGGAGACAGGGCGCGCCCGCCGCGCCCAGGCAACGGATGCCCATAGAAGGCGATCCGGGCCGCATAAGGAGGTGCATCGTGGCCAGATCCGTATTCGCATTCGGAGGCATCTGGGGTTTACTGCGCCGGCTCAATCGCGGCCGCGCCGCGCTGTCCGATCGCCCGCTATCCGTCAGTCCGGCCGCCTGGCCGCTTTACCGCTTTCTGTCCGGCATCCGCAGCCGCGTCGTGACCGTGCGGCAATCCAGCATCGAAATCGCCCTGAACACCGCCCGTACCCAGTTCCAGGCGGGCCGCTGCGCCGTGCTGGCGCAGGAGCAGGCGCGCGCGGCCGAGGCCCTGGCTGCCAGTGGCGCCCAGATTGCAGCCCTGTCCGCGTCCACCTCGACCCACGCGCGCGAGATCGCACAGGTGTCGGGCCAGAACCTGCGGGCCGCCGAGCAGGCGCTGGCGGAACTGTCCGAGGTCAAGGAGCGGGTCGACCGCATGACCCGCGAGATGGCCACGTTCACGACGGTGGTGGAACAACTGACCGGCCGGGCGCGCTCGGTGGGCGACATCAGCAAGCTCATCAAGGACATTGCCTTGCAGACCCAGCTGCTGGCGCTGAACGCCGGCGTCGAGGCGGCGAGGGCGGGCGACGCCGGCCGCGGCTTTGCGGTGGTGGCCAGCGAAGTCGGCCGGCTGGCCGAGCGGGTCAATGCGGCGACCAGCGACATCGGCCGCCATACCGGCGAAATGCTGGAACTGGTGGATTCGACCCAGCGCCAGACCGGCCTGTTGCGGGAAGACGTGGACGCCTCGGGCGCGGTGCTGGACAAGACCCGCCAGGATTTCCAGCATTTCGTGCGCGACTTCGACAGCATGAACCGCCAGGTGGGCGAGGTGGTGCAGGCCATCGGCGAGGTCGACGCCACCAACCACGGCATGAGCCAGGACGTCAGCCGGATCGCGGCCCTGAGCGCCGACGTGCGCGAGCGGGTGGCCAGCATGTCCGGCGAAATCGACCGCATCCGGCGCCAGACCGAGAGCGTGCAGGAAGTGCTGTCGGATATGCGTACGGGCAATACGGCGTTCGACCGGCTGTCCGAGACGCTGGATGCCTTCCGGCTGGCGGCCATCCGGCTGCTCGAACACGCCCAGGGGCGCGGGCTGGACGTGTTCGACCGCCACTACCAGCGGATCGCGGGCAGCGAGCCGCCGCGCTATCACACGGCGTATGACCAGGGCATCGACGAGGCCCTGACGCGCCTGCTGGACAGCGTGCTGGAAGCGGTGCCCGGCGGCAGTTACACCTTGCTGGTGGATCAACGCGGTTACGCCCCAGCACACAACAGCCGCTATTCCCACCCGCCCAGCGGTGATCCGGCCCAGGACATCCTGCGCTCGCGTCACAAGCGCATCTTCAACGACCCGGTCGGGGCCCGCCTGGCGGCCAACACCGAAACGCTGCTGTTTCAGACCTATTCCCGGGACACCGGCGAGATCGTCAACGACATTTCGGTGCCCCTGTACCTGGACGGCGAGCACTGGGGCGCGGTCCGGATCGGGCTGGATTACATGCGCTTCCAGGCTGCCCTGGCGGCCGGCGAACCCGGCCGGCACCCGCTGGCGGCGGCGGGCTGAGGAATAGCGCCGCTTTCCCCCCGTTTCTTGGCTTATCGCCAAACGGCCATGCCACCTAGAATCTCGGCGGGCAGCTCGTAATCCGTCAATCCGCGAGCCGCAACGACACCGCAGAGCATGGCCGAAGAAAGCGACCTCGAGAAATCCGAAGCCGCCTCTCCCAGGCGCCTGGAAAAGGCGCGCGAGGAGGGGCAGATTGCGCGTTCCCGGGAATTGGGCACGTTCATGATGCTGGCCGCCGGTGTCGCGGCCATCTGGATGGGCGGCGGTTCGCTTTATCGGGGACTGAGCGGGGTGCTGCGCGGCGGGCTGGCGTTCGACCAGCGCGTGGTGTCCGACCCGGGCGTGATGGTCGAACTGGCGGTCAATGGCTTTGGCCATGCCCTGATGGTGATCCTGCCGATCTTCGGCCTGCTGGCCGTGATTGCCGTGCTGTCCAGCGTGTTGCTGGGCGGCATTGTGATCTCGGGCAAGCCGTTGTCGCCGAATTTCTCCAAGCTGAGCCTGTTTGCCGGCCTGAAGCGGATGTTCTCGGCGCAGACGGTGGTGGAGCTGGTCAAGGCGCTGGCCAAGGCGCTGCTGGTGGGCGGCGTGGCCGTCTGGATCATCTGGCGCTACCACGACGACATGCTGGGCCTGATGCACGTGGCGCCCACGGCGGCGCTGACCAAGGCCCTGACCCTGGTGGCGATGTGCTGCGCCTTCATCGTGGCCTCGCTGATGGTGATCGTGATGCTGGATGTGCCGTGGCAGATCTGGAGCCACCTGAAAAAGCTGCGCATGTCCAAGGAAGACGTGCGCCAGGAACACAAGGAAAGCGAGGGCGACCCCCACACCAAGGCCCGCATCCGCCAGCAGCAGCGCCAGGCCGCGCGCCGCCGGATGATGTCCGAAGTGCCCCACGCCGACGTGGTCGTGACCAACCCGACCCACTACGCGGTGGCGCTGAAGTACGAAGAAGACAAGAACGGCGCGCCGCGGGTGCTGGCCAAGGGCACCGGGCTGATCGCGGCCAAGATCCGCGAATTGGCTGCCGAACACCGTATCCCCACTTTGGAGGCGCCGCCGCTGGCGCGCGCCCTGTATCAACACGTCGAGCTGGGCAAAGAAATCCCGGCCGAGCTATATACCGCGGTCGCGGAAGTGCTGGCGTGGGTCTTCCAGTTGCGCTCATGGCGTTCGGGATGGGGGGTCGAACCGACGGCGCCGTCGTCCCTGCCTGTGCCGGCCGACCTGGACCCGCATGCCAAAACCGCAGCACAAGGAGTGTAAGGAATGAGCGCTTTGCTCACCATGTTGAAAAGCAGCGGAGGCACGCACGCGCGCCTTCTGGCCGGCCCCGTCCTGATCGTGATGGTGCTGGGCATGATGGTGCTGCCGCTGCCCACCTTCCTCTTGGATTTGCTGTTCACCTTCAACATCGCCTTGTCGGTGATGATCCTGCTGGTGGCCATGTTCACGCGCAAGCCGCTGGACTTCGCGGCCTTTCCGGCCGTGCTGCTGTTCGCCACGCTGCTGCGCCTGTCGCTGAACGTCGCCTCGACCCGGGTGGTGCTGCTGCACGGCCACACCGGGCCGGACGCCGCGGGCAAGGTGATCGAGGCCTTCGGCCACTTCCTGGTGGGCGGCAACTTCGCCGTCGGTATCATCGTCTTCATCATCCTGACGATCATCAACTTCATCGTCATCACCAAGGGTGCGGGCCGTATCGCCGAAGTCGGCGCGCGCTTCACCCTGGACGCCATGCCCGGCAAGCAGATGGCCATCGACGCCGACCTGAACGCCGGCCTGATCGGCGAGGACGAGGCACGCCGGCGCCGCGCCGAGGTCTCGCAGGAATCCGACTTCTTCGGCTCGATGGACGGTGCCAGCAAGTTCGTGCGCGGCGATGCCATCGCCGGCCTGCTCATCATGGCCATCAACATCATCGGCGGCCTGATCGTGGGCGTGGCGCAGCACGACATGTCGATGAGCGATTCGGCTCGCGTCTACACGCTGCTGACCATCGGTGACGGCCTGGTGGCCCAGATCCCGGCGCTGGTGATCTCGACCGCGGCGGGCGTGGTCGTGTCGCGCGTGTCGACAGACCAGGACATCGGCCAGCAGATCATCAGCCAGCTGTTCTCGAACCCCGCCGTGCTGTTCCTGACGGCCGGCATCATCGGCATCATGGGCCTGATTCCCAACATGCCGCACATCGCCTTCCTGACCCTGGCCGGCGGCCTGGCCTGGGGCGGCTGGGCATTGCAGAAGCGACGCAAGGCGGCCGAGGTGGCCGCCCGGGACGTGCCGCAGCAGGCCGTGACGCAGGCGCAGGCCGCGGCGGCCGAAGCCAGCTGGGACGACGTGTCGATGGTGGACCAGCTGGGGCTGGAAGTGGGCTACCGGCTGATTCCGCTGGTGGACCACGCCCAGAACGGCGAGCTGCTGCATCGCATCCGCAGCCTGCGCAAGAAGTTCGCCCAGGACGTGGGCTTCCTGCCGCCGGTGGTGCACATCCGCGACAACCTCGAACTCAAGCCCAACGACTATCGCATCCTGTTGTCCGGCGTCGAGATCGGCCACGGCGTGGCCATGCCGGGCCAGTGGCTGGCCATCGACCCGGGCGGCGTCACCATGCAGATCAAGGGCACGCCCACTACCGATCCGGCGTTCGGCCTGCCGGCGCTGTGGATCGACGGCAGCCTGCGCGACCAGGCCCAGGTGGTCGGCTACACGGTGGTGGATGCCGGCACCGTGGTGGCCACCCATTTGAACCACCTGATGCACCGCCATGGCTCGAACCTGCTGGGCCGCCAGGAAGTGCAGCAACTGCTGGATCGCATCGGCCGCGACGCGCCCAAGCTGGTCGAGGACCTGGTGCCCAAGACCCTGTCGCTGACCGCGCTGCAGAAGGTGCTGCAAGGCCTGCTGGCCGAGGAAGTGCCGATCCGCGACATGCGCACGATCATCGACACCCTGTCCGAACACGGTCCGCGCCTGGCGGCGCTGGCGGCCGGGGCGGGCGGGCAGCCGGACATCAACGAACTGATCGCGCTGACGCGCCGCGCGCTGGGTCGCGCCATCACCCAGCAATGGTTCCCGGGCGAAGGCGAACTGCGTGTCATCGGGCTGGACGTCAAGCTCGAACGCGTGCTGTCGCAGGCGCTGACCACCAGCGGCGGGCTCGAGCCCGGCCTGGCCGACACGCTGCTGCGCGAGACGCAGGCGGCGGTCGAGCGCCAGGAATCGCAGGGCAATGCGCCGGTGCTGCTAGTATCGCCGGTGCTGCGCGCGCCGCTGTCGCGCTTCCTGCGCCACCATTTGCCGCAGTTGGGTGTGTTGTCGAATACGGAAATTCCGGATGAGCGCATGGTCCGCGTGACCGCGCTGATCGGCGGGGGTAATGGTCAATGAAGATAAGCCGCTTCTTTGGGGCGAATAGCCGCGACGTCATGCGCCAGGTGCGCCAGGTGCTGGGCCCGGACGCGCTGATCGTGTCGAACCGCAGCGTCGATGGCGGTATCGAAGTGCTGGCCACGGTGGAGGGCGCGTTTGACGACGTGCCGCAGGAATCGCCGCGTCAGCCGGCGCCGCAGGAAGCCGCGCCGCAGCCGGCCTACGCCGCGCCTGCCGCCACGCCGCAGCCCGGCTATGCCGCGTCGCAACCTGCCCATGTTGCGCCTCAGCCTGGCTATGTCCCGCCGCAGCCTGCCTATGTCGCGCCTCAGCCGGCCTATGCCGCGCCTGCCGGCGCGCCACAGCCCGGCTATGCCGCGCCGGCGCGCTCCATCGCCGCCTATCAGTCCGCCTACGCTTCGTCGGCATTGCCGGAGCAGGATGAACTGCAGGAAACGGTCGCACCGTCGGCACCGCCCGTCGTCGCGGCGCCGCCTGCCGCCGCCGTGGCCGCGCCCGTCGCGCCGGTGCGCATGGAAATGCCGGCCTTGCCGCCGCTCTCGCGCGAGCAGCCGGCCGCGGCGCAGCCGCCAGTGGCCCGCATGCCGCAGGCGCCCCAGCCGCCCGTCGCGCGCATGCCCGCCATGCCGGCGCCGCAGCAGCCCCTGTCGCAGCCGCCCATGCCGCAACCGACAGCGCCGCAACTGCCCATGTCCCGCATGCCCGACGCGCCCCTGCGCAATGGCCCCGTGGTGCCGCCCGCGGTCTTGCCGGGCGATGCCGCGGCCGGCCTGCAGGACGCGATCAGCGCCCTGCGCGGCGCGCTGGAAAGCCGCATGGACGGCCTGCTGTGGGGCGGCCGCCAAGGCCCAGGCCGCGAGCCGGCCGGCGCTGCCTTGTTCCGCAGCCTGCTGGACGCGGGCTTCAGCACCAAGCTCGTGCGCGCGCTGGTCGAGCGCATGCCGGAAGGCATGTCTGCCGAGGCCGCGCTGGCATGGGCCCGCAATGAACTGCTGACCCACCTGCCGGTGCTGGGATCGGAAGACGAATTCCTGGGCGGCGGCGTGTACGCGCTGGTCGGTCCGACCGGCGTGGGCAAGACGACCACCCTGGCCAAGCTGGCGGCGCGCTGCGTGGCCCGCGAAGGCCGCGAGCAGGTGGCCATGCTGACCACCGACAATTTCCGGATCGGCGCGCTGGAACAGTTGCAGATCTACGGCCGCCTGATGGGCGTGCCGGCGCACTCGGTGCGCGATGCCGGCGAACTGCGCCGCATCCTGGCCGAGCTGGGCAACCGCAAGATCGTGCTGATCGACACCACCGGCATCAGCCAGCGCGACCGTCATGTGGCCGAACAGGCCGCCATGCTGTGCAACGCCGGCAAACCGGTGCGCCGGCTGCTGGTGCTGAACGCCGCCAGCCAGGGCGATACGCTGGACGAAGTGGCGCACGCCTACCGCAACGGCGTGGGCGAAGACGTGGCCGGCTGCATCATCACCAAGCTGGACGAGGCCTCGCGCCTGGGTGCGGCGCTGGACACGGCGATTCGCCACCGGTTGCCGATCCACTATTCGTCGATCGGCCAGAAGGTGCCCGAGCATCTGGAACTGGCCCGCGCCGATGCCCTGATCGACCGCGCTTTCGCCATGGTCGAGCGCGCCCGCGCCCTGTATACCCCTAGCGAGGCCGACCTGGCCTCGCTATGGTCCGCCGCCCCGCGCGATAGCGCCGCCGTCGATCCCGCCCGCCGGCGGCAACTGCTGGCGTCCGCCATCCTGCGTCCGCAGGGCGGCGCGGCCGCCATCGACGCCGCGCAGAACCTGGACGACGCCATCGGCTGGCTCGACAGCGACGCGGCCTGCGTGCAGGCGCGCGCGTCGTGGCGCGAATACGTCAGCGACGGCGCGGGTTCCAGCCTGGCCGCGCTGGGCGAATCGCCCCTGGCGATGGTGCGGCGCGAATTCTCCAGCGCCTGCGGCCGTCATCTGCTGGCCATGCACGGCAAGACCAGCATGAAGGGCGACGGTCTGCCGGGCGGCACGCTGCTCAGTTCGGTCCTGATGAGCGATCGGGGCGCCGCGATGGCCGCGCCGGCCCAGCAATTGGTGCTGCCGCACGGCATGCTGTCGTCGTTCGACCCTGCCAGCGCGGCCCAGCCGGACACGGCGCTGGCGCTGGAAGCCCGCATCCGCTGGCTGGGCGGCCAGCTCGATCGCCTGCCCGTGGTGCACATGCTGGAAGCCGGCACGTCCGCCTTGTGGCAGAGCCTGAACGAGCAGGGCGTGTCGTGGGTGGCGCGCAATCCGGGCGGCCTGCGCGTGATCCAGGATGAATGCCCGACCAACCTGAATGCAGTGGGCAAGAGCGTGGGCTACCTGCCGGTGGGCCAACCGGGCGACATGCCTGGCCTGCGCGCCGTGCCGGGTTCGCGGCCGGCGCCTTTGGCCTTGTGGGCCTCGGGCACCGAAATCGGCCTGCCGGGCCGGGGCGATGACACGCGCCTGCGGCTGGTCTGCGCCCGCCTGATCGATACCGCCAGCGGCGAGGTCGCCGGCCAGCTTTTCGGCCTGACCAACCTGACGGCCAGCCAGGCAGACGCCGCCACCGTGGCGCGCTGGCTGGTCTTGCAGGAAGAAGCCCGCGCCGGTTTCCGCTACATGGCCAACGCCTGGCAGGCGCTGCCGGCCGTCGATGGCGCCCACACCCTGGCGCGCCAATCGTTGATGGCCGGCCAGCTGGGCGCGGCGTGCTGGCAACTGGCGCATGCGCCGGCGGCCGACTCGGCCCGCTCGACGCTGTCGGGCGTGGTCAGCGCCGACCGCAAGCTGTCGGGACGTCTGTTGCCAGTCGCGTTGCTGAAAATGTTCGCCCTGCTGGAAATGGCTGAGGGGTAAAACAAAACAGCCCGCTGATGCGGGCTGTTTTCTTTGGGCAGGCTGGCGATCAGCCGGCGACGATGGGCTTGCGGCCCGGGGCGCTGCGGGCGCCGCGGCCTTGCGCGTCGTAGGTGGACGTGACGCCCATGCCGCCCAGGTTGCGCAGGGCGTCCAGCGATTGCTGGTTGTAGCGCATGTGCACGTCGATCAGCGCGCCATTGCGCATGTTGATCTCGTTGGCCGACGCCGATTTGCTGAGCAGCGCCTGCCACACGCCCGACAGTTGCGGGTGCAGTACGGCAGCCTGTTCGGTACCGGCGTGTCCGGCGGGCAGGCCAAGTTCGGCCAGCAGGCCGTCGCGGGCGTGGCTCAGGTCGACCAGTTGCTGGGCCACGTTGCCCTTGCGTTCGGTGACGTCATGCAGCGCGTCGACGTTGCCCGGGCCGACCAGCACCTTGGTTTCTTCTTCCAGGATGGTGGAGAACTCGGTGATCAGGGCATCTTCCTGCTTGAGGCAGGCTTGCAGGGAATCGACAGGGTTCATGGTCATGCGGGTGGCTGCGGGTCGTAAGGAGAATCGGACTGAGGCAAACGGGCCTGCGCGGGGCGAGCCTACTTCAACAGGTCACGGGCGCTGGCGATCAGGCCGTCAGCGATGCGGCTGGTATCGATCTTGAGCTGGCCCGAGGCGATGGCTGCGCGGATGGCAGCGACGCGTTCGACATTGATGTCGTTCGAGCCGTCCTGCAGGGCGAGCATTTTGCGCGAGGCCGAGCTCAGCGCGACTTGCGAGCTGCTGGCGCCGCTGCCGCCGCCGGCGCCGTAGGCCTGGGCGACCGAGGACTCGGCGCGGGGGCTGACGGCGTCGGCCGAGATGGGCCGGTTGGTGGTCGAATTGATTTTCAAGGTTTTCTCCGCAGGGCGTCCTGGGTCGATTTGCGACGGTTCCGCCTACTTATGTCTCTGTAACGACAGGGCTGGAAGGAACTTTAGGGTAGACCGGCCTCTGCCGCTGCGCGATATGTAACATAGCCTAAAGTTGTATTTCGACCAGCCCGGCATTGCGCACGACACCCGTTACGACCTGTCCGCTGGCGGTGCGCACCTGCACCGTGGCGCCGGGCGCCGCGTTGTCCAGGGCCTGGCCTTCGCTGCTGACCACGAAGCCGTTGCCGCGGGCGTTGATGCGCACATTGGAACCGCGCGTGACCGACTGGGCGTTGCGCAGGGCCGCGCCCTTGACCGGCTGGCCGGCATTGATGCGATAGGCCGCCGTCATGCCCACCACGGTATCCGGGTTGGTGATGACGCCCGGGGGCAGGGCGACCAGGTCGCCGTCGCGCGGCGACAGGTCGGCTGGCGTCAGGGCCTGGCCGGCCGCGATCATGCGCGAGGCCACGTAGTAATAGCCCGGCACGCTGACCGTGGCCTGCACATAGGTGGTCCAGGACTTGGGCGCATTGCAGCGCACGCCCACGGTCATGCGCGACCGCGGCTTCATGCCTGCCGGCATAAATGGGGACAAGGCATCGCAGGGCGCCAGCCGCTCGACCCTGGGCGGGTCGATGGCGACCGATGGCTGGCCGGACAGGCCCGACAGCTGTTCCAGCAGATAGGCCTGCGCGGCGATGACGATCGCCTCGGGCGCCTGGACGGCGGCCTCTTGCGCCTGGGCCGCGGAGGCGGGGGCCAGGAGCAGGGCGGCCAGGCAGGCGGCGCGCGCGCGGATGCTTGCGGGGAATTTCATGATGACTGAATTGTAGAAGCCCGCGTCGCTTGGCAATACGTGAATTGGATGAGAAATGACGGGTTATTTGGCTGATTGTGTTCTGCCTGCGACCCCTATGATGCCGTCATCCAATGGGATAACGGTGTGTCCGCTGTCCCGGGTTTCATCCGTATTGAAGGCGATCCGATGCTAGACAGGCTTAACGAAGATTTCCGCTTCTACCAGCAGTCCCTGGGACTGCGCGCGCAGCGCCAGGAAGTGCTGTCCTCGAACATCGCCAACGCCGACACGCCCAACTACAAGGCGCGTGACTTCGACTTCAAGGCCGCGATGCAGAACGCGATGGAAGGGTCCAAGCGCCTGCCGGACACCTCGCTCACGCTGACGTCGGCGCGCCATATTCCCGCCAAGGCCGTGTCGCAGGGTCCGACGGACCTGCTGTACCGCCTGCCGTACCAGCCCAGCCTGGACGGCAACACGGTGGACATGGACATCGAACGCGTCCAGTTCGCCGACAACACCTTGCACTACCAAAGCACCATGCAGATGCTGTCCGGCCGTATCCGGACCATGATGGCCGCCATCCAGGATTGATTTTCATAGGGAGCCGCAGGCAATGTCCTTGTTGAGCATTTTCGATATCGCCGGTTCGGCGCTTAGCGCGCAATCGCAGCGCATGAACGTGGCGGCCAGCAACATGGCCAACGCCGACAGCGTGGTGGGCCCCGACGGCCAGCCGTACCGCGCCCGCCAGGTGGTGTTCCAGGTCAACCCGTCGGCCGGCCAGGCCCTGGGCCAGGAGATCGGCGGCGTGCGCGTGGCCGGCGTGATCCAGGATCAGTCGCCCCTGAAGCAGGTCTACGACCCCAAGCATCCGCTGGCCGATGCCCAGGGCTACGTCAGCATGCCCAACGTCGATCCGGTGGCCGAAACGGTCAACATGATTGCGGCGTCGCGTTCTTACCAGGCCAACGTCGAGGTGCTGAACACCGCGAAGAGCCTGATGCAGAAGACGCTGACCATCGGTCAGTCCTGATTCCCACATTCCGCGCGCCGCGCCGCCCGCGCGGAATAATCCAGACAAAGTGAATTCATGACCACCGTCGACCAATCCACGAGCAAGACCGGCCTGGGCCTGGCGCAATCGGGCGCCAACGGCTCGTCCACCGCGCAAGGGCTGCAGGACCAGTTCCTGAAGCTGCTGGTGACGCAGCTGAAGAACCAGGATCCCCTGAACCCGATGCAGAACGCCGAGCTGACCTCACAGCTGGCGCAGATCTCGACGGTGGAAGGCATCAATAACCTGAAGAACACCATGCTGGCCATCAGCGGCCAGATCGACGTGTCGCAGTCGATGAACGCCGTTGCCATGATCGGCAAGGGCGTGCTCATCCCCGGCGCGACCGTCAAGTCCGGCGTCAACGCGGAACATCCGTCCGAGCGCGTGGTCACGCCTTACGGCATCGACCTGCAGGGCGATGCGAACAAGGTGCAGGTGCGGATTTCGGATTCCAACGGCGCGGTGGTGCGCACGATGGAGCTGGGCCAGAAGGGCGCGGGCGTGTACACGCTGGATTGGGACGGCAAGAACGACGCCGGCCTGGCGCTGGACGCGGGCGCGTACACCGTGTCGGTGTCGGCGTCGGATGCCGACGGCAAGAAGGTTTCCGCTGAAGTGCTGAAGTACGGCCAGGTCAAGAGCGTGGCGTACTCCACCAACGGCTTGCGTCTGGACCTGGGCCTGGACGGCCAGACCAGCATGCTGGATGTGCGCAAGGTGATCGGCGCCTGACGCGGGCCGGTTTGATTATCAGCCGGCGCCACGGCGGCGGTTTCCACATTAGAGATTAGCGAGAGAAAACATGGGCTTCGGACAAGGATTGAGCGGCTTGAACGCCGCTGCGCAGAACCTGGACGTCATCGGCAACAACATCGCCAACTCGGGCACCGTCGGCTTCAAGTCGTCGACCGCGTCGTTCGCCGACGTGTACGCCAGCTCGCGCGTGGGCCTGGGCACCAAGGTGTCGGCGATCACCCAGCGCTTCACCGTGGGCACCGTGAACGGCGGCGGCGGCGAATACGACATCGCCATCGACGGCGCCAAGGGTATGTTCCGCGTCACGGACCAGAGCGGCGCCGTGATGTACACCCGCAATGGCGAGTTCCTGGTCGACAAGAACAACTTCATCGTCAATGCCCAGGGCTACCGCCTGACCGGCTACCCCGCCGGCGCGATCGGCGCCAACCCGGTCGAGCTGCAGCTGCCCACCGCCAACGTGGCGCCCAAGGCGACCACCACCGCAACCACCGTGGCCAACCTGGACGCCAACGCCAAGGTCATCTACGAAACCAACACCGTGACCTCGCCGGCCGTGAACGGCTCGGTGACGATGACCGGCACCACGCCGCCGTCGCCGGCCACGCAATACAACTTCACCCGCGATCCCGTGGGCAACATCGTGTGGGTGAACCAGCCCCCGGCCGGCACCTATGGCGCCGCGCCCAACCTGGTCACCATCGATGCCGCCGGCGCCGTCACCACGGGCGACCTGGCCCAGGTGCCCGGCTACAAGAACTACACGGCCGCCGTGACCGAAGTCGGCAAGCCGTTCGACCCCAAGGTCACCAGCAGCTACACCAACGCCTCGCCCATGACGGTCTATGACTCGCTGGGCAACTCGCACCAGGTGATGCAGTACTTCGTCAAGCGCGCGGCCGATGCCGCGGGCAACAGCACCTACGACGTCTACTACACGATGGACGGCCAGGCCATGGCGCCGACGACGCAGGCCGGCGGCGTGTGGGGCAACCCCGCCAAGTTCACGTTCAACAAGGCCGGCGTGATGACCAGCGCCCCGACCGTCAACCTGTCGTTCGCGACCCCGGGCGGCGGCACCACGCCCGCCGATCCGCTGGCGATCGCCGTGAACTACACCGGCACCACCCAGTACGGCAGCGCCTACGCGCTCAAGTCCGTGCCGGACGGCTACACCTCGGGTGAATTCCGCGGCATCAATATCGGCGCCGACGGCAGCCTGGTGGCCGACTACACCAACGGCGAAACGTCCGTGGTGGGCACCATCGTGCTGGCCGACTTCGCCAACCTGCAAGGCCTGCAGCCGGTGGGCAACAACGCCTGGAAGGAAACGTCGACCTCGGGCCAGCCGATCCTGGGCCAGCCGGGCAGCAACGGCCTGTCCAAGGTCGTGGGCCAGGCGACCGAAGCGTCGAACGTGGACATGAGCAAGGAGCTGGTCAACATGATCATCGCCCAGCGCACCTACCAGGCCAACTCGCAGACCATCAAGACCCAGGACGAAATCATGCAAGTCCTGATGAACCTGAAGTAATGGCTGACGGGCAAGCGACGACACCGACGGAATAGGCAATGGATCGAATCATCTACACCGCCATGAATGGCGCAGCGCGGATCACGGAGCACCAGGCCGCGCTCTCCAACAACATGGCCAACGTGAACACGCCGGGCTTTCGCGAGCAGATCGCGCTGTACCGGTCGGTTCCGGTGAACGACGGCGTGAGCCTGCCGACGCGTGTCTCGACGGTGGCGTCCACGCCCCGCAACAACTTCGAAATGGGCAACATGCAGACCACGGGCCGCGACCTGGACGTGGCGCTGGCCAGCTCGAACGGCTGGATTGCCGTGCAGACCCCGCAGGGCGAGGCCTATACCCGCGCCGGCAGCCTGCAGGTGGGCGTGAACGGCCTGTTGCAGACCTCGCTGGGCCAGCCGGTGATGTCCGACCAGAACGGCATCATCGACGTGCCCGACCAGGCCTCGCTGACGATCACGTCCGACGGCACCATCACGGCCATCGGTGCGGGCGACGCGCCCAACAACATCCTGAACCTGGGGCGTATCAAGCTGGTCAACCCGCCGGAAGCGCAACTGGTGCATGGCGACGACGGGGTGTTCCGCCTGGCGCCGGTCAATGGTCAGCCGGCGCCGCCGGCGCCTGCCGACCCCAGCCTGCGGGTGCTGTCCGGCGTGCTGGAAGGCAGCAACACCAACCCCATGGCGGCGATGGTGGGCATGATCGAAAACGCCCGTCGCTTCGAGCAGCAGATGCAGGTGGTGCAGCAGGCGGATCGCAACGCCGAGCGCGCCAACGGCATCCTGTCGGTCAGCTGATCCCAATAAAAATTTTCGCGGGCGGCCCGGCCGCCGTAGCAGGAGTACTTCATCATGATGCGTTCACTGTGGATTGCCAAGACGGGCCTGGAGGGTCAACAGACCTCGATGGACGTCATTTCCAACAACCTGGCCAACGTCTCGACCAACGGCTTCAAGCGCGGCCGCGCCGTATTCCAGGATCTGATGTACCAGACCCTGCGCCAGCCGGGCGCCCAGGTGGGCGACGCGACGCAGCTGCCGTCGGGCCTGCAACTGGGTACCGGCGCGCGCGTGGCCGCGACCGAGCGCATCCACACCACCGGCGGCCTGAACAACACCGGCGGCGAACTGGACGTGGCGATCAACGGCCGCGGCTTCCTGCAGGTCGAACTGCCTGACGGCACTCAGGCCTACACCCGCGACGGTGCGCTGCAACGCGACCAGAACGGCCAGCTGACCACGGTCAGCGGCTACGTGATCCAGCCGCCCATGAACGTGCCGGACAACGCCTTGTCCATCTCCATCGGCAAGGACGGCATCGTTTCGGTGACGCAGCCCGGCGCGGCCGGCGTGAACGTGCAGATCGGCCAGTTGCAGGTCGCCACGTTCATCAACCCGACCGGCCTGCAAAGCGTGGGCGAGAACCTGTACCTGGAAACCGACGCTTCGGGCCCGGCCAACCTTCTGCAGCCCGGCGTGGACGGCGCCGGCACGTTCATGCAGAACTACGTGGAAACGTCCAACGTGAACGTCGCCGAGGAACTGGTCAACATGATCACGACCCAGCGCGCCTACGAAATGAACAGCAAGGCCGTCAAGACCTCGGACGAAATGCTGGCCCGCCTGACCCAACTGTGATGCCCATGTCTGTCCTGCGCCTGGTTTCGAGTGCGGCCCTGGCTTTGCTGGTGGCCGGTTGCGCCATGATCCCGCCCGAACCCATCGTGACCGGGCCGACGACGGCGGCGCCGCCGCCGCCGCCGATGCCCATGGCGCAGCCCACGGGCTCGATCTACCAGCCGACGACCTACGGCAACTATCCGCTGTTCGAGGACCGCCGGCCGCGCAACGTCGGCGACATCGTCACCATCGTGCTCAACGAAAAGACGAATGCCTCCAAGAACGTGGCCACCAACACCAATCGCAGCGGCAATGCCAACCTGGGCATCGCCGCCGCGCCGTCCTTCATGGACAGTTGGGCCAACGCCAACCTGAACCTGGATGCCAAGGGCGGCAACGTGTCCCAGGGCAAGGGCGACAGCACGGCCAACAACGCGTTCACCGGCACCATCACCACCACCGTGGTGGGCGTGATGTCCAACGGCAACCTGCAAGTGGCCGGCGAAAAGCAGATCGCCATCAACCGGGGCAGCGAATACGTGCGCTTCTCGGGCGTGGTCGATCCGCGCTCGATCACCGGAACGAACACCGTGTCGTCCACCCAGGTGGCCGACGCCCGCATCGAATACCGCAGCAAGGGCGTCATGGACGAAGTCCAGACCATGGGCTGGCTGCAACGCTTCTTCCTGATCGCTTCGCCGTTCTGACCATGAAACAACCCACTCCGATTTCCGCCTTGCTGTCCCTGCTGGCCCGCGTGTGCGTGGCAGCCGGCCTGTTGGCCGGCGCGTCGGCGGCGCACGCCGAGCGGCTCAAGGACCTGGCGTCGATCCAGGGCGTGCGCGGCAACCAGCTGATCGGCTATGGCCTGGTGGTGGGGTTGGACGGCAGCGGCGACCAGGTGCGCCAGACGCCGTTCACGCAACAGAGCCTGACCAACATGCTGTCGCAGCTGGGCATCACCGTGCCGGCTGGCAGCAACATGCAGTTGAAGAACGTGGCGGCCGTGATGGTCACCACCACCTTGCCGGCCTTTGCCCGGCCCGGTCAGACGCTGGACGTGGTGGTGTCGTCCATGGGTAACGCCAAGAGCCTGCGCGGCGGCACCTTGCTGATGACCCCGCTCAAGGGCGCCGACAGCCAGGTCTACGCCATCGCCCAGGGCAACATCCTGGTCGGCGGCGCGGGCGCGTCGGCGGGCGGCTCCAGCGTGCAGATCAACCAGTTGAATGGCGGGCGCATCAGCGCCGGTGCGATCGTCGAGCGCGGCGTGCCGACCACCTTCGCCCGCGACGGCTACATCTACCTGGAAATGAACAACACCGACTTCGGCACCGCCCAGAACGTGGTGGCGGCGCTGAACCGCAAGTTCGGCCAGGGCACGGCCACGGCGCTGGACGGCCGGGTGGTGCAGGTGCGCAGCCCGATGGAACAGGCTTCGCAGGCCCGTTTCCTGTCGCAGATCGAAGACCTGCAGGTGACGCGCGCGCCGACGGTGGCCAAGGTCATCATCAACGCCCGCACCGGTTCGGTCGTCATGAACCGCACGGTCATGATCGAAGAGGCCGCGGTGGCCCACGGCAACCTGTCGGTCATCATCAACCGCCAGAACCAGGTGTCGCAACCGGACACGCCCTTCACCGAAGGGCAGACGGTGGTGGTGCCCAACACCCAGATCGAAGTGCGCCAGGACAATGGTTCCTTGCAGCGCGTGACCACGAGCGCCAACCTGGCTGACGTGGTCAAGGGCCTGAACGCCCTGGGCGCCACGCCGCAGGACCTGCTGGCGATCCTGCAGGCCATGAAGAGCGCCGGCGCGCTGCGCGCCGAACTCGAGATCATCTGATCGCCATGGCCTATACCAACGACGCCGCGCGCGTGGGCAGCCGCCAGGACTCCGTGTTCGACATGGGGCGCCTGTCGGACCTGAAGCGCGATGTGACCAAGGATCCCGACGGCCCCGGCACCGACCAGCAAAAGCAGGTTGCCAAGCAGTTCGAGGCCCTGTTCCTGCAGATGATGCTCAAGCGCATGCGCGAGGCCACGCCCAAAGAGGGCCTGTTCGACTCGCAACAGACGCAGATGCTGCAATCGATGGCCGACGAGCAGCTGGCGCTGCACCTGGCCACCCCGGGCATCGGCCTGTCGAAGTCGATCCTGGCGCAGATGCAGCAGGGCAAGCCGGGCGACCTGTCGGCCGACGCGGTCAAGAACCTGGGGCAGGGCGCCGATTTCGATTTCCGTACCGGCAGCTCGCGCGAGGTGTCGGCGTTGATGGACGTGATGCGCAACAACCGCGCCAGCGACCGGGCCCTGGCCGCGGCCGAAGGCGCGCCCGAACACGTCATCAATTTCGTCTCGAAGATGTCGCGCGCGGCCAACCTGGCCTCGCAGCAAAGCGGCGTGCCGGCCCGCCTCATCATGGGCCAGGCCGCGCTGGAGTCCGGTTGGGGCCAGCGCGAGATCAAGCACCCGGACGGCAGCACCAGCTACAACCTGTTCGGCATCAAGGCGGGCGCCAGCTGGAAGGGCAAGGTCGTCAATGTGCTGACCACCGAATACGAAGACGGCGTCGCGAAAAAGGTGACGCAACCCTTCCGCGCCTATGCGTCGTACGAAGAATCCTTTGCGGATTACGCCCGCCTGATCGGCAACAGCCCGCGCTATGAAAGCGTGACCCAGGCGCGCAACGAAGTCGAGGCCGCGCGCCGCATCCAGGCCGCCGGCTACGCCACCGACCCGCAGTACGCGCAGAAATTGATCGGTGTCATGGGCCAGCTGCGAGGAGCCGCCGCCAAGGTGGATATTTCTCGCCAGATGTTGGAAGGACTCTAAATTTGGACCATCTGCTGCCGTTAAGCAGGTATCCAGACATATCAGTTGCGGTTACATACGGGGCATTGTCAGCATGAATCTGTATAAATTGGCATTGGGCGGGCTGAACGCGTCCCAGGCAGGCCTGGCCACCACCAGCCACAATATCAACAATGCCACCACGGTCGGTTACAACCGTCAGCGCGTCATGATTTCGTCGGCTGGCGCCCAAGCCACCAGCGCCGGTTACATCGGCCGCGGCGTGCAGGTGGACACCGTCGTGCGCAGCTACGACAGCTTCCTGTACAAGCAGCTGGTCGGCGCGCAAGGCAGCGGCGCCCAGTTGCAGGCCCAGTTCGACCAGATTTCGCAGGTCAACAACCTGTTTGCCGACCGTACCGTGGGCATTGCTCCGGGCCTGGCCAATTTCTTCACCACGATGAATACCGTGGCGAGCAAGCCGGCGGATCCCGCTGCCCGCCAGGACTTGCTGGGCAAGGCCAACAGCATGGCCACCCAGATCCGTTCGGCCTACCAGGAAATGCAGAACCAGCGCCTGGGCCTGAACACGCAGATATCCACGACGGTGGATCAGGTCAACAGCTACCTGACCCGCATCGACGACCTGAATACCCAGATTTCCACTGCCCGCGCCAAGGCCGGCGGCAATCCGCCCAACGACCTGATGGACCAGCGCGACCAGGCCGTGTCGGAGCTGAACCAGCTGATCGGCGTGACCACCTACGAGCAGGGCGACAAGATCAATATCTCGCTCGCCTCGGGCGGCCAGGCGCTGCTGTCGGGCCAGACCATCTATCCCCTGCAGGCAGTGTCGTCGTCCAAGGACGTGAGCCGCACTGTCATCGCCTACACGCTGCCGGCCGGTTCGGGCGGCAAGACCGTGGCGGTGGAACTGAACGATGCCGAGGTCACTGGCGGCAAGCTGGGCGGCCTGCTGCAGTTCCGCGCCACCTCGCTGGACGTGATGCAGGCGCAGCTCGGCCAGATGGCCGTGGGTCTGGCCATGTCGTTCAACGATCAGCACAAGCTGGGCCTGGATGCCAAGGGCAACCCGGGCACCGACTTCTTCAGCGTCGGCCAACCCCAGGGCGTGCCGAATGCCAACAACAAGAGCGGCGCGCAGATCAGCGGCACGTTCACGAATGTGAACAACATCAACGCCAAGGACTACGAGATCGCGTTCGACGGCACCAACTACATGGTGACGCGCCTGCCGGAAGGCACGCAGGTGTACAACGGCCCGGCTAATGGCACGCCGCCGACGGCGACGCTGAACCTGGACGCCGAAATGGGCGTGACGCTGACGATCGACGCACCGCCCCAGGCCGGCGACAAGTGGTCGCTGTCGCCCACCCGCGATGCCGCCCGCGACATCAACGTGCTGATCACCGATCCGACGAAGATCGCCGCGGCGGACGCCGACGGCGGTGACACCAACGGCAAGAACGCGCTGAAGCTGGCGCAACTGCAGACCAGCAAGGTGCTGGGCCACGGCACGATGAGCATCAACGAGATGTTCTCGCAGGTGGTCAACACGGTGGGCGTGCAGACCCAGCAGATCAAGTCGGCCAACACGGCGCAGGCCAACCTCATCACGCAGAAGCTGGAAGCGCAGCAGGCGGTGTCGGGCGTGAACCTGAATGAAGAATACGTAAGCCTGTCGCTCTACCAGGAGCAATACCAGGCAAGCGCCCGCATCATCGATGTGGCAAGCACCCTGTTCGACACGCTGCTGGGTTTGCGCGGCTGATCGGATCGTTGACTCGTGACCAATAAAGACATATTCGGAGCTTCCCCATGCGCCTGAGCACCTCCATGATGTATTCGAACGGCCTGAAGGGCGTTCTTTCTCAGGAATCCGACATGAACCGCCTGGTTGAACAGGTGGGCAGCGGCAAGAAGTTCCTGACGCCCGCGGACGATCCGTTGTCGGCCTCGCAGTCGATCAACGTCGCGCAGACGCAGAGCATGAATTCGACGTATGCCCTGAATCGCGGCACGGCCAAGACCAACCTGAGCCAGGAAAACAACATCCTGGACTCGATCACGACGGCGCTGGCCGACGTACGCACCCGTGTGGTTCAAGCGGGTAACGGCACCTTTGCGGACAGCGACCGCCAGGCCTTGTCCACCGCGTTGAAGAGCGCTCGCGATGCGCTGCTGGGCCTGGCCAACAGCACCGATGGCAACGGCCAATACCTGTTTTCCGGTTACCAGGGCGGCGTGATTCCCTACGCCCAGGATGCCAACGGCAAGATCGTCTACAGCGGCGCCACCGGCGAGCGCACCGTGCAGGTCGACCAGTCGCGACAGATGTCCACCAGCGACATCGGCAGCGACATCTTCGGCCGCGCCAATCCGGGTTCGCAGGCCTACGTCAGCACCGCCGCGCCGACCAACACGGGCACTGCCCAGTTCGGCACCGTCTCGGTCACGCCTGGCAGCCCCAACATCGGCAAGAATTTCAGCCTGCAGTTCGAATCGGATCCCGCCACGGGCAACATGGGCTATCGCGTCATCACGACCTCGCCCAATGCCAATCCGCCGGTTCCGCCCGTCATCACGCCGACTCCGCCGGCTGCGCCCACCGCCTATACCCCCGACTCGTCCATCGACTTCGGCGGCGTGGCCGTGGTGGTCAAGGGCTCGCCCCAGAACGGCGACGTGATCGACGTCCAGAGCGTGCAATCGGCCGACGTGGATATCTTCAAGACGCTGGACAGCCTGATCAAGACGCTGGATTCGCCGATTGCTGGCGATTCGGTGGCGATGGCCAAGTTGAACAACGAACTGGCCACGGCCAACAAGAAGCTTTCCACCAACTACGACAACGTGCAGACGGTCGCCGCCTCGGTCGGCGCCCGCATGAACGAACTGGAAGCGCTGGACGCGACGGGCACCCAGAAGGGCCTGTCCTATTCCAAGTCGTTGTCGGACCTGGAAGACCTGGATTACTACTCGGGCGCCAGCCAGCTGGCGCTGCGCCAGGTGGCGCTGCAGGCCGCATCGGCCGCGTTCATGACCATCCAGGGCTCCAGCCTGTTCAGCCGCAAGTAATGCGGTGAGTCCATAGGCCGCGCCCGGAAGGCGCGGCAAGTTGCGCCCTTGCGGACGCTTCCGGTGCAGAGCCGGAGCGTCCGTGTGTGCGTGCAGGGTAGGAAATTTGTCGTTTCACGCTGCATAACGCTCGGATATTTCATGCTTGTCAATTTGAAAGTTCGCACCTGCATAGTTCTGGTGTTGTTGCTCTTCACGGGCGCCATGTTCATCTCCAATGGGGTGGCGTGGATGGGCTTGAATTCCAGCAACGACAAGCTGGAACAGATCAATAACGCGTATTCCGACCAGGCGGTACCGCTGAACCGCGCGTACACCATCTTCCTGCGCGCGCGGCTGTTGCTGTCGACGTCGTTGATGGACATGCAGCAAGGCAAGACCGAACAGGCAACCCAGCAGGCCAAGCGTTCGGATGGCCTGATGCAGGATGCGTTCAAGATGATGGACGCCTTCCGCAAGACGCCGCAATTGCCGGGCACCGAGCCGCTGCTGCAGGCCGTGGACGCCGCGCTCAAGGAATACGACGGCGTGCTCAAGCGCCAGTCGGCTGCGCTGGCCAGCATGGCCATCCAGGACTATCTGAACCTGAACGACGCGGCCAGCAACGTCAACACCAAATTCCGCGAAGCGGTCGACGCCTACCTGGGGTTCATCGATAAGCGCACCGACGAACTGGCGGTGCAAGCCGAAGCCGACCACAAGATCTCGCGCACGGTCACCATCGCCTTGCTG
>ERZ1032107.51-NODE-51-length-24524-cov-13.666149_pt1 | contig 24524 bp, 20 predicted proteins | sample MGYA00516713_ERZ1032107 | MGnify/ENA primary metagenome ERZ1032107 (study PRJEB33718, sample SAMN03160116) | human skin metagenome | collected 2014-04-10 | study: EMG produced TPA metagenomics assembly of the PRJNA266117 data set (Human skin bacterial metagenome...
CTGTCTCGTGGGCTCGGAGATGTGTATAAGAGACAGCACAACTGGCTGATGTGCTGGCTGTACGTGGGCACCTTCGGCTCGTTCATCGGGTTTTCGGCGGGCTTCGCCATGCTGACCAAGACCTTGTTCCCGCAGGTGGACCCCATGACCTATGCCTTCCTGGGGCCGCTGGTCGGCTCGCTGACACGGCCGGTGGGCGGTTGGGTGTCCGACAAGCTGGGCGGCGCGCGGGTCACCTTGTTCACCTTCGCCGGCATGATCGCCGCCGTGCTGGGCGTGATGGCGTTCCTGCCGGTGAACGGGCAGGGCGGTGACTTCAACGGCTTTCTGGCCATGTTCATCGTGCTGTTCGCGCTGACCGGCGTGGGCAACGGGTCCACCTTCCGCATGATTCCCGTGATTTTCCTGCGCGAACGCACCCAGGCCGCGCAAGGCAAGGGCGCCAAGGCGGAAAAGCAGGCGCTGACGGACGCGGCCCGTGAATCCGCGGCAGTGCTGGGTTTTTCCGGCGCGATCGGCGCCTACGGCGGCTTTTTCATCCCGCGCAGCTTCGGCACCTCGCTGGAGATGACGGGCGGGGCGCAGGCCGCGCTCTATTGCTTCATCGGCTTTTACGCCACCTGCATGGTGATCACCTGGTGGTACTACGCGCGCCGCAACGCGCCAGTGCCCTGCTGAAGCGCCGGGCTGGCCGGGGTGACTAGTCACTCTGCCGCGCCCGGCCTATGCCACTGGCGAATGGTCGCCCGCCGGGCCCGCGCCTAAAGTGGTCTGGACAGCACTGATTGCAGTACGCGCCGGTAAACCCGGCGCCCTTGGAGAACCATAATGAGTCATTTTCTGGACCGGTTGAAGTTCATGTCGCGGGTGAAGTCCACCTTCGCGGACGGTCACGGCGAGCTGGTCAATGAAGACCGCAAGTGGGAAAACGCCTATCGCGCCCGCTGGCAGCACGACAAGGTGGTGCGCTCGACCCACGGCGTGAACTGCACGGGCTCGTGCTCGTGGAAGGTGTACGTCAAGAATGGCCTGATCACCTGGGAAACCCAGCAGACCGACTACCCGCGCACGCGGCCCGACCTGCCCAACCACGAGCCGCGCGGCTGTCCGCGGGGCGCGTCCTACAGCTGGTACGTCTATTCCGCCCAGCGCGTGAAGTACCCGATGATGCGCGGCCGCCTGATGGAAATGTGGCGCGAGGCCCGCAAGACCATGGACCCGATCGCGGCCTGGGAATGGATCAGCCAGGACCCCGTGCGCGCCAAGCGCTACAAGTCGGTTCGCGGCCTGGGCGGTTTCGTGCGCACCGACTGGGACACGGCGATGGAAATGATCGCCGCCGCCAACGCCTACACCATCAAGCAATTCGGCCCAGACCGCCTGATCGGCTTTTCGCCGATTCCCGCCATGTCGATGGTCAGCTACGCCGCCGGCGCCCGCTACTTGAGCCTGTTGGGCGGCGCCTGCCTGAGCTTCTACGACTGGTATTGCGACCTGCCGCCGGCCAGCCCGCAGGTCTGGGGCGAGCAGACCGACGTGCCGGAATCGGCCGATTGGTACAACTCGACCTACCTGATGGTGTGGGGCTCGAACGTGCCGCAGACGCGCACCCCCGACGCCCACTTCTACACCGAGGTCCGCTACAAGGGCACCAAGACGGTGGCGGTATCCAGCGACTTCGGCGAAATGGTCAAGTTCGGCGACATCTGGCTGGCGCCCAAGCAGGGCACCGACGCCGCGCTGGCCATGGCCATGGGCCACGTCATCCTGAAGGAATTCCACCTGTCGGGCGCCTCGGCCTATTTCCGCGACTACGTGCGCCGCTACACCGACATGCCCATGCTGGTGCTGCTGCAGGAACGCGACGGCTTCTATGCGCCCGACCACTTCCTGCGCGCCTCGCACCTGGACGGCGCGCTGGGCGAACAGAACAACCCCGACTGGAAGACCCTGGTCATCGATGCCGCCAGCGGTGACCTGGTGGCGCCCAACGGCAGCATCGGCTTTCGCTGGGGCGAGGGCGCGGTCAACGGCGGCGAGAAGGTCGGCCGCTGGAACCTGGAATCGCGCGACGGCGGCAGCGGCCGCGAGATCGAACCGGTGCTCAGCCTGATCGACCGCGCCGATGCCGTGGTGGGTGTGGGCTTTCCGTACTTCGGCGCCGAACATGACGACCTGATGGTGCGCAACGTGCCGGCCCGCCGCATCCGCCTGGCGGACGGCAGCGTGGCCCTGGTGGCCAGCGTGTACGACCTGCAGATGGCCAACTACGGCCTGGACCGTGGCCTGGGCGGCGGCAATGTGGCCACGTCGTATGACGACGACGTGCCCTACACCCCGGCCTGGCAGGAAAAGCACACCGGCGTGCCGCGCGCGCAGGTTATCCAGGTGGCGCGCGAGTTCGCGCAGAACGCGCACGACACCGAAGGCAAGTCGATGGTGATCGTGGGCGCCGGCCTGAACCACTGGTACCACATGGACATGATCTACCGCGGCATCATCAACATGCTGATGATGTGCGGCTGCGTGGGCAAGAGCGGCGGCGGCTGGGCGCACTACGTGGGCCAGGAAAAGCTGCGGCCGCAGTTCGGCTGGGCGCCGCTGGCGTTTGCATCCGACTGGGTGCGGCCGCCGCGGCAGATGAACGGCACCTCGTTCTTCTACGCCCACACCAGCCAATGGCGCCACGAAAAGCTGCACGTGCAGGAAGTGCTGGGCCCCACCGCCGACCGCGGCCGCTATGGCGACCTGAGCATGATCGACCTGAACGCCCGCGCCGAGCGCATGGGCTGGCTGCCGTCGGCGCCGCAGCTGCGCACCAATCCGCTGGACCTGACCGACCAGGCCGCGGCCGCCGGCAAGGACCCGGTGGCCTTCGCGGCGGAACAGCTCAAGTCCGGCGCGTTGAAAATGTCGTGCGAAAACCCCGACGACCCCGCCAACTTCCCGCGCAACATGTTCGTGTGGCGCTCGAACATCCTGGGTTCCAGCGGCAAGGGCCACGAGTACTTCCTGAAGTACCTGCTGGGCACGCAGAACGCCGTCTTCGGCGACGAGGGCGACGCGATCCGGCCGACCGAGGTCACCTATGAAGAAGACGCAGCCGAAGGCAAGCTGGACCTGCTGACGGTGCTGGACTTCCGCATGAGCACCACCTGCCTGTACGGCGACATCGTGCTGCCCACCGCCACCTGGTACGAGAAAGACGACCTGAACACGTCGGACATGCACCCGTTCATCCACCCCTTGAGCGAAGCGGTGCAGCCGCTGTGGGAAAGCAAGACCGACTGGGAAATCTACAAGCTGCTCGCCAAGAAGTTCAGCGACATCGGCGGCCCCTACCTGGGCAAGCGCCGCGACCTGGTGCTGACCCCGCTGATGCACGACACCCCGGGAGAGCTGGGCCAGGCCTTCGAGCCGAAAGACTGGAAGCTGGGCCAGTGCGACCTGGTGCCGGGCAAGACCGCGCCCAACATGACCGTGGTGGAACGCGACTACAACGACATCTACCGCAAGTTCACGTCGGTGGGCCCGCTGCTGGACAAGCTGGGCAACGGCGGCAAGGGCATCAACTGGAACACCGAGCACGAAGTGCACGAACTGGGCGGCATCAATGACAACGTGGCCGAGGCGGGCGTGAGCCAGGGCCGGCCGCGGCTGGACACCGCCATCGACGCGGCCGAGATGATCCTGACCTTTGCCCCCGAAACCAACGGCCACGTGTCGGTCAAGGCCTGGGAAGCGCTGGGCAAGATCACCGGGCGTGACCACACCCACCTGGCCGTGGGCCGCGAACACGACAAGATCCGCTTTCGCGACATCCAGGCGCAGCCGCGCAAGATCATCTCGGCGCCCACCTGGTCGGGCCTGGAAAGCGAAGAGGTCAGCTACAACGCCGGCTACACCAACGTGCACGAGCTGATCCCATGGCGCACCATCACCGGCCGCCAGCAGTTCTACCAGGACCACCGCTGGATGCTGGATTTCGGCGAAGGCCTGTGCGTGTACAAGCCCGCCATCGACACCAAGACCATCGCGCCGATGCTGGGCCGTTACCCCAACGGTGAAAAGGAACTGGTGCTGAACTGGCTGACGCCGCACCAGAAATGGGGCATCCACAGCACGTATTCCGACAACCTGCGCATGCTGACCCTGAGCCGGGGCGGCCCCCACGTGTGGGTGTCCGAGACCGAGGCCAAGCAAGCCGGGCTGGTCGACAACGACTGGGTCGAGGTCTTCAACGTCAACGGCACGCTGACCGCCCGCGTGGTGGTCAGCCAGCGCGTGCCGGTGGGCATGTGCCTGATGTACCACGCCCAGGAAAAGATCGTGAACGTGCCGGGCGCGGAAACCAGCGGCAAGCGCGGCGGCATCCATAACTCGGTCACGCGCACGGTGCTCAAGCCCACGCACATGATCGGCGGCTACGCGCAGCAAGCCTACGGCTTCAATTACTACGGCACCGTGGGCGCCAACCGCGACGAATTCGTGGTGCTGCGCAAGATGAAGAAAGTGGACTGGATGGAAGGCCCGCTGGTGGAAGACCCCGCCGCCGCAACGCAACTGGAAGAGAAGCAATCATGAGGATACGCGCCCAAATCGGCATGGTGCTGAACCTGGACAAGTGCATCGGCTGCCACACTTGCTCGGTCACCTGCAAGAACGTCTGGACCAGCCGCGACGGCGTCGAATACGCCTGGTTCAACAACGTCGAAACGAAACCCGGCATCGGCTATCCCAAGGAATGGGAAAACCAGGAAAAGTGGAAGGGCGGCTGGAAGCGCACCGCGGCCGGCAAGCTGGAACCGCGCCAGGGCGGCAAGCTGCGCATCCTGGCGAACCTGTTCGCCAACCCCAACCTGCCGCAGATCGACGACTACTACGAACCCTTCACCTTCGACTACGAACACCTGAAGAACGCACCCCTGTCGCAGACGCCGCCCACCGCGCGCCCGGTGTCGGTGCTGACCGGCAAGAAGATGGACAAGATCGTCTGGGGCCCGAACTGGGAAGACGACCTGGGCGGCGAATTCGCCGCGCGCAGCCGCGACGCGCTGTTCGAAGGCGTGCAGAAAGAGATGTACTCGACCTTCGAGAACACCTTCATGATGTACCTGCCGCGCCTGTGCGAACACTGCCTGAACCCGGCCTGTGTTGCCAGCTGCCCGTCGGGCTCGATCTACAAGCGCGAAGACGACGGCATCGTGCTGGTCGACCAGGACAAATGCCGCGGCTGGCGCATGTGCATCTCGGGCTGCCCGTACAAGAAGATCTACTACAACTGGCACAGCGGCAAGGCCGAGAAGTGCACCTTCTGCTATCCGCGCATCGAAGCCGGCCAGCCCACGGTGTGCTCGGAAACCTGCGTGGGCCGCATCCGCTACCTGGGCGTGCTGCTGTACGACGCCGACCAGATCGAACGCGCCGCCGCCGTGGGCGACGAGCAGGACCTGTACGAATCGCAGCTGGGCCTGTTCCTGGACCCGCATTCGCCCGAGGTGATCGCCGCCGCGCGCGAACAGGGCATTCCCGAATCGTGGCTGGAAGCCGCGCGCCAGTCACCGGTCTACAAGATGGCCGTGCAGTGGCGCGTCGCCTTTCCGCTGCACCCCGAATACCGCACCTTGCCCATGGTCTGGTACATCCCGCCGCTGTCGCCCATCCAGACGGCGGCCGAAGCCGGCCAGATGCCGCAGCGCACGCTGGGCAAGAGCGCCATGATTCCCGACGTGGCCAGCCTGCGCATTCCGGTGCGCTACCTGGCCAACCTGCTGACCGCCGGCAAGGAAGCGCCGGTCTTGCAGGCGCTGGAACGCATGCTGGCCATGCGCGCCTACAAGCGGTCGGAAACCGTGCATGGCGAACGCGACACCGCGCTGCTGGAACAGGTGGGCCTGACGGATGCCACCGTGCAGGACATGTACCGCATCATGGCGATCGCCAACTACGAAGACCGCTTCGTGGTGCCCAGCAGCCACAAGGAAATCGTCGAAGACAGCTTCAACGAGAAGGGCAGCTGCGGCTTCACCTTCGGCAACGGCTGCTCGGGCGGGGTGTCGGAAGGCACGCTGTTCGGCCGCAAGCCCCAGGGCAGCGAGATCTTCATCGACATGCCCAAGTCGCGCAAGAAGGCCGCCACGGCCTGACCCAGGAGAAACGCCATGAAACTCTATCACCTGCTTTCCGCGCTGCTCTGCTACCCCGAACAGGACCTGGTGGATGCGCTGCCCGAACTCGAAGAACGGCTGGCCGCCTACCCGGACGCCGAGGAAACCCTGCAACCGCTGGTTGCCCACCTGGCAAGCCACGACCCGATCGCCCTGCAGGAAACCTACGTCGCCACCTTCGACCGCAACCGGGCGCACTCGCTGCACCTGTTCGAACACGTGCATGGCGAAAGCCGCGATCGCGGCCAGGCCATGGTCGACCTGCTGGATACCTACCGCGGCCATGGCTTCGAGCCAGTGGTGTCCGAACTGCCGGACCACGTGCCGCTGTTCCTGGAATTCCTGGGCGTGATCGACCCGGCCGTGGCGCAGGACCTGCTGGACGAGGCCATCCACGTGCTGGCGGCGGTGGGCGCGCGCCTGGCCCGCAGCGAAAGCCCCTATGCCAGCGTGTTCGCCGTGCTGCGCGGCCTGTCGCGGGTGACGCCGCGCGAGCAGACCGCGCCGCCGGTGCGCGACATGGACGAGGCGATGGAAACCTTCGGCGCCGGCCCCGATGGCGTCGAGCCGCTCTTGCGGCCGTTCTCGGGCGATGGCGCGCAGGCGGTGCGGTTCTATCCGCGCGCGCCCGCCGCCCATTGAATCCCCGTCTTTTCAGGACCCAAGCATCATGAATTCCCTGAATCAGTTCCTCTTCGGCATCTACCCCTACATCGCGCTGACGGTGTTCCTGCTCGGCAGCCTGGCGCGCTTCGAACGCGAGCAATACACCTGGAAGACGGACAGCTCGCAGCTGCTGCACCGCGGCCAGCTGCGGCTGGGCAATATCCTTTTCCACATCGGCATCCTGGGGCTGTTCTTCGGCCACCTGGCGGGCCTGTTGACGCCCGTGGCGGTGTGGGACTGGCTGGGCGTGTCGCACACGCTCAAGCAGACGGTGGCCATGGTGGCCGGCGGCGTCATGGGCGGGCTGTGCCTGATCGGCCTGTTGATCCTGATACACCGCCGCCTGAGCGACCCGCGCATCCGCAAGACCACCCGCCCTGCCGACAAGCTGCTGCTGCTGTGGATTCTGGTGACCCTGCTGCTGGGCCTGTCGACCATTGCGCTGTCGGCCGGCCACATGGACGGCGAGATGATGGTGCGCCTGATGACTTGGGCGCAGCACATCGTCACCCTGCGCGGCGACGCCGCCAGCCACATCGCCGACGTGCCGCTGCTGTTCAAGGCGCACCTGTTCATGGGCCTGACGCTGTTCGTGATCTTTCCCTTCACCCGGCTGGTGCATGTCTGGAGCGGCTTTGCGTCGCTGGGCTACCTGGGCCGCGCCTGGCAACTGGTGCGTCCGCGCTGAGGCGCGTTTTTCAAGGAGCCGGACATGCCTGTGATCGTCAATGGCGTCGAACTGAACGACGCCGAGCTGGAACAAGAACTGCCGCGGCACGCGGATGCCGCCAACCCCATGCGCGCCGCCATCACGGCGCTGGTGCTGCGGCGCGTGCTGCTGGACGAGGCGGCGCGGCAGGGCGTGCATCAAGGACTGGCCCGCGAGGACGAGATCATCGGCGCCTTGCTGGACCGCCAGGCCCCGACGCCCGAGGCCGACGAGGCCGCCTGCCTGCGCTATTACCAGTCCAACCCGCAGCGCTTCGTGGTGGGCGAACTGATCGAGGCCGACCACATCCTGTTCCAGGTCACGCCGGGCGTGAACCTGGACATGCTGCGCGCCCATGCCGACGCGGTGCTGGCGGACCTGCTGGCCGATCCGTCGCGCTTTGCCGAGGTGGCGCGGCAGCAGTCCAATTGTCCCTCGGCCGCGCTGGGCGGCAACCTGGGGCAGCTGGGGCGCGGCGACACGGTGCCTGAATTCGAAAAGGCGGTGTTCGCCTTGCCGGCCGGCGGCCTGTTGCCGCAGGTGCTGCAAACCCGCCACGGCCTGCATATCGTGCGAGTGACGCGGCGGGTGGAAGGGCGGCGGCTGCCCTTTGACGAGGTGCGCGAGCAGATCGCCGCGGCCTTGTCGGCGCTCAGCCGCGACACGGCGTGGCGCCAGTACGTGAAGCTCTTGGTCGAGCGCGCCGACGTGCGCGGCATCGACCTGGGCGGGGCAGAGGACGACCGCGTCTTCGGGAGCCCGTCATGAACCTGCGACCGGCAAGCGATTCCTCGGGCGCCGCGCCGGCGCCGCAGGGCCTCATCGACGGCCATGGCCGCCGCATCGACTACCTGCGGGTATCGGTCACCGACCGCTGTGACCTGCGTTGCGGCTATTGCATGCCCAAGGGCTTCAAGGGATTCGAGACGCCCGCCAACTGGCTGCGCCATGACGAAATGGCGCGGCTGGTAGGCCTGTTCGCCGGCCTGGGCGTGAGCAAGGTGCGCCTGACCGGCGGCGAACCCTTGCTGCGCCGCGGCGTGGCGGACCTGGCCGGCGCCATCGCGGCGCTGCCCGGCGTAGCCGACCTGTCGGTGTCCACCAACGGCACCCAGCTGGCTCGCCATGCCGGGGCGCTGCGCGCGGCCGGGGTCAGCCGGCTCAACATCAGCCTGGACACGCTGGACGCCGCCGAATTCACCCGCATCACCGGCCGCGACTGCCTGGACGCGGTGCTCTCCGGCCTGATGGCGGCCCGCGATGCCGGCTTTGCCCCCATCAAACTCAACAGCGTGGTGCACGCCGCCACGCCCGAGGCCGACGTGCGCCGGCTGCTGGGCTACGCGCTGGCGCAGGGCTTCATCCTGCGCCTGATCGAACCCATGCCCATGGGCGACAGCGGCCGCCGCTACCGCCATGCCGACCTGGGTGCCCTGGGCGCGCGGCTGGCGGCCGACCATGGCCTGGTGCCGGCGCTGGCCGGGCAGGGCGCAGGCCCGGCGCGCTACTGGACGGCGGGCGCCGGGGCGCCGGCCCTGGGCGTCATCACGCCCCTGTCGCGGCACTTCTGCGCCACCTGCAACCGCGTCCGCCTGGGCGTGGACGGCACGCTGTACCTGTGCCTGGGCCAGGAAGACCAGGTGCCGCTGGGCCGCCTGCTGCGCGCCGGGGCCAGCGATGCCGAGCTGCAAGCGGCGATCCGCGCCGGCATTGCCGCCAAGCCCGAACGGCACGAATTCACCACCCGGCCCGAGCGCATCGTGCGCTTCATGTCGCAGACGGGAGGGTAAGGCATGGGCCAACGCATGGGCGACATCGAACGGCTGGTCGACGGCTTCCAGCGCTTCCAGCACCAATACTACGAAGCCACCCCGTCGCTGTACCGCAACCTGCGCGACGGCCAGCATCCCAGCACCTTGCTGGTGGGCTGCTGCGATTCGCGGGTGGACCCGGCCATGCTGCTGGGCTGCGACCCCGGCGACATCTTCACCGTGCGCAACGTGGCCAACCTGGTGCCGCCGGCCGACCGCGACCAGGGCCACCACGGCGTGCTGGCCGCGATCCAGTTCGCCGTCGAACAACTGGCGGTCAGCCGGATCATCGTGCTGGGCCACGCGCAATGCGGCGGCATCCGTGCGCTGATGGATCGGCCCGCCCGCAGCGACGGCGACCCTGACTACCTGAACCGCTGGATGGATATCGCCGAACCGGCCCGCCAGCGCGTGCTGAGCCAGATGCCCGAGGCATCCCGCGCCGAGCGGCGGCGGGCCTGCGAGCAGGCGTCCATCCTGATTTCGCTGCGCAACCTGGAAGCCTTGCCCTGCGTGGGGCGGCGGGTGGCGGCGGGCGACCTGACCTTGCACGGCTGGTATTTCGACCTGGTGGCAGGGGCTTTGCTGGCATACTCGGCGCGGGCGGACGCGTTTCTGCCCATCGTGTGTCCCTTGTTCACGGAGCCAGCATGACCCCTGTATTCGGCATCGCCGGCCGCTCCGGCAGCGGCAAGACCACCCTGATCGAGGCCATGCTGCCGCTCTTGGGCGCGGCCGGGCTGGCGGTCAGCGTCATTAAGCACAGCCACCACGATTTCCAGATGGAGCCGCCAGGAAAAGATAGCGCGCGCTTTCGCCTGGCCGGGGCGCGCGAAGTGATGGTGGCCTCGCCGTTTCGCTACGCCATCGTGCACGAACTGCGCGATGCCCCGGAGCCGTCGCTGGCAGAGCAGGTGGCCCGGCTGGCGCCGGCCGATCTGGTGCTGGTCGAAGGCTTCAAGACGGCCGACATTCCGCGCATCGAGGTCTACCGGCCGGCGCTGGGCAAGCCGCCGCTGCACGGGGACGACCCCGGCTTCCTGGCGGTGGTGACCGACGCCGAGCTGGACACAGCCTTGCCGTGCCTTCCCCTGAACGATCCGGCGGCGGTGGCCGCGTTCATCCGGCGCACGGTCGGGCGGGACTGAACTACACTGATCGTCTGCGATTTCCCTTGAAAGTCCCTGCAAGTCCCGCTTCCATGCCCCTGTCTTCCACCCCCGCCGATGCTGACGGCCTGCCGTCGTCGCGGCATCGCCTGTCCACCCGCATCATCGCCAGTTCGCTGGTGGCGCTGATCGTGGTGCTCAGCATGGTCAGCTGGACGCTCTGGCTGTCGTGGCAGCTGGAAGGCGCGGGCGCCGCCATCAACGAAACCGGCAGCCTGCGCATGCGCGCCAACCGGGTGGCGGTGGAACTGATGCGGCCGCAGGCTGGCCGGCAGGTCCGCACCGACGAACAGCTGCGCCTGATGGACGACACCATCGCCCGGCTGGCGCGCGGCAACCCGGCGCGGCCGCTGTTCATTCCCAACGATCCGGCCATCCGCGAGCAATGGCTGGGCGTGGCCGATTACTGGCGCAGCATCATGCGGCCGGCGGCGGTGCGTGCCATCGAACGCGAAGACGCCGCCGAATACCTGGAAACGCTGCCCGATTTCGTGGCCCGCGCCGACGCCCTGGTGCGCATGATCGAGCAGGACAACGCCGGCAAGACGACGTCGCTGCGGCTGTCGCAGGGGGTGTTGGCGGCGATTGCCAGCGCCGGCACCCTGGCCATGATCTACCTGCTGTACCTGTGGATCATCTCGCCCGTGCTGCGGCTGCGCGACGGCCTGCAGCGCATGGCGGCGCGCGAATTCAGCACCCGCCTGCCAGTCGAAAGCCGCGACGAATTCGGCGTGCTGGCGCGTGGCTTCAACCGCATGGCCGACGAATTGCAGGGCCTGTACACGGGGCTGGAGCAGCGGGTGGGCGAAAAGACCGCCCAACTGGCCGCGCAGAACCGCGACATCGGCGCGCTGTACGACATGGCCGCCTTCCTGAACCAGCCCAACGAGATCGAAGCCATGTGCCAGGGCTTCCTGCGCCGGGTGATGCTGCAATTCGATGCCGAAGGCGGCAGCATCCGCGCGCTGGATCCGGACAACGACACGCTCAACCTGGTGGTGTCGGTGGGCCTGTCCGAAGACCTGGTCGAATCCGAACACTGCATGCGGGTGGACGACTGCTACTGCGGCGTGGCCACGCGCCAGGCCGGCGTGATCGTCATTCAGGACCTGCGCCAGGCGCCGGCGCCGCAAGACCTGAACTGCCAGCGCGACGGCTTTGCCAGCGTGGCCGTGTTTCGCATCGTGACCCGCGACGAGGTGCTGGGCTCGTATTCGCTGCATTTCCGCAGCCCACGGCAACTGGCGCCTTCCGAATCGCAGTTGCTGGAAACCCTGGGGCAGCACCTGGGCGTGGCGCTGGACAACCGCCGCCTTTCCGCCCAGGCGCGCCAGCTGGCCGTGGTGCAAGAGCGCGGCCTGGTGGCCCAGGGCCTGCACGACAGCCTGGCGCAGGGGCTGAACTTCCTGAACCTGCAACTGCAGTTGCTGGACGCGGCGGTCAAGCGCGGCGACCAGGCCGAGATCGACGAGATCCTGCCGCTGCTGCGCACCGGCGTGGACGAAAGCTACCAGGACGTGCGCGAGCTGTTGACCAACTTCCGCAGCAAGCTGGGCCAGGGCGATCTGCGCGACGCCATGCAGGACACGGTGGAACGCTTTCGCCGCCAGACCGGCCTGTCCATCACCTTGGCGTTCGAGCAGGGCGAGGGCGCGCCGCTACCGCCCGAGCAGCAATTGCAGGTGCTGTTCATCCTGCAGGAAGCGCTGTCCAACGTGCGCAAGCATTCCGAGGCCGACCGGGTCGAGATCCGCGTGCACAACGCGCGCGATTTCAGCCTGGACATCATCGACAACGGCCAGGGCTACGACCCGGCCGAAGTGGCGCGCCGCGGCGAGGCCCACGTGGGCCTGCACATCATGCGCGAACGCGCCGCCCGCATGCACGCCACGATTAAAATGCAGTCCCGTCCCGGCCACGGCACGCACATCGCGCTGCTGCTGCCCGGCGCCGAACGCCAGGCCGCCTGACCCCATCAAGACCATGCCCATCCGTATCCTGCTCGTCGACGACCACACCCTGTTCCGCTCGGGGATGCGCCTGCTGTTGCAACGCCAGCCCGATTTCGAAATCGTGGCCGAAGCCGGCGACGGGGTCGAAGGCGTCAAGCGCGCCAAGGAACTCAAGCCCGACGTGGTGCTGCTGGACTTGAACATGCCGGGCCTGTCTGGCCTGGAAACGTTGCAGCTGCTGACGCAGGACGTGCCGGGCAGCGCGGTCATCATCCTGACCGTGTCCGAAGAAGCCGACGAGCTGGGCCAGGCGCTGCGCGACGGCGCCCGCGGCTACCTGCTCAAGAACATCGATGCCGATGTGCTGACCTCGGCCATCCGCCGCGCGGCGGGCGGAGAACCCGTCATTGCCGAAAGCATGACGGCCAAGCTGGTCGAACAATTCCGTGGCCAGGCCAACCTGGCGGCCAATGGGTCCGGGCCGTCCGGGCAGGCCGAACGCCACCGCCTGACCGCGCGCGAACGCCAGATCGTGCAATGCCTGGCGCGCGGCGCCAGCAACAAGGTCATCGCGCGCGAACTCGATGTCAGCGAAAGCACGGTCAAGATCCACGTGCAGAACGTGCTGAAAAAGCTCAACCTGACCAGCCGGGTGCAAGTGGCCGTGTACGCGGTCGAGCATGGCCTGCATGGCGACGACCCGGCCTGAACAGGCGCCGTTTGACGGTTGACGTGGCCCGTTGCCAGCGCGTTTGATCTTCGACAAGGCTTTGCCGCCGGCCGGCCCCTAGACTGGCCGGCATGTATACCCGAACCTCTCCGTTGGAACTCGTGGCGCCCGCCGGCAGCCTGGCCGCGCTGAAGGCGGCGATCGAGGCAGGCGCCGACACCGTCTATCTGGGCCTGAAGAACGCCACCAACGCCCGCAATTTTGCCGGGCTCAATTTCACCGAAAACGATATCCGCGATGGCGTTGCCCTGGCCCATGCCAAGGGCCGCCAGGTGCTGTTCGCCATCAATACCTTTGTGCAGCCCGGCCGCGGCCAGGAATGGCGCGAGGCCGTCGATGCGGCCCACGCGTTGGGCGCCGACGCCGTCATCATGGCCGACGCCGGCCTGCTGGGCTACGCCCGCGACCGCTATCCCGACCTGCGGCTGCACCTGTCGGTGCAAGGCTCGGCCACCCATGCCGACGCCATCGAGCTGATGAAAGAGCAGTTCGGCATCCGCCGCGTGGTGCTGCCGCGCGTGCTGACCCTGGCCGAAATTGCACGCATCTGCGCCAACGTCAGTGTCGAGGTCGAGGTGTTCGGCTTCGGCAGCCTGTGCGTCATGGCCGAAGGACGCTGCCTGCTGTCTTCGTACGCCACCGGCGATTCGCCCAACAACAAGGGCGTCTGTTCGCCGGCTGGCGCGGTGCGCTGGGTCGAGCAGGACGGCCGCCTGGACGCGCGCCTGAACGGCATTCTGATCGACCGCTACGAACCCGGCGAGCCGGCCGCGTACCCCACGCTGTGCAAGGGCCGCTTCGAGGTCGACGGCCACGCCGACCACGCGCTGGAAGAGCCCACCAGCCTGAACGCCATCGGCCTGTTGCCCAAGCTGGCCGAAATGGGCGTGTCGGCCGTGAAGATAGAAGGGCGCCAACGCAGCCCGGCCTACGTCACGCAGGTGGTGTCCACGCTGCGCGCGGCGCTGGACAGCGCCTATGCCGACCCCAACCGCTATTCCCCGCGCCCCGACTGGAACGCCATGCTGGCGCGCCATGCCGAGGGTTCCCAAGTTACGCAAGGCGCATTCGAACGTCCATGGAAATGACACCCAAGGCTTTCCGCATTTCGGCGGGTCCGCTGCTGTATTACTGGCCGCGTGCGCGCACGCTGGAATGCTATGCGGCGCTGGCCGACAGCCCCGTCGACATCCTCTACGTGGGCGAAACTGTCTGTAGCCGACGCCACGAACTGCGCGCCGACGACTGGCTGGACCTGGCGCGCGACCTGCGCGCCGCCGGCAAGGACGTGGTGCTGTCGGCCCGCACGCTGATCGAAACCGGCGCCGAGGCCTCGGCGTTGCGGCGGCTGTGCGAGCAGGGCGACTTCATGGTGGAAGCCGGCGAGGTCGGCGCACTGCGCCACCTGGGCGGGCGGCCGTTCGTGGCCGGCCCGCACATGAACGCCTACCACGGCGGCACGCTGGAATGGCTGGCCGCGCGGGGCGCGGCGCGCTTCGTGGCGCCGCTGGAAATGCATGTGAACGCGCTGGCCCGGCTGCTGGCCGAGCGGCCGGCGGGCTTGCAGGCCGAAGTCATGGTGTGGGGCCGCATGGCGCTGGCGTTTTCGGCCCGCTGCTTTACCGCGCGCCATTTCCGCCTGAAGAAGGACGACTGCGGCTTTCGCTGCATCGAGCATCCCGACGGCCTGGACATGCGCACGCGCGAATCGCACGAATTCCTGGCGATCAACGGCATTCAGGTGCAGTCGGCCGCGTGCCTGGATCTGCTGGACCAGGCGGCGTACCTGGCGGACCTGGGCGCGCAGGTGCTGCGCGTCAGCCCGCAATCGAGCGGCACGTTGGAAGCCATTGCCGCGTTGGACGCCGTGCGCCAGGGCCGGGCGCAGGACGAGGTGGCGCCGCCTGCCGGCATCGGCCGCTGCAACGGCTATTTCCATGGCCAATCGGGCATTGCCTGGCAGGAGCGCGCATGAGCCCCGCCGCCTTCACATTGCCGTCCTTGGTGGCACGCCTGGGGCGCCGCGTGCCGGCGCCGCTGGCTTCGCTGCATTTCGCGGCCGGGCTGGAACTGGCACGGCGCCTGAAATGGCTCGTGCCGCCGCCCGAGCTGGACGGCCGCAGCTTTGCCATCACCGTCGAAGACCTGGGCTTGCGCAGCGGCTTCGCGGTGCGCGGCGGCGCCTTCCGCCCGCGCTGGGACGCGTCGCCCTGCGAGCTGGAACTGGGTGCGCGGCTGGCCGACCTGCTGGCGCTGATGCGCGCCGAGACCGATGCCGACACGCTGTTCTTCCAGCGTCGGCTGCGTATTTCGGGTGATACCGAACTGGGGCTGATCGTGAAGAACTGGCTGGACGCCGCGCCGCGCCCCGCCTGGCTGCAACGGCTGGCGGCCGTGCGCTAGCCAGGCCTGGTCAGCCCCGCCGGCCTTCCATGGCCCGCGCCACGCGCGACAGCGCCAGGCTAGCCGCGAAATACAGCAACGCCACGGCCAGGTAGACCTCGACGTGATAGGGCCGCCAGTCGGTGCCCGCGACCACCGACTTGGCCGCGCCCAGCACATCGAACACGCCGATGATGCTGACCAGCGACGTGTCTTTCACTGCGCCGACGAACACGCCCAGCGCGGCAGGCGCGGCGATGCGGCGCGCCTGCGGCCAGATCACCGTCCAATACGCCACGGCGGGGCGCATGCCCAATGCGCGCGCCGCCATCATCTGGCCCGCGGGAATGGCCTGCAAGGCGCCGCGCAGTACCTCGGCCAGCAGGCAGGCGGTGTGCAGCGTCAGCGCGGCCAGCGCCATGCTGAACTTGGATACGCCGCCGCCCAACAGCAGCGGCAGCACGAACGAGGCAAACAGCAATTGCGTGACCAGCGGCACGCCGCGCACGGCCTCGATCAAGGCAGCGGCGGCCAGCGACCCGCCACGGCTGCCTGAGCGGCGCAGCAGCGCCAACCCGAACGCCAGCGGCACCGCCGCCACCAGCGCCGAGATCGCCAAAATCAGCGTCACCAGCAGGCCGCCCCAGCGCAACGGGCCGATGGCCGTGCCCCAGGGCATTCCGGCCAACGCGCCTAGCGTCACGGCCAGCGCCAGCGCAATCAGCGCCAGGCGCACGCGCGCCGGCAGGCGGCCGGCGCCCAGCGCTATCGCCACGCCGGCCAGCAGCGCGGCGCAAGCTACCAGGGCCTGGGGCCGGTCCTCTGGCGCCATGGCGCCGAACAGCAGCAGCGGCACGTTGTCGGTCACCGCGGCCCAGCAGGCGCCGGCGGCCGCGGCGCACTCGGCCGGGGCGCCGTGCCACACGGCGTGCAGCACGGCCCAATCCAGTACAGCCCAGGCAGTGGTGGCCAGCAGCACGGCCACTACGGCCGATCCCAGCCAACGGCGCCAGGGGGTTGCACGGCGCGCGTCCCCGCCCAGGAGTGGCAGGCCCGGCCGGTCGCCCAGGCGGGCGCCATGGCTGTCGCCGGGGCCATGGCGTGCATGGCGCGCGTTCCAGGCGGACAGGGCGCCGCCCAGCGCCAGCGCCAGGCCCAGGTACACGGCGACCGCCAGGGCAATGCCTTCCAGCGCCAGGCCGGTCTGCGTGATGGCGGTGTTGATCACGGCCATCAGTTCCTGGTAGCCGATGGCAATCGCCAGCGTGCTGTTCTTGACCAGCGCCAGGCACTGGTTGGCGTACGGCGGCAGGGCGACGCGCGCGGCGTAGGGCGCGATGACCCGGCGCAAGACGCTGGCCGGGGTCAGCGCCATGGCCTGGCCCGCTTCCACCAGGCCGACCGGCACCGCGCGCACCGAGGCGCGCACGATGTCGGCGATGTAGGCGGCGTGGAACACGATCAGGCCGATGGCCAGCGCAGCGAATTCGATGCTGGGCTGCCAGCCCCCTTGCAGGCCCAGGCCGCGCCGGACGGGCAGATCGACCTGCACCGGCGGCAGCAGCGTCCAGGCCGCCAGGGCCAACGCCAGCGGCAGCAGCCACGTGGCGCCTTGGGCGAGCCGGCTTGAGCGGGATCCGATCCCGCGGCCCCACTGACGATGCGCCAGCCAGCCGGCCAGCAACGCGCCCACCGCCGCCAGCGCATACGGCAGCCAGCCGTGCAGGGCGGGCAGCGCCAGCCCGCGGTTGGACAGCAGCACCGATGGCAATGGCTGCCAGGCCTGACGCGCATCCGGCAGGCGCAGCAGCAGGCCATACCAGACGAACAGTTGCAGCAGCACCGGCGTGTTGCGCAGCGGCGCGATGATGGCCGCGGCGGTGCGCGCGGCCAGCGGCTGCGACGACAGGCGCAGCAGCCCCAGCCCGATGCCCAATAGCGTCGCCACGGGGATGGCCACCAACGCCACCGTCAGCGTATTGACCAGCCCCGCGGCAATCGACATCCAGTACGGATCTTCAGGCGTGACCGGCAGCAGGCTTTCCGAAATGCGAAAGCCCGCCGGCTGGAACAGGAAGCCGAAGCCGCCGCGGATACCGCGCGCCGCCTGCACGGATTCGATGTGCAGGATCAGCACGGCGGCCATGCCTCCCAGCGCCAGGGTCCAGGCCAGGGCGGGCAGCCAGCGCCGCAGGGCGGGGCTCCCGGGCAGGGCAAGGGTGGCGATCATGTCATTGGAACGGCGGCGAATACAGCAGCCCGCCCTTGTTCCACTGCGCGTTCAGGCCGCGCTCCAGCTTGAGCGGCGTGGCCGCGCCCAGGTTGCGGTCCCACACTTCGCCGTAGTTGCCCACCGCCTTGATGACGTTGCGGGCCCAGCCTTCGTCCAGGCCGAAGCTCTTGCCGATGCCCGGGTCCAGGCCCAGCAGGCGGCGTACCTGGGCATCGGTGCTCTGCGCCTGGCTGTCGACGTTTTTGGACGTGATGCCCAGTTCCTCGGCGGCCACCAGCGCGTTCACCGTCCAGCGCACGATCGCGGTCCAGTTCGGATCGTCCTGGCGCACGAAGGGGCCCAGCGGCGACTTGTTGATGCGTTCGGGCAGGATGACGAAGTCGTCCGGATTGGCGGCGCGCGCCGCGCGGCTGGCGGCCAGCGTGGACGCATCCGACAGGTAGACGTCGCAGCGGCCGGCGTAGAAGGCCTGTTCCAGCTCCACCAGGTTCTCGATCACCACGGGGCGATAGGTGAGCTTGTTCTTCTTGAAGTAGTCGACCAGGTTCTGTTCATTGACAGTGCCCGGCTGTACGCAGACCTGCGCGCCATCCAGCTCGGTGGCGCTTTTCACGCCCAGCTTGCGCGGCACCAGGAAGCCCTGGCCGTCGTAGAACACGATGCCGGCGGACACGATGCCCAGGCCTGCGTCGCGGCCCGAGGTGATGGTGGTGTTGCGGTTCAGCACGTCGATCTCGCCGCCTTGCAGGGCGGGAAAGCGCTGCTGCGAACTGAGCGGCACGAAGCGGGTCTTCTCGGCATCGCCCAGCACTGCGGCGGCCAGCGCGCGGCAAAGATCGGCATCCAGGCCCGTCCAGCGGCCCTGCTTGTCGGCAATGGACAGGCCCGCCGAGCCCTGGCTCACGCCGCACACCAGTTCGCCGCGTTTCTTGATGGCGTCGACCGTGACGCCTGCCGTGGATGCGCCGGCATAAGCCAGCGCCGCCGCCACGCCGGCGGTCTTGAGAAGAGAGATCAACCGCATGCCGTTCCCGTATTCGTTGTATGCAAGAAAGGCATGAATTCTAGGGTGGCGCACCCGTGCGGCGAGCGACTATATGGTCATATGGTTATGAGAACTTAGCCTTATCCAGATTCGCGTCATATACCTAGAATCCGTCCATACCAAGTTGCATAGACGAAGAAGGTCGCGCATGAGCTGGCAGGACGAATTCAGGCAGTTGTTTCCCATCACACGCGACAAGGCCTACGCCAACATCGCCTACACCAGCCCCTTGGCGCCCAAGGTGGCCGCTGCGGTGGCGGACTTCTTTGACGGCATCACGCATGCCCGCAGCGACAAGCCGCAATGGCTGCGCGACGCGGCAGCCTTGCGCCCGCGCCTGGCGCGCCTGATCGGCGGCGATGCGCGCCGCGTGGCTTTTACCAAGAACACCACCGAAGGCCTGAACACCGTGGCGCAAGGCCTGGCCTGGCAAGAGGGCGACAACCTCATCGTCGATGACCAGGAACATCCCACCAACGCCTTGCCGTGGCTCAATCTGCGCCGCCGCGGCGTGCAGGTGCGCGTGCCGCCGTCGCGCGCCGGCCGCTATACGGTTGACGACCTGTGGCAGCACGTCGATGCCCGCACACGGCTCATCGCGGTGTCATGGGTGCAGTACGGCACGGGTCTGCGCACCGACATCGCCGAGCTCGGCCGACGCTGCGCCGGACGCGACATCTGGCTGGTGGTCGATGGCGTGCAGGGCGCGGGCCTGTTGCGCGCCGAGGTCGATGCCTGGGGCGTGGATGCCTTTGCCAGCGGCGCGCACAAAGGCCTGCTGGGCCCCTTGGGCGTGGGCTTTCTGCATGTGTCGTCGCGCCTGCTGGATGCGCTGGACCCGCTCTACATCGGTCCGTCCGAAGTGACCACGCTGGGCAAGGACGGCCTGCAATGGCAAGTGGCCGTGTCGGACGCGGGCGATGCCCGCCGCCTGGAATCGGGCAACCTGAACTATCCCGGTATCGCCGGCCTGGCCGGCGCACTGGATCTCATTGAATGGGCGCAGCCTGAACGCATCGAACCGTGGGTGATGGAACTGTCCACGGCATTGAGCGATGGTTTACGCGCACTGGGGCTGCAGGTAGTATCCCCAGCCGACGACGCCTTGCGCAGCACCACCACGGCCGTACGCGTGGCCGATCCGGCCGCCGCGCTGGCGCACCTGGCCCGCGAGGGTGTGGTGGCCAGCATTGTCGAGTATGGTTACCTGCGCCTGTCCGTCGGCGCCTACAACAATCACGGGGACATCGAACGCATCCTGCGCGCCGCGCGCGGGTTCGCCGCCTGATCCCCCCACCATCACGCATCTCAAGGAGAGACACATGACTGAAGCGAAAAAGCCCGACTGGCGGCTGGAAACCATTGCCGTGCATGGCGGCTACCGCCCCGACCCGACCACGCGCGCCGTGGCCGTGCCGATCTACCAGACCGTGGCCTACGCGTTCGACGACACGCAACACGGCGCGGACCTGTTCGACCTGAAGGTCGCGGGCAACATCTACACCCGCATCATGAACCCGACGACCGACGTGCTGGAACAGCGCGTGGCGGCCCTGGAAGGCGGCATCGCCGCGCTGGCGCTGGCCTCGGGCCAGGCCGCGGTCACCTACGCCATCCTGACCATCGCCGAAGCCGGCGACAACATCGTCTCGTCCAGCACGCTGTACGGCGGCACCTACAACCTGTTCGCGCACACGCTGCCGCAGTACGGCATCACCACGCGCTTTGCCAACCCCAGCGACCTGGCTGCCTTCGAAGCGCAGATCGATGACCGCACCAAGGCCATCTTCGCCGAGTCCGTCGGCAACCCGCTGGGCAACATCACCGACATCGCCGCGCTGGCCGAACTGGCCCACCGCCATGGCCTGCCGCTGATCGTCGACAACACCGTGCCGTCGCCGTACCTGCTGCGCCCCATCGAGCACGGCGCCGACATCGTGGTGCAGTCGCTGACCAAGTACCTGGGCGGCCACGGCACCAGCCTGGGCGGCGCCATCATCGACTCGGGCAAGTTCCCCTGGGCCGAGCACAAGGCCCGCTTCAAGCGACTGAACGAACCCGACGTCAGCTACCACGGCGTGGTCTACACCGAAGCCTTCGGCCCGGCCGCCTACATCGGCCGCGCCCGCGTGGTGCCACTGCGCAACACGGGTGCGGCGATCTCGCCGTTCAACTCGTTCCAGATCCTGCAAGGCATCGAAACGCTGGCGCTGCGCGTGGACCGCATCGTGGAAAACGCCGTCAAGGTGGCGCGCTACCTGCGCGAACACACCAAGGTCGAATGGGTCAACTACGCCGGCCTGCCGGACCACCCCGACCACGCGCTGGTGCAGAAGTACCTGGGCGGCAAGGCGCCGGGCCTGTTCACGTTCGGCGTGAAGGGCGGCCGCGAAGCCGGCGCGCGCTTCCAGGACGCGCTGCAGCTGTTCACGCGCCTGGTGAACATCGGCGACGCCAAGTCGCTGGCGACCCACCCGGCGTCCACCACCCACCGCCAGTTGAATCCCGAAGAGCTGCAAAAGGCCGGCGTGCGCGAAGAAACCGTGCGCCTGTCCATCGGCATCGAGCACATCGACGACCTGCTGGCCGATCTGGACCAGGCCCTGGCCAAGGTGTGAACGGCATGACGATGATTCACCGCAGAAACCTGTTGAAGCTGGCCGCGGGCCTGCCCGCGCTGGCGGCGGCCCCGGCCATCGCGGCCCAACCGCAAGCCGCTCGCGCCAAGACCTACGTGCTGGCGCACGGCTCGTGGCATGGCGGCTGGTGCTGGCGGCCGGTGGCCGACCGGCTGCAGGCCGCCGGCCACCGCGTCTATGCGCCCAGCTTCACCGGCATGGGCGACCGCGCGCATCTGCTGAACCCGGCCATCACCATCGACACCTTCGTCGAAGACCTGGTGCAGGTGATCCAGTCCGAAGAACTGAATGACGTCATCCTGGTGGGCCACAGCTTCGGCGGCATTCCGATCTCGGGTGTCGCAGATCGCATTCCCGAGCGGCTGGCCCACCTGGTGTACTTCGACTCGATCGTGCTGCAAAGCGGCCAGAACGCGTTTTCGGTGTACCCCAAGGCGGATGCCGATGCCCGCATCGCGGCGGCGTCCAAGGCCACCAACGGCCTGGCCGTGCCGATTCCCGATCCGCTGCCCGCGGCCTGGGGATTCAAGCCGGGCAGCGCCGACGAAGCCTGGGTCAAGCGGCGCCTGACCGCGCATCCGCTGGCCAGCTACACCACGCCGCTGACGCTCAAGCATCCCATCGGCAACGGCCGCCCGCGCACCTACATCCACTGCACCCAGCCTGAACTGCCGGTGCTGGAAGAATCGCGCAAACTGGTGAAGTCGCAGCCGGGCTGGAACTGGGTCGACATCGCGGCGCCCCACGAGGCGCACATCACGCATCCGGCGCTGTTGGCCGATCTGCTGCTGGGGCTGTCTTAAGCCCCGGGTTTAAGGCCTTTCCTCCACGCCGAGGGCGCCACGCCCTCGGTGCGCAGGAACACCCGGCTGAACGCCGCCTGCGAGCGATACCCCACGCGTTCGGCGGCATCCTGGATGCCCACGCCTTGCGACAGCAAGCGCCGCGCCACGCGCATGCGCAGCAATTGCAGCAATTGCGCGGGCGTGGTGCCGCTGTGCAGCGTGAAACGGCGGTGAAACGTCGCTTTGGACATATGCACGTGGCGCGCCATGTCGTCCAGGTTCCAGTCGTCTTCGGGCCGCGCCAGGATGGCCTGGAGCAAGCCCGCCATGGCCGGGTCGCGGGCCAGCACGAACAGGCCGTAGGCCTGGCGGTCGTGGATGGCCAGATGCCGCAGCATGAAGAAGATCAGCATGTCCGTCAGGCGTTCCAGCACCACGGCCGATGCGCCGCCTTCGCGCGCGGTTTCGCCCAGGATCAGGTCGAACACGCCGCGCGCACCGGCATAGCGCGCGTCCCCCGCGCGCAGCAAGAGGACGTCGGGCAGGGTGTCGGCCAGCAGGTCGGCCAGGCCGGGGCGAAACTGGAAAAAGCCGCAGGCCAGGCCGGTGCCGTCGGGCTGGGCCGGGGCCAGCGGCTGCATGGCGCGGCAGGCGGGTGCGCCGGGTTCGGGCGGGTCCAGCGGCGTCAGCGTGTGCGGCACGTCGCGCAGGAAGAACACGCCATCGCCCGCCGACAGGGTCAGCGGCGCCTGTTCGCCGCCCAGGTCGACGCGGCAGTGCCCGTGCAGGATCAGGTGAAAGCTGGCGCGCGCTCGGCCACTGGTGCTGGCCGTCCAATTGCCGCAATACTGGCCCAGGTGATACAAGCTGGATTGCACTTCCAGGCTGGACAGCAGCAGGGCGTCGACGGCGGCTTGGTCGGTGTTCGGGGGGGCAGTAGATGGCATGGTTATATGGGCATTGCTGAAAGTCGATAAGATCGAGCATCAGCTTGCGATCCCCGTGCATTGTCGCGCTTCGCGGTGCGGCCGCACAATCGTGTTTTCATCGAACGTCTTCCAGGAGACTCTCATGGCCCGTTTGACTGTCCACACCGCGCAAAGTGCGCCCGAACCCACCCGCGCCGCGCTGGCCGCGGCCGAGCAGGGCGCCGGCTACCTGTCCAACCTGCTGGGGGTGCTGGCCAATGCGCCCGTGGCGCTCGAAGCCTACCAGACCTTGTCGCAGATCAACGCCCGCGCCGGGCTGACGCTGCAGGAACGCGAAGTGGTGCAACTGGTGGCCGGCACGCGCCACGGCTGCACCTTCTGCGTGGCTGGCCATACGGCGCTGGCCCGCAACAAGGCCAAGCTGTCGCCCGAAGTGGTGGACGCGCTGCGCGCCCAGGGCATCTTGCCCGACGCCCGCCTGCAAGCGCTGGCCTCCTTCACCGAAGCCGTCATCCAGACCCGTGGCCGCGTCAGCGACGAAGCCCTGCAAGCGCTGCGCGATGCCGGCTACACCGACGGCAATGCCCTGGAAGTCATCGTCGGCGTGGGCCTGGCCACGATCTGCAATTTCGGCAACAACCTGGCGCAGACGCCGCTGAACGAGCAGCTGAGCGCCTACGCCTGGAGCGGCGACCGATGACGGTGCGCCAGCCCGATCGGCTGACGCCGGAACTCGCGGCTTGGCTGGACCAGCACGCCGGCGCGCTGGACGACGGCACCCAGGACCCGGCCAGCGTGCTGCCGCGCCTGGCCGCCGCTGGCCTGTTCCGCCAAGGCGTGCCCGAGGCCCTGGGCGGCCTGCCGGGCACCGACATCGGCGATGCCATCGAAGCCGTGTCCCAGGTGGCCGAACACTCCGTGGCCAGCGCCTTTGTCGCGTGGGGCCAGCGCGTCTTCATCGAATACCTGCTGCGCAGTCCCAACACGGTGCTGGCGCAGACCTGGCTGGCGCCGCTGCTGGCGGGCGAGCAGGCCGGCGCCACCGCGCTGTCGAACGCCATGAAATTCCTGAGCGGCATCGAATCGCTGCAGATCAGCGCCCGCCAGGACGGCGGGCAATGGCTGCTTGACGGCCGCATGCCCTGGGTCACCAACCTGCGCAAGCAGGGTTTCCTGGTGGCCGCCGCGGTCTCGGCGCCGGACGGCACGCCTGCCGTCGTGGCCTTGCCGCACGATATCGACGGCCTGGCGCGCAGCGCCGACCTGGACCTGCTGGCGCTGCAATCGAGCAACACCGCGGCGCTGGA
>ERZ1032107.56-NODE-56-length-23540-cov-13.700149_pt1 | contig 23540 bp, 20 predicted proteins | sample MGYA00516713_ERZ1032107 | MGnify/ENA primary metagenome ERZ1032107 (study PRJEB33718, sample SAMN03160116) | human skin metagenome | collected 2014-04-10 | study: EMG produced TPA metagenomics assembly of the PRJNA266117 data set (Human skin bacterial metagenome...
CCTGCAATCCATGGGCGTCACCGAGCCCACCACCGGCACCGACACCACCAAGATCAAGACCACCGCCGTGCGCCGCGGCGACCGCTACGTCATCAACGGCCAGAAGGTCTGGATCTCGCGCGTGCAGCATTCCGACCTGATGATCCTGTTGGCGCGCACCACCCCGCTGGACCAGGTCACGCGCAAGTCCGAAGGCATGTCCATCTTCCTGGTCGACCTGCATGACGCCGTCAAGCACGGCATGTCGATCCGCCCCATTCCCAACATGGTCAACCACGAGACCAACGAGCTGTTCTTCGACAACCTCGAGATTCCCGCCGACAACCTCATCGGCGAAGAAGGCAAGGGTTTCAAGTACATCCTGGACGGCCTGAACGCCGAACGCACCCTGATCGCCGCCGAATGCATCGGCGACGGCTACTGGTTCGTCGACAAGGTCACCGCCTACGCCAAGGAACGCATGGTGTTCGGCCGTCCCATCGGCCAGAACCAGGGCGTGCAGTTCCCCATCGCGCGGGCCCACATCAACGTCGAAGCGGCCAGCCTGATGCGCTACGAGGCCTGCCGCCTGTTCGACGCCCACGAGCCCTGCGGCGCCCAGGCCAACATGGCCAAGCTGCTGGCCGCCGACGCGTCCTGGGAAGCCGCCAACGCCTGCCTGCAGTTCCATGGCGGCTTCGGCTTTGCCACCGAATACGACGTCGAACGCAAATTCCGCGAAACCCGCCTGTACCAGGTCGCGCCGATCTCGACCAACCTGATCCTGTCCTACGTCGCCGAACACATCCTGGGCCTGCCCCGCTCCTTCTGACATGACCGCCGCCAAAGACACCCCCCACCTCAGCGCCGAACTCGCCGCTTTTGCGGCCAACCTGCGCTTTGAAGACATCCCCGCCCCGGTGCTGCGCCGCGCCGAAGACCTGCTGCTCGACTGCCTGGCCTCGATCCTGGCCGGCGCGTCTGCCCGTCCGGTGCTGGCCATGGACCGCTACGCCGCCGCCATGGGGCCGGCCGACGGCCCCAGCGAAATCCTGATCAACCGGCGCCGCACCTCGCCCGTGTTCGCCGCCATGGTCAACGCCGCGGCCGCTCACGTGGTCGAGCAGGACGACGTGCATAACGGGTCAGTGTTCCACCCGGCCGCCGTGGTGTTCCCGCCTGCGCTGGCCGTGGCCCAGGCGCTGGGCAGCTCGGGCCGCGACCTGCTGGTGGCCGCCGTCGCCGGCTACGAAGTCGGCATCCGCGTCGGCGAATTCCTGGGCCGCTCGCACTACAAGATCTTCCACACCACCGGCACCGCCGGCACCCTGGCCGCCGCAGTCACCACCGGCCGCCTGCTGGGCCTGTCGCCCGAGGCCATGCTGCACGCGCTGGGTTCCGCAGGCACCCAGGCCGCCGGGCTGTGGGAATTCCTGCGCGACGCGGCCGATTCCAAGCAACTGCACACCGCCCGCGCCGCTGCCAACGGCATCGCCGCCGCCTACCTGGCCCGCGAAGGCTTCACCGGCGCGCGCCATATCCTGGAAGGCCCGCAGGGCATGGCCGCCGGCATGTCCCGCGACGCCGACCCCACGCGCCTGACCGACCGCCTGGGCACGCGCTGGGCCCTGGCGGAAACCTCGTTCAAGTTCCACGCCTCGTGCCGCCACACGCATCCGGCAGCCGACGCCCTGCAACAGGTGCTGCGCGACAACCACCTTGCCGAAGACGCCATCGACCGCGTGGTCGCGCACGTCCACCAGGGCGCCATTGACGTGCTGGGGCCCGTGGTCGACCCGCGCACGGTGCATCAATCCAAGTTTTCAATGGGAACGGTGCTGGGCCTGATCGCCCGCAAGGGCCGCGCCGGCCTGCCGGAATTCGACGCCGCGCTGGACGACCCGGCGGTCGCCGCCTTCCGCGCGCGCGTCACGATGGAACTGGACCCCGAGGTCGACGCCGCCTACCCGCAGCGCTGGATCGGCAAGGTCACCGTCCACATCCGCGACGGCCGCACCCTGCACGGCCGCGTCGACGAACCCAAGGGCGATCCGGGCAATACCCTGTCACGCGATGAAATCGAGGCCAAGACGCTCAGCCTGGGCCGTTACGCCGATGCCGCGACCGACGCGGAACTGCGCGCCCTGATCGGCGCGATCTGGAATCTGGAAAAAGCGGAACGGATCGGCGCGCTGCTGCCGTAACCGCAAACCTGGCCCCGGCCGTGAAGGCGGCATGCCGGGCCGGCACCCGCCGGATATTTCAACGGGATGGCCGCCCACCCGGGCGCCATCCCGCTTCGTGCTTCAGCCGCCCAGCGCCGCGCGCTGTTCGCGCACCAGCCCGGCGATGCCGCCTTCGGCCAGCGCCAGCATGGCGTCCAGCTCGGCGCGCGTGAACGTGGCGCCTTCGCCCGTGCCCTGCACTTCCACGAACGCGCCGCTGCCCGTCATGATGACGTTCACGTCCGCGTCGCAGGCCGAATCTTCCTGGTAGTCCAGGTCCAGCACCGCGCGGCCATCCACCAGGCCCACCGACACGGCGGCTACCGCGTCACGGATCGGGTTCACGGCCAGGTCGCCACGCTGCATCAGCAGCGCCACGGCATCGGCCGCCGCCACCCACGCGCCCGTGATGCTGGCGCAGCGCGTGCCGCCGTCGGCCTGCAACACGTCGCAATCCAGGTGCAGCGTGCGCTCGCCCAGCGCGCGCATGTCGAACACCGCGCGCAGGCTGCGCCCGATCAGGCGCTGGATTTCCTGGGTGCGGCCGCTTTGCTTGCCGCGCGCGGCTTCACGATCGCCGCGCGTGTGCGTAGCGCGCGGCAGCATGCCGTATTCGGCCGTCACCCAGCCTTCGCCCTTGCCCTTCAGAAAGGGCGGCACCTTTTCCAGCACGCTGGCCGTGCACAGCACGTGGGTGTTGCCGGCTTTGACCAGCACCGAACCCTCGGCATAGCGCGTGAAGCCGCGCTCCAGGCTGAACGGCCGCAGTTCGTCGACGGCACGGCCCGACGGGCGGGCGATGGCAGGGGCAGTGGTCATGGGGCAAGACTCCAGTCAGATTCGATTGGCGGCATTGTACGGGTAGCGTGTCACCGCAGGCCCCGCGGCCCCAGCGGCGTGCGCGTTTGGAGTATCCTGCCGCGATATACGGGCTGCATATACCCGCCCCCGCCCCGGCGGGCCGGCGGAACCGGCGCGGCCTGGCCCCAAAACAGCAAAAGGAAACCCACACCATGATCCGCAGCATGACCGCCTTCGGCAACGCCCGGGCAGACCTGGAACAAGGCACGCTGGCGCTGGAACTGCGCAGCGTCAACAGCCGCTTCCTGGACCTTTATTTCCGCCTGCCCGACGAGCTGCGCCACGTCGAGACGCCGCTGCGCGAACTGCTGACCGCCCAACTGGCGCGCGGCAAGGTCGAGATCCGGGTGTCTTATACGCGTAACGTCAGCACCGACCTGTCCAAGCTCGAACCCGCCTGGCTCGAAACCCTGGCCGAACAGCTGCAAGCCGCACGCCGCGTGCTGCCCGACATCGCCGCGCCGCGCCTGGTCGAACTGTTCAACTGGCCCGGTCAGCGCACCAACGACGCGCTCGACCCGCAAGTCTGGGGCGCCGCCTGCCTGCAGGCCGCCCAGGAAGCCCTGACCCAGTTGCAGGACGGCCGCGCCCGCGAAGGCGAACGCCTGGCCGGCATGATGCGCGAATGCGCCGACGGCGTCGCGAACATCGTCGAACTGGTCCAGAACCACCTGCCCCAATTGCTGGCCGACCACCGCGACAAGCTCGCGTCCAAGCTGCGCGAAAGCGTCGAATCCGCCTTCCCCGGCGGCTTCACCCACATCACGGGCGCCGAGCTGTCCGAACGCCTGTCCCAGGAAGCCAACCTGTTCGCCCTGCGCATCGACGTCGCCGAAGAACTGTCGCGCCTGCGCTCGCACCTGGAAGAACTGCGCCACCTGCTCACCGACGGCGGCGGCAAGGCCACGGGCAAGAAAAATGCCGGCAGCGCCGGCAAGCGCCTGGACTTCCTGTTCCAGGAAATGAACCGCGAGGCCAACACCCTGGGTTCGAAGGCCGGCAGCATGGAAGTCACCCGCGCCGCCATGGACCTGAAGCTGCTGATCGAACAGATGCGCGAACAGGCGCAGAACATCGAATAGCGCGACAAGGCGCCCCGCCGCCAGGCTGGCGGCGGCCGAACCGCCTGCCTGCCCGGCCACCACGCCGGGCGCCTCCCCTCATGTCACGTTGGCGGCTGGCCCGCCACGCACAGCCGTGCCCGTTCGGGCACGGATCAATCCGCCAGTTCCTGAAAATTCAGAATCTTCCAATGTTCGAGCGCACTGATTCTATTTAGTGTGCGCTATTGGCCGTTGCCTGGCATTCCGATTCGCAGTCATCTTCCTGGGTCCCAGGCATCGCCAGATTCGTTCGCGTTCAAGCAAGGCTTTGACAGTACCCGTTTCCACGTCGCCATGTCGCCCAGGAAGGTATGCCATTGAACTTCAAGCAACTAATCGAACACAGGGCCGCCCAAGCCCCAGATCGTCTGGGATATCGCTTTCTTCCCTCCGATCGGGACGAAATGTGTCTGACTTACGGGCAGCTTGCCCGTCGCGCGTCTTCGTTAGCCGACGAACTACGGCGCCTCGTTCCTGCCGGCCAGCGCGCGCTGCTGCTTTACCCCGCTGGATTCGACTTCATCTGTGCCTTCTTTGCCTGCCTGCTGGCGGATGTCGTCGCTGTCCCTCTTCCTGTGCCACAAGCCGATAACGGCACCGAGCGGCTCGAGCACGTCATTCGGGATTGCTCTCCTGCGATCATCCTGACCCATTCCGGCATCCTCACAAGGATCCAGGCCTTGCTGCCCCCGCCACTGCAGCAGACCGTGGTGGCAACAGATGTTCAACCAGATTGGCGACATGCCGCGGTGTCACCCGACAAGGCGGATGCTTCGCTGGCATTGTTGCAGTACACCTCGGGCAGCACCGGCCGCCCGAAAGGCGTGTGTGTCAGCCACGAAAACCTGCACGCCAACCTGCAGCAGATCGAACAGGCGTTCGGTCATTCAAGTGACAGTCGAGGCGTGATCTGGCTACCCCATTATCACGACATGGGACTGATCGGCGGCGTCTTGCAGCCCTTGTTCGTCGGCTTCCCCGTTACCCTGTTCAGCCCTATCGCATTCGTCCAACGCCCGGTCCGGTGGCTTCAAGCCATTCACACCTATCGAGCGACGACCAGCGGCGGACCGAACTTCGCCTACGACCTGTGCGTCCACAAAGCAGCCAGCCTGGCCGAGCAAGACCTGGACTTGAGCTGCTGGACCGTTGCCTTCAATGGTGCCGAGCCCGTCAAGGCAACGACGCTTGACGCATTCGTTTCGGCATTTTCCCCTGCTGGCTTCAGGCGCTCCGCCTTTTTGCCTTGCTACGGGTTGGCCGAAGCCACGCTATTGGTCACCGCGTCTGAACGAAACTCGGAGCCCGTTCTGGCCACCTCCCCCCATATGGCCACCTCCGCCAACATCGAGTTCACGGTTGATGGCGGCAAACCCCTGGTGTCCTGCGGCGTGGCAGCGGCAGGCGTCTCCGTACACATCGCCCCGGTAGATGGCAGCGGCCACAGTGCCCCGGGAGAAATCGGCGAAATCGTGGTCCAGGGGCCGAATGTGTCCCGGGGTTATTGGGACGCTGTGCGAACGCCGCCATCAGGGCCTCACGTTTCACCCCTGCGCACGGGAGACCTGGGATTTCTGCTCGACTCTCGACTGTACGTCACCGGCCGGCTGACCGACCTGATCATCCTGCGAGGCAGGAATATTTTTCCCGAAGACCTCGAAGCCACCGCTGAAAGGGCCGAACCGAGGCTCGCCCGCGAAGGCTGCGCGGCATTCTGCGTTCAAACCCCCGGCGCCCACGAGGTGGTGCTGATCCAGGAGGTGAGCCTGCGCACCTTGCGAACCGTCGATATAAACCAAGTGAGTCAGCGCGTCTCATTGCGAATCCTTGAGCAGCACGGTATCCGCATCGATCGCTTTCTCCCCGTAAAGATTGGCTGCCTTGCCCGCACCAGCAGCGGAAAGGTCAGCCGTTCGGCTACCAAGCAGCTGTATCTGGATAACAAACTGCACGCCCTCCCGACACCCGCGGACCGTTGAGGACAAAAACGATATGACCAAGATACGCATCGACAATCCCGCCTTGGCGCGCATGCAGCAACGCACCGCGCTTGCCACACTCGTGATTCCGTCATTGGGCGCCATACTTGCCAGCTATTGGCTGTTCACACGGGGGATCGGCACCGTTACCCTCGTCGTTCTGGTCGTCTTCTATCTCCTGACCACAGCAGGATTGACCGTCGGGTTCCATCGGCTGTTCACGCACAAGTCCTTCAAGCCTTGCGCTCCAGTCAAGGCGGCGTTGGCAATTCTAGGCATGATGGCCGCCCAAGGCCCTGTGCTGTTCTGGGTCGCCAGCCACAGACGTCACCATGCATTCAGCGACACGAACGAAGACTGCCACTCGCCCTGCACTCACGGCAACGGCGTCCTGGGTACGGTGAAAGGCCTGCTGCATGCTCATTTCGGCTGGATGCTCAAGGCCGAAGTCACCAATGTCACCCAGTTCGCACCGGATATCTTGCGCGATCACCTCATCATGAAGCTGAACCGACACTACACGGCATGGGTGCTTCTCGGCCTGGCTATACCCGCTGCAATAGGCGCCATCAGTCCTGGCGGTTGGGCCGGCGCAATAGAAGGCTTGCTCTTCGGCGGCCTGTTCAGAATTTTCTTTGTGCACCAGATTACATGGGGGCTCAATTCCTTGAACCACGTATTCGGACGACGCCGCTATCACAGCAACGACAACAGCCGAAACATCGGTTGGCTGGCGCTTATCACCATGGGCGAAGGGTGGCATAACAACCACCATGCCTACCCCAGCGCCGCACGCTTCGGACACCACTGGTGGGAACTTGATCTGGGCTATTCCCTGATACGCCTGTTCCAGCGCCTGGGTCTATGCACTGAAGTCTGCCTGCCCGACCGCGAGGCCATCGCCAAAAAACGGATTCACGCTTCGTCCAACGCCCTCTGAGGTTCCTCATGCCTATCCATCAAGCGTCCATCGACCCGGTTGCATCCCACAGCGTCGTCACCCATGCGCAACTGGAAGACTGGCTCATCGCCTACATCGCCAATCTTCGCGGCATGAAAAAGGAACGAATTTCGCGCAATGTCGTCCTGACCAAGTACGGCCTTGACTCTGCCTCGGCCGTGGCCCTCAGCGGGGACCTTATGGACTGGCTGCGCTGCGACATTGATCCCACCCTGCTGTACGAGCATCCCACCATAGAAAAGGCGGCCGCGTATGTCATGGCCGGACTGCCGGAGGAACGCCGTGGCTGATACGATCCGCACCGCCCAACCCGCCCTGGGTGCCTCCGAGGCCGCCATCCAGGCGCACTATGACATCAGCAACGATTTCTACGCGCTTTGGCTTGACCCATCAATGGTTTACTCGTGCGCGCTTTGGCATGTCGACGACGATGCCACGTCCCTGCAGCGTGCTCAACAACGCAAACTCGATTTTCATCTCGAGACTTGCGCCGCCACCGGCAAGAAACGGCTGCTGGACATCGGCTGCGGCTGGGGGGCCCTGCTCGAGCGCGCCGTTACCCACTACGGCGTTGACCAGGCGGTTGGCCTGACCTTGAGCCAGGCCCAGGCAGACTGGATTGCGCGTTCCACGACCGCCAATCTGGCGGTGTCCCTCGAGAGTTGGGTTGACCATGTCCCGACAGCTCCCTACGACGCCGTCGTCTCGATAGGCGCATTCGAGCATTTCGCCAAAGTGGGACTCACCTCATCCCAGAAAATCGACGCGTACCGACGTTTCTTCCTGTGGTGCCACAAGCAAACCACGAACGACTGCCTGTTATCGATACAGAGCATCGTCTATGAAAACTATGACGAACAGAATCCAAACCCTTTCGTCGAGGAGATATTCCCCGAATCCGAGCTACCTCGCCTTTCCGAGATACTGGCAGCATGCTCCGGCTTGTTCGAAATTACCCGACTGCAAAATGATCGCGCGGACTACGCCAGAACGTTGCAGACCTGGTACAGGAACCTGCGCGAACGCCGGAACGAGGCTATCTCGATGGTCGGAGAACAGGTCTACAAGAAATACGAGAAATACCTGGGCGTGTTCGCCGTGGGGTTTCATCGCGGCACCGTCAATCTGACACGCTTGGCGGCGCGCAAGATCAATGCGCCGGTCGTCAACCGATGAACCGGACAGGCGCGCGGCTCAAGTGCGGGCTTGCCCGCCCTGGCCATGTCCACGTCTGGACAATCCGGCTGTTGCGCGGCTATCTTCCCGCAGCAGTTCTTTCCCGGCACCTCAACTACCGTGAACAGGCACTGGCCCGCACCTACCGGGATGCCTCGACCAAGAGGCAATACCAGGCCAGTCGCTATGCCGTCCGAAAGCTTGCCTCCTGCTATGCGGCTGTCGCGGCAGGCACTCTTGTGTTGAGCCGTGGTGGCCTGGGCCAACCACTGTTGAAGCGACCTCGAGGCCGTAATGGCACTCTCCTGCACCTGTCGATTTCCCACAGCGAACGGGCTTTCGCGCTGGCTTTCTCGCGTCACGCCAGAGTGGGGGTAGACATTGACACGACCGATCACCCCCCCGCGGTATGGCGCAACCTGAGCCGCCATTTCCGCTCCTCCGAACACCGCTTTACTCAACCGCTTCAAATGATCGAGTGCTGGACCCGCAAAGAAGCGCTGTTGAAAGCGCTGGGTTCAGGGCTTGGCGGCTTGCCTCTTCTGCCTCCCCTGCCTGAACGCGCAAGCACGGTGCGACTCGCCCAATCGCGTTGGCACGTCACGTCTTTACCCACCTTCAACGGCTGCGCAGTCGCGTGCGCAACGGACGGCCCGTATGGGCGCCTGTCACATTTCACCCTAGGCTCGCTCAACGCACTCAAACGGATACGCTGATGCAACTTCATTTTCTCCGACTGGCATTCAAACTGCTGAACCTGGTGTCCCCGCGTCTAGCCGCGCGGTTGGCGGTTTCCATTTTCTATACACCCCGTCGTTACCCGGCCTCGAATTGGGAACAAGTCGCCTTGTCCGCCGGCCGTGACGACCAGTTGCTATTCGACGGCGAACCGTTGGCCGCTACGATCTGGGGCGACAACGGCCCGACAGTGCTGCTGGTTCACGGTTGGCAAGGTCGTCGAGGTCAGTTGGGGAAAATCGCCTTGGCGCTGATGGCCGAAGGATTCAGGATCGTTACAGTGGACGGCCCCGCCCATGGCTCCTCGACCAAGCGGCGCACGACCCTGGTCGAATTTGCGCAAGCGGTTGAAATTGCGGCAGACCGATATGGCCCGCTGCATGCCATTGTCGGCCATTCGTTTGGCGCTGCGGCAAGCGCTATCGCACTCCGTAAAGGTGTCCACGCGCGATGCGCGGTCTTGATTTCATGCCCGTACTCCTTGCGTCATGTCGTTCGCGGCTTCGCCAGAATTGTCGGCTTGCCCAATCGATCGCATGAACAGATGTATCCCATCATGCAACGCCTGCATCGTTGCCCGGAATCTGATCTGTCTTTCGACACCATCGGCCCTGAGCTGCAACTGCCGTGCCTATCCATTCATGATGCCGCCGACAAGTACATCCCGGTCTCGGACGGTGAAAAAGTCTCGCGCAGCATCGCTCAGGCGAAATGGATCCGCACCCAGGACCTTGGACACATGCGTATCCTGCAAGCAGAAGCGGTTGTACAACAGGTCACCGATTTCGTTGTGCAGGCCCGGGATAAGCCAAGCTTCTCAGTGCTGACTGCTCAGCCAACGACATGACTGATGCTCAAGTGGAAACGCTGCACCTCGCGCTAGGACTGGTCCTATTCTGCTTGGGAACCCTGCTGGGCATTCCTCATGGCCGATCCAAGGGCCGGGGCGACGCCAAGAACACCGAGCTCTGGCGCATCGCCCACTTGTCCACCTGTGTCGGCGGCGCGTCGTTGCTGGCCTTGGCGGTAGCGATGCCTCGGCTGTTCGCAGACCAGGCGATTTATGTCCTTGCGCCGTTCACGCTGTCGGCGTACGGCTTTTTCATGGCCTGCACGCTCAGCGCGTGGTTCAACACGTCATGGGATGATGACCGCGGCAATGCCAGAACGGCGGCGGTCTATCGTCTGCAGATACTGGCGTCGCTGCTCGCGCTGGTGGCCGTGGCTGCCTCGTTCGGCCTGCTCGCGTGGCGCTTGCTGCGTTAGACGGGCGGGCCGGTCATTCTCAATACCGATCGGCCTTTCAGGCACCATCACCCACGACAGGCAAGGTGTGATAAGGTGACGCCGCGGCTATGGGAGTCCTTCCTTCTACCCTTGATACCTAGGGTTCCCGCTTTCCGCATTGCGCCTGCCTTCGGCAGGCGTTTTCACGTGGACTTGCATCATGAATCCGATCTATCTGCGTCGCCGCTGCCGGCTCCTGCTGAGCAAGACACCTCCTGCCGGCAACGGGTCCGACACGCCGTCAGGCCCCGTGACCGCCGTCGAGCTGGCCGCCATCCAGGCGCAAGCCGAAGCGCTGGGCTACTTGTTGTCGGATGCGGTGTTGACCTGCCTGGCGGCGTGGCCGCGGCCGTCCGTGACGCTGGTCGGACGCCAACTGTTGAAGGTCCTGCGCGAAATGACGGGCGCGCACCGCCAGTATCGTCCGCTATACCCGGATTTTCCGAAACAGGTGCAGGACTTGAGCGATGCGCAGCGCTATCTGGATGCCATCACGCACTACGTGACCCTGCGCCGGATGCCCGGCGACGGCTCCGACCGCCCGCCTCTGTTCCATGGGCGCGAGCCGCAGATCATTGAATTGGGCGAGGCCGCCGAATGCGAAGCCATCTTCACCCAGTTGGCCGCGTCGGCCACCTCGCTGTCCGAGACGGATCGCAATGACCTGGCGTGGTACGTGAAGCAATATCGTGCGGACATCTTCCGTTTGATGCCGGCGAAGATTCCGTTCAAGGAGACGATTGCGCTGGTCTGCGGCCACCTGATCCGGCACGTGCCGGGCCCCGCCACGGACGCCTTTCTGCATGACCGGCTGGACACCGCCACCGACGTGCTCCGCGTCGCGGTGGCCCTGGCGGACGGCGATGTGTCGCTTGCGCTGCCCACGCGCTTTGCCTCCCTTCCCCGCGCTCGGCGCAAGCAGTTGCTGGCGCTTGTAGAACGTCACCCCAACGCCGCACAGGACATGCCGCGCTGGAAAGAGCGCTGGAAGCGGCTGGGCGAAGTGCTGCACCCCGGCGAATACGCCGACCGCTTCCCGGCTACGGCTGCCGCCTTTGCCCAGCTGCGCAGCGGCCGCCCCCCGGCCACCTTCAACAGCGCGATCGAAGCCTTGCTGGCCGCCGGTCAGACGGAGGACGCCGCCCAGCGCCTGGCCAGCCGTCCGGGCGAATTCGCGCGCCGGCTGGACCATCTGCTGCGTACCGCGGCAAACCCGCAGTCGGTACTGCAGGGCTTTGCCCGTGTCGTCGATCAGGTGCCGACTCCGCTGCTGCTGCAGCTGCATACCCACGCGACGCACCGCGACGCGCCTGCCTCGCTACGCTCGTTCTACCCCAAGGGCGAAGTGGCCAAGGTATTTGCGATGGCGGACGCCCGCGCGCCGCTGCCCGACGGATCGGCCGCAGCCCTTGGCGAACTGTGCCAGGCCACGCTACTGAAGCGGTTTGCCACGCTGGCGCCGTTGGGCGACTGCTATCTGGACCCGGCGCTGCGCGATCACGTGGTGCCCTTGGCTCAACGCGCCGCGTCGCGCAGCCTGCGCACGCTGGCACGTGGCAGCAGCCTGCCCTTACCCGACGCTGACTTCGTCAGAATGTTCCTTTGGTGGAAGAACGGCAGGGGCCGCGCCGACGTCGACCTGTCTGCCGCCATGTTCGGCCCCAATTTCGACTTCATCGACGCGCTGACCTACTACCGCCTGCAAAGCTACGGCGGATATCACAGCGGCGATATCGTCGACGCGCCGCAGGGTGCGGCTGAATTCATCGACCTGGACCTGGAACGCTTGCGCGGCCGCGGCGTACGCTTCGTCGTCATGGTGCTCAACAGTTTCACAGGCCAGCCGTATTGCGACCTGCCCGAGTGCTTCGCCGGATGGATGGCCCGCCATGACGCAAATTCGGGCGAACCCTTCGAACCGCGCACGGTCATGGATCGGGTGGATTTGACGTCCAATACGATGATCAGCCTGCCGCTGGCGCTGGACCTGCACGCCGGGCGCGTCCGTTGGATGGATGTGGCGCTGCGCGAACAGCCCCGGCTGAACAATGTGGCCAACAATCTGTCCGGCGTGTCGCTGATGCTGCGCTCGTTGATGACGCGCCCCCAACCCGATCTGCATACGCTATTCACGCTGCATGCCCGGGCGCGCGGCCGGATCGTGGACGACGCGCAGGCAGCTCGGACTGCCTTTGGCGTGGACGGGGGCATCACCCCTTTCGACACCGACCGTATCCGCGCGGAATTCCTCGTATAGCGCGCCCGCGCCTGGTCAGCGCGGCGCCGGTTCCCCGCGCAAGGCCGAATCCAGGTACGCGCTGCGCGCCCGGGCGTCCGGGAAGGTCATGTCCTTGTAGCTCACGAAGCGCGAGCCCTTGGCCAGTCGGTAGCCCAGCCAGATCAGCAGGAACAGCGGAATGCCGATGTACGTGGCGGCGACGCCACCCCAATCGATGCGCTGCTCAAGGAAAGCCTGGTAGTTCTGGCCCAGCGTGATGATCAGGCACAACGCGAACGCGAAGATCGGGCCAAACGGGAAGAACGGCGACACATAAGGCAGATCGGCCAGGTTGCGGCCCTGCTTGACGTAGCCGCGGCGGAATCGGTAGTGGCTGATGGCAATGCCCAGCCAGGCAATGAAGCCCGTCATGCCCGAGGTATTGAGCAGCCAGATGTAGACGGCCTTGGGGCTGAACACGAACGTGAAAAAGCACAGCGCCGCCACCACCGTGGTGGCCACCAGCGCCCACAGCGGCACGCCCGAGCGCGACACGCGGCCGAACACGGCCGGCGCCTTGCCGTCGCGCGCCAAGCTGTAGAGCATGCGGGTCGCCGCGTACATGCCGGAATTGCCGGCCGACAGCACCGAGGTCAGCACCACGGCGTTCATGATCGAGGCCGCGGCCAAGAGGCCAGCGCGCTCGAAGATCAGGGCAAACGGGCTGACGCTGATGTCGGTGACTTCGTTGCGCAGCAGGTGCGGGTCGGTGTAGGGAATCAGCAGGCCGATCACCAAAATCGCCGCCACGTAAAACAGCAGGATGCGCCAGAACACCTGGCGTACGGCGCGCGGCAGGTTCTTGGCGGGGTCTTTCGATTCACCGGCGGCAATGCCGATGAGTTCGGTGCCCTGGAACGAGAAGCCCACCACCATGGCCACGCCGATCAGCGCCGCGAAACCGCCCGCGAAAGGCGCGTCGCCCACCGTCCAGTTGGCCACGCCGCCGCTTTCACCGCCACGAATGATGCCCAGCAGCATCATCACGCCCATTGCCACGAAGGCCAGTACCGCCACCACCTTGATCAGGGCGAACCAGAATTCCGCTTCACCGAAGCCGCGCGCCGACAAAGCGTTCAGGCCGAAGGTGATCGCCAGGAAGAGCGCGCTCCAATACACCCCGGGTACGTCCGGAAACCAGTACGCCATCACCAGTTGCGCAGCCACCAGGTCCACAGCGACCGTAACCGCCCAGTTGTACCAATAGTTCCAACCCAGTGCGAAACCGAAGCCCTCTTCCACATAGCGCGCGCCGTAGGTCGAGAACGACCCGGACACCGGCATGCTGGCGGCCAGTTCGCCCAGGCTGGTCATCAGGAAATAGACCATCACGCCGATCAGCACGTAGCCCAGCAGCGCGCCGCCGGGGCCGGCCTGCGCGATGGTGGCGCCCGAGGCCACGAACAGGCCCGTGCCGATGGAGCCGCCCACCGCGATCATCGTCAGGTGGCGCGACGACAAAGTGCGGCGCAGTTCGGACGGCGCGGGTGTCGCCGCCTTGCCGCCGCTGCGGCGCGAGTCGTGTTCCGATAATGCCAAAGTCGAGTTCCTTCAGTGGGAAAATGCCCCGCCGGCCGGGTGGCGGGGGCCCCGGGTTTTCCCGGCAACGGCGGAGCATAGCGCAACTGCCCCCGGTCGGCGAAATCCCCAGGGAAATGTCACTGCAGAAGTTCATTGCACCTGAGATCTGGTTCAATGATGTTCACGGGCCGCCCGGGGCGGCTGCGGTGTTCGCCGGCCTGTTATTTACTTGCCTGGCGCGTCGCCACCGATCTTCCTGGCCGTCAGCGTCACGGTGAAAAACTCGTTACGCTTATCGGCCCGAACGGTATCCAGCTGATCAGTTCCAAAAGCAGAATGTTGCCCGTTCTCGAATCGAGGGTAATACCCTTTCCAGAAATAGCGCGCCTGTGTACCGCCCTCGAGCACTGTTTTCGCAGGTAGCTCGGCGACGAATCGCGTACCGGCGATGTCCGCCCGCGCGCCCAACGCGACGCGGGCGGATGTCAATACCCAATGGCATACCCCGCGCCCGTAATAGTCCTCGTCGAGCAGCATGTCGGCATACACGGTGCCCACGTACTCGGTGGCGGATAGACGGGAAAGGCGGAACGGTTCGTGGCTGGACAATGTCGGCACGTGGCCGGACAGGGCGTTGGATTTTCCACAGCGGGCGCCGTTGCTGGCGTCGAACTGCGCCGTGCCCTCTACTACCGCAAACGGCGATTTGCCGTCGGTTGCGCTTGAGAGATCGGACGCATTGGCAAGTGTGAGCCGTATCTCATAGGCCTGCGTCGGAGCGGGGTTCAGCTTGCGCAGCGGTGGCTTTCGCGCGTTGGAATCAGATCCGCACCCGGCGGCGACCAGAACGACCAGCGTCGGCAATGCCCAACGCAAGGCCGACGACGAGAGATAGCGAATGGCGCGCGACAATGTCGATGTTTCCTATGCTAGTTATTGTTGACTCAAGGACCGGCGAACGATTCGTCCGGAATCGCTGCGCCAAGGCGGCTATTGGAACGCCGTCTCCATGAAGGTACGCAATTTTCGCGAATGCAGGCGTTCGGGCGGCATGTCGCGCAGGCGCTCCAGCGCCCGGATGCCGATTTCCAGATGCTGGTTGACCTGCCGGCGATAGAACGCGCTGGCCATGCCCGGCAGCTTCAGCTCGCCATGCAGCGGCTTGTCGGACACGCACAGCAGCGTGCCGTAGGGCACGCGGAAGCGGAAACCGTTGGCCGCAATGGTGGCCGATTCCATATCCAACGCAATGGCGCGCGACTGCGCGAAACGCTCGACCAGTTCGACGTGATCGCGCAGTTCCCAGTTGCGGTTGTCGATGGTAGCCACCGTGCCGGTGCGCATGATGCGCTTGAGGTCCCAGCCGGACAGGCCGGCCACTTCCTCCACTGCCTGCTCCAGCGCCACCTGCACTTCGGCCAGGGCCGGCACCGGCACCCAGGTCGGCAGATCGGCATCCAGCACGTGGTCTTCGCGCACATAGCCGTGGGCCAGCACGTAATCGCCCAGGCGCTGCGAATCGCGCAGGCCGGCGCAGTGGCCCAGCATCAGCCAGGCATGCGGACGCAGCACGGCGATGTGGTCGGTGATGGTCTTGGCGTTGGATGGCCCCACGCCGATGTTGACCAGCGTGATGCCGGAATGGTCGCCGCGCACCAGGTGGTAGGCCGGCATCTGCGGCAGCCGCTGGCCCTGGCCTTCGTCGGCCGGAGACGATTCGCCGCGCCGGGTGATGCGGTTGCCGGGTTCGACCAGCATCTCGTAGTCTTCGTTGCCGCTGGCCATCAGGGCGCGGGCCCGGGCGCAGAACTCGTCAACGTAGAACTGGTAGTTGGTGAACAGCACGAAATTCTGGAAGTGGCCCGGCGCCGTGGCGGTGTAGTGCTGCAGGCGGTGCAGCGAATAGTCCACCCGCTGCGCCGTGAAGGGCGCCAGCGGCTTGGGTTCGCCTTCCTTGCCGCGCCACGAACCGTTGACGATCGCGTCATCGGTGACGGCCAGGTCGGGCACGTCGAACAGGTCGCGCAAGGGGCGCTTGAGCGCTTCCAGGTGCTCGCCTTCGACATAGGCGCCTTCCGGAAAGGCAAAGTGCAGCGGGATCGGGGAATCGGACTCGCCCACCTCGACCGCCACGCGGTGGTTCTGCAGCAATTGGCCCACCTGCTCGATCAGGTAGTCGCGAAACAGGGCCGGCTGGGTGACGGTGGTCTGGTAGATGCCGGGTTCGGCCACGTGGCCGTACGACAGGCGGGTATCGATGGGGTCGTAGGTTTCGACGAGGATGCGGATGGCCGGGTAGTACGCGCGGGCCCGTTCGCGGCCGTTGCCGGGGCCCTTCAGGACTTCACGGAACGCCGACCGCAGGAAGGCCGTGTTGCGCGCGTAGATTTCCACCAGCCGGTCGACCGCCGCCACCGCGTCATGGTAGGGCTCGAAAGGAATCGCCTCGGGCCGGTTCATGGAGGACAGGGGGTGTACTGCGTTCATCATTGAGCTTTACTCCGCTTTCTTATCTATCTTGTTTTAAGCGGCCGCTCTCGGCAATCAAGCCGGAAGAGGCCGATGCCGACGATTATGCACGACCCCGGGGCCGTATGAAGTGTCATATTCGCGCGCTTCTCGGCGCGTGGTCACCGCAGTCGGCATCGCCAGCGTAATAGAAACAATATATCATTCCGTTTTTTCCGTTTCCGTTGCCCCCTTCCCCGATGCCGCCGGCCTATCGCCCCCGCCCAGGCAGTCCGCAGCACCTGACCCGATGGGCCGTGCTGGCGTGGCTGTGCGCCTGCCTGCTGCTGGCGCCGCTGGGCGGCTTGCGCCACGTGCTCACGCACCTGGACAACGGCGCGCCGCCGGCGCACGGCAACCTGGCGGCATCCCTCGCCGGGGCGGCCTCCAACCCGTCGTCCGCCCCGGTGTCAGACGACGTGCACACGGCCGACAAGCTCGGCCACTGCGACCTCTGCCACATCTGGGACTTGCTGGACGCCACCTTGCCGGCGTCCTTTCCGCTCATCGCCGGCACGGCGCCCCGCATCGCACCGACGCCGTCGGCACCGGGCGGCACCACCGTGGCCGCCGGCAGCTGGTTCCAATCCCGCGCCCCGCCCGCCGCGGCTTGAAATCCCCTAGCCCCGATTTCAACCGCCGCCGCCCTCTTGGCCGGCACCCAGGATTGCCACCATGCCTTTTGCTGCTTCCGCCGCGGGAACGCGCCTGTCCCTGCGCGCCTTCACCGCTTCATCGTCGGCCCGCTCGTCATCCGCCCGCGCCTCGCTGACCCTGACTCCGCTCGCCCTTGCCTGCCTGCTCGCCCTGCCCCAGGCCGCCCAAGCGCAGGCCGCCCCGGACACCACCACGCTGTCTCCCGTCGTCATCACCGCCAACCCCCTGGGCAGCGAAGCGCTGGCCTCGCCGTCCACCATCGTGCAGGGCCTGGACCTGGACCTGCGGCGCGGCTCGAACCTGGGCGAAACGCTGAATGGCCTGCCCGGCGTATCGACCACCACCTATGGTCCGATGGTCGGCCGCCCCATCGTCCGCGGCCTGGATGGCGACCGCATCCGCCTCCTGAACAACGGCGTCGGGTCCCTGGACGCCTCGTCGCTGTCGTTCGATCATGCCGTGCCGCAAGACCCGCTGTCGACCAATCGCGTCGAGATCCTGCGCGGCCCGGCCGCGCTGCTCTACGGCGGCAACGCCATCGGCGGCGTCGTCAACACGATCGACAACCGCATTCCCACCGAACCCATCGACGGCATCCACGGCGACGTGGCCGGCAGCTACGGCGGCGCCAACAACGACCGCAATGGCGCCGTGCAAGTCGAAGGCGGCGACGGCACCTTCGCCATCCACGCCGACGCCTTCAGCCGCAAGACGGGCGACCTGCGCATTCCCGGCTACGCCCGTTCGTCGCAGCAACGCGCCATCGACGACCCCGACCGCGACCAGCCGCGCGGCAAACTGCCCAACAGCGACGGCCAGGCCAGCGGCGGCGCGCTGGGCATGTCCTGGACGAGCGACCGCGGCTATGCCGGCCTGTCCTATAGCGGCTACGACTCCGACTACGGCTCGGTTGCCGAGCCGGACGTGCGCATCAAGATGCACCAGGAACGCTTCGGCTTCGCCAGCGAACTGCGCGACCTGGACGGGCTGTTCACCAGCGTCAAGTTCAACTTCGCCTACACCGACTACCAGCACAAGGAAATCGAAGACGGCGAAACGGGCACCATCTTCAAGAACCGCGGCTACGAGGCCCGCATCGAGGCGCGCCACGCCGACATCGGCCCGCTGCACGGCGTCGTGGGCCTGCAACTGGGCCAGACGCGTTTCTCGGCGCTGGGCGACGAAGCCCTGGTGCCCACCACCGACACCGATTCGGCCGCCGTGTTCGCGCTTGAGGAATGGAAATTGAACGACCGCCTGACGCTGAGCGCCGGGGCCCGTGCCGACCACACCCGCCTGAGCCCGTCAGCCAGCGGTAACGAACGCTTCGACGGGGCCGGCCGCAGCAGCTTCACCGCCGGCAGCTTCTCGCTGGGCGGCATCTACAAGCTGGACAGTGCCTGGTCGGTGGCCGCCAACACCGCCTACACCGAACGCGCCCCGACGTTCTACGAGCTGTACGCCAACGGCCCGCACGAAGCCACGGGCCAATACCTGGTGGGCGACCAGGGCCTGGGCAAGGAACGCGCCTGGTCCGGCGACCTGTCGCTGCGCTACAAGAAGGATGCCGACAAGGCCAGCATCGGCGTGTTCTACAGCCGCTTCTCCAACTACCTGGCTGAAATCAATACCGGCCGCTATCGCAATGACGATGGCGACGTGGTGGCGGCCGGCGACGACGGCGCGCTGCCCGAAGCGCGCTACCAGGGCGTGTCCGCCCGCCTGTACGGTCTGGAAGCCGAAAGCAGCACCCGTGTGCTGCAACGCAATGGCCACAAGCTGGACCTGGGCCTGTCGGGCGACTACACGGTGGCGCGCAACAACGACACCGGCCGCTCGCTGCCTCGCATCCCGCCGCTGCGCCTGCGCGTGGCGCTGGATTACGGCTACGGCGCCTACAACGCCGGCGTCAGCGTATCCAAGGCCTTCGCCCAGCACAGCCGCCCCGACAACGACACCGCCACCCCCGGCTACTACAGCCTGGATGCCAACGCCGGCTATCGCTTCAAGGTCGCGGCGGTCCAGTGGCAGGCCTATGTTCGCGGCATCAACCTGACCAACCAGACCATCCGCTACGCCACTTCTGTCCTGCGCGACGTCGCCCCCGAGGGCGGCCGCGCGGTCATGGTCGGGCTGCGCGGCAGTTTCTGACGAGCCAGGCCTGACATGGATCGGGCGACGCGTCCGCCCGATCTGCCCGCGACACCCCGTCAACCCTGTTTTCGACGGCTGGCCGTTACCTTTTTCCGACCGGGCAACGTAACGGCCGCCCCGCCAGAATGCTGCATTGCACTACAAATGTAATGAAACTTTATTCCATTACAATACCGTGGCAGTCAGTGGGGCCTAAGGCCTGCCAACACCGCAAAAGCACCGCGCTCGCGTTGGCAGACCCTAGGCTCACCTGCCTCCTTTCCGCCGGCTTGCCCCCTGGGCAAAGCCATGCCGCCTACTCCGATTTTTGAAGTGACGTAATGACGCCGCCCACGCGAAAAGCACGATTTGCCTCGTTCCGCATCCCCGCCTTCCTGTCCGCCCCCCTGCTGGCCCTGACGTTCTCCTGGTTACCTGGCGCTGCCCAGGCTTCCCTTCCTTCCGCCGATGCCGCCCGCGGCTCGTTGTCCGGCCTGAGCCTGGCACACGAACCCACCGTGCCCACCCTGCGCGAACGCGTGGTGCAGGCCGGCCTCTCCGCCATCGGCACGCCGTATAGCTGGGGCGGCGACGATGCCGCCGAAGGCTTCGACTGCAGCGGCCTGGTGCTGTTCGTGTACCGCGAAATCGCGGGCCTGGAACTGCCCCGCACCGCCCGCCAGCAGCGCACCCACGGCGACATGGTGTCCAACAAGCAGCAGCTCAAGCCCGGCGACCTGGTGTTCTTCGCCACCCGCGGCCGCGGCACCACCTCGCACGTGGGCATCTACATCGGCCAGAACAAGTTCGTGCACGCCCCGCGCCGCGGCGCCAAGGTCCGCGTGGACGAAATGAAGAACCCGTACTGGTCCAAGCGCTACGTCGGCGCGCGCAGCTACATCGACATGGCCCAGGGCCAAATGGTCGCCGGCCGATAGGTGTAGGCCCCAGAGAAAGGGCCCCCACGCCGCACACGCCTTGCGTGCTTGCTGCCCCCCTAGGGGGCTGCCCGCCCTTGGGGCGGCCCGGCGCGCGGGCGGCTGTTCTAGCATGAGATTGGTGCGCCACCCCAGGCTGCCCCGCCTTGGGGCGGCCCGGCGGCGGGGCGGGCTTTCTTGCGGCCCATAAAAAAAGCGCCCAGTGGGCGCTTTTTTTGCTGCCTTGCCAGGCGGCTGCCTAGCCACGCCCCACGAACGGCATGTTGGTGGCCATGATGGTCATGAATTGCACGTTGGCTTCCAGCGGCAGGCGGGCCATGGCGGCGACGGCCTGGGCGACGTGGGCGACGTCCATGCGCGGCTCGACCTTGGTGCTGCCGTCGGCCTGCAGGATGCCTGCCGCCATGCGCTCGGTCATGTCGGTGGCCGCATTGCCGATGTCGATCTGGCCGCAAGCGATGTGATACGGGCGGCAATCGAGCGAAATCGACTTGGTCAGGCCCGTCACGGCGTGCTTGGTGGCCGTGTAGGCGATCGAGAACGGACGCGGCGCGTGCGCCGAGATCGAGCCGTTGTTGATGATGCGGCCGCCCTGCGGCGTCTGCGCCTTCATGACGCGGATCGCGGCCTGGGCGCACAGGAACATCCCGGTCAGGTTGGTGTCGACCACCTCGCGCCACAGCGCCACGGGCAGCTCTTCGATCGGCATCGCGGGCGCACCGCGCCCGGCATTGTTGAACAACACGTCCAGCCGGCCGTATTCGCGTTGCGTGGCATCGAACAGCTCGCGCACCGCCTGCTCGTCGGACACGTCGGTCGGCACGACCAACGCCCTGACGCCGTCTTCGCCCGCCGCCGTGCGGGTAGCCTCGAGCGGTTCGCGCCGACGGCCCGCCAACACCACGCGATAACCCTGCGCCAGAAACTCCAGCGCCACCGCGCGGCCTATGCCGGTGCCAGCGCCCGTGACCAGGGCAACGCGCGGGGGGTCGATCTCGTTCGAGTGCATGGGATTCTCCTTGTTATCGATCGGCGAAATGCTACCCGAATCGATCTGGCCATGCTGCAAGCGAACGTTCCATCGTTCGCTGTCGGACGCCCTTGCCACGCAAGCAAATGAAACGGCACGTCAATCACGATGCGATGCCCTGATCTGTCACAACCTTTTATATAATTTCTGGAAATTAGCTTATTACTCAAAATCAATAACCGGACGGAGACCTCCTCCATGCCTTCACGGCCCCTGTCTTCATGGCCCCAATCATTGCGGCCCCTGCCTGTCAGTTTGCCGCCGTTTCGTCTACGGTCCTGTACGGTCGCTCGCTGGGCGGGCGCGCTGGCCCTGGGCGCCAGCGCCTTGGCCAGCGCCCAAAGCGCGCCTGACGGCCAACAGATCAGCACCCAGGGCGCCAACGGCGCGCCCGCCTGTGTCACCTGCCATGGCGCCAAGGGCGAAGGCAATGCCGTCGCCGGTTTTCCGCACCTGGCGGGCATGGGCGCCGCCTACCTGGCCGAGCAGCTCGAAGCCATGGCCAATGGCTCACGCGTCAGCCCGGTGATGGCGCCCACGGCCAAGGCGCTAAGCCCCGCCCAGCGCCAGGCCGTGGCGCACTACTACGCCCAACTGCCTTCGCCGCTGAACATCGACCGCCTCGCCGCCACCGCACAACAGCCCGCCAAGGCCGACGATACCGGCGCCTGGCTCGCCAACCGCGGCGCCTGGGACAAGAACGTGCCCGCGTGCAATCAGTGCCATGGCCCCGGCGGCATCGGCGTGGGCGCCAACTTTCCCAGCCTGGCCGGCCAGCCTGCCGCCTACATCGCCGGCCAGTTGCGCGCCTGGCGCCAGGGCCAGCGTCCGCCCGGCCCACTGGGCCTGATGCCGGCCGTCGCCACCCGCCTGACCGACGCCGAGATCGACGCCGTGTCCGCCTATTACGCCGGCCTGCCCAAGGCGGCCGACCTGCTTGCCGCGCAAGCCACCCCCGCCGCGGGAGCCAAGCCATGAATCCGATGTCCCGCCGACTCAGCCGCGCCACCGCCCGGCTCGCCGCGCTGACCCTGGCCGCCGGCCTGACCGCCACCGCTGCCCACGCCGCCGGCCCCGTCACCGACGCCCGCCCCGCCTTCACGCCGCCCACCGCTGCCTCGCTGCCCGACAGCGAGTTCGGCAAGATCGTGCGCCAGGGCGAACAGATCTTCCTGCACACGCCGCAGAACGCCGCCAAGTTCGTCGGCAACGACCTGAACTGCGCCAGTTGCCACCTGGACGCCGGCCGCCGCGCGGATTCCGCGCCAATGTGGGCCGCCTACGTGCTGTATCCCGCCTACCGCGCCAAAAATGGGCACGTCAACACGCTGGCCGAACGCCTGCAAGGGTGCTTTCGCTTCAGCATGAACGGCAAAGCGCCAGCCGCCGACGACCCCGTGCTGACGGCCTTGCAGACCTACATGTTCTGGCTGGCCAGCAAGGCGCCAACCGGCGTGGCGCTCAAGGGCCAGGGCTACCTGAAACTGCCTGCGCCGGCCCAGAAGGCCGACTACGTGCGCGGCAGCGAGGTCTACGGGCAGTACTGCGCCGTCTGCCATGGCGACAAGGGCCAGGGCCAGAAGAACGGTACGCACTGGGTCTTCCCGGCGCTGTGGGGGCCGGATTCCTTCAACTGGGGCGCGGGTATGCACCAGATCGGCAACGCCGCCGGCTTCATCAAAGCGAACATGCCGCTGGGCCAGGCCGGCATGCTGAACGACCAGGAAGCCTGGGACGTGGCGTATTTCATGAACGCGCACGAACGCCCGCAGGACCCTCGCTACACCGAATCGGTCGCCAAGACCCGGGCCAAGTATCACGATTCGGACGACTCGCTGTACGGGCTGGAAATCAACGGCCACCTGCTCGGCAACGACTCGCCCGCGCCGGGCGGCAAACTGGTACAGGCGGCTGCCAAATAATCATCGATAGATAATCGGCAGCGCACCACGCAAAATCGCGCGGCGCGGCGGGTTTTCCCCCTGCCGCGCCGCGCGATTTGCTATCCTTCGGGTCTCAGCATCACACGCACGTCATATTCATGCACGCCAACCCCGGAAATGTCTTCATGGTCGTCGCACCCAGCGGCGCCGGCAAGTCCAGCCTGGTCAAGGCCTTGCTCTCGCAAGATCCCGCCATTCTCCTGTCTGTCTCCTGCACCACCCG